>SMEO01000179.1_pt1 | contig 30816 bp, 24 predicted proteins | sample 2456251 | NCBI WGS metagenome assembly SMEO01 (sample SAMN10132594, study PRJNA489261) | soil metagenome | isolation source: day1 control-silt loam soil ammended | place: USA | reverse complement strand
GCAAAATAAATCAATTCCCTGAATGACTCAAATTTTAGTCGTTCAGGTCTGATTTTAAAATGGCTGATCCGGCTTCGGGTCAGCCATTTTTTCAGCACGACATAAACCAGATTATTTTCCTATCTCATTTCAATAGATAGAGTGATACAGGCTTATTTTGATTTACTTTAAAATTTATTAATCCCAGCTCTCGAGAGAACTGGGATTACCTAAAAAATTAAAGTGAAGAGTTAGTACGAACTGCTTCAAGATTGGGTAAGTGAATCAGAGAAATAGATATATTTTTTTAATTCACAAGAACTATCCAAATTACATATTTGGATAGTTTGGACCACCGCCACCTTCCGGTGTTACCCAGGTGATGTTCTGAGACGGATCTTTAATATCACAGGTCTTGCAGTGCACACAGTTGGCTGCATTGATCTGGAAACGCTTGGAACCGTCATTATTTTCCATGATTTCGTATACACCTGCCGGGCAGTAACGCTGTGCCGGCTCATCCCATTTCGGTAAGTTCACTTCCACCGGAATCGAAGCATCAGTCAGCTTTAAATGCGCAGGCTGGTTTTCTTCATGTACGGTATTGGATACAAATACTGAAGACAGACGGTCAAAGGTCAGCTTGCCATCCGGTTTAGGATAGTTCGGTTTAAACGTTTCAGCCGCCTGAGTTTTCAGTGCCGCATGGTCTTGTACCAGATCATGTAGGGTAAACGGTACTTTAAACACGTTCTGATCAATGAAGTTAAATGCACCACCGATCCATTGACCGAATTTATGCATTGCCGGGCCAAAGTTACGTGAGTTATATAACTCTTCTTTCAGCCAGCTTGCATCAAACTTGTCTTTATAGGCGGTCAGTTCTTTGACAAAGAAATCTTCGCCTTCAACTACACGCGCAACCGCCAGATCACCGCCTTTTTCCACACCAGCCGCAATCGCTTCAAATACCGCTTCGCCGCAGAGCATGCCGGACTTCATTGCCGTATGTGAACCTTTGATTTTGGCAAAGTTCAGGAAACCTGCATCATCACCAATTAAAGAGCCACCCGGGAAGGTAAATTTAGGCAGTGAGTTAAAGCCACCTTTGGTCACGGCACGTGCGCCATAAGAAATACGCTTGCCGCCTTCCAGATATTGTTTAATCAGAGGATGGGTTTTCCAGCGCTGCATTTCCATAAATGGATACATATGCGGATTGGTGTAGGACAGATCCACGATCATGCCCAAAGTCACCTGATTATTTTCAGCATGGTATAACCACCAGCCGCCACTCGAGCCGGTTTCATTGAGTGGCCAGCCGGCACCATGCATCACCAGACCCGCTTTGTGCTTGGCCGGATCAATTTCCCACAGTTCTTTGATCCCGATACCGTAATGCTGTGGATCTGCATCTTTGGCCAGGTTGAACTGTTCGATCAGACGTTTACCGAGGTGGCCACGACAACCTTCAGCAAAAATGGTGTATTTGGCATGCAGTTCATAACCCGGGGTAAAGTTATGCGTTGGTTCGCCATCTTTACCAATGCCCATGTCACCGGTCTGGATGCCTTTCACGGTACCGTCAGCATGATACAGAATGTCCGATGCGGCAAAGCCCGGAAAGATCGAGACTTCCAGTTCTTCCGCTTTCTGGCCTAACCAGCGCACCACATTGCCCAGCGAGATGACATAGTTGCCATCGTTATGCATGGTTTTTGGCACCATCCAGTGTGGGGCTTCTTGTGATTTTTCATCTGAAAGCAGGAAGAAAGTTTTATCTTCGGTCACCGGCACATTGAGCGGTGCGCCTTGATCTTTCCAGTCCGGGAATAATTCATTGATGGCACGTGGTTCAAGTACCGCACCTGACAGGATATGTGCACCGACTTCGGAGCCTTTTTCTACGACACAAACGGACAAATCATTTAAGTTGTTTTCAATTGCAAGTTGACGGATCTTGATCGCAGCAGATAGACCTGCAGGGCCTGCGCCGACGATGACGACGTCAAACTCCATCGATTCTCTTGTTATATCTTCCATAATATAAAATCCAGTTTCGCTATACGATATTTATAGCATTATCCAGATGGCTTATGAAGTCTAATTTTTGTTTTTTATAGGGATAGATTTTGAGAGTCTTGGATTGCTGTAGAATGAATAGAATTGAAAAGATCCGGTTCAATATTAGAAAACGGTTTAATTATTATTGGCTGCAACAAATAAAAAGAGCGACCTAAGCCGCCCGAATGAGAGGTTTTACTTACATATTATTCAGGTTCATGGCAATACTATTCACCATGTGAATCAGACGCGGGCCAATTTCATTTTCCAGTTTTTCCTGATTTAGCAAATAACTTGGTGCACCACAGTTAAAAGTTAAAATACCATGTTTGGGATGAATCAAAGGAACGGCCACAGAGTTCACATCTTTGGCCCAGTCTCCGAGAGATAAACAATAACCATAATCCTGATAATCGCGAATGGCGCGTTCTAGATTTCGTTTAATTGTTGTCCATTGATCTTCATTTCTTTTTTTAATGGCATCAAATAAATATTCACGTTCTTTCACGTCCATCGCCGCCAGACATGCACGCCCCATGGCACTCGAATGAATTGGTAAAGTTGAACCCACTGAACGGCGCATGGTTAAAGTCGTATCTGTATGTACCACTTCCAGATAGATCATATTGAGACGGTCACGTGTTGCCATTGCCACTGGCGCCTGGGCATAACGTGACATTTCTTCCATAAATGGATAGGCCTGGGTTCGCGCAGAAATATTGCTTAAGGCAGAATAGCCCAGAGCCAGTACACCGACATCGAGTAAATATTTAGTCGTATTTGGAAGTTGTTTCAGATAGCCTAAAGATACCAGCGTACTGGTAATACGCGCCACGGTTGGCTTTGGTAAATTGGTCATTTGTGCAATTTCTTGATTGCCCAACAACTGATTGGTCGCAGAAAAGCATCTTAGAATCTCAAGGCCACGCGCAATAGACGCAATAAATTGGGGATTGTTTTCGCGATGAATATGCGAGATTGGATCTAAGCGAATTTCATCAAAATTAGGTATTTCACCTGTTTTATTTTTAGTCATGGTCTACATAAATAGAGAAGTAAATTAATGAATATCATAGCAACTTAGTTTCACGATACAAAATAAAACATTTAAATTGTAGATGAATTATATGAGTAACGACTAAATATTATTCTATCTCATGTCTAAATGCTGCTATACATAATAAATAACTGCAAAAAATAGTGGAGCTATTTTTAAAATAAAGCCTTTAAATAAACAATAAACTTTATCACTTTTTAAGCTTTCATCTCTGGTCAGCTCCTTATAGAAAGCAGCGTTAGTAAAGCGAAATTTAAAAAGCAATAATTTCGTATTGTGAAATATTATTCTATATTAAATCCATTTTAAAGCCAGATAAATTTCGTTTTTTTATAAAAAATAAATTTTTTGACGAATTTGCTTGCTGAATTTTTATTTTTATGGTTATTTATTTCGTAATACGAAACTAAAAATAAAACGGTAAAGGAATTTACCCAGACCATATACATGGAGATTCATATGATTCGCGATCCGGAAATGCTCGATCAACTTCTGTCTACGATTCGAGATTTTGTAAAAAATGAACTGGTTCCTCTCGAACATGAAGTAGAAGAGAACAATGCCATTCCTGAACATATTGTGGAACAGATGAAAGAGCTGGGTTTGTTTGGTCTGACGATTCCAGAAGAATACGGCGGTTTAGGCATTACCATGGAAGAGGAAATTCTGGTTGCGATGGAATTGGGCCGGACATCGGCTGCATTCCGTTCTCTAATCGGGACCAACAACGGTATTGGTTCAAGTGGCATCGTCATTGATGGTACAGAAGAGCAAAAACAGAAATATTTACCGCGTTATGCAACCGGCGAAATCATTGGTTCTTTCTGTTTGACTGAGCCAGATTCCGGTTCAGATGCTGCATCTTTAAAAACCAATGCGGTAAAAGATGGCGATTATTATGTTTTAAATGGCACCAAACGTTTTATTACCAATGCGCCACGTGCAACGACATTTACAGTCATGGCACGCACCAATCCAGAAATCAAAGGCGCCAGTGGCATTTCAGCATTTCTGGTAGAAGCGGGCACACCAGGCTTGAGCCTAGGCAAAATTGATAAAAAAATGGGTCAACATGGTTCTTATACCTGCGATGTTATTTTCGATAATTGCCGGGTGCATAAAGACCAGCTGATTGGTGGTGTTGAAGGCGTTGGTTTCAAGACGGCCATGCGCGTTCTGGACAAAGGCCGTTTACATATTGCCGGCTATAGCGTGGGTATGGCAGAGCGTATGCTGGAAGATGCCTTAAACTATGCGGTAGAACGCAAGCAGTTTGGTCAGGCTATTGCAAATTTTCAGCTGATTCAGGGCATGTTGGCTGACTCTAAAGCTGAAATTTATGCAGCCAAATGTATGGTACTGGATGCAGCCCGACTGCAGGCTATATCAGTGAATATTCAATTGAACGTTTTTACCGTGATGTGCGTTTGTTCCGTTTATATGAAGGAACGACACAAATCCAGCAAATTATTATTGCACGTGAAATGATTAAACAGGCCACAGCCTAAACATATATTTTTTAAAATAGGGAAATATAAAAATGACGACTAAAACTAGATTTGATTGGCAAGACCCGTTCCTGATTGAACAGCAGCTCAGTTCAGAGGAACGTATGATCCGTGATGCGGCAGCAGCATATTGTCAGGACAAGCTGATGCCACGCGTATTAGAACAGTTCCGCCATGAAAAAACCGATCCGGCCATTTTTCGTGAGATGGGCGAGCTTGGTTTACTGGGTCCCACCATTCCAGAACAGTACGGTGGTGCCGGTTTAAATTATGTCAGCTATGGTCTGATTGCACGCGAAGTTGAGCGTGTTGATTCAGGTTATCGTTCAATGGCCAGCGTACAAAGCTCCTTGGTAATGGTACCGATTAACGAATTTGGTTCTGAAGAGCAAAAGCAGAAGTACTTACCAAAACTAGCGACTGGTGAATATATTGGTTGCTTCGGCCTGACTGAACCGGATCATGGTTCTGATCCGGGCAGCATGATTACCCGTGCCAAAAAAGTGGATGGCGGTTACCGTCTCACCGGCGCAAAAATGTGGATTACCAACAGTCCGATCGCGGATGTATTTGTGGTCTGGGCCAAAGAAGTTTCTGCCGAAGGTAATGTCGGTGACATTCGCGGATTTATTCTGGAAAAAGGCTGGGAAGGGCTGTCTGCACCTGCGATCCATGGCAAAGTCGGTTTACGTGCCTCGATCACCGGTGAAATTGTGATGGATAACGTCTTTGTACCGGAAGAAAATGCATTTCCAGAAGTGCGTGGCTTGAAAGGTCCATTTACCTGCCTGAACAGTGCCCGTTACGGGATTGCCTGGGGTGCCATGGGCGCAGCAGAATTTTGCTGGCATACCGCACATCAATACACCATGGACCGTAAACAGTTTGGCCGTCCATTGGCAGCAAACCAGCTGATTCAGAAAAAACTGGCCGATATGCAAACTGAAATTGCCCTTGGTTTACAGGTAGCATTACGTTTTGGTCGCATGAAAGATGAAGGTATCGCGTCAGTTGAAGGGACTTCACTGATCAAGCGCAATAACTGTGGTAAGGCCCTGGATATTGCACGTCTAGCACGTGACATGATGGGCGGTAACGGGATTTCTGATGAATTTGGTGTAGCCCGTCATCTGGTTAATCTGGAAGTCGTGAATACCTATGAAGGTACTCATGATGTACATGCCCTGATTTTAGGACGTGCACAAACCGGCATCGCTGCATTTTGTAACTAAGTCTAGCTATAACATCTAGCCAGCACATGCTGGCTAGAGCGCCGACTATTTGTTGCCGTTTGTTTACAAATACCAGGTTTTCAATAAGATACCCAATTAAAAATCAAGTGGAAACATGCACATAAATTAAATACCCGATAGGCAGATGATAGGATTATCACCCTGGTTCACTATATCTTTCATATAAATAATTACGTGAAAGATAAAAGTTATAAAAGCACCGGAATGCTCAAAAATATTTTAAGGACGCCATGAATACGATCAGTGCGCAACACCCTCATTTGGAAAATGATAACCAACCCAAGAAAAAAGTCTGGATTCTGGCCTTTGTGTTCTCATTTTTGGCATTACTGGTCGATGGAGCAGATATTGCGTTATTGGCCTACAGTCTGACCAGTCTGAAACAGGAATTTTCATTAAGCAGTATGCAGGCAGGGGCGCTGGGCAGCTGGACATTGGCAGGTATGGCGATTGGTGGATTTTTTGGTGGCTGGGCCTGTGACCGGTTCGGGCGGGTTCGAGTCATCGTGATCGCCATTGCACTGTTTTCTTCATTGACTTTCTGGCTAGGATTTGCCGAAAGCTATGATCAGTTTAAGTGGCTGCGTTTTACTTCTGCGATTGGTCTAGGCGCCTTGTATATTGCCTGTAATACCCTGATGGCGGAATATGTGCCAACCAAGTATCGCTCGACAGTATTGGCCACACTGATGACCGGTTGGACCCTGGGCTCGGTCGTCGCCACTGTTTTGGCAGGCTGGTTATTGCCCGAATTTGGCTGGCGATATCTGTATTATATTGCGATTATTCCTATTGTACTTTCTGTCGCAATGTACTTTTTAGTGCCTGAACCCAAAGCCTGGTTAGATGCACGTCAAGCGCGCCTCGATGCCAAAGCCAGCGGGATTGTTCAGGAAAAACCTAAAAACACTTTTAAAATGGTTTTTGAAGATGCACTTAGCCGTCGCATGTTCATTCTCTGGTCATTCAGTACCGCATTTTTACAGTTTGGATATTACGGCGTCAGTAACTGGTTACCTGCCTATCTAGAGTCGGATCTGGGCATCAAGTTTAAAGAAATGACCATGTATATGATTGGTACTTTCCTGATCATGATGTGTACCAAAGTCATTGCCGGTTTTATTGCCGACCGTATTGGCCGTCGTGCAGTGTTCGCATTTGGCACCATGGGCACCGCAATTTTTATTCCGGTGATTGTGTTTGGTAATACCCCGGACAATATTCTCTGGCTGATGCTGTTTTTCGGATTTCTTTACGGTATTCCCTATGGCATTAATGCCACCTACATGACGGAAAGTTTCTCGACCAAAGTACGTGGAACTGCGGTTGGTGGTGCATATAACGTGGGCCGTTTAGGTGCTGTTTTTGCCCCACTGACGATTGGTTATTTTGCTCAGGGTGGATCTATTGGAACCGGTTTATTGATCATGGGAATTGCCTATTTTCTTTGTGGCTTGATTCCGGCTTTCTTTATTAAAGACCGCTTATTTGATCCGCAAAAAGCCGATTGATCTACCAATCAAAATATATAGAAAAGATGCTAGGAAGCAATATGATGAATAAAATCACGCAGGATATCGAAACAGTTCTCAAACAGATTCCTGATGGTGCACACATTATGACCAGTGGTTTCGGTCTGGCAGGCCAACCGGTGGAACTGATCGAAGCACTGATTGATCTGGGCCCGAAAGATTTAACCATTATCAATAATAATGCAGCCTCTGGAGATCGTGGACTTACCAATTTACTGTTATCGGGACTGGTCAAAAAAATGATCTGTTCCTTTCCACGCGCCAATAACTCTACTGTATTTGAAGACCTGTACAAGGCTGGAAAAATTGAACTGGAACTGGTTCCGCAGGGCAATCTGGCCTGCCGTATTCAGGCAGCAGGTGCCGGCTTAGGGGCAGTTTTCACGCCGACTGGCTTCGGCACCAAAATTGCAGAAGGCAAAGAAACGCGCCACATTAATGGCAAGGATTATGTGCTGGAATATCCGATTCATGCCGATTATGCCTTGATCTATGCCAATCAGGCAGACCGCTGGGGCAATTTGACCTACCGCAAGGCAGCGCGTAATTTTGGTCCGATCATGGCCAAAGCGGCGACAACCACTATCGCTCAGGTACATCAGATTGTGGAGCTGGGAGATCTTGATCCAGAGATTATCGTAACGCCGGGCATTTTTGTACAGCATGTGGTTCAGGTCGGAGATATCAAATAATGACTATTCAAAAACGTACTCGTGAACAGATTGTGGCAAAAGTCGCGCAAGATATTCCAAGCGGTTCTTTTGTCAATCTGGGCATCGGTTTACCGACCCGTGTGGCAGGTCATTTAAAACCGGAACAGAACGTGATCCTGCACTCTGAAAATGGTGTTTTGGGTTTTGCGGCCTTGAATGATCCTGAACAGGCAGATGATGACCTGATTAATGCCGGCAAGGAACTGGTGAGCATGCTGGAAGGCGGCAGTTTTATGAACTCTGCAGATTCCTTCGATATCATGCGCGGTGGGCATCTGGATATTTGCGTCATGGGGGCCTTTCAAGTGGCGATTAATGGTGATCTGGCCAACTGGCATACCGGTAATGCCGCTGCTGTACCTGCCGTAGGCGGCGCCATGGATCTGGCCGTCGGTGCCCGTTGTGTTTATGTCTGTATGGAACATGTCACCAAAAACGGTGCAGCCAAAATTGTTGAAGAGCTGACTTATCCGATTACCGGCAAGCACTGTGTAAACCGTATTTATACCGATTTGTGTGTGATTGAGCTCAAAGACCAGCAGGCCCGGGTCATTGAGATGGTGGAGGGGTTAAGCTTTGAGGAACTGCAACAGCAGACCGGATGTAAATTGCTGGATCATCGGCAGCAGTAGACAGCGCAGAGCTTCACCTTGTATAAATTACAGTATGCCTGTAACTTGTAAATCGTAGCTTAGGCTGCGATTTACGCATGTTTAAATGCTGAGTATTACATATAGATTTTGAATATCTGGAATAAGGCCGATCTTTACGCAATTTGAAGATATAAATACAAATTTTTGCTAGGGCGTGTCATCAATTAAGCCAAATGATTGTTGAAGCCAGGTAGATCGCTGATAAGAAGTTTTGAGCCAATTTATCATAGCGTGTGGCAATAGCACGATACTGCTTGAGCTTGGCAAAAAAGTTCTCGATCAGATGTCTTGCCTTGTAGAGATTTCGATCATAATCACGCTGATCAATAGAATTACTTTTCGCTGGCATCACAACTTGACCCTTCGCCTCTAAAATTGGATCAATGACTCGATCCCTGGAGTTGTAGGCTTTATCCATAAGCCAGGTCTGGCTCAACGATAAGTCCAGCAACACATCTGAACCGTTTAAGTCATGGACCTGCCCATCAGTGAGATAAAATCCTGTTGGGTTGCCTAAAGCATCAGTACGGGCATGAATTTTGGTGCTTAAGCCCCCTTTACTGCGTCCAATCGCCTGATTTTTTCCCCCCAGCGCTGTGTTGATGAGCACGTACAATGGTGGAGTCTAACATGGCATATTCATTATCACTGTCATGTGACAGTACTTCAAAGACTCTCTGCCACACACCTGTTTTAGCCCAACGACTAAAACGAGTATGCACGACTCTAAAATCACCAAAGCGTTGGGGTAAGTCTCGCCACGGGATACCTGAACGATACCGATACAATACCGCTTCAACAAATAGTCGGTTATCTTTGGCCGTTACTCCAACAGTACCCATTCGTCCAGGTAACAGATCTTTAATCTGTTCCCACTGCTCATCTTTTAATGCATAGCGTTTAGTCATAAAAGTATAATGGGGACAAGGCGGTTTTCCTCAAGCTAATTGATGACACGCCCTAATGATTGTTTTAAAAATAAGTCTAGAATATTAGCAAGCTAAGGAAGGTGATATTCTGCATGGATAGTAACTGTGATGAACAAGATATTTTTCATATTTTCAACCTGATTGGCCGCCATACCGAGCTTAAACCTATTCTCGATATCATCAGTCAGTGGCTTGAATCGCGTATTCCAGATGCGTTTGTCACCATCATGCTCTATAAAGAAGACACGCAAACCTTAAGCTTTATCAGTGGTAAACAGCACTTTTCAAAAGAATATTGCAGCGCAATCCAGGATTTAAAAATCGGGCCAGATCAAGGCACTTGCGGTACGGCTGCCTTTTTGCGTCAGCTCGTCATTAGTCCACACTTGATGAAAGATCCCAACTGGAGGTCTTACCGTGCTTTGATCAATGCAGAAAAACTGTCGAGCTGCTGGTCAACACCGATCATTAGCGCATCGGATGTTTTATACGGCACTTTTGCAACTTACTATCGAACGCCTAAAATACCGACAGAGTCTCATATCCGGCTGTTACAGCAAGCTGCGAATTTGGTTGCACTCGCGATCGAGCTTGATCATGAACGGCAGAAAGGACAGGCAATTAATGAAAAGTACTGTTCTTTCTATACCTATCATCCCGATATCATTTTTGAACTGGATTTACAGGGCTATGTGCTTAATACCAACATTGCCTGCCAGGAAATTACAGGTTTTTCCGAGGAGCAAATTCAAAACCAGCATTATTGTGCATTTATACCTACCGAATTCCAGGAACTTGCCAATGTTTCATTTTCAGAAACGCTGCAAGGTAAAGCACAACATTATGAACTTCCGATTTATAACGTTCAGGGAGATATTATCTGGCTGGATTTAACCAATTTGCCGATTATCCAGAACCAGAAAGTTACCGGTGTGATTGGTATTGCACGAGACATTACTTTACGCCGTAAAAATAAGGAAGCTCTACGACTATTAAAGCGTGGGGTCGAGGCAAGTCCAAATGGGATTTTTATCACCGATGTTTCGGAAAAAATGTCGATGGTATATGTCAACCCGGCTTTTCTGAAACTCACCGGTTATACCGAACAGGAAGTTCTGGGACGAAGTTGCTTTTTCCTATATGGAGCGGATACGGCAGCAGATCAGATTTTGTTACTCCAGCAAGCAGTAAAACAACAACAAGAAGCGCAGGTAACCATCAAAAATTATTGTAAGGATGGCAGCTGGTTCTGGAACCGTTTGACCCTTGGCCCGATTTTTGATCAAAACGGAAACTGCACCCATTTTCTGGGGATTCAGGAAGACATTACCCAGCAGCGTATTCATGAAGAATATATCAAGCATCAGCACACCCATGACCATTTAACCGGCTTGCCGAATCAGCATGCTTTCAAGCAGATTCTAGAGCAGGTTTTTGCACAGCGGCACGATAGCGCACAGCCTTTAATCCTGCTGTATATAGATCTGGATGACTTTAAAAATATTAATGATAGTCTGGGACATCTGGTCGGTGACCAGATTCTGAAAAGTGTGGGTGAGCGCTTGCAGGGTTTCGCTCAGGAAAACAATGTGCTATGCCGCTTTGCCGAAGATGAATTTATTTTACTCATGTCAGGTGAGTATGCGCAAAGTGAAGTCGAGGCTATTGCTGAAAAAATGCTGGAGCTGCTGTCCCAGCTTTTTATCGTGGATGAATACAAGATTCATTTAAGTGCCAGTATTGGTATTGTTGCAGATGACAGTTCGATTCAGCATTCTTCTGAGCTGATTTATCAGTCTGTTCTGGCGATGCAGGAAGCCAAAAGACAAGGCCGAAATATCTGGCAATGGTATGAAAAAACCAATATGAAACCTGCACCAGAAATAGATTATGCAAATCTGCGTATGGAACTGATGCAAGCGATCAACCAGAAACAGTTTAATCTTTTCTATCAACCGATTATTAATCCTGCAAATGGTCAGGTGACTGGCGTAGAAGCTCTGATTCGCTGGCAGCACCCGCAGCAGGGTTATATTTCTCCTGCGGTTTTCATTCCGCTTGCAGAACGAACAGGGCAAATTATCGGTGTAGGCCAGTGGGTTCTGGAAAAAGCCTGCGTAGATATTGCTGCATGGAACAAGCAGCACAATCGTCAGATCACCGTATCGGTCAATATTTCTCCGCTCCAATTCCGCAGGGCAGGTTTCCTGCAAATACTTAAACATGTCCTTGCAAGCAGTCAATTGCCTCCGGAACTGCTCAAAATTGAGATTACCGAAGGGGTGATTATTAATGGCGCAGATCGCACCATTGAAATTTTGAAAACGGTACGTGCTTTAGGTGTTCAAGTCGCGATTGATGACTTTGGGACCGGCTATTCAAGCCTGAGTTATCTACGGCGCCTGCCGATCAACCAGATCAAGCTAGATCGGAGTTTTATCGAGGAACTGACACTGGATGATCAGAATGCTGCAATTGTTCAATCCATCATTCATCTGGCCCATCAGCTTGATTTAGATGTTGTGGCTGAAGGTGTGGAAACCTTGAATCAAGCCCAATTACTTTATCAACAAGGCTGTGATTTACTACAAGGCTTTTTTTATGCGAAACCTGCGCCTTTAACTGAATTAAAGCCTCTTTATTTATCCATGGAATCTGATCATCCGCAAAGAAATTAAAAATTCAAGGTGAAAGTACAGTGATTAAGGTCTGGGCTGGATATTCACCAAATTGTGTTTTTGATTCAGGTCATAATAATTAATTACAAACATCAGCAAGGCAAATAGAAAACCGAGTGCTACACAGGCCGGCCAGCCATAGATTTTCCATAAACTTAAAGACAGAAATGCACCAAGCCCGGCACCAGAAAAATAACAGGTCATGTAGATGGCATTAATACGCGAGCGGGCTTGGACTGAAAGCCGATAGACCAGATTCTGGTTGAGTACATGTAAAGATGAAATGCCAAAATAGGCAATCATCAGGCCCAGAATATATAACCATAAACTGCGCTGTGCAAAAGCCAGAGGAATCCAGGCCAAAATCAGTCCAGCTGTCGCGAGCTGTGCCAGCCACTTCTCCCGATGGCGGCCAATCATTTTCCCCGTCCATTGTGAAGACCAGATCCCGATTACCCCCACGACGCCCATCAGACCAATCTGGAAGTCATTAAAATGGTAGGGTGCTTCTGCCAGAATAAAAGTCATGGTGGTAAAAATGATGCTCAGCATTCCAAAACCCAGACCGCCGATAAGACTCCGTCGCATCAACATCGGTTCGGTCTTGGCAAAGGTAAATAAGGAATAATAGATCTGTAAAATGCTCATCTGTAACTGGCTTTTCGCTTTGGGTAACTGATACCACATCGCAATACTTAAAAGTAAAATGGCGCAACCACTTAATAAGTACACGGCATGCCAGGACCATAAGGTAGAAATCATTCCTGATACAGTTCGGGCAAACAGGATACCGACCAGAACACCACTCATCAGCAGACCCACCACTTCGGCACTTTTTTCACGCTGCGATAAATTGGCGGCAAAAGGAATCAGAATCTGGGTGCTAATAGAACAAAATGAGGCAAGCAGGGTAAAGCCATACAGCATCTGCAAATTACTGCTGGCAGACAGTCCGATCAGTGCCAGGCCGGTACAGCACATCAGGCTACAGATATATAAACGCTTTTCAAATAAATCACCCAGAGGCACAAACAAAAACAGACCGGCTGCATAGCCAATCTGAGTCAGGACCACTGTCCAGCCAGACTGCGCCACACTTATATTTAAGTCCTGGGCAATCGAATAAATTAAGGGCTGGTTAAAGTAATTACAACCTGCGCAGAGCGCGCAGGTCATGGCCATCATAAACATGAAACGGCGTGAGGGTTGCCCTTGGGCTGACATCCTTGTCTCCTCAGACTTTAGAAGCGATAGGTCGCTGATAAATTTACCCGTGAAATATCAGCTTCTTTGGCATCAAAGGTTTCGCGTTTACCATGATGATATTCCGCGCCCAGATTGATATTCGGAACTGGAGAATAAATCACATTGGCCACATAGTCGGTTAAGCGTTTATTACTTTCCGGATTTGCTCTTGCATATTCACTTGAGTCATCAAAGTCGACCAGACTGCCGGAAATGCTGCTCCGCCATTTTGGTGTGAACTTATGGGTAAAGCCGATATTCAGACTGTTAAATGAATTCAGTAAAAGTTCATCATTCGCAGTATCAACTGAATAATCACCACCCCAGGCTGCGCCATCGGCGGTCGAGCCCTGAACTAAATAGGCCGCAATCCGCTGATCCCCGACGATATGAAAATAATTGCCCTGAACCGAGTTTTTATCATCAATAAGATAGCGTCCACCAACGCCCACGCCCCAGCCGATTTTATTAATATCACCTGTATCCGTTTGAGCCTGCTTTTCATTGACAAAGCCTTGTGCCAATAAATGTAAGGGACCAGACTGATGCACATATTTGCTGGTGAATGCCGGTAAGGCAGATGAGCGGTCGCCACTTGCCATATATTCCAGGCCGACATTCCAGGTATTTTCCGGATCAAGTTTGAAAGCATAACTGACTTGAGGCGTACGCAGAACCGAACCGCCGAGCAGTAAACTGTAGTCTACTGCTTCTGTACTGATTTCAGGTGTAGACATCAGTGACCAGGCCTGACCAAAAGTCCAGTTATAATATTTAAAATGGGCATGACGAATGCGTAATCCGCCATCACCTTTACCATTATTGGTCCAGAAGTCAGCTTCTACACGTGCCGATACATTTGGATTACCGCCAATATCTTTGGCCAGAAAACCAATCCGGCTGGCTGCTAAAGTGAAATCTGAACGTACCGAATCCGGTTCAGTAAAAGGTACTTTATTGATCTGGTTAATGGTACGGCCACGCGTTTCGGTAGTGCTCTTAAAATCTACTGCGCCATCCAGACGGATCAAGCCATAAACATCGACATTATCAAGCATTGAACCTAAAGTCTTGGAGTCTGCAGTTTTAGTTTGTTCCTGTTGGGCTTTTAAGGACAACTGGGCTGCTTTTTGTTGTTCCAGCTCAGCCTGAATTTGCTTTAATTGCGTTTCTAAAAACTCGATACGATCAGGAGAAACCTCTGCTGAAAATGCCTGTGCTGATGCGATACTGCACAGCGTAACTAATACTATTTTTTTCATTTCTTAATCCCTAAAGAAATTTTCAGATGTAAATAAGGAAAGCGCTTTCCTTTTGATTGCCTTAATTTTTAAATTTAAATAAAGGTGATTTTGACTTTCGAAGCATGAATATCGTGCTCGTCAAATGAGCAATATTCTGTTCAGCTAACAACAGATATTGGCTTGCAAGGTCAAAAAAGATGAAGTGTGAGGAGGGTGGTTTGTTGAGCCGCCCTCCAGGTGGTCAGTTATTCTGCTTTTTGTGGATCGTATAAACGGTCTTTAATAAACAGGGCAGGAATCAGGCCACACAGGAAATAAGCTGCACCCATCACCATCAGGCCGGTTCCGATTGAACCATGCATCGCCAGATAACCGATGGTGATTGGAGCAAAAACAGCACCAATTCGGCCAATATTAAATGCACCGCCTACAGCAGTACCGCGCACCCCGGTCGGAAAGCTTTCAGTTAAATACGTTGCATTAATGGCATAAGGAATACCGTACAGGAAACCGAAGATCAGCATTAAGACACCAATATTTTCAGGGGTATGCAGATATACCACCACTGGAATAAAAATCGCGGTGCCCATGGTGCCAAAAGCAAATACGATGCGGCGGCCAATTTTATCTGCCACATAGCCGGCAATCACTTTGGCAAAGATCATGGTCAGGAAAGTACCGACCATATAAAGGGCCATTTCCTTGAACTTGATGCCTAATTCAGCTTCCAGATATGTCGGTAACCAGTTGCTTACTCCAAAATAACCGAACAGCAGGAAACCGGAACTGAAAGACCACAAGATAAACATTTTGCCATGGGTCTTGTCTTTCAGAATGGTGACATATGGATTGCCTTTTTTGGCATCATTATCCACGATCTGACCCGTACGCTTCATTTCACGGACACGTTTCCATGATTCTGGCTCAGGCACCATAAAGTGCATCAAGACACCCAGTGCCAGTGGTGCAATGGTAATCCAGTACAGCATACGCCAGCCAAACTCGGGAATAATCCAGCCAGACAGCAGGGTAATCACCAGCGAGCCCAAGGTAAAACCGGTCATGAGTGTGGCCAATACTGTGGTACGGTATTTGGTTGGCACATATTCAGACATCAAGGTGTTGCAGGCAATATATAAACAGCCTAAACCCAGACATGAAAGCGTACGCAAAATTGCAAATTCAGTATAAGACTGGGCAAAACCTGAATAGGCAGACAGTAGGGAGAAGGTGATGGTTGCCAGTACAATCACACGAACCCGTCCAAATCGATCACAGGCCCATCCACCGACAAACCCGCCAATCCCCATACCCAATAAAGACCAGCTGCCTAAAGCACCCGCCTGCATCGAGCTTAAACCCCATTCTGCTTTTAAACTAGTCAGGCTGAAAGCCAAAATACCAATATCCGCACCGTCACACAGCAAGATCAGGAAAGCAAAGATAAAAGCTGTAATCCACAGGCGTTTTGGTGCCTGTTTAATGGTGTCCTCGGAAGAGACAGGTGTTTTATTGTCTCCTGTGACGATCGTGTCGCTTGTCATTCTTATATCCTCTATTTATTAAAAACAGCATTCCTATGCTGCCACTACATCCATTTTATTCCTCACGGAAACGTATTTTCCTTGATCTAAGGAGATTGCTTCTGTTTGCCTGAGCCGTATCCACCATCCGGCTGCAGTGATTTTTTCAATTTCCAGGCTGAAAAATCAGCATTTACTGAGGATTTATGTTTCACAAATCAATATTTAGTTTTGCTCTGTGGTTATTTTTTACTTAAATAAACAACCAAATTACATTTAAAATATTTAATTCCGTATTGCGAAATCAATTAATCATAAAATTACTAGCCAAACAAGAGTTTTTACTCTATTTTTAGTAAAAAATAACTTATTAGATATAATGGAACAGGTCGTTCAAATAGAGCAAATCTCGACGCATGTGGCGATGGTTAAAATTCATCGGCCTGAAGCAAAAAATGCCTTGAATACAGAAGTACGTCAGAAACTTGCTGCTGCTTTTCTACAGCTCAATGATGATGAAAATATCCGTGCCATTATTCTCACTGGGGGCGAAACAGACTTTGCCGCAGGGGCCGACCTGAAAGAATTAGCGACTGCTGAAACTATCCAGATGATGCAGCGCCGTACTGAACGTTACTGGCAGGCTATTGCCCAGTGTTCAAAACCGGTGATTGCCGCTGTAAACGGATATGCACTGGGGGGTGGCTGTGAACTGGCAATGCATGCTGACATTATTATTGCCGGAAAAAGTGCCCAGTTCGGTCAACCGGAAGTGAAAGTTGGCGTGATGCCGGGTGCAGGTGGCACTCAACGTTTATTCCGTGCAGTGGGTAAATTTCATGCCATGCGCATCATCATGACCGGTTGTCTGGTACCTGCGCCGGAAGCTTATCAAATTGGCCTGGTCTCTCAAGTGACCGAGGACAATGAAACCCTTGCCACTGCCATCAAGATGGCCGAAGGTCTGGCAAAATTACCGCCAATTGCCTTGGAGCAAATCAAGGAAGTGGCATTACTGGCCGAAGATGTGCCGCTCAATGCCGGACTTAGCCTGGAACGTAAGTCTTTCCAGATGCTGTTTTCTTCAGAAGACCAGAAAGAAGGCATGCAGGCCTTTATTGAAAAACGTAAACCGAATTATCAGGGACGATAAGCATGAGCATTCAAATTCAGAAAATCGGTATTATTGGTGTCGGCACCATGGGTGCAGGCATTGCCCAGATTGCCATTCAGTCTGGGCATGATGTGGTGTTATTTGATGCCAAAGCCGGTGCAGCCGAACAGGCGCAGGAAAAACTGGCTAAAACACTGAATACACTGGCCGATAAAGGCAAGTTTAGCCACGAAAAAGCAGCTGAAGATATTGCCCATTTATCAATCGCGCAGCAGCTAGAAGACTTGAAAGATTGTGATCTGATTGTTGAAGCGATTATCGAAAATCTGGAAATCAAGCAAAAGCTGATGCAGCAACTGGAAGCGCTTGTAAAACCGGAAGCCATTCTGGCATCGAATACCTCTTCATTATCGATCAGTGCCATTGCTGCCAATTGCAGTCAGCCGGAACGTGTGGCCGGCTATCATTTTTTTAATCCGGTACCACTGATGAAAGTGGTGGAAGTGATTGAAGGCTTCAATACCCGCGCTGATATTGTGCAAGCCTTGACTCAATTATCTACCAAGATGGGACATCGCCCGGTCAAAGCCAAAGATACCCCAGGATTTATCATTAACCATGCCGGTCGGGCCTTTGGCAGTGAAGCCTATGCCATTCTGAATGAAAATGTCACGCCATTTTATGAGATTGACCGGATTTACCGCGATGGGATCGGTTTTAAAATGGGACCTTTTGAGCTAGGCGATCTGACCGGTATGGATGTATCGCATCCGGTGAGTGAATCGATTTATCACCAGTATTATGAAGAAGCACGTTACCGTCCAAGTGTGATTACCCGTCAACGCTTTATTGCCAAACAGCTCGGTCGTAAAACCGGTAAAGGCTTCTATGATTACACTTCAGGTAGCAAAGTAGGTGATGTGGCTCCAACACTGGTTGAAAAGCTCGATCACTATCCAGCAGTCTGGCTAGGCACAGAATATAGTGAAGATCGTCAGGCGCTTGAGCAGTATCTGCAACAGTTCAATATTCAGATCGAACAAACTGAAACACCTTCGGCAGATGCCTTAATCTTAATTGCCACTTATGGTGAAGATGCAACTTCAGCCGCTGTCCGTTATCAGGTGACACCTCAGCAAGTGGTCTGCATCGACCTGCTCTATGGTCTGAATAAACATCGCACTTTAATGCCAACTCTTGTGACCAAGCCTGAACTGACTCATGCCGCACAATCGATTTTTAATCTGGATGGCGTGACTGCGAGCACAATTCAGGAAAGTGTCGGCTTTGTGGCGCAGCGTGCTTTGGCGATGATTGTGAACCTTGGTTGTGATATTGCCCAGCAAGGCGTAGCTACGGTAGAAGACATTAACATTGCCGTGAAATTAGGCCTCGGTTATCCGCATGGCCCAATTGAATGGGGTGATGTATTGGGTGCTGAAAAAATCCTGAAAATTCTGGATCGCATGACCGCGATTACCCGTGACCAGCGCTACCGTCCAAGTCCTTGGCTGCGTCGCCGTGTTCAGCTCGGTTTAGCACTTGTCCATAGCACACATTAATTAAAAAGTTAAAGGAATAACATTCATGTTAAATGCATATATCTATGATGGGTTACGTTCACCAATTGGTCGCCATGCAGGAAGTCTGGCAAGTGTCCGTCCAGATGATCTGGCAGCAACCGTAATTAGAAATCTGCTGGAAAAAACCGGTATTCCGGCAGCAGATGTAGAAGATGTCATCTTTGGCAGCACCAATCAGGCCGGTGAAGATAGCCGTAATGTGGCACGTTTTGCAGCATTGTTAGCCGGTATGCCGGTCACTGTGCCCGGACAGACCATCAACCGTCTATGTGCTTCGGGTCTAGGGGCAGTGATTGATTCGGCGCGCGCGATTACCGCAGGCGAAGGTGAGCTGTATATTGCCGGTGGTGTAGAAAGCATGTCACGTGCGCCTTTTGTGATGGGTAAAGCAGAAAGCGCGTATTCACGTGAGGCCAAAATTTATGATACGACCATTGGTACCCGTTTTCCGAACCGTAAATTCACTGAACAGTTTGGCGCACACAGCATGCCGGAAACTGGTGATAATGTGGCTGAAGAATTTGGTATTTCACGTGAACAGGCAGATACTTTCGCCGCTGCATCACAGGCAAAATATCAGGCAGCAAAAGAAGCAGGTTTCTTTGCAGGTGAAATTACTCCAATTGAAGTTTCTCAAGGACGAAAATTGCCGCCTAAACAGGTCACTGAAGATGAGCATCCACGTGCTTCTTCAACATTTGAAGCATTATCCAAGTTAAAACCGCTATTTGAAGGTGGGGTGGTGACTGCGGGGAATGCATCAGGTATCAATGACGGCGCTGCAGCACTGATGATCGGCAGTGAAAAAGTTCAGGAACAGTACGGCTTAAAACCTCTGGCGCGGATCCTGTCTTCAGCCGCGGCTGGGATTGAGCCACGCATCATGGGTGCAGGTCCAATTGAAGCAATCAAAAAAGCCGTAAAACGTGCAGGCTTAACGCTGGACGATATGGACATTATCGAGATCAATGAAGCATTTGCCAGTCAGGTATTGTCTTGCCTGAAAGGTCTGGATGTTGCTTTTGATGATCCGCGTGTCAACCCAAATGGTGGCGGAATTGCGATTGGCCATCCACTGGGCTGTTCGGGTGCGCGTTTGGCTTTAACCGTTGCGCGTCAGTTACAGCGTACCGGTAAAAAATATGCCGTGATCAGCCTGTGTATTGGTCTGGGTCAAGGCTTGGCAATGGTGATTGAAAACCCTGAAGCAGCTTAACCGCTTGAGTTATCACCTTCATGCCATGTATAGATGATATGCATGGCATTTTTTATTGCGCTATTTATATAGATAGAGAAATAAAAATCCCTGCACATGCAGGGAATGTTTAAATCAGTTCAAAGACTATTTGCGTCCAGTCACCAATAAAGTCGCTGAACCAAAGGCATAAACTTTACCTTCTTTATCGACAATCCGGCCTTCTGAAGTGAGTACATTACGTCCGATCCGGATGACTTCACCAATGGCAGTATAGGTTTCACCACTTTTCATGGCTTTCAGCATTTTCACATTCAGATCGATGGTCGAAAAACTTACCCCGGCATCAACCGTCGTATGCACGGCAGCACCGGTCGCACTGTCTAAAACCGTTGCACAAAAACCGCCATGAATCCCACCTTGTAAATTGTAATGGCGCTGATCGGGGCGTACTTCATATTCCACATAGTTCTCACGCACCAACGTTAGACGCATGGGAATAATTTCACTCATGGCTGAACTGGAAATTTCCCCATTCTTGATGGCAGTGAGATATTCAAGTCCGTTTAATTGTGATGTTGGCATAGCAACTCCTTGTAATGATTTATTTCGCCTTATGAAATAATATTCTGTTTTTCTAAAATTATGATATAACAGATAGTGATCAAAATGCTATATTTTTCCAGGATGGAATCATGACAATAAAAACTCTGGTTACAGATGCTGAATGGCAGGCACGTTGTGAGCTTGCAGCGCTTTATCGCATTATTGCGCATTACCGGATGACCGACCTGATTGATACCCATATCAGTTTAAGAGTGCCCGATCAGCCAGACTGCTTTCTGATTAATCAGTATGGCGTCGCTTTTGAAAAAATGCGTGCCTCAACGCTGGTCAAGATCAATCATGCAGGACAGGTCGTAGAAAGCTATGAACAGGACAAGCCGGTGAATATGGCTGGCTTCGTGATCCACTCCGCAATTCACGAAGCACATCCTCATCTACATACCGCAGATGGGATAGCCGTTTCTGCCCAGAAACATGGACTTCTGCCAATTTCCCAGCATGCGCTGAAATTTTATCAGCAGTTGGCCTATCACGAGTATGAAGGCGTGGCACTGTCAACAGATGAGCAGGAACGCCTGATTGAGGATTTAGCTGGTCATCGTGCCATGATTTTACGTAATCATGGCCTATTAACGGCTGGCGAAACCATTGCACGGGCTTTTCATGAAATTTATTTTCTGGAGCGCGCCTGTCAGGCACAGGTCAAGGCTTTAAGTGGCGGTGCTGAATTACATTATCCAAGTGAAGACGTGCGGATTAAAACCGCCAAACAGTTCGCCAGTCCGTTGGTAGAACCGATTTTACAGCGTGCCTGGCAGGCTGCTTTATCCCTGATTGAGCATCAATATACGGAGTATGCATCATGATTGTGATTTCCAGTACTGTGCCGAACATTGAAGCCATTCTGGTCAAGTCTTTTCAGAAATATGCCCCTGAGGACAGTTTTTGTACAGTGGACAGCCCGGAAGCAGAGCAGGCGACCACGGCCGCCTGCTGGTTTCCAGATCTGGAGAAATTGCAGCAGCTTCCAAAACTTGGCCTGATCCATTCGATTGCGGCCGGGGTCGAGCATTTAAACTTGAATGAGATACGACCGGATCAAGCCGTGTGCCGGGTACTCGATCCGCATCATCAAAAAGGCATGTTTGATTATCTGCTTTGGGGTGTGCTGTATTTTCAGCGTTATTTTGACCGCATGATTCAGCAACAAAAGCAGCAGCTATGGAAGCAGTATCGTCAGAGTTATAGCCAGCATATCCAGATCGGAATTATGGGCCTTGGGCATATGGGGGCTTATGTAGCAGAACGTTTTGCCGACATGGGCTATCAGGTCTCGGGCTGGGCCAATTCCCCGAAAGAGATTAAACAGGTTAAAAGCTATGTCGGTTCAGAACAGTTGTCCGATTTCCTGGCTCAAAGCCAGATCCTGATTAACCTGTTGCCACTTACAGAAGAGAATACCGGCATTCTATCTACTGAATTATTCCAGCAACTCCCTGAACAGGCAGCTCTCATTCAGGTCGGGAGAGGCCAGCATTTAATCGAACAGGATTTATTGAAGGTGCTGGATTCAGGTCATCTACGAGGTGCAATTGTCGATGTGTTTGAACAGGAGCCACTGCCTGCCGAGCATCCATTCTGGCAGCATGAAAAAATTATCGTAACCCCACATGTGGCCTCACATGCGCCGATGTCGGTAGTGGTGGAACAGATTCTGGAGAATGACCGCCGTTTCAAGCAGGGTCTGGAGTTGTGTCATCAGGTAGATGTCAACAAAGGTTATTAATTGTAGGGATACAGATAAAAATAAGGAGATTGCGAATGTGGGATACGATTCAAACTCAGGTTCAGCAAGGCATCGCGACTTTAAGCTTTAACCGCCCGGAGTCACTTAACAGTTTTAACCGGAAAATGCATGAGGAAGTGCAGCAGGTGCTGAAAAGCTGGAATACAGATCCGGATATACGGGTGATTGTGATTCGTGGCAATGGTCGGGCCTTTTCAGCGGGACAGGACTTAAAAGAACGTGCCGGACAGCTCGGCAAGGTGCCTTTGCCACCACAAGGTTCGCTGGCCAAATATTATAATCCCTTGATTAAGCTGATCCGTGAGAGTCCCAAACCGGTGATTGCAGCAGTAAATGGAGTTGCTGCCGGTGCAGGTGCCAATATCGCGCTGGCCTGTGATCTGGTCATTGCCAAGGAAAGTGCCCGATTTATTCAGGCCTTTTCCAAAATCGGCTTGATTCCCGATGCTGGTGGCACCTGGATGTTGCCACATTTAATCGGTTATGCACGTGCCATGGCACTGACTTTACTCGGTGAACCCTTACATGCCAAAGAGGCTGCCGAAATGGGCATGATCTGGAAAATGCTTCCAGATACAGAATTTGATGTTTATATCGACGACATTACACAGCGACTGGCACAACAGCCGACTTATGCACTGGCTTTAACCAAACAGGCCTTGCAACGCAGTGCTGAAAATACCATCGACCAGCAACTGGAGCTGGAACAAAACCTGCAATATCTGGCGCTAAACAGTCAGGATTATAAAGAAGGCGTCCAGGCTTTTTTCGAAAAACGCCCTGCACAATTTACCGGATGCTAAGGAGAGCTTGCATGAACATTCAGACCCGTATAACCGAGCTTTTAGGGATTCGCTATCCGATTATTCAGGGTGGCATGATGTGGGTCGGTACAGCGGAAATGGCCAGTGCTGTATCTAATGCTGGCGGCTTGGGAACATTAACGGCACTAACGCAACCAACGCCAGAAGCACTGGTCAAGGAAATTGCACGTTGCCGTGACATGACTGATCAGCCTTTTGCGGTGAATCTGACTTTATTACCCGCTGTGAATCCGCCGCCGTATGCCGAATATCGACAGGCCATTATTGAAAGCGGTATCAAGATCGTAGAAACAGCAGGCAATAAGCCACACGAACATATTGAGGCATTTAAACAGCATGGCATCATTGTGATTCATAAATGTACCTCGGTTCGTCATGCACTTTCAGCGCAAAGAATCGGTGCGGACGTGATCTCGATTGACGGTTTTGAATGTGCCGGGCATCCGGGTGAAGATGATATTCCTGGCCTGATCCTGATTCCTGCGGCAGCAGATCAGCTTACTGTACCGATTGTGGCCAGTGGCGGTTTTGCTGATGGTCGTGGTCTGGTCGCAGCATTGGCTTTGGGTGCAGAAGGCATCAATATGGGCACACGCTTTTGTGCGACTCAGGAAGCGCCAATCCATCCGAACATCAAACAGTTTTATGTCGACAATGATGAAAGGGCGACACATCTACTGTATCGGCAGTTTAGAAATACTGCGCGTGTTGCCAAAAATGCAGTATCTGAGCTGGTGGTGAAAATGAGTGAAGATCCAGGTCTGGAGTTTGAACAGATTCGTCCCTATGTCAGTGGTTTAAAAGGCAAGCTTGCGCTGGAAAATGGCGATGTAGATGCGGGCGTACTGACCGCTGGACAGGTGATGGGATTGATTCATGATATTCCGACCTGTCAGGCGCTGATTGACAATATCATGCAGGATGCCGAGCAGATTATTTATCAACGTTTGGCTCAATTTTTCCCGCGCTAGATCATCTAAGCGTTATCACTCAATAAAAAGCCATTCAAGCATGAATGGCTTTTTTTCATGTTGAATATTTTTATTTTTTAAATAGGAAATTTCACAGAATGACTAGATTTTATACTGGGACTTATATTATATTGGATTTAAAACATAATTTCGTATTATGAAATTTTAAGTCATAAATATACAAATTAAAAACTCATGCAAGGGAATTACGATGAGAAATTATATTGCGCCATTAAAAGACATGACGTTTGTGCTGAAAGACCTGCTCAATGTGGAACAGAAATATCAGGGCTATACCAGGTTCGCAGACAAAGTATCGATGGATATTATGGAGCAATATCTGGAAGTCGCTGCCGATTTTTGCCAAAACGAACTGCTACCGATTAATGCCACAGGCGATCAGCAGGGTTGCCGTTTACAAGATGGCGTGGTAACCACACCAGATGGTTTTAAAGCGGCTTATGATAAATATGTGGAACTTGGCTTTACCTCATTAACCGGTGATGAAAAATATGGCGGCCAAGGCTTCCCGACTTTATACCGTATCGCGATTTCAGAAATTATTACCGCGACCAACTGGTCTTGGGGCATGTATCCGGGCCTATCACACGGTGCTATGCGCACTCTGGAACACCACGGAAGCGATGAGCAAAAACAGAAATTTCTGGTGCCTTTAATTGCCGGCCGCTGGACTGGAACCATGTGTTTAACCGAATCGCATGCTGGTTCAGATCTGGGATTAATCCGTACCAAAGCAGTGCCAAATGAAGATGGCAGTTATAGCATCAGCGGTGAGAAAATCTTTATATCTGCCGGTGAACATGACCTGGCTGAAAATATTGTGCATATCGTACTGGCACGTTTACCCGATGCGCCTGCCGGTACCAAAGGTATTTCGCTGTTTATCGTGCCGAAATACAATTTGGATGAAGCGGGCAATGTGGCTTCGCGTAATGGCGTGGTCTGCAGCGCGCTTGAACACAAAATGGGGATTCACGGGAATGCGACTTGTGTACTGAATTTTGACAATGCCAAAGGTTTTCTGATCGGGCCTGAAAACCGCGGCCTGAACTGCATGTTTACCTTTATGAACTCGGCGCGTATTGGTACAGCGATTCAGGGTCTGGCAGCAGCAGAATCTTCTTATCAGGGCGCATTGGCTTATGCCAAAGACCGTCTGGCCATGCGTTCTTTGGAAGGTGCCAAGGCGCCCAACCAGCCAGCAGATCCAATTATTGTGCATCCGGCTGTACGTAACATGCTGCTGACTCAAAAGGTATTTGCAGAAGGTTCACGTGCGCTGGCCTATTATCTGGCGACCTATGCCGATATTGCTGAAGCAACCGATAATCCCGATGAGAAAAAAGCAGCTGAAGACCGTCTGGCATTACTCACCCCAATTGCCAAAGCACTCATGACTGAAACAGGCGTGGAAGCGGCGAAGCATGGTATGCAGGTCTTCGGTGGTCACGGTTATATTACCGAGCATGGCATGGAGCAGATTGCCCGTGATGCACGTATTGCCAGCCTTTATGAAGGCACCACTGAAATTCAGTCGATTGATTTATTGGCGCGTAAAGTTCTGGGTTCAAAGCTTGGCTTGCTGACTGCATTGACCGATGAGATTCAGGCTTATGTGAAAGATCATCAGCAACATGCCCAATTAAGCCAGCAAGTTGCACAAGTCAGCCAGCTAACCGAACAGTGGCTGGAGCTCACCAAAACCATTCAGACTCAGGCACAACAGTCTGTCAATGAAATTGGTGCGGCCTCAGTCGATTATTTATATTTCTCCGGTTATGTGGTGTCGGCTTATTTATGGCTAAAAATGGCGATTACGGCACAGCAGAAAATTGAACAAGGTCATACCGATCCGTTCTATGCAGCAAAAATCAAAACTGCACAATTCTTCTTTGCACGGATTTTACCAAGAACTGCAACGCATACTGCCAATATTCTAGCGGGTGGTGAAAGCCTGTTCCTGCTTGAAGCTGAAGAGTTCAAATTCGATTAAACCTTTTGACCCACGATCGCCTCTCTTGATCGTGGGTCTTTTTTTAATAACCCGTTTTGCATCTCAACTGTATTCAATATCAGTTTTTTTCTCTGCGGTTGAACAGACTATAAAACAACAAGATCAGGAGTCTATATGGATTTAGACGTGATTACTCGACAGTTTCCTTATGCTGATTTGCAACTTAACTATCACGAAGTCGGACAGCGTTCTGCATTTCCCAGCATTATTCTGATTCATGGCACAGGTGGAAATACCGACAAGCATTTTAGTTATATTTTTCCGATGCTGGGCATGCATCAGCGGGTGTTATCAATTGATTTGCACACACCTGATAAAGCTGATCTGGCGATTAGCGATTTCAGCCAGCAGGTCGAAGCACTGATTCAGCATGCAGTTGCAGAAGATGAAACTATTACAGTCGTAGGTTATTCACTCGGTGCCGTGATTGCTGCACAAGTCGCCGCGAGTCTCAAACAGCGCGTAGCGCGCTTGATTCGCAGCAACTGCGGACAAGCATCTGGCAACAGTTATTTAATGAACAATCCGCTGCCTTGCCGCATTTTGTCAATTATTGCCTGTATAGCGATGATTATCTATGTGCCCGTAGCGAACAACAGGTGCTTGATCTGGCACGCTTTGTTAAACCTTCCCAAGATGCAGCCAAACAACGTGAACTGAATTATCGCATTGATATTACCTCGATCTTGCCGGACATTTGTGCGGAGACCTTAATCGTCGCTTGCCATGAAGACCGCATGATACCTCTGGCTCAAGCAAAGCTGCTGTTTGCCTCAATACAGGACAGTCGTTATATCGAAATTGCGTCGGGACACGCACTGTATATCGAAGCGCCTGCAGAAGTGCTGCAACTGGTGAACCAGTTTAGCCAGCATCCACAGCAGTATCCGGCAAATCAAAAAATCCAGCCGTCGATGCCTTAAAACAGGAGAAAAATAATGCAAGCTCCAGTACAGCGCAGCAAGATTTTAATCGTAGGCAGCGGTTTCGGTGGTTTGGGCATGGCAATCCGTCTGAAACAGCAGGGCATTCACGACTTTAAAATCATTGAACGTGCCGCAGAAGTCGGTGGAACATGGCGTGATAATACCTATCCCGGTGTCGCCTGTGATGTGCCATCTCATTTATATTCTTTTTCTTTTATTAAAAATCCGGACTGGTCGCGTGTCTTTCCGCAAGGAGCAGAAATTCAGCGTTATTTAATCCAGTGCTGTGATCAGGAAAATATCCGGCCACATATCGACTTTCAAACTCAACTGGAAAAAGCTAGCTGGAATGCCAAAGCACGTATCTGGGAAATTCAGACTTCTCAAGGTCTGTATCAGGCAGAAATTTTAATCACAGCAACCGGACATCTTGCGGATGAACATCTCCCGCAAATTCCGGGTCTGGCAGAATTTCAGGGCCAGGTCATGCATTCCGCGCGCTGGAATCATCAGCTGAATCTGGATAATCAGCGCGTGGTTGTGGTCGGTTCTGGAGCTTCAGCAGTTCAGCTTGTGCCGGAAATTGCCAAAATGGCCAAAAGCCTGACCGTCTTGCAACGTAGTGCGCCATATATATTACCGCGGCCAGACCGGGCTTATTCTGAGTCAGAAAAACAGCTTTTCCGCAAAGATCCGGACAGTATGTCAGCACTCAGACACTCGTTGTTCTGGGGCAATGAATACAATTTTGCCCAGCGTCGTAATCTGAAAAGCCAGATCGAGCGGGTCAAGAAAAATTGTCTGCAATTTTTAAAACATCAGATTTCAGACCCTGAGTTACAGCATAAACTCACTCCGCATTATGAGCCGGGTTGCAAGCGCTTATTGCTCTCTAATGATTATTATCCAACCTTTTTAAAAGCGCATGTCACGCTTGAAGACTCGGCCTTGGCAGAAGTAAGCCAAGATGGCGTAATAAGCAAATCCGGCCATGAATTTCCTGCAGATATCATTGTATTTGCCACTGGGTTTGAAGCAGCACGTCCACCTTATGCGGCAAAGGTCGTCGGTAAACATGGCCTAAGTCTGGAACAACAATGGTCTAGCGGCATGCAGGGCTATCAGTCAACGACCGTACATAATTTTCCAAACCTGTTCATCCTGAATGGACCCAATACCGGCAGTGGTCATAATTCAGCGCTTTATTTTCTGGAAACCCAATTTGATCTGGTGCTGGATGCCTTGCAATTTTTTGAGCTGAATCAGATTCAGGTTTTCGAGGCTGATCAGCATGCTGAAAATAGTTATATGCAGGAGCTGCAGCAACTGTCTCAAGGCAGTGTCTGGCTATCGGAAAGCTGTAAAAGCTGGTATCTGGATCCGGTCAGCCGCAAGTTGACTCTGGTCTGGCCAGATTATGCGCATTCATTCAGAAATAAAAATCAGCATTTTATTCGTAGCGGTTATCACTACCAGTATCTGGAGCAAATGCAGCAAAAACTGGTGTAAAAGCCTGCTAGGAAAATTGAAACCTTAGAGTTTTAACAATACGAAATAAATTTAAAGCAAAGATAGGAGTGCTGTAATGAAAAATCAGCTATGGATGGAAGAATATAAAAAGTGGAATATCAATCCGGAATTTACCCGGCCAGATCCCGAGAAAACCCTGAGCATGACGATTGCTGATAATTTAGTTAAATTTCAGGATAAAACTGCATTTATCTATCGGAATCGCAAGTTCAGCTATAAAGACATCGACGTATATAGCCAGAAATTCGCCACCTATTTGCAGGAGTTGGGGCTGGCAGCTGGTGGCCGTATTGCAGTAATGTTGCCGAATATTATTCAGTACCCGATTGCGACCTTTGCCATTATTCGTGCCGGTTATGTGCTGGTCAATGTCAATCCGATGTACACTCAGCGCGAGCTGTATCATCAGCTACAGGATTCAGGGGCAGAAGCCTTGATTATTCTGGGACAGACTTTGGAGCAATTAACAGCACTAGATGAATGTCCTGCACTCAAATATGTGATTTCAACGCATCCGATGGATTTTATTCAGGATCAGCCCGTGACAGTTTCTCGTCAGGCTGCAGAATATCCAGATAAACGGTTTTTTGACTTTAAACAGGCGATTGATCAAGTCGAAACGATCGATTTTAAGACGCCTGTACAGCATCAGAAAGATACGGTCATTCTGCAATATACCGGTGGAACAACGGGTGTATCCAAAGGTGCTGAACTGAGCCATCGCAATATTCTTTTTAATATCGCGCAGAACAGTACGGTCTTTATCAGTCATTTCGGAGATCGCTATGCTACCGAAGATGAATATGTGTTCTGTGCCTTACCGCTGTATCACATTTATGGTTTTACTATCTGCCTGTTCAGTTATGGTTTGAGTCGCGGTTTCGCCAATGTCCTGATTCCGAACCCGAGAGATCTGGATGCTTTGCTGGATCAATATCAGAAACACCCACCGACTGTTTTTCCGGGCGTGAATACCATGTTTAACGCGCTGGGACATCATCCTCGATTTCGTGAGCTGGATCATTCACGTCTTAAAACCACCACAGGTGGTGGATCGTCTATTTTAAAAAGCACTGCCGAGTTATGGCATGAAATCACAGGCTGCCAGATTTATGAAGGTTATGGACTTTCTGAAACATCACCTACTGCGACCTTTAATCCACCGCTGAGCCGACGCTTTAGTGGCACCATTGGTTTGCCACTGGCAGGAACTGAAATCCTGATTTTAAACGATGAGGCCAAGCCGGTTGAGTTTCAGCAGGCTGGAGAAATCGCCATTCGAGGACCTCAGGTGATGAAAGGTTACTGGCAGCAACCGGAAGCAACGGCTCAGGCATTTACGAAAGACGGCTTCTTTCTGACAGGCGATATCGGCTGTATGGATGAGCAGGGTTATATCACCATTCTAGACCGTAAAAAGGACATGATTCTGGTTTCCGGTTTTAATGTCTATCCGAATGAGCTGGAAGGCGTACTGTCCAAACATCCCAAAATACTGGAATGTGCCGTGATCGGGATTGAGGATGAAAAATCCGGACAGGTACCCAAGGCATTTATTGTGAAACAGGACGCCAACCTGACTCAGGACGAGGTCATGGCTTTCCTGAAACAGCAACTGACCAGTTATAAAATGCCAAAATATATAGAATTCGTATCTGAATTGCCAAAGTCTGCGGTCGGCAAAATTTTGCGTCGTGAACTGCCTCGAACTGTTCAGCCCAATACCAAAGCCTGTTAAAAAAGAATAGAAAATCTGGCTAATTACGGTGAAAATAAAAAAGGAATCATAAAGATTCCTTTTTTATTGCTTGCTAGCTTATCGCTGCTGGATGACTTTTTTGCTTTTCAGCTCATCTATTTCATCCGGGCTTAAAAACTGGCTTAAG
>SMEO01000039.1_pt1 | contig 32362 bp, 32 predicted proteins | sample 2456251 | NCBI WGS metagenome assembly SMEO01 (sample SAMN10132594, study PRJNA489261) | soil metagenome | isolation source: day1 control-silt loam soil ammended | place: USA | reverse complement strand
GAAGTGGAAGTAGAAATTCGATCAAAACGTATAAAAGCAGTAGTAACCAAAACACCATTTTATAAACGACCAAGAAATTAGAGGGGAAGGTTATTTATATGAAACATCGCTATTTACCGATGACAGAACAAGATCAAGCAGAGATGCTCTCAAGCATAGGGGTAGAAAAGGTTGAAGAACTATTTAATGATATTCCAGAAAGCGTTCGTTTTCAGGGAGAATATAAGATTAAACCCGCAAAATCTGAATCAGCTTTATTGAAGGAATTATCAAACTTGGCAGGTAAAAATGCTGATTTAAAACGACATTCTTCTTTCTTAGGGGCAGGTGTGTACGATCATTATGCACCGATAATTGTTGATCATGTCATTTCACGGTCAGAATTTTACACAGCCTATACGCCCTATCAACCAGAAATATCTCAAGGGGAATTACAAGCTATTTTTGAATTTCAAACGATGATTAGCGAATTAACAGGCATGGATGTTGCTAATTCTTCTATGTATGATGGAGGCACAGCTTTGGCTGAAGCTGCAATGCTAGCGGCAGGTCAAACACGTCGTAACAAAATTCTACTGTCAAGTACTGTACATCCAGAGGCAAGAGATGTGGTTAAAACATACGCCAAAGGTCAACGAGTAGAAGTAATTGAGATTCCTTATAAAGATGGCATAACAGATGTCGCTGCTCTAAAAGAGTTAATTTCAGACGAAGTAGCGGGTGTTATTGTTCAATATCCTAACTTTTTTGGTCGAATCGAACCATTAAAAGAAATCGAAGAAATCATTCATCAGGATACAAAATCTATGTTTATCGTTTCTAGCAATCCCTTAGCTCTAGGTGCATTAACACCTCCTGGAAAACTAGGGGCAGATATTGTCACTGGTGATGCACAACCATTTGGTATTCCAGCTGCATTTGGTGGACCACATTGCGGTTACTTTGCTGTAACGAATAAGCTTGTTCGTAAAGTTCCTGGACGACTTGTTGGTCAAACGGTTGATGAAGATGGCAAGCGAGGTTTTGTATTAACACTTCAAGCACGTGAACAACATATTCGCCGTGAAAAAGCGACTTCTAATATTTGTTCGAATCAAGCGTTGAATGCATTAGCAGCATCTGTAGCCATGACAGCACTTGGTAAAGTTGGTACGAAGCAAATGGCTGTGCAAAATATTCAAAAAGCTCACTATGCTAAACAGAAATTGAAACAAAAAGGATTGGAAATTGTATTTGATGGTCCTTCTTTTAATGAATTTGTTGTAAAATTACCAACTTCTTATAAAAAAGTGAATGATCAATTGTTTGAAAAACAAATTATTGGTGGCTATGACTTAGGTCAAACCTATCCAGAACTGAAAGACCACATGCTTGTAGCAGTAACTGAGTTAAGAACGAAAGAAGAAATTGATGCATTTGCTAATGAATTGGGGGATCATCATGAATAATCAAGACCAATCGCTAATTTTTGAAATCAGTACACCAGGCCGTATTGGCTATAGCTTACCAGAGATGGATGTTACTGAACTAACTCTAGAAGAGATTCTTCCTACTGAATATATTCGTGCCGAAGAAGCGGAATTGCCTGAGGTGTCTGAGCTTGATATTATGCGTCATTATACAGCTCTTTCTAAACGTAATCATGGGTTAGATTCAGGATTTTATCCACTTGGTTCTTGTACAATGAAATACAATCCTAAAATCAATGAAAGTGTTGCCCGCTTTAACGGATTTGCTCATATTCATCCATATCAAGATCCAAAAACTGTTCAAGGTGCATTGGAACTTATGTATGATTTACAAGAACACCTTATTGAAATTACAGGTATGGACCAAGTAACATTACAGCCAGCAGCTGGTGCACATGGGGAATGGACAGGATTAATGATGATCCGTGCTTACCATGAAGCGAACGGTGATGCACAGCGGACAAAGGTAATCGTACCAGACTCTGCTCATGGTACAAATCCTGCCTCTGCATCGGTTGCAGGATTGGAAATTATTACGGTTAAATCAGATGAAAACGGCTTAGTAGATTTAGAAGATTTAAGGCGTGTAGTAGGAGATGATACAGCAGCACTTATGCTGACCAACCCAAATACACTTGGCTTGTTTGAGGAAAATATTTTAGAAATTGCTAATACGGTACATGATGCTGGCGGTAAATTATACTATGATGGAGCCAACTTAAATGCTGTCTTATCTAAGGCACGTCCAGGGGATATGGGCTTTGATGTGGTTCACTTAAATCTTCATAAAACATTTACTGGCCCACATGGTGGCGGTGGTCCTGGTTCAGGTCCTGTTGGTGTAAAAGAGGATTTAATTCCTTTCCTACCAAAACCGATTGTGACAAAGAAAGATGGAGAATACGTACTTGATTACGACAGACCACAATCCATTGGTAGGGTTAAGCCTTATTACGGAAACTTTGGAATTAATGTTCGTGCTTATACGTATATCCGTTCTATGGGACCTGATGGCTTAAAAGCAGTTACCGAAAATGCAGTAATTAATGCAAATTATATGATGCGTAGATTAGCTCCATACTTTGATCTACCATATGATCGCCATTGTAAGCACGAATTTGTATTAAGTGGTCGCAGACAAAAGAAACTTGGAGTTCGTACGTTAGATATTGCTAAGAGACTGCTTGATTTTGGTTATCATCCACCAACCATTTACTTCCCATTAAATGTGGAAGAAGGAATGATGATTGAACCTACTGAAACAGAATCAAAAGAAACATTAGATGCATTTATCGATGCGATGATTCAAATAGCTAAAGAGGTGGAAGAATCTCCTGAAATCGTTCAAGAAGCACCGCATACAACGGTTATTAAGCGTCTTGATGAAACACTTGCAGCCAGAAAACCTGTATTACGTTATCAAAAACAGAAATAAAAATTCATCAATAATGGACCAAAAAAGCCCTCCTCTTTAAAAGGAGGGCACTGAAAAAGTCCTCTTAACTAAAAAAAGGTATAATCCTTCAATTTTGTGAAGAGATTATACCTTTTTTCTTTGCTATGTATTTATGTTCAGGACAGTTGTTAGCGCAAGTCATCTTGTCAATCAAGGTACTTGCGCATTTCTTTGTTAATTATTTCGTTTTAATTTTACCTGTCCACATTTTGAAACCGCCTTTTAGGTGGTACAGTTCTTTATATCCCTTTTTTTTAAGGAAAAGAGCAGCTCTTCCACTAACCACTTCACTTTGTGCATATAAATACACAGGCTTGTCCGGTCTAATTTCAACAAGACGTGATTTCATTTGAGATAATGGAATATTTCTAGCTCCTAAAATATGCCCATTTTCAAAGTCGCCTGATTCACGAACATCAATGAGCTGTACTTTTCTATAACCAGCAATAAATTCTGCTTGGCTGAGTGTAGTAACAGCATTCTTTTGTCTAAACCATGTAATGAGTGAATAAGCAACAACTATCACTATAAAGATGAGTAGTGTATATAAAACATCCAAAAATAAAACTCCTTTCTACCTAAACAACATACAGACATATTTTATTATATAGTTGGAATGGGTAACAAGCAAAATAAATTTTTATGCGATCAGGGTCTATACCCTATAGAAGATTGTAAAAACATCATCGATATTCACTATTTGTAGGTGAAGAGTCGTGCTTTTCTCATGTAATCCGTGATGTTTATCAAGAAATTATGAAAAAATCAAGTGAAAATAGAAAAATTAATTTTATGTATGGAAAATGGTGAAAGCTTCATTTATCTTGTGATATCTAGTCTCAAAAAAGGTATTGGAATTGCAAGTGTGATATTCATTGAAATTTCTTCAAAAATAGCAAAAAATCATTACAATACTCCATTTTACTACTATAATTGAGTATTTTATTATTTGACAAAAGTATATTTTTGCAAAGAAAACACAATATGTAGTGTAAAAAATATTTGTAGTTATCTATATGTTGATTTAATGTTTCTCGTGTGTTAGATTAATATTACTGTTAAATGAAACGGACATCTATGTTTGCATATATGTTTACATAAGAATTCAACAGCAAGAAGCTATAAATGATAAACAATAGATAAATGATTTCTAAAAGGAGAGGACAATATGTCGGTTGTATTAAATTCCACTTCAAAGGTGAATATTGAAAGGCTAAATAAGGATATTTCGCTATTTTCCGCTGTTCATCCCATAACATCAGATATGAACATGACCCATAAAGGGGTATCACGCCTAGTTATGATTGACCGCTACTCATTTAAAGACACTGAAAAAATCACACTTTCTAAAGGTGATTTTGTTGTGTTAACCATTAAAGAAGATCCTAAATTTCCTGCACGTGGATTAGGATTCATCGTGAGTATTGATTGGGAAACAAAAAAGGCAAAGGTATTAGTGGAAGAGGAGTTTCGTGGTGCTTTAGATACACCTGAAGAAGTGGAAACAGGCATCGTTAATCGCCCTTTAGATGTCATTGAAAAACCGCTCGAAATTTATTATGAACAAATCGCAAAGCGCAATGCAACAGGACTAGCTTCTGTAGAAGAAACGGAAGAAAAAAGACAAGAGTGGTTTGAAAAATTTTATCAAGAATTAAAAAATTTAAATTTCATACCTGCTGGTCGTGTTTTATATGGAGCAGGTTCAGGAACAGATGTAACGTATTTCAACTGTTATGTTATGCCTTTCGTACCAGACTCTCGTGAAGGAATTTCTGAACACCGTAAGCAGGTCATGGAAATTATGAGCCGTGGTGGTGGGGTTGGAACAAATGGTTCAACATTACGTCCACGTAATACATTAGCACGTGGGGTTAATGGGAAATCATCAGGATCTGTATCTTGGCTAGATGACATTGCCAAACTAACTCATTTGGTTGAACAAGGTGGAAGCCGTCGAGGTGCCCAAATGATTATGCTTGCTGATTGGCATCCGGATATTATGGAATTTATTATTTCTAAAATGCAAAATCCACGTATTCTTCGCTATTTAGTTGAAAATACAAAGGATGAAAGAATTAAAAAGTATGCAACAGATAAATTGAAATTCACTCCACTAACTGAACAAGAAAAAGCGATGTATCAAGGAATTATTAACTACAAGCATATTCCAGGTTTAGGTGGATTTAATGAAAATATCATTAAAAATGCGGAAGAAAAATTACGCACAGGCGGGAACTATAGTGTTCACAATTCGGAATTTTTGACAGGAGCCAATATTTCTGTATGTTTAACTGATGATTTTATGGAAGCAGTCGAAAATGATGCTGAATATGAGCTTCGTTTCCCAGCTGTCGAAACATATGATGCAAAAGAAATGGCTATCTACAATGAGGAATGGCATAAAGTCGGCGATGTACGCGAATGGGAAAAGATGGGCCATAGAGTACGTGTGTATCGCAAAATTCGCGCAAAAGAGCTTTGGAATTTAATCAATATTTGTGCGACTTATTCTGCGGAACCTGGTATTTTCTTTATTGATAATGCTAATGACATGACGAATGCGAAAGCTTACGGTCAGCAGGTTGTTGCCACGAATCCATGTGGAGAACAACCATTAGCTCCATTCTCAGTATGTAATTTAGCTGCTGTCAATTTAGCTGAAATGGCTAATAAAGACACGAAGACGGTTAACTTTGATAAATTAAAGCATACTGTAGAAGTTGGTGTCAGAATGCAGGATAACGTTATTAATGCGACACCATATTTCCTTGAAGAGAATAAAAAGCAAGCTCTAGGTGAAAGACGTGTTGGCCTTGGTGTAATGGGACTTCATGATTTATTAATCTATTGTGAAACAGAATACGGTTCAGAAGAAGGTAATGTATTAGTCGATCGAGTATTTGAAGTAATTGCAACAACGGCTTATCGTACATCTGTTGAACTAGCAAAAGAAAAAGGTAGTTTTCCATTCTTAATTGGTGCAACGGATGAAGAGACACAAGCACTTCGTAATCGATTTGTACAAACAGGATTCATGGAAAAAATGCCAGATGATATTCGTGAAAGCATAGTTGAATACGGTATTCGAAATTCACACTTATTGACTGTTGCCCCTACAGGAAGCACAGGTACGATGGTAGGTGTATCTACAGGTCTTGAGCCTTACTTCTCCTTTACTTATTATAGAAGTGGACGTTTAGGTAAATTTATTGAAGTGAAAGCAGATATCGTTCAAGAATATTTAGATAGACACCCAGAAGCGGATCCAGACAAGTTGCCACAATGGTTTGTTTCAGCAATGGAACTAGCTCCTGAGGCACATGCTGATGTTCAATGTATTATTCAACGCTGGATTGATAGTTCAATTAGTAAAACGGTGAACGCACCTAAAGGCTATAACGTTGAACAGGTTGAAAAAGTGTATGAGCGCTTATATAGAGGTGGAGCAAAAGGTGGTACAGTGTACGTTGACGGTAGTCGTGATAGTCAAGTATTAACCTTAAAAGCCGAAGAAAATCAACTTGATGATGAGGAAATTAAAGTGGAAAAAGCTCCTGAAAAGAAAAAGGTCGTATTAGTAGATACGATTAATGAACTTCGCTCTACAAATGTAACGATTGGTTCTGAAGTGGGAGATACTTGTCCTATTTGCCGTAAAGGTGAAGTAAAAGATATCGGTGGCTGTAATACTTGTACCAACTGTGGTGCACAATTAAAATGTGGTCTATAAGAAACGCGTAGCTAATTAGAAGAGGTATTCCTCTTCTAATTAGCTTTTTTTGTATTTTAAGTTTAACTTCTTTAAGGAAAAGTCAATCAGAGCTCCGCATTAGCCACTTCATTTAAAGAAATAGTCATAAATCCCCTTTCTTGAGCTTACAAATGTAGAAGGCAGCTAGGGGAGGGCAGCGAATGATTATTGATGGCGTTTTTTCTGGCGGAGGGATAAAAGGATTTGCCCTGGTTGGTGGACTTCAAGTGTTAGAGGAGAATGGATATAAGTTCCAAAGGATAGCAGGAACAAGTGCAGGGTCTATTTTAGCTGCTTTAGTTACGGCTGGTTATACGAGTAAACAAATTGAGCAGTTCTTGAGAGAAATTGACATAAGTGACTTATTAGATCGGAGGCATGGCTGGCTACAAAGTTCAATGCTAAAATGGCTGTTGCTATATTGGAAATTAGGTTTATATAAAGGCGATGCGTTAGAAGCTTGGGTTGCCCAAAAACTAGCAGCAAAGGGAATCTTCACTTTTCGTGACATAACCCCGGACTCTTTAAGCATTATCACCTCAGACATTACAAATGGCAAATTAGTTGTTTTACCGAATGATTTACAAAATTACGAGATTGATCCAATGAGTTTCTCGGTTGCTAAGGCGGTTCGAATGAGTTGTAGCGTACCTTATTTTTTTGAACCAGTGAAAATAAAAGTAGGAAATCAAACAAATATATTTGTTGATGGTGGTGTGCTGAGTAACTTTCCGATGTGGTTATTTAACAATGACCATAAACGAAGAGAAAGACCGGTCATTGGTCTGAAATTACAAGGCGATGAAAAGTTAAAGCCACATGAGGTAGATAATGCTATCGAAATGTTTACTGCTTTATTCAAAACGATGATGAGTGCTCATGATTCTCGTTATATTTCAAAAAAACATATAGATAATATTGCTTTTATTCCAATGAATGGAATATCCGGTATGGATTTTAATTTGAATGAAGAGAGACGGGATGAATTGATTCAAAGAGGTCGAGTCTATACAATGAGATTTCTAAAAAGTTGGAATCACATATAGTAAATTAGCATAGGTAGGGATTGTTAAAGGGTTATATAGGCAGTTTATCCCCATCAGCCTATTAAGCCGGGGGAAAATCAGGCTGTATTGCAAAAAAATAGGGACTCTAAAATGGAGGCCACTGAAAAAGTGATTGCTTTGAACAATAAACATAGATTTTTACCAATATGCAGAAAATAAAAGAAGGCTGTTATCTACATATAGTAGGTAATCGCCTTCTTGTTTTTCAAAAATAGACTTTTTCAGTGCCTCCTAAAATGAGGCCCTATTTTTCTTTTTACTTTTTTTCCCCTCGATTACAGTTAATTGTACATCGGATTTTCTACGTGGTTTTATTTTATGTGACTTCGCAGAAGCCATACTCGTTACATTGTTTCTTTTTGAGTCGCGGTCTTTACTGCGTTTCTTAGAATGTCGGACTGCTTTTCTGAAGGCAAGTTGCTCTCTTCTGTCGGTTTTTCCTTGTGTTAATCGGGTATACACGAAATAGACGAGCCCGGCAATAGCAGCGATGATGACTATATTCAACAAGAGACCCAGTGGATTTGTGAAAAGTTTACTGAATAATCCTAATACAGCAAGGGCAATTACAGCATAAATGAAATATGATACGGTTCGATTCAACAAAGACACCTCCACAAGAGCATAATAAAATAATAATACCATTTAAAGGATGTTATTTACAATTTTAATTAAATTTGTAAAAGTATATTACTATCTTACACGATATCTTCAGATTCTAAACCATTTTCTGTATTTTTTTCTAATCGCAACAATTCATTAAATGAAGCAAGAGCAACTTCGACTTGATCATCAGCTGGTTCTTTTGTTGTTAATAATTGAAGCCATAAACCAGGGTATCCTAAAAAACGAAGCAACGGAATGTTTCGCACTTTATTTGTCAATTGCAACACTTCAAATGCTAAGCCAAGTACGACTGGAATAAGTAGAATGCGGTTTACAATTCTTATCCAAAGTGGATCAGTTGGAACGAGCAAATAAACAAACATACCTACAATGACGGTAAATAAAATAAAACTGCTACCGCAACGATAATGAAGTCGGGAACTAGCTTGAACATTGGCAACTGTTAATTCTTTTCCTGATTCAAAGCAGTTAATCACCTTATGCTCGGCGCCATGATACTGAAACACTCGTTTGACGATTGGTGTTAATGAGACAAGATAAATGTAAGTGAGCAGTAGAATAAGTTTAAAAACACTTTCTATAAAAATCTGTGCTAAGTCACTGTGAAAGATGGGACGAGTGAACTCAGCAAGGAATACGGGAATTAATGTAAATAATAATTTACCAAATATGAAAGAAAGTACACCAATTACGGCTACCCCCAACCATAAGGCTAATTTCGATGGTTCCTTCGTTCCTTTTTTCTCCTCGGATTCCTCTTGTTCCTCCAATTGTTCAGATGAAAAGTTTAAATGTTTAGAACCAGTAGCACTAGATTGGATAAGTGCTACAATCCCACGTAGAAATGGAATCTTCTTTAAGGTTTGAACCATTGGGGTTGATTGACGTGGTAAATGGTAATACGTTATGGTTGAATCTTTGCGGCGCACAGCTGTAACTGTATGATGTTTACCACCAAACATGACACCCTCTACTACGGCTTGCCCTCCATAAACAGGCTTTTGGTTCTCGGACATTTCTACACCAACCTACTATTTATTTTACTCCTTGATATATAACACATGTTCTATATCTCTATCATACCGAAAAAACAGAAAAACCTCTAGTATTACAACCTTTATATAAGAAAAAAAGCAAGATTTTTTTTCCGAAATTGTTTGGAAAATTATATGAAGCGTTATGCTATTGTCTTATATTAAATATTTCAACTGAACTAAGAACATAATACAAAATGGAGGTGTATTACATGTCAAATAAGAAAAAAGACAATAGGTATCATAGTAAAAGCATGTTAATTACCAATACGTTAACAATAGGCTTTTTTGGAGGGGCTATTGCAAGTTTTTTGGGCCTTATTGCTCACTATATGAATTTTATGGAGTTTAGTCCTAAATTTATATTAACATCATGGTCGAACCAATCATGGATTAAAGCGTGGCAAGGCTGGTTAGTGACAATCATCCTATTTGGTATTCTTTCAGTTTTAGTTGCATTTTTATATTATTTGTTATTAAAGCAGACAAAGGGTATGGTTGCGTACATTGTCTTTGGAGTTGTTTGTTGGTTAATCTTTCTTTTAGCATTTAATCCGATATTTAATGATTTGCCACCACTATCAAAAATGTCTTCAGATTCGATCATTACCAGCATTTGTATATTCATTTTATATGGTGTTTTTATTGGTTATTCCATATCGTTTGATTATCAAGAATATTTAAGAGAAGAAGAAGGACCTGTTACATCTGAATCAAGTAGTTAAAAAATGGAGGAACACCTGATATAAGTATGATAAAATAATAATGATTTTAGAAAAACACAAATGATCGCCTTAATAGCGAATGTCGATGTACTTACGGTATGACCTGAAGGCCCTATTTTCTTATACTTTATTCCTTTAAAAAAGTTAAACTTTGTTAAGAAGCAGGTGTGAAACATGATAAATATTTTATTAATTAACGGACCTAATTTAAATCGATTAGGAAAGAGAGAACCAGCACATTATGGGACGGCGACCCTACAAGATGTGGAAAAGTCACTTGAGCAGCAAGCTGAAGAGTTAGATGTAAAATTAAAATGTTTCCAATCGAATCACGAGGGAGGTATAATTGATCAATTGCATGAGGCTGAGGATCAGGGAGTGAATGGAATCATTTTGAATCCTGGTGCTTATACTCATTACAGTTATGCCATTCGAGATGCAATTGCTGGGATTTCTGTACCTGTCATTGAAGTACATATTTCCAATATCCATGCTAGAGAAAGCTTTCGTCATCAATCAGTGACAGCAGCTGTTTCAGCTGGACAAATTGTAGGTCTTGGAATCCAAGGCTACAACTTAGCCATGCAAGCAATCGTGAACATTGCAAAGGAGAGAGAATAATGGAGAAACTTACTCGTTTACGTGAGGCAATGGGAAAGGTCAATGTAGATGGTTTTCTAATTACCAGTACATACAATCGTAGATATATGACAAATTTCACTGGTACTGCTGGTGTTGTCTTAATTTCCTTAACAGAAGCAAAATTTATTACGGATTTTCGTTATGTCGAACAAGCAAGCAAACAGGCGAAAGGATATGAAATTGTTCAGCATAAAGGTACGCTAATAGAAGAAATCGGAAAACAAGTGAAAGATATGAAAATCGAAAAGCTCGGCTTTGAACAGGAGTATGTTACTTTTGCTTTGTATAAACAATATGAAAAGGCTGTAAATAGCCAACTTATCCCTGTATCAGGTATAATTGAGAATTTACGCTTGATTAAGACTCCATCAGAGATTAAGATATTAAAGGAAGCTGCGGACGTTGCAGACAGAGCGTTTACACATATTTTGGATTTTATTCGTCCAGGTATTACTGAACTTGATGTTTCAAATGAACTGGAATTCTTTATGAGAAGAGAAGGTGCTACTTCCTCCTCTTTTGATACAATAGTTGCGTCTGGTACACGTTCCGCGTTGCCACACGGTGTAGCAACTGATAAAATAATAGAATCTGGCGATTTTGTCACATTAGATTACGGTGCCTATTATAAAGGATATGTGTCTGACATTACTCGAACAGTCGCAGTCGGCAAACCAAGTGAAGAACTTATAAAAATTTATGACATTGTTTTAGAAGCGCAACTGTGCGGTATGGCTGGTGTTAAAGCAGGTATGACTGGCAAACAAGCAGATGCACTAACTCGAAATCTGATTGCAGAAAAAGGATATGGCGAATATTTTGGTCATTCAACAGGACATGGCATTGGACTTGAGGTTCATGAGGGTCCTGCTTTATCGATTAGATCCGATTTAATTTTACAACCAGGTATGGCAGTTACTGTAGAGCCCGGTATTTATTTGCCAGGAATCGGTGGTGTTCGGATTGAAGATGATACTATCATAACGATAGATGGCAATGAAGCATTGACCCATTCGAAAAAAGAGTTAATTATTCTGTAAACATGTACATGTAGGAGGACAACAAATGATTTCTGTAAATGATTTTAAAACAGGTGTAACAATTGAAGTGGATAACGGAATTTGGCAGGTTATTGATTTCCAACACGTAAAACCAGGTAAAGGAGCAGCGTTCGTTCGCTCTAAATTACGTAACCTACGTACTGGAGCTATTCAAGAAAAAACGTTCCGCGCAGGTGAAAAAGTAGCGAAAGCTCGTATTGAAAACCGCAAAATGCAATATCTATATGCTAGTGGTGATAGCCATGTATTCATGGATACTGAATCATACGAACAAATCGAATTACCAGCAGCAAACATCGAGTATGAATTGAAATTCTTGAAGGAAAATATGGAAGTACATATCATGTCTTTCAATAGTGAAATGCTAGGTGTTCAACTTCCAAAGACAGTTGTTTTAGAAGTGACTGAAACAGAACCAGGAATTAAAGGTGATACTTCCTCAGGTGGTACAAAATCTGCGGTACTTGAAACAGGTCTTCATGTACAAGTTCCTTTCTTCATTAACCAAGGAGATAAACTAATTATTAATACGGATGATGGTAGCTACAGCTCACGCGCTTAATTTGATAAGCGGAACCGGCTTGGTCAGTGATATAATACTTTTTATTAGGTCCACTTCATATTATTTGAAGTGGGCTTTTTGTATTCTTCAAAATACGGCTACACCACGCCGTAAGGATTGTTTAATTCATGGATGTTATTACATAAGGTGAATTTCCGCCTTTCCTTACAAACCTCTATATGACTTAATAATCTTATTCTTAAAAGAGCCTCTATTGCCACACGGGTGTAATCCACTTTTCTAATAAAGCTTGTCATGAACATTCTCCACTGTGCATACATATTAGGGACATGGTAGATACAGGAGGAAGCATATATGGAATCAGTACTCGCTCTTTTGCCGAAAAAAGTTCAAGCGCAGCTACTTAGGGTGCCTCCAGAAATCTTAATAAATAGTGAAGAATTACGTATTCGTGTAGATCGGCCCATTGAAGTGATAATTGGGGGCGAGCCTCTCTTCCTTCCATACGAGGTCAGCAGGGAGGATGCCGAACAATTATTAAGTCACTTGAGTCAGTTTTCGTTATATACACTTGAGGAGGAGTTAAAGCGAGGATATATTACGATAGCTGGTGGGCATCGAGTTGGACTAGCTGGAAAGGTGATTCTTGAAAAGGGTGTAGTAAAGGCTATTCGAGATATTTCTTCCTTTAATATTCGTATTGCTCGTCAAAAAATTGGTGCAGCCGAAGCGCTTATCCCCAATTTATATAACGATACTTGGCAACATACTTTAATTATTGGTGCGCCACAAACAGGAAAAACGACTATCTTACGAGATATGGCTCGAATCATGTCCACAGGAATGGAGTCACTCAATATACCTGCTAGAAAAGTGGGAATTGTTGATGAAAGATCTGAAATTGCAGGTTGCGTTCAAGGTGTACCACAACTAGAGTTTGGAGTCAGAGTGGACGTGCTGGATGGATGCCCGAAAGCTGAAGGCATGATGATGATGATCCGGTCGATGTCTCCAGAAATATTAGTTGTGGATGAAATAGGTAGGCTAGAAGATTCAATAGCTGTCCTAGAAGCAGTGAACGCTGGAATCAAATTGTTTAGTACTACGCATGGACATACATTTGCAGAAGTTCAAAAACGTCCATTTATGATGGATCTAATAGCGCAAAACATTTTTGAACGCTTTATTGAAATTAAACGCGATGCAAAGGGAAATCGCATCTATCACATTTTGAATGAACAAGGAAAACAAATTAAGGAAGGTGTAACGGTACATGGTTAAACTACTGGGTGCTGTAATTATTATGATAGCTACAACTTGGGCAGGTTTCGAGGCTGCAAGAAAAATCAGTGCCAGACCTAGACAGCTTAGACAATTAAAAGTGGCTTTACAATCACTTGAAGCTGAAATCATGTACACTCATACACCGTTAAAAGAAGCTGCGCAAAAGTTACAAAAACAATTGCCAAAACCCTTAAATCAATTGTTTGTTTCATTTGCAAAACGACTTGAAGTAGGAGAGACCACTGTAAAAGAAGCCTGGGAGGAAAGCTTAAAGTCAATATGGCCATCGCTTGCTTTGAAGAAAGGGGAGTACGAAATACTTTTACAATTTGGCGAGATGTTAGGCAAGAGCGATAAATATCATCAGCAGAAACAGATTTTGTTAACATTAGCCCATTTAGAGCGTGAAGAGACTGAAGCCATTGACCTGCAAGTTAAATATGAAAAAATGATGAAAAGTCTTGGTTTTTTATCAGGATTACTATTAATCATTTTGCTGATATAGCATGAGCGGGAGGAATGTAGGATGGGCATCGAAGTGGATATTATTTTTAAAATAGCTGGAGTAGGTTTAGTAGTTGCCTTTTTGCATACAATTCTTGAACAAGTTGGAAAAAAAGAATATGCCCAGTGGGTTACATTATTTGGCTTTATTTATATTTTGTTTATGGTTGCTTCTGTAGTAGAAGATTTATTTCAAAAAATAAAATCGGTCTTTTTGTTTCAATAAGGGGGAATGCGTCATTGAGATCATAAAGATAGTAGGAATTGCTCTCGTGGCCACTTTTCTTGCTTTGATTGTAAAGGAACAAAAACCAAATTTCGCATTTTTACTGATTGTGTTTGTAGGGTGCTCCATTTTTTTATTTTTGGCAGATAAAATTTACGAGATTATTACGATGTTAGAGAAAATCGCCGTAAATGCGCATGTAAATACGGTTTACCTAGAAACAATTCTCAAAATTATTGGTATTGCTTATATTGCGGAATTCGCTTCCCAAATTACAAAAGATGCAGGTATGAATTCGCTTGCTTCCAAAATCGAATTAAGTGGAAAAATTTTAATATTAGCCATGGCCATTCCAATCCTAACGGTCATCATAGAAACGATTATCCAGATGCTGCCAAGTTAATATTGACTAGTCAATGAGGTGAATAGATGAAGCAGTGGCTCACCTTTTTTATGATTCTATATACCCTATTTTTTTATTTTCAAACACCCATTGGATACGCGAATGAAAAGAATGAAGTCGAACAAGAGCCTATCATGCAATCTGATTTAGTACAAGCACAATTTGAAAGAATCAATTTAGAAGAAATTATGGTATTTTGGGATGATATTGTCACGAAATATGATGGCTTTTTACCAGAAAGTCAAAAGGGAAGTCTAATGGATTTTATCAGTGGTGAAAAACAATTTTCATTTAATGAGTGGTTTAAAGGGATGTTAAAATTTGTATTTCACGAGTTACTTGTGAATGGAAAATTACTGGGTGCTCTTATTTTATTGACCATATTCAGTATGTTTTTACAGGCACTGCAAAATGCATTTGAACAAAGCTCAATAAGTAAAGTCGCATATGCCATTGTATACATGGTGCTCATCATTTTAGCGTTAAATAGTTTCCATGTGGCGATGGAGTATACGAAAGAAACGATTGAAGTCATGACTTCCTTTCTGATGGCGTTGATTCCGCTATTACTCGCGTTAATTGCTACCTCTGGAGGAATAATCTCTGCCGCTTTTTTTCACCCTGTTTTACTTTTTTTAATGAATACGAGCGGAATCTTAATTCAATATGTGGTATTACCATTATTATTTTTTGCAGCCATATTAAGTATTGTTAGTACGATGACTGATCATTACAAGGTGACGCAACTTGCTCAGCTACTTCGTAACTTTGCTATCGGTATTCTTGGTGCATTTATGACAGTTTTTCTGGGGGTTATTTCTGTGCAGGGGACATCATCAGCAGTGGCAGATGGGGTCACAATACGAACTGCGAAGTTTGTAACTGGAAATTTCATTCCGGTAATTGGAAGGATGTTTACGGATGCAGCCGATACTGTTATTAATGCCTCTGTATTATTAAAGAATACAGTTGGTATGGCTGGTGTCATCATTTTGCTAATGATTACAACTTTTCCAGCCATAAAAATATTAATTATTTCGTTTATCTATAAATTGGCAGCGAGTCTTTTACAGCCGCTTGGTGGAGGCCCTGTCATTTCCTGCCTAGATATTATTAGTAAAAGTATGATCTATATTTTTGCTGCACTTGCGATTGTGTCACTTATGTTTTTTTTAAGTATCACAGTGATTATCGCGGCAGGAAACATTACGCTTATGGTCCGCTAAGGAGGTGGATTGATGAGTTTTTTATCAAGTTGGATTTCGAATATTATTATCTTTATTTTATTAGCAACTGTAATTGACATGCTCTTACCTAGTTCTTCGCTTCAAAAATATACAAAAATGGTTATCGGACTTTTGTTAATCGCAATAATTATCACGCCTATTCTAAGTTTGTTTCAAACAAATTTTAATCAAATATTAGCTTCAGCAACCGTTCAATTTCATTCAAATGATGAAAAACAGCTTGAAAATTTAACAGAATCGAAGAAAAAAGAAATACAAGCTGTTCAAAGTGCATATATTTTAAAACAACTGGCAAATCAATTACAGGAGGAAGTTGAAGAGGAGCTGATGAAGAAATATCAAATGAAAATAGAAGTGACGGATATTGCTGTTAAAAATGAAGTAAATCCAAGATTACCGGATGATTTACAGAATATAGCAATAACCTTAACAGAAGTAAAAAATGATGCAACAGTTGAAGCAATTGCCAAAGTAGACATTGATACAAAAGCTTCTTTAAAGATGAATCCAAAAGACTATGAAGATGTTAAACAATTTTTAGCACAAAGATGGTTGATCGATGAAAAATTGATTCAAATTAGCGGGGAAGGAGGGACTTAAACCATTGAAAAATGTAAGAGGTCCATTATCCTGGCTCCAACAACTATTGAATAAAGATAATAAGGATCAAAAGGATAAGAAACCATCCATCTACGTATATGTTTTTATTGTCGTAATCCTTGGAATAGGTCTTATGCTGGCTAGTAGTTTTTTTTCTTCTAATCAAACAGGACAAACCAGCAATTCTCAAGCTGTTTTTAATAATAACGAAGAAAATAAAGATACAGAAGCATTTGGACAAAAGAAAAGCGAGGAATTCAAAACAACTCGAGATTATGAAATATATTTACAAAATGAGATGAAAGAAGCTCTTGAGATGATTACCGGTGTCGAGGATGTGAAAGTTGTTATTTATGTTGATGCAACGGAGAAAAAAGAATTTGAAAGAAATAAAGTAATGCAAAAACAAGTGACTGAAGAAACAGATCAACAAGGTGGAAAGCGAGTAGTTGAAGATACTTCAGTGGATGAACAGCTCGTTATTATCAAAGATGGTGATCAAGAAGGGCCCATTGTTACTCAAACGATAAAGCCAAAAGTGAGTGGGGTATTAGTTGTAGCAAAAGGTGCGGACAATATTCAAGTGAAAAAGTGGATTATTGAAGCGGTCACTCGAGCATTAGATGTACCAAGTCATCGTGTATCAGTAATGCCTAAAAAATAGGAGGGTTATGCCATGTTATTAAAAAAACAAACAGTATGGTTATTAACGATGTTAAGTCTTGTCGTTGTGTTATCTGTTTACTATTTAACATCACCTGAAAGTACCGAGAAGGCGACAACGACGGAGCAACAGACGGAACAGCAACCTAATAATAATCAAAACGAAAATGCAGCAGTGATTGATGATAAATCTGAATCTGAATCCATGAATAAATCGGATTCAAAAGTGGAGGATCAATCAGATTCAACAACTGATTCGAAAAAAGAATCTAATGAAGCAACTGTGAAGATTACTTCTGGAGATGATGAGTTTGAAGCGTTACGAATTCAAATAGATGATGAGAGAGCTAAGCTAAATGAGGAATTAACGAATAAGGTCGGTAATACAAATTTATCTACTGAAGAAATCAATAAAGCATATGAAGCGATAGAACAATTATCTGAGGCTAAAGTGGAGGAAAATATTTTAGAGGGCATGATTGTATCCATGAATTATGATGCTGCTCTTGTACGTGTGGATGGGAATGATGTGAAAGTCACTGTAAAAGCGAAAGAGCATTCCCCAGCAGAAGCAAATAAAATTATCCGACTTGTTAGAGGAGAAATTGAACAGGCAAATGATATTTTTGTAGATTTCCAAGTCGAAAAATAAACACAATTCTGATACACAACAGATTGATATAGTCATAAGATAAATTTTAAGCCCTGATTTTAAAAAGAGGGCTTTTTTGTTGTTTGCGTTATGGTGTCAATCTTAGTGCATTGTTTACGCCTTCAGTTAAATGTGAATAGATCTTGTCTGAAAAAATAAATGATAAAACCCTTATGGTTATTGGGTTTACCTTATACAGATAAAAGGAAATAAGTGGTTCTAGTCATTAAAAATTTGTAAGTAATCCATTTAATAGCTAACTCCGTATTGAATTATTAGTAGCTTATAGCGTATGATATTAGAGTCAAATAATTAATAAATTAAACCGAATTGAAAATAATATTCCCCAGTAGTGAAATGTCTGTTATAATACAGGTAAGGTATTGATTTTTTTGTAATATAGAAGACTAAAGCAATCCGCAATATCGATAGATAGATTAATTCTTCAGAATCTTTCGACAAGGTAAATAGATTTATTGTTGTTAAATTTTGAAGGCAAGATAACTTTAATATTGTGTTGTAATAGAATGCATTTCTCTAAAGGACGTTTTTCTCTTCGGTGCGGACAAGCTCTAGTTGAGAGTTACTGAAAAGATACCTCAACAGACAAAATATAAAAAAACAAACAAGGGGTGCCAAGATGAAGGTACAAGAAATTCGTGAACTTATTAAATTAGTGGACCAATCTAACATTAGTGAGCTAACTTTTGAAAGTGATGGAACAAAGCTTAAATTAAGAAAACCAGAGGCTGGATCAGTAGTCTATTCAGCAGCAGCACCTGAAGCAAAAACTGTAGAAGTAAAACCAGCAACAACAACAACAGTTCCAGCTGCTAAGCCTGTTGAAGCACCAAAAGCGGTGGAACAAGCTCCAGTAGCAGCAGTTTCAGTATCAAACGATGAAGACTTACACAAAATTACATCTCCAATGGTAGGAACATTCTATGCTTCTCCATCACCAGATGCAGATTCATATGTAAAAGCTGGAGATAAAGTAACTGGAGATTCTATCGTTTGTATCGTTGAAGCTATGAAACTTTTCAATGAAATTGAAGCTGAAGTAAGCGGTGAGATTGTTGAAGTTCTAGTGAAAGACGGAGAACTTGTTGAATACGGACAACCATTATTTTTAGTAAAGCCTGAATGAGGAGCTGTTTCTAAATGATTAAAAAGGTATTAATTGCTAACCGTGGAGAAATTGCTGTTCGTATCATTCGCGCTTGTAAAGAAATGGGAATTGAAACAGTGGCAGTTTATTCTGAAGCGGATAAAGAGGCTTTGCATGTGCAACTTGCTGATGAAGCCTACTGTATTGGACCAAAACTATCAAAAGATAGCTATTTAAATACAACAAATATTATTAGTGTTGCAAAGAAAACTGGGGCTGATGGAATTCACCCTGGCTATGGTTTCCTTGCTGAAAACGCTGACTTTGCTGAGCTTTGCCGTGAAGTAAATGTTACTTTTATCGGACCAAGTCCAGAATCTATTAATCAAATGGGTACAAAAGACGTGGCTCGTCGCACGATGGAAGCAGCCGGTGTTCCAATTGTACCAGGTACAAAAGGAGTTATCGCAAGCGTTGAAGAAGGCGTTGAGTTTGCAAGTAAAATTGGTTATCCTGTAATCATTAAAGCAACAGCTGGCGGTGGCGGTAAAGGAATCCGTGTTGCCAGATCAGAAGAAGAATTGATTAAAGGAATCAATATTACACAACAAGAAGCAGCGACTGCATTCGGGAACCCAGGTGTATATTTAGAGAAATTTATTGAAGACTTCCGTCATTGTGAAATCCAAGTTTTAGCCGATAATTATGGTAACGCTATCCATCTTGGAGAACGTGATTGTACGGTACAACGTCGTATGCAAAAATTAGTTGAGGAAACACCATCACCAGCACTTGATAGTGAACTTCGTGCCGAAATGGGCCAAGCTGCTGTAAAAGCTGCACTTGCATGTAATTACTCTGGTGCAGGTACAGTTGAGTTTATCTTTGACTATAATAATCGTAAATTCTACTTTATGGAAATGAATACTCGTATCCAAGTAGAACATCCAGTTACTGAAATGGTAACAGGTGTAGATTTGATTAAAGAACAAATTAAAGTAGCTTCTGGTGAAAAACTTTCACTAACACAAGAAGATGTTACATTTAATGGTTGGGCAATTGAGTGCCGAATCAATGCTGAGAATCCAGCGAAAAACTTTATGCCTTCAGCTGGTAAAATTAATATGTACTTAGCACCAGGTGGAAATGGAGTTCGCATTGACTCTGCAGCTTATCCAGGCTATTCAATACCACCATATTATGATTCAATGATTGCAAAATTAATTGTTCATGCTCCTACACGTGAGGAAGCAATCAATAAGATGAAACGTGCTTTAAGTGAATTTGCCATTGAGGGGATTTATACAACTATTCCGTTCCATCTTAAATTACTTCAACATGATCAGTTTATTTCTGGAGAATTTAATACCAAATTCCTTGAAATTTATGATGTAATGAACTCATAATGTAAAGGTAGATAGGAGGTGTTTGGAATGAGTGAAGTAGAAAACCAATTGCTTGAAATGAGTGACTACAATACTGGTCTAGGTAAAGTTGAGATTGCTCCAGAGGTAATTGAAGTGATTGCAGGTATTGCGGCAGCAGAAGTCGAAGGAATTGCCCATATGCGCGGTAATTTTGCGACAGGTGTTGTTGAAAAGCTTGGTAAAAAGAATCACGGTAAGGGCGTTAAAGTCGATTTGACTGGAGAAACAATCAAAATAGATCTTTATTGTGTCATGAAATTTGGAGTCTCTATTCCGAAGGTTGCGCAAGAAGTACAGGATAACATACGTGAGGCTTTATTAAACATGACTGCAATTGATGCAGGTGAAGTGAACATACATGTTGTAGGTATACAATTCGAAAACGCAAAACTGGAGGCAGATTACGAGCAAGAAATGTAATGGCACCATTCTAATCGAATCCTAACGAAAAACTCGGCTAATAGTCGGGTTTTTTGTTTGATGAAAAAACATTGGCTCTATATTAATTGTTGTGGTGTACAAATATATTCTATAAAATGTTAACGAAATACGAATAAAAATAGGTGATAGTGAGGCAAATGTACGAACTAGCACTTTAATTCAAGGATATTTTCTGTTAGAGTAGAAAAGATGATTGAAAGATGGTCAAAATAAATGGGTATAATAAATAAAAGTAGTAAAGTGAAAAAACGAATTAGTTAATAATTGAATAAAAGCTGAATAATTTTGGTTTTTCATAAAAAAATGTTCGTTTATGGTAGCGTTTTTCGATATAATAGTAGAGGTTAAAGGAGAAATTAGATGAAAAGAAGAACAGCACGTGAAAAAGCCCTTCAAGCACTATATCAAATTGATATTGTAGGAGCAGAAGTAGATACTGCCATGGAAAGTGCCTTGAATGGTGCTGAATCTAATCAATATTTCGAAACACTTGTAACGGGTACGATGGAACATCGTGAACAATTAGATGAACTAATACGTAGTAATTTAGAAAATTGGACTTTAGAACGTTTAACAAACATCGATAGGAATTTACTTAGAATCGCTGTTTATGAAATGATACATAGTGAGGATGTTCCAGTTAGTGTAGCTATGGATGAAGTCATTGAAATTGCCAAGAAATTTGGTGATGATCAATCCAGCAGCTTTGTTAATGCCGTTTTATCTAAAATTAAAGATAACCTTGGCTATTAAGGGTTGATATATTAGGTGTTCACCATGGTTTCTTTGACATAATTCGTTTTGGGAGGAATTAATAATGACAGCTCAAATTATTAATGGGAAAGAGATTGCTGCAGCAGTTCGAAAAGAAATTCGTAAGGAAGTAGAAGAGTTAAAGGAAAAAGGATTTGTTCCGGGTTTAGCCGTGATTTTGGTAGGAGATAATCAGGCTTCACAAACATATGTCCGTAATAAAGAGAAAGCTTGTTTAGATTTAGGGATGCATTCTGTTTTAATAAAAAAACCGGCGACTTTATCACAAGAAGAACTTATTGAAAATATAAACGAGTTAAATCAAGATGATTCAATTCATGGTATATTAGTTCAATTACCTTTACCAACTCATATTGATGAAAAAGCAATTATTGAAGCTATTTCACCTGATAAAGATGTTGATGGTTTCCATCCAATTAATATCGGAAGAATGATGACTGGCCAAAGTGCTTTTTTACCTTGTACCCCGTATGGTGTGATGGTTATGCTTCAACATATTAATTATAATCTTGAAGGAAAGCATGTTGTAGTCGTTGGTCGTAGTAATATTGTTGGAAAGCCTCAAGGTCAATTGATGTTAAATGCAAATGCTACTGTAACCATTTGTCACTCAAAAACAAAAGACTTGGCCTATTACACGAAACAAGCTGATGTCATTGTTGCAGCAGTAGGAAAAAGAAATACAATCACAGCAGACCATATTAAAGAAGGCGCCGTGATTATTGATGTTGGTATGAATCGAAATGATGAAGGTAAGCTATGTGGTGACGTGGATTATGAAGGTGTTCTAGAAAAAGCATCTTATGTTACACCAGTTCCAGGGGGCGTTGGTCCGATGACTATTACTATGCTTATGAAGAACACTGTTCAATCAGCTCAAAAGGCTTATGGTTTAAATTAATTTCCTAAAATATTGATAAAATATTTCGATGTCGCGGTTTCTTGTTTTATAATAACAAGAGACCGTTTTTTTTATAAGGAGTCAAATCAAATGATGAGTGAACATCAATATTTGAGTGTTTCTGCGCTTACGAAGTATATAAAACGAAAGTTTGATGCGGATCCACATTTACAAAATGTATACATAAGAGGAGAAATATCCAATTTCAAGCAACATACAAGTGGACATATGTATTTTACTTTAAAAGATGATAAGGCTCGTGTTTTAGCTGTGATGTTTGCAGCTCAAGCTAGAGGAATGAAGTTTGTACCTGAAAATGGGATGAAGGTGCTTCTTCGTGGAGATGTCACAGTTTATGAGGCAAGTGGTCAATATCAAGTATATGTAAAACATATGACTCCTGATGGTATTGGGGATTTATATTTAGCATATGAGCAGTTGAAAAAAAAGCTTGAAGAAAAAGGATTATTTTCTGAGTATCATAAGAAGCCAATTCCTCCCTTTCCGAAGACAGTAGGTGTGATAACATCGCCAACAGGAGCAGCTTTACGGGATATTATAACGACAATTAAAAGGAGATATCCCATTGCAAAAGTGATTATTTATCCTGCACTTGTCCAAGGTGTAAATGCTGCAAAATCTATTTCTTTAGCCATATCAGTAGCTAATGAAAGAAAAGAAGCGGATGTTTTAATTATAGGCCGTGGGGGAGGTTCTATTGAAGAGCTATGGGCCTTCAATGAAGAAATAGTTGCGGAATCTATTTATGATTCGGATCTTCCTATCATATCTGCAGTCGGACATGAAACAGATTTTACGATAGCTGACTTTGTAGCTGACTTGCGTGCTCCAACACCTACAGGGGCAGCTGAAATGGCCGTTCCGCATATCAATGAAATACTTGAAAGACTTATGAATCGTAAACATCGATTAACACGAACAATCCAAGAACGTATAAACAGAGAGACTAATCGGCTATCTAGGTTAGAAAAGTCATATGCTTTTCGTTATCCGCATAAGATGTACGAACAAAAGGTTGAACAATTGGACCTGGCAATAGAACGGTTACAAAAAAATAGTCAGCGTTATTTCATAAATAAAAAAGAAGCTCTGGGGCAATTGGATACCATTCTAAAACGATTGCATCCAGAACAGACTATTCAATTGTCGAAAGAGACATTAAAGCAAAATCAAAGAAAATTAAATCGTGCAATGATTGCCATCTATAAACAAAAGTCGCAGAAATTTGTTCATTTAACATCCACCCTATCTGCCGTTAGTCCATTAAAAATAATGGAGAGAGGCTATGGTCTTATTTTTGGCGAGAATGATGTATTAATTAAAAGTACGAAGCAATTGTCAAAAGGAGATGCTATTTCTGTTTCCATTAAGGATGGGACATTAGAATGTGAAATCAAAGATATTAAGGAGATTATGCGTCATGACTGAAAATCAAGAACAATCATTTGAAGAAGCAATGAAACAGCTAGAACAAATAGTGGAGAAATTAGAGGAAGGAGATGTACCTCTTGAAGAAGCAATCTCCATCTATAAACAGGGAATGGATTTATCACGACTTTGTCATTCTAAGTTGAAATCAGTTGAAGATCAACTTACAGAAATTTTAAATGAAGATGGACAATTAGAAGGTTTCTCTGCTCTAGAGGAGGAGGAAAAATGATTACGGATTATGCTACGTTGTCAAGCGAATACAAAGAAGTGCTTGAAAGTGAAATGGTACGTTATGTGAAGCAATTGCAAGCACCATCTGTAGTTAAAGAAGCGATGATTTATTCATTAGAAGCAGGTGGGAAAAGAATTCGTCCTATGCTAGTATTTGCCGTTTTATCTTCCTTTGGTGTAGATGTAAACCAAGGTATTCCGGCTGCTGCGGCTATTGAAATGATACATACCTATTCACTTATTCATGACGATTTACCTTGTATGGATGATGATGATCTTCGTCGGGGAAAACCAACGAATCATAAAGTATTTGGAGAGGCTGTTGCTGTTTTAGCCGGTGACGCGTTACTTACATATAGCTTTCAGCTGATTGCGGAAATGAATCATCCAGATGTTACAGCAGAAAAGAAATTGGAATTAATAGCTGAAATCAGTAAATCTGCAGGTGCAGAAGGCATGGTTGGCGGTCAAATTGCGGATATGGAAGGTGAAAATAAGCAATTGACGCTTGAAGAATTAGAGTATATGCATGAGCATAAGACTGGAAAGCTATTACAAGCTAGTATTCTCTCGGGTGCGATTTTGGCTGGAGCAAATACTGCGCAACGTGATCACTTACGCAAATTTGCGTTTCATTTAGGACTTGCTTTTCAAATTCGGGATGATATTCTTGATATTGAGGGTACACAGGAATTACTTGGTAAGCCAGTCGGTAGTGATTTGACAAATCATAAAAGTACTTATCCTGCATTGCTTACACTTAAAGGAGCAAAAGATAAATTAAGTGAACAAGTTCAACTAGCACATTCAGCACTAGCAGCTACTAACCTGCCTACAATTATATTAGGTGAGCTAACTGATATGATTGCTAATCGGAATCATTAAATCAGAAGAGAAAATGGCTTTAGTAGATTTGTGATAAGACTAGCTTTATGCTATACTTTACATGCAAAATTATGCCAAATGAACTATATGATTTGGAAAATAAAGGCACTTAATCTTATTGTGCAAATATTGAACGCCAAACGATATACTTATTTTCTAATAAGTCGCCGAAATCACTTTGGATGTTTGGCGGCTATTTTCTATAGAAAATAGAAATAAATTTTTGATTAATAACAATCACATTGAAAAATGAACTTCACCTTATAATTTAAAATTTTCGGACTTGCATTATCGCCTTATTTAGCTTTTCTGTAATAATGACTTGCTGAAAATGACAGAAAGTGAGTGGTCCTGCTTTGGATCTGCTATCTATAAAAGACCCTTCATTTTTGAAGAAAATGAGTAATGAACAATTAATTCGTTTAAGTGCGGATATTCGCAAATTTTTAGTGGAGCAAACATCAGTTACTGGTGGTCATATTGGTCCTAATTTAGGTGTGGTTGAACTTACTATTGCTCTTCATAAAGAATTTAATAGTCCAAAAGATAAAATTATTTGGGACGTGGGGCATCAATCTTATGTCCACAAAATTCTAACTGGACGAGCTGGAGAGTTTGACACATTAAAGAAATATAAGGGACTAAGTGGGTTTCCAAAGATGAATGAAAGTGAGCATGATGTTTGGGAAACTGGACATAGCTCTACTTCCCTTTCTGCTGCGATGGGAATGGCTGCTGCACGTGATATAAAAAAGGAACACAACTATGTCATACCTGTAATTGGTGACGGGGCATTGACAGGAGGAATGGCACTTGAGGCATTAAATCATATTGGACATGAGAAGAAAGATATGATTGTCATTTTAAATGACAATGAAATGTCCATTGCTCCAAATGTTGGTGCTCTTCATACGATGTTGGGTCGTCTTCGGACTGCAGGAAAGTATAATCGAGCAAAAGATGAATTAGAAATGTTAATTAAGAAGATTCCAGCTGTAGGTGGTAAATTAGCTGCAACAGCAGAACGTTTAAAGGACAGCCTGAAGTATATGCTTGTTTCAGGGGTATTTTTTGAGGAATTAGGATTTACCTATTTAGGACCAGTAGATGGACATAATTACGATGAATTGTTTGAAAATCTCCGCTATGCTAAAAAAACTAAAGGTCCTGTTCTTTTGCATGTCATTACGAAAAAAGGTAAGGGGTATAAACCTGCTGAAAGAGATACTACGGGGAACTGGCATGGTACCGGTCCTTATAAAATAGAAACAGGTGACTTTGTTAAGTCACCTAGCAATGGACCCGCATGGAGTTCACTAGTGAGTGAGACGGTCCGGAAGTTAGCGCGTAAAGATAAAAGAATTGTAGCGATTACGCCAGCAATGCCTGTAGGTTCAAAATTAGAAGGCTTTGCTAGTGAGTTTCCAGAACGTTTTTACGATGTTGGAATTGCTGAACAGCACGCTGCAACCTTTGCAGCGGGACTTGCTACGCAAAAGATGAAACCATTCTTGGCAATTTATTCAACTTTTTTACAAAGAGCGTATGACCAAGTCGTTCATGATATTTGTCGCCAAAATTTAAATGTATTCATTGGAATTGATCGAGCTGGACTAGTTGGGTCAGATGGAGAAACACATCAAGGCGTTTTTGATATTGCTTTTCTTCGTCATATTCCTAATATGGTACTGATGATGCCTAAAGATGAAAATGAAGGTCAACATATGGTATACACAGCGATTCAATATAATGAAGGTCCAATCGCCATGCGCTTTCCACGTGGAAATGGATATGGGGTACCAATGGATGAGGAATTGAAGGAAATTCCAATTGGAACCTGGGAAGTGCTCAAAGAAGGCACTGACGCAATTATTTTAACCTTTGGAACGACTATTCCAATGGCGTTAGAAGCAGCAGCAACGCTAGAAAAGGAAAACTACTCAGTAAAAGTAGTGAATGCACGTTTTATTAAACCAATGGATGAGAATTTATTACAATCCCTATTAACTGAAAAGTTACCTATTTTAACGATTGAGGAAGCTATTCTTCAAGGTGGTTTTGGCAGCGCAGTTCTTGAATATGCACATGATCATGGCTTCTATGGTGCAATCATTGATCGAATGGGTATTCCTGATTACTTTATTGAACATGGTAATGTTGATGAACTTCTTCAAGAAATAGATTTAACAGCTGATGTTGCAGTTAAGAGAATTAAACGGATTGCATCAAAAAAACAAAAAAGGGCATGAAAATATGAAAGTGATGAAAGAAAGACTAGATGTCCTTTTAGTACAACAAGGACTAGCTGAAACTCGAGAAAAAGCAAAGCGTATGATTATGGCAGGACTTGTCTATGCGAATGAAGAAAGATATGAAAAGCCGGGTGAAAAGGTACCTGTTGATTTAGAATTTTCGATTAAGGGTAAAGTAATGCCCTACGTTTCTAGAGGCGGACTGAAGCTTGAGAAAGCTTTAAAAACATTTGATGTAACTGTAGAAGGTAAAATTCTTATCGATATTGGTTCATCAACGGGTGGATTCACCGATTGTGCTCTCCAAAACGGAGCACAAATGTCGTATGCAGTAGACGTTGGCTATAATCAACTTGCTTGGAAATTACGTCAAGATGAGCGAGTAAAAGTCATGGAACGTACGAATTTCCGATATGTAACCCCTGCTGATCTTGATGGTGAAATGCCGAACTTTGCAAGTATTGACGTATCTTTTATTTCACTTACGTTGATTCTACCTGTTTTAAAAACTTTGCTTGTAGCAAATAGTGATGTTGTGGCGCTTGTCAAACCTCAATTTGAAGCAGGAAGAGAACAGGTAGGAAAAAAAGGGATTATACGAGATCCAAAAGTTCATAAAGAGGTATTGAATAAAATCATCACGTTTGCTGAAGGTGAAGGGTATGATATACGCAATGCCTCCTATTCCCCTATTACCGGAGGAGATGGGAATATTGAATTTTTATTACATCTTGGCTGGGAAGGTACGAAGCAAAAGGGTGAGAATTTACTGAAGCAAACTGTTGATGATATAGTATCAGAAGCTCATGCACAATTTAAAAAAGACTAAGAGTAACTTCCGTCAATATGATGATAGCTTATTTCCTAGTTGTGGATAGAAAATCGGGATCAATAAACTCTCCTTTAGCTTAATGGCTAAAGGAGTATTTTTATGCTGCTAATCAAGCCGGTTTCGCTTTTCATTGTCTAGCTCCACCGGCTAGCTCACTGTGAAAAAGATAAAATCCCTCGAAAGGCAAAAAGCGCGCCTTCCGGGTATTTTCCTATTTTCTTCGCGAGCTGACCAAGCCGGTTCCGCTTTTCTATATAAAATGAATTTGGTAGGAGAAATACTTGTACAAATGTATAAAAATACGCTAACATTAATATTAACTTAAATGAAAAGAAATAATGAGAGGTGCTTTTAACATATATGAATAAAGGTCAACGCCATATAAAGATTCGAGATATCATTACAAATAACGATATCGAGACTCAAGATGAACTGGTCGATGAATTGAAAAAGTTAGGGTACAAGGTAACACAAGCTACTGTTTCTCGTGATATAAAAGAATTACATCTTGTAAAAGTACCATTGACGGATGGCCGATATAAATATAGTCTACCTGCTGATCAGCGTTTTAATCCATTACAGAAGCTGAAGCGCATGCTTGTAGACGCGTTTGTTAGAATTGATGCTGCTAATAATTTGCTTGTGATGAAGATGCTTCCTGGTAATGCTCAAGCAATATGTGCTCTTATTGATAATTTGAATTGGGAAGAGATTTTGGGTACCATTGGCGGCGATGATACATGTTTAATTATTTGTCGCTCAGATAAAGAAGCAAAGATTATAGCAAAAAAATTTTTAGATATGTTGTAGTCATTATGAGGTGAGGATTTTGTTATCAGAATTATCGATTAAAAACTTTGCGATTATTGATCAGTTGACAATTTCTTTTGAAAAAGGCTTAACTGTGTTGACAGGTGAAACTGGCGCAGGAAAGTCTATTATTATTGATGCGATTCATTTACTTGTTGGCGGTCGAGGTTCAACTGAATTTATTCGTCATGGTGAAACAAAAGCAGAGATAGAAGGCTTATTTATTATAGATGATCATCAACATCCTGTGATTGCCAAAGCTTTAGAATTCGGAATTGAAGTAAGTGATGGTATGGTTGTTGCAAGACGTGAGATTTTCAAGAGTGGGAAAAGTGTATGTCGAGTCAATGGAAAGCTAGTGACGATTGCCACTCTAAGAGAAATTGGGAGGACTCTGATTGATATACATGGGCAACATGAACATCAAGAACTGATGGATGAGAGCCTTCATTTACCTTTATTAGATCAATTCGGCGGCGCTGAGATAGAGCTAGCGTTAGCCGAGTATCAGACTCTGTATAAGCGCTATGATTCAGTAATGAAGCAGTTGAAGAGTCTCAATCAGAATGAACAACAAATGGTACATCGCTTAGATTTAATCCAATTTCAGTTTGAAGAAATTCAAAATGCGGAATTGAAACTACATGAAGATGAGCAGCTGATTGAGGAAAAAAAGAAAATTAATAACTTTGAAAAAATACATAGTGCTCTTCAAACGAGTTACAATGCTTTAAACGGAGAGCAACATGCATTGGACTGGCTTTCAGTTGCGATGAATAATTTAAGCGAGGCAGCAAGTTTGGACGAGTCATTGCAAAATAGTTCGGAAGCCGTATCGAACAGTTATTTTTTACTAGAAGATGCGAAAGCTACAATTCGAGATCAGTTGGATTCGCTTGATTTTGATAATGAACGTATTGATTTTATTGAAAATCGTTTGAATGAAATGAATCAATTGAAACGAAAATATGGTCGGACGATTGAGGAAATATTAGAATATGGCGCAACAATTGAAGAAGAAATAGAAAAACTCCAAAATCGAGAAACACATATCATTAAGTTGGAACAAGAAATTAACTCAATTAAAGCAGATTTAATGGTTGAAGCTAAAAATCTTTCTGAGCTACGTCAAAATTTTGCTGAGCAGTTAACAAAGAAAATTCAACATGAGTTAAAAGAATTGTATATGGAAAAAACAATTTTTGAAGCTCATTTTCATCAAACAGCTGAAACATATGATTCTTTTTCAAATAATAGTATGAATCAAACTGGACTTGATGTAATGGAATTTTATATTTCAACTAATCCAGGGGAGCCTTTAAAACCTTTATCGAAGATTGCTTCTGGAGGAGAAATGTCACGAATTATGCTTGCTTTAAAAAGTATATTTTCAAAACATCAAGGTGTTACATCGATTATTTTTGATGAAGTCGACACAGGAGTCAGTGGTCGAGTAGCTCAATCTATTGCTGAAAAAATTTACAAAGTCGCTATTGGTTCTCAAGTATTATGCATTTCGCATTTACCGCAAGTAGCAGCGATGGCAGATACTCATCTATTCATTGCCAAAAAAGTGATGGATGGAAGAACGAGCACATCTGTCAGAACCCTTGCTTTAGAGGAGAAAATTAAAGAAATAGGACGTATGATTTCTGGTGTTGAAATTACTGATTTGACAAAGCAACATGCAAATGAATTAATTCAACAAGCTAATAAAATAAAGCTTACTTGAAAAGCTATCCATAAACGGATAGCTTTTATTTTTAGGTCTAGTTATAAATGAGTCTAAGGTAGGCTAAATTATAGATGTAGCCATAAGCATGTAAATAGCGAGGAGAGTGTAAAGAGTGAAATTTGCAGTGATCAATAAAATCATCGGTGGAATTCTCCTTGTTTCGCTATTAACACTAGGGTTATACCAGCCATTACGTCAGTTTTTTTTAATTCCTACTCATCTTGTATTATTCGAGGGAAGCCACTATAATATTTCCACATCTTTGCCCGTTTCAGCCAAAAATCAAGATACGAATACAGAACTAAATGTTCATGATGGTGCGATTACGTTTGAGGCTGGTAAACCTGGTACAAATGAGTATTTACTCGACGTGGCAGGTTTGCCAGTTAAAAAGGTTGACGTACAAGTATTAGAAGATTTTAAAGTAATACCAGGTGGTCAATCAATTGGTGTCAAGCTTCATACACTAGGTGTTTTAGTAGTGGGTCATCACTTAGTATCGACAATGGAAGGGGAGAGATCCCCAGGGGAAATTGCAAAAATTCAAATTGGTGATATCATAACAAAAATTAATGGACAAACGATTAAAACGATGGGTGATGTCACCCCATTTGTTCAAGAAGCAGGACAAAAAGGAGAGCCATTAGAGCTTGATATTCAACGAAATCAGGAAAAATTGCAAACGACCCTGCTTCCGTTAAAGGATAAGGGGGAGGGAACGTATAAGCTTGGTTTATATATCCGCGATTCAGCTGCAGGAATTGGTACAATGACCTTTTATCACCCAAACTCGCAGAAATATGGTGCCTTAGGTCATGTCATATCTGATATGGATACGAAAAAGCCGATTGTTGTTAAAGATGGTCAAATTGTTCAATCAACCGTTACCTCCATCGAAAAGGGGAGTAATGGAGATCCAGGTGAGAAATTAGCCCGTTTTTCATCAAATCATGAGATAATTGGCAATATTAATCGAAATAGTCCTTTTGGAATTTTCGGTAAATTACATCAGCAAATGGATAATGGTATAGCGAATAAAGCAATTCCAATTAGTTTATCTCATGAAGTAAAAGAAGGGCCAGCGAAAATATTAACTGTTGTGGAAGGCTCTGAAGTAGAAGAATTTAATGTAGAAATAATCAGTTCCATTCCACAAAAATTTCCTGCCATTAAAGGATTAGTTATAAAGGTAACCGATAAGGAACTCCTGAAGAAAACAGGGGGAATTGTTCAAGGAATGAGTGGTAGCCCCATTATTCAGGATGGAAAATTAGTGGGTGCAGTGACTCATGTATTCGTTAATGACCCTACTAGTGGATATGGAGTGCATATTGAATGGATGTTAAATGAAGCAGGCATTAATATCTATCAAAAAACAGGTAAGGACAAAGCAAGCTAAGGAGGCGGTTTTCGCCTCTTTTTTCAATACATAATTTATCCCGCCTTAACGGGCAGTAAGACCCCCACCTCAAGATTCTGAGTATCCAAAGAAGATAGGTGGGGGATCAACTGTCCGTAAAGGTCCGAATCAATGAACACAGACTAAGAACGCAACATCCTGTTGCAACGTCTGTGTG
>SMEO01000038.1_pt1 | contig 33000 bp, 42 predicted proteins | sample 2456251 | NCBI WGS metagenome assembly SMEO01 (sample SAMN10132594, study PRJNA489261) | soil metagenome | isolation source: day1 control-silt loam soil ammended | place: USA | reverse complement strand
GATTTATAAAGAAAAACGGCGAAAAAAGGTGAAATTGTAAGGAAAGTGTAGATAACACCCCTTTCATTGGTCATGTTCCCGTTTTCATCATCAATGTTATCGTTTTCATCAACTTTGTGAATTTTTTGTGACTAACGCATAATAAGGGTATAAATAATCAGGGGGATGACATGCATGAAAAAATTATTAGAAGCCTTTTTATATGGTTTAGAAATGCACGGAAAAGGTCTTGATTTATTAAGCAGACGATAATACATGCATGGGGCAAGTAGAAGAACACTTTTTAAAAATAGTTCAAACTATAAAAGGAGATGACATATATGAAAAAATTTTTAGAATGGCTTTGGACTGGGTTAGCAATGGACGGAAAACAACTTTGCATGATTGGCAAAAAATAAGGATTGCTTCCATCAATAGGTATGAAGTACAAACTAATAATTACGATAAGGATGATGATACTATGATTTTATCTAAAAAATATCATCATGACTCTTAAGACAATTCTCAGAATTAAACAGAGAATTGTCTTTTTTATGTTTACTCTTTCATTTACCTCCTTATTTTCCATGTCCTATAAACCTAAAAGCACAAACCGCACAGGTTAAATTATGAGTTGTAGTTCAAAAGCGGTCAGAATGTGACCAAATGCCTTTTAAAGCATAAAAAAGACCCCCAACCAAATCTGGTTGAGAGCCTTGAAACGCAATAGAATTAACGTTTTGAGAACTGAGGAGCACGACGTGCACCTTTAAGACCGTATTTTTTACGTTCTTTCATACGTGGGTCACGTGTTAATAATCCAGCAGATTTAAGAGCTGGACGGTACTCAGGGTCTACTGTAAGCAATGCACGCGCGATACCATGACGGATTGCGCCAGCTTGACCAGTGTAACCTCCACCGTTAACATTTACAAGAATGTCATAGCTTCCAGTAGTTTCAGTAGCAACTAGTGGTTGATTTACAACTAAACGTAATGCTGCAAATGGGATATATTCATCAATGTCACGACCGTTGATTACGATGCGACCTTCACCTGGTACTAAACGTACACGAGCAACTGAGCTCTTACGACGACCAGTTCCATAATATTGAACTTGTGCCAAGATAGTAACCTCCTTAATAATTATCCGCGTAATTCGTATACTTCAGGTTGTTGAGCTTCATGTGGATGCTCGCTACCCGCATATACGTGTAATTTTTTAAATATTTGACGTCCAAGAGAATTCTTTGGAAGCATACCTTTGATAGCTAGTTCAAGCATTCTCACTGGATAGTTTGTACGCATCTCAAGAGCAGTTCTTGTTTTAAGACCACCTGGGTGCATTGAGTGTTTGTAATAAATTTTGTCAGTTAATTTTTTACCAGTTAAATGAATTTTTTCTACATTAATTAAAATTACATGATCACCAGTATCAACGTTTGGTGTAAATGTTGGTTTGTGTTTACCACGTAGAATGGATGCAACTTCTGAAGACAGACGTCCTAAAGTTTTACCTTCTGCATCAATCACATACCATTTACGATCCACTTCGTTAGCTTTCGCCAAAAATGTCGTACGCATGGTTATCCTCCTATAAAAACAGTTAATTTTTTTAATATTTATCTTCATCACAATAAACTTCCGGGGCTTATCGTGGGATTAAAAATACATACCATATTATATTAATCTCTTCCAGTTCTATTGTCAAGTAAATGTTACACCAGGAATAGTTGTCTTAAGAATAATAAAATCCCTTAACAAAGCCATTCATAGAAGAACTCGTAAAACTGGAAAAAAATAATTTATAAAAATCGAAAAGAGCCTTTATATTTCACAGTGAGCTAGCGGGCATTTCCCTTCCACTCACCCCAGAATGGTGGTTAATAAAAAACCTCCCATAAATATAATCCGTGAGCTGGAGCTGTCTTACCAGCAAACTGCCTATCCTGCTTCACAAGTATTTCTTCCATCTCGAGAGGTTTTCTTTTCCCACTACCGACCTCAAGCAGAGTGCCTACCAATATTCGTACCATATTATATAAAAAACCAGTACCAACAAAGCGAAGCGTAAGTGAATCGCTCTCTTCATTCAACTCAATTTTATGAATGGTCCGAACTTTATCAACAACATTCGTATTTGAGGCGCAAAAGCTAGTAAAATCATGTGTACCTTCTAAATGAGAAATAGCCTCCCGCATAGCATCAAGGTTTAATGCATACGGATAATGATAAGCATAACTTCGTGTAAAGGGATCCCGCAGCGTCTCACGTGTGATCCTATACCGATATTCCTTTCCTACAGGGTCAAATCGCGCGTGGAAGGCTTCTGACACTTGCTTCACGTCCAATATGACAATATCACTTGGTAAAAGAGCATTTAAGGCCTTCTGCCAGTTTTCTGCCGGTAATACAAGGTTTGAGGTAAAATGAATCACCTGCCCCTTCGCATGAACGCCTGCATCTGTCCTTCCCGAAGCTGTCACTTTCACCTTTTCACCTTTGTGCATTTTCTCAAGCGCTGCTTCCAGTTCCCGTTGAACAGTTCGTTTCTCTGGTTGTACCTGGTAGCCAGCAAATGCTGTGCCATCATACGAAATAATACATTTATATTTAGGCATTCTTTTTACCTCTTATGAACGTAATAAAACTAATAAACCAGTCAAAACAACTAATGCCACCATTAACAAACTATCTATGGCACCCCATCTTAGTTGACGGTATTTTGTCCGGCCTTCTCCGCCTTGATAGCCACGTGCCTCCATCGCAGTTGCAAGCTCCTCTGCCCGCTTAAATGCACTAACAAACAATGGTACCAATAGTGGAACAACCGCTTTAATTCGCTCTTTAATTGGACCTGAGGAAAAATCAATTCCTCTTGCCATTTGCGCTTTCATGATTTTATCCGTTTCCTCCATTAAGGTTGGAATGAAACGAAGCGAAATAGACATCATTAACGCTAATTCATGGACAGGAACCTTCCATTTTTTCAATGGATTTAAAAGCTCCTCCATTCCATCCGTAATCGAAATCGGAGATGTAGTTAACGTTAATAGCGACGTAACCAAAATTAAGAATGTGAATCTTAGAGAGATAAATAACCCTTGAGTCACGCCACCCTTATAAATTTCTAACCAACCAAAACTATATAGCAATTCCCCTTCTTTAGTAAATAAAATGTGAAGAGCAAACGTAAAGATAATGATTAGAAAAACAGGCTTTAAGCCGCCTAACAGGAAGCGAAAAGGTACCTTGGAAAGAACAATCATTCCAATCGTAAACACACCAAGTATTGCATATGTCCAAAGATTGTTAGCCAAAAATACGACGCAGACAAAGAAAAAAACAAGCAGTAACTTCGCCCGGGGATCCATTTTATGCAAAACTGAGTTCGTCGGAACATAACGCCCGAAAATCATTTTTTCTAGCATTAGCTCCTCCCCCGTTTCATTACCTTATCAATTTCTACTGCAAGATCCTCGATACTTAAACAAGGCTTATCAAAGCGTACACCCATTTCCTTTTGTAACTTTAATTGGAAGCGAACAGTATCAGGAACATCTAAGCCTAATTGAATTAATTGATCAGGGTCTGAAAAGATTTCTTGGGGTGTCCCTTTTTTAAAAACAGAACCTTGATGCATAATCACAATTTCATCAGCATACTTAGCGGCATCTTCCATACTATGCGTCACTAAAATCATTGAAATTCCACGGTTCTTGTGTAACTGATAAAACATGTCCATAATTTCACTTCGTCCACGTGGATCAAGACCTGCTATGGGTTCGTCAAGCACAAGTACATCCGGATCCATAGCCAATACACCTGCAATTGCGACCCGTCTCATTTGACCACCTGATAAGTCAAATGGTGATTTTGATAAAATATCCTCAGATAAACCCACTTGATCAATAGCCTTTCTTGCTAGTGCCTTCGCATCTGCTTCAGACACACCAAAATTCATGGGACCAAAACAAATATCCTTCTCAACTGTTTCATCAAATAATTGATGCTCCGGAAATTGAAAGACAATCCCTACTTTTTGGCGAATTGAACGCAAATCTTTCTCTTTTCGATTAGATTCAATGGTTCGATCACCAATGATGACCCTTCCTTTTGTTGGCTTAAGTAAAGCATTTAAGTGTTGTAAAAGAGTAGACTTACCAGAACCCGTATGACCGATAATCGCCGTATACGTACCTGAATCGAGTGAAAGATTAACATCATGCAAGGCCAGATGCTCAAACGGAGTATTCGCTTGATAGCGGTATTCTACATCTTCGAATGTAATTTGCATAAATCTTTCACCAACTCTTCCTCTGTTAAATGCCCATTCCCTATAGCTACACCTATGTTTTGTAGTTCCTTACTAACTTTTATGGAAAAAGGAATATCTAGACCAAGATCTATTAATTCCTTTTCTAATTCAAAAATCTCTCGAGGGGTACCTTCCCGATACAGTCTGCCTTGGTTCATAACAATGATTCGATCTGCTTTTGCCGCTTCTTCTAAATCATGTGTAATCGATATAACCGTAAGTTTCTGTTCTTTCATCAATTCCCTTACCGTATAGAGTACTTCCTCACGGCCTCTAGGGTCAAGCATAGAAGTCGCCTCGTCTAATATAATAATATCTGGTTGCAAAGCTAGCACACCGGCAATGGCAACCCTTTGCTTTTGACCTCCAGATAGATGGTGCGGCTCTTGATTAAGAAACTGATTCATTTTTACCTTCGATAACGCGCGTTGCACACGCTCCACCATAATTTCTTGAGGAACACCGGCATTTTCTAAACCAAAAGCCACATCATCCTCGACTGTTGTACCGACAAACTGATTATCAGGGTTTTGAAAAACCATCCCAATTTGGCGACGAACCTCCCAAACGGTTTCTTCTGATAGTACTTTCCCATTGACTGTAATCGTGCCAGTTGTTGCATACTGAAGCCCATTTAAAAGTTTCGCTAATGTTGATTTTCCAGAACCATTATGACCTACAATTGCTAACCATTCACCCTCATAAATATCGAATGAGACATCATTTAAAGCAAAGTCCGTTTGGCCCTCATATTTATATTGTATATTCTCTAAAGAAACCAGCCTCTTCCTCATGCGGCCCTCCTAGTACTAACACTTCTTCTCTTATCTTAGCTCAACTTTTTTGCTCAGTCATTTATTATTTTTGGATATAAAAAAACGCTGCACCCCTTCCACCGAAAGAACCTTCGGTAAATTAAGAGCAGCTAAATCACCAATCTGTTTCGACAAACAGATTTATCTTATAAACGCTTTCAGGCAAAAGCGGGAAGGGATGCTTGAGCTAGACGAGAAGGTCCCTAAAAAACGTTAGGTAAACCAGCCATCATAACACTCAATGCGTATTTCATCGAAAAGCGGAAGCACCCTGATCAGGCACTGCAGCTAGACATCAGTATATCTTAAAACGAATATACTGTCTTACAAGTATAGAAAAAGGGCAAAGAACAAGTGACTACGTCCATCTGTCCTGCCCTTTTTCATCGAGAGTTATTAAACTAATTCAATAACCACGACTGGTGCACCGTCACCGCGGCGTGGACCAATTTTCATGATACGAGTGTAGCCACCTTGGCGTTCTTCATAACGTGATGCGATATCACTGAATAATTTTTGAACAGCGTCTTGACCATTTTCAGCATCAGCAACTTCATTACGAATGAATGATGATGCTTGACGACGTGCATGCAAGTCACCACGTTTACCAAGAGTAATCATTTTTTCTACAACAGAACGTAATTCTTTTGCACGTGCTTCTGTTGTTTCAATGCGCTCATGGATAATAAGATCCGTCGCTAAATCACGAAGTAATGCTTTACGTTGTGCGCTAGTGCGTCCTAACTTTCTGTAACCCATTAGAGATTCCCTCCTTTTGTTGAAGTTAAAATTATGTCCTATTTAAGCAGTTATCAGTCGTCTTTACGAAGACCTAAACCTAATTCTTCTAGTTTCGCTTTCACTTCTTCAAGTGATTTACGACCCAAGTTACGTACCTTCATCATATCTTCTTCCGTTTTATGAGCAAGCTCTTGAACGGTGTTGATTCCAGCGCGTTTTAAACAGTTGTAAGAACGAACAGAAAGATCTAATTCCTCAATTGTCATTTCTAGAACTTTTTCTTTTTGATCTTCTTCTTTTTCAACCATAATTTCAGCATTTTGTGCTTCGTCTGTCAAACCAACAAAGATATTCAAATGCTCTGTTAAAATTTTTGCACCAAGGGCAACTGCTTCTTGAGGGCCTGTACTACCATCTGTCCATACATCAAATGTTAATTTATCAAAGTTAGCTAATTGACCAACACGGGTATTTTCAACTTGATAAGAAACACGAGATACAGGAGTGTAGATTGCATCAATTGGAATAACACCAATTGGTTGATCTTCTCTCTTATTTTGAACAGCAGGAGTATAACCACGACCACGCTTAGCTGATAAACGCATACGCATATGACCGTTTTTCCCAATTGTAGCAATATATAAATCCGGATTAAGAATTTCTACATCACTGTCATGAGTTATGTCAGCAGCTGTAATGACACCTTCACCCTGAACATCAATTTCAAGCGTCTTTTCTTCATCGGAATAAATCTTTAGAGCAAGCTTTTTCACATTTAGAATGATAGATGTTACATCTTCTACGACGCCTTCGATTGTTGAGAACTCATGCAGCACTCCATCAATTTGTATAGCTGTGACAGCAGCACCTGGAAGTGAGGATAATAGAATACGACGTAAGGAATTACCCAAAGTTGTACCATACCCGCGCTCTAGTGGCTCTACGACGAATTTACCGTATTTAGAATCGTCGTTGATTTCAACCGTTTCGATTTTTGGTTTTTCTATTTCGATCATTAATAAACCCTCCTTCAAAACGTCAAAACCCCGGCTAATAGTTTAAAACACTACAACCGAAATTCCCATGTATACGTTCCCGCTGTGCGCAACAACTGAAAATAATCATTCTGTAAGAACGAAAACCTAGTATTATATCCCATTATAGACAGGAATAAGAAATCTATACAGAAAAATTAAACACGGCGACGTTTTGGTGGACGGCATCCGTTATGTGGAACTGGAGTGACATCTTTGATTGCAGTAACTTCTAGACCTGCAGCTTGAAGTGCACGAATAGCAGCCTCACGACCAGCACCTGGTCCTTTAACTGTTACTTCAAGAGTTTTCATTCCGTGCTCCATTGATGTTTTAGCAGCTGTTTCAGCAGCCATTTGTGCAGCAAATGGAGTAGATTTACGTGAACCACGGAATCCTAAAGCTCCTGCGCTTGACCATGAAATTGCATTACCATGAGCATCAGTAATTGTAACAATAGTGTTATTGAAAGTAGAGCGAATATGCGCAATACCTGATTCTATATTCTTTTTCACACGACGTTTACGTGTTTGAGTTTTACGTGCCATGAAGATAGACCTCCTTTACTAATTATTTTTTCTTGTTAGCTACTGTACGACGAGGTCCTTTACGTGTACGAGCATTATTTTTAGTGTTTTGTCCACGAACAGGAAGACCACGACGGTGACGAAGACCGCGATAAGATCCAATTTCCATTAGACGTTTAATGTTAAGGGAGATTTCACGACGAAGGTCACCTTCAACTTTTAACTTGTCAATAATATCACGGATTTTATTTAATTCGTCTTCTGTTAAATCACGAACGCGAGTATCTTCAGAAACACCAGCTTCTGCAAGAATTTTAATCGCTGTTTGTTTACCAATACCATAAATATAAGTTAATGAAATAACAATACGTTTATCACGTGGAATATCTACTCCAGCAATACGTGCCATATATTAGCGCACCTCCTTCTCAATTAGCCTTGTTTTTGTTTATGTTTAGGGTTTTCGCAAATAACCATTACTTTACCTTTTCTGCGGATAACTTTACATTTCTCACAGATTGGTTTGACTGATGGTCTGACTTTCATTGCTATCTAACCTCCTTATACAAATCGGAGCGCAACCAGATTTTATTTAAATCGGTATGTGATTCTGCCGCGAGTTAGATCATACGGGGAAAGCTCAACCGTAACTTTATCTCCAGGCAAAATGCGAATAAAGTGCATACGAATTTTACCGGATACATGAGCCAAAACAGTATGACCATTTTCTAATTCTACCTTAAACATTGCATTCGGCAATGTCTCAATGACAGAGCCTTCTACTTCAATTACATCGTCTTTCGCCATTAAAATAATTCTCCCTTCTCTATGCGTGAACTCCTAGAAGTACACATCATTCCGTCAACCGTTACTACAGTCCCATTATCCTCTTAAGACGTTACAAATCTGCATCTAGTATTCACTTTTATATACCAGCGTTTACTAAATCAGCTTTTAACCGAGGACCTTTGACAGGTGGACCGAGTTGAGGCACTTTTGGGTCCTCATGTAAGTCTTGACCGATTCCGTGGCAGACATACTCTCTAAATCTAGAGAAATAGCAAGCCTCGACATAGGTTTGTAATTCATGGGAGATATTTGAAAGACGCAAGCAAATCTTGCTTCTTTCAACCCTCTATATGATGACTCTCTGAAAACCTATAGAGTCATTGGATTTATTCACCAAAGTGGTTATTGGATGATCGAAGACTAGTATGTGTCGAAGTTATGCGTAAACTACACCGAAATTCATTATACCTTTAATAGAAAAGAAATGCATTATCTTTATCTAATAAAGTTAGAATTTCTTTTCCTTTATAGGATTAGTTAAATAATCCTGAAAGAAGTGCGTCTACATCTTCAAACACTATATTAATATCTTGCTGACCGTTAATGTTTCGCAAATATCCTTTTTCTCCGTAGAAATCAAGAAGTGGTTGCGTTTGTTTCAAATTCACATCTAAGCGATTTTGAACCGTTTCAGCATTATCATCAGCACGCTGATAAAGCTCTCCGCCACAGCGATTGCATGTGTCTTCTTTTGTTGGAGGATTAAAGACGAGGTGATAAGTCGCACCGCAGGATTTACAAATACGTCTACCTGTCAATCTTTCCATCAAAATGTCTTTATCTACATTGATATTAATAACATAGCTTATTTGACGATCTAAATCTGAAAGAATTGTTTCTAACGCTTCAGCTTGGGCCACTGTACGTGGAAAGCCATCTAGTAAGAAACCTTTCTTGCAATCATCTTTACTTAATCTTTCACGGACAATTCCGATCGTAACTTCATCTGGAACAAGCGCACCCTTATCCATGAATGATTTAGCTTGCATGCCTAATTCTGTTCCTTCTTTGATTGCTGTTCGGAACATATCTCCAGTAGAGATATGAGGGATACTATATTTTTCTACAATTTTTTCAGCTTGAGTACCTTTACCTGCACCCGGAAGCCCCATTAATACTAGATTCAACGTTTTTCCCCCTCAAACTCTATAATGGGCATTGGGAACAAGTCGTTCCCAAAACTCATTACTTTATAAAACCTTTATAATGACGTTTCACTAACTGCGCTTCAAGTTGTTTCATCGTGTCAAGGGCAACCCCAACAACGATTAAAAGACTTGTTCCACCAATCTGAGCCGATTGTGGTAAGTTCGCAAATTTTATGAAAAATACCGGTAAAACGGCAATGGCTGCTAAAAAGATAGAGCCAACAAACGTTAAACGATATAGAACACGTGTTACATACTCTTGAGTACTTTTTCCTGGTCTAATACCTGGTACATAACCACCTTGCTTTTTCAGATTGTCAGCCATTTGCTCAGGATTAACCTGAATGAAAGCATAAAAATAAGAGAAAGCAATGATTAAGGCTACGTAAAAAGTCATACCGACTGGATGTGAATAGTTAAAATTATTTCTAATCCAAGTCGTTACATCATTAGTACCAAAAAATGTTGCAATTGTCGTCGGTGTTATGAGAAATGCCATCGCAAAGATTACTGGAATAACCCCTGCAGCATTCACTTTTAATGGTAAATGTGTGGATTGACCACCCATTTGTGTACGACCTACCGCAGCGCGCTTCGCATATTGGATCGGGATTTTTCGCAATGCTTGATTAACAAAAATAACAGCAACCACGATAACTAACACAACTAAAGCTATAAGAACCATATTTACAATTCGTAAGAAGAGTTGGTCTCCAGCGTTCTCAAATTGCTGAGCATAAATTTGATTAAATGTAGTTGGGAAACTCGCTACAATCCCAGCAAAGATGATGATGGAAATACCATTTCCTACACCTTTAGCAGTGATTAGCTCTCCTAACCACAAAAGAAAAGCAGTACCCGCGGTCAATACCGTTGCAATAAGCAAATATGTTCCAATGCTAGGGTTCTCAACTAAACCACTGTACATATTATTAAATCCATAAGACATACCCAATGCCTGAATAAATCCTAGGATTATTGTAAAGTACCGAGTAAATTGAGCCAGTTTACGCTTCCCTGCTTCCCCTTGCTTAGACCACTCAGTAAACTTTGGAACAACGTCCATTTGAAGCAACTGAATAATGATAGAAGCCGTAATATACGGCATAATACCCATCGCTAAGATTGAGAAGTTTTTAAGAGCACCACCACCAAAGGTGTTTAATAAGCCAATAACGCCTAACTCTTCTTGGGCCATGAAAACATCGGCATTCACATTCGGTACAGGTATAAATGTACCGATGCGATAGACGACTAGCATTAAAAGGGTAAAAAAGATTTTATTTCTTATTTCACCCACACGCATAAAATTGGAGATCGTACGAAACATCAAATCACCTCTGTAGTACCGCCGGCAGCTTCGATAGCTTCCTTAGCAGTTGAAGAGAATTTATGAGCTTTCACAGTAAGCTTTTTCTCGATGCTTCCTTTTGCAAGGATTTTTACTCCTGATTGTTCTTTACTTATTATACCTGTCTCAATTAAAAGAGCAGGTGTTACTTCTGTACCATCTTCAAAACGATTTAACGTTTCTAGATTCACGATTGTATAATCTTTACGGTTAATGTTTGTAAAACCGCGTTTTGGTAAACGTCTAAATAATGGTGTTTGACCACCTTCAAATCCAAGACGTACGCCACCGCCTGAACGAGCGTTTTGTCCTTTATGACCTTTACCAGCAGTTTTACCTTGACCAGACCCAATACCGCGACCTAAACGTTTACGTTCTTTACGAGAACCTTCTGCAGGTTTTAATTCATGAAGTTTCATTGTTGGCACCTCCTTGTTATGAGAATTATTTTTATTGTTCTTTTACAGTAACAAGATGAGCAACTTTGGTAATCATACCGCGAATCGCAGGGTTATCCTCAAGAACAACTGTTTGATGCATTTTACGTAAACCAAGAGTTTTAACTGTAATGCGTTGATCTTCAGGACGACCAATCAAGCTACGAGTAAGGGTAATTTCTAATTTAGCCATTTAAATTCCCCCCCTTATCCTAACAGTTCTTCTACTGATTTACCACGTAACTTAGCTACGTCCTCAGCACGTTTCAATTGCGTTAATCCTTCGATTGTTGCACGCACCATGTTAATTGGTGTACTTGTACCTAGAGATTTAGAAAGAATATCCTGAACTCCACCTAATTCTAGTACTGCACGAACTGGTCCACCAGCGATAACACCAGTACCTTCAGATGCAGGTCTTAATAATACATGTCCTGCACCGAAATGTCCGTTCACAAGATGTGGAATTGTAGTTCCAACCATTGGTACAGTGATTAAATTTTTCTTAGCATCCTCGATAGCTTTGCGGATTGCATCTGGAACCTCTTGTGCTTTACCAGTACCAAATCCTACATGACCGTTTTTATCACCAACAACTACAAGTGCAGTAAAGCGGAAACGACGTCCACCTTTTACAACTTTAGCTACACGGTTAACGGTAACTACGCGTTCTTCAAGTTCTAATTTATTAGGATCAATGCGACGCATCTATTTTGTCCCTCCTTTATCCATTAAAATTCTAAGCCGTTTTCACGAGCAGCGTCAGCTAATGTTTTAACACGACCATGGAAAAGGTATCCGCCGCGGTCAAATACCACTGCTTTATAACCTTTTTCAATAGCACGTTTTGCAACAAGTTCGCCAACCTTTTGAGCTGCTTCAGCATTGCTAGTAGCTTCAGTACCGATCTCTTTATCTAGAGTTGAAGCACTTGCTAGAGTTACGCCTTTTACATCGTCAATTAATTGTGCGTAAATGTGTTTGTTTGAACGATACACATTTAAACGAGGACGAGCTTCCGTACCAGAAAGTTTCGAGCGTACGCGCGCGTGTCTTTTCTGACGAGTAGCGTTTTTATCTGCCTTCGTAATCATTTACGTCACTCCTTTCGTTTACTTAAGCTGCATTACTTACCAGTTTTACCTTCTTTACGACGTACATATTCACCTTCGTAACGGATACCTTTACCTTTGTAAGGTTCTGGTGGGCGAACATCACGAATGTCAGCTGCAAGAGCACCAACACGTTCTTTGCTCACACCTTTTACGATGATTTTAGTATTAGAAGGAACTTCAACTTCAAGTCCTTGTTCAGGTTCAAATTCAACAGGGTGAGAATATCCTACACTTAGGATAAGCTTGTTACCTTGCTTTTGAGCACGGTACCCAACCCCGATTAATTCTAGTGATTTTTCAAATCCTTTTGATACACCTTCAACCATGTTAGCTAAAACAGCACGAGTTGTACCATGTAAAGCACGATGAGTTTTTTCATCAGAAGGACGTGTTACAGTTAGCACGTTCTCTTCAAGAGTGATTGTAAGATCAGAATTGAAAGATCTAGATAGTTCACCTTTAGGTCCTTTTACAGTTACATCACTACCGTTAATTGTAACTGTAACGCCAGCAGGGATTTCAATAGGTTTTTTACCTATACGTGACATTTATTGCACCTCCATTCTTGTAAAAATGTATTACCAAACGTATGCTAATACTTCTCCGCCTACTTGTTTAGCACGAGCTTCTTTATCAGTTAAAACTCCATTTGAAGTTGAAACAATTGCTATACCTAATCCATTAAGAACGCGTGGTACTTCACCAGTTTTTGCGTATACACGTAAACCAGGTTTACTAATACGTTTTAATCCAGTGATTACCCGTTCATTATTTCCACCGTATTTTAAGAAGATACGGATGATACCTTGTTTATTGTCTTCGATAAACTCAACGTCACGTACGAAGCCCTCACGTTTTAAGATCTCAGCAATATCTTTTTTGATCTTAGAAGCAGGAACTTCTAACTTTTCGTGACGTACCATGTTCGCATTACGGATGCGAGTAAGCATATCAGCAATAGGATCTGTCATGACCATTTTATTTTACCTCCTTCCCAAACTCGGGTTTTACCAGCTAGCTTTTTTCACGCCAGGAATTTGTCCTTTATATGCAAGTTCGCGGAAACAAATACGGCAAAGTTTAAACTTTTTGTAAACAGAATGTGGACGCCCACAACGTTCGCAACGTGTATATTCTTGTACTTTAAACTTGGGTCCGCGTTTTTGCTTTACGACCATAGATTTTTTAGCCACGATTTAGCCTCCCTTTTTTAGAGATTACTTTTGGAACGGCATTCCGATTTGAGTAAGTAGTTCACGAGCTTCTTCATCCGTGTTTGCAGTCGTTACGATAACGATATCCATTCCACGTACTTTGCTCACTTTATCATAGTCAATCTCAGGGAAGATTAATTGTTCTTTAACACCTAATGTGTAGTTCCCACGACCATCAAAAGATTTCTTAGACACGCCACGGAAGTCACGTACACGTGGTAAAGAAACAGAAACTAATTTATCAAGGAATTCATACATACGCTCACCGCGTAATGTAACTTTTGCTCCGATAGGCATACCTTCACGTAAACGGAAGCCTGCGATTGATTTTTTAGCTTTAGTTACTACTGGTTTTTGACCAGCAAGTAATGTTAATTCTTCAACAGCAACATCAAGTGCTTTTGAGTTAGCTACCGCGTCACCCACACCCATGTTAATAACGACTTTTTCAACTTTTGGAACTTGCATTACTGATTTATAACTGAATTTACCCATTAAAGATGGAGAAATTTCATTTTGATATTTTTCTTTAAGGCGGCTCATTAGTTGGTTACCTCCCTTCTTCTATGACTTATTTATCTAAAGTTTCACCTGATATTTTAGCTACGCGTACTTTTTTGTCGTTTTCAATCTTATATCCAACACGAGTTGGTTTACCTGTTTTCGGATCAAGTGGCATTACGTTAGAAACATGAATAGCAGCTTCACGGCTGATAATTCCACCTTGTGGATTAACTTGTGATGGCTTTGAATGCTTTTTCACGATATTTACTCCCTCAACAAGCACACGATCTTTCTTAGGGTATGCTTCTAGGATAGTACCTTGTTTGCCTTTGTCCTTACCAGAGATAACTACGACTTTGTCACCTTTTTTAACATGCATTAGCTTCGCACCTCCTTGAAAGGCTTTTACGATATTTATCTATTATAGAACTTCTGGAGCTAAGGAAACGATCTTCATAAAGTTGCTATCACGTAGTTCACGAGCAACTGGTCCAAAGATACGAGTTCCACGCGGGCTCTTATCGTCACGGATAATTACACATGCATTCTCATCGAATTTAATGTATGATCCATCAGCACGACGTACACCGCTTTTTGTACGGACAACAACAGCTTTTACTACATCACCTTTTTTAACAACGCCTCCTGGTGTTGCTTGTTTCACTGTAACAACGATGATATCACCGATATTTGCAGTTTTACGACCAGAACCACCAAGAACTTTAATTGTTAAAACCTCACGAGCACCTGAATTGTCAGCTACTTTTAAACGAGATTCTTGTTGAATCATGTACGGTACCTCCCTTCGGAATTAGCTTACTCCGAACATATATTAAATAATTACGGCTTTTTCTACAACTTCTAGTAAACGGAAGCGTTTTGTCGCTGAAAGTGGACGAGTTTCCATAATACGTACTACATCGCCTAATTTCGCTTCATTCAGCTCGTCATGAGCTTTGAATTTTTTAGAGTACTTTACGCGCTTACCGTATAAAGAATGCTTTTTATACGTTTCTACAACAACTGTTACTGTTTTATCCATTTTATCGGATACAACACGGCCAGTGTAGACTTTACGTTGGTTGCGTTCGCTCATTCTGCAAACCTCCATTCAATTATCGATTATTGACACCGATCTCTCTTTCACGAACAACTGTTTTCATACGAGCGATCGATTTGCGCACTTCGCGGATGCGAGCTGTATTTTCAAGTTGTCCAGTAGCTAACTGGAAACGAAGATTAAATAATTCTTCTTTAAGAGATTTTACTTTTTGTTCAATTTCGGCAGTGGTTAATTCTTTGATTTCATTAGCCTTCATTTGATTCACCACCAATTTCTTCTCGTTTTACAAACTTACATTTAATAGGAAGTTTGTGCATTGCAAGACGTAATGCTTCTCTAGCCACCTCTTCAGGCACACCAGAAATTTCGAACATTACTTTACCTGGTTTTACTACTGCTACCCAACCTTCAGGAGCCCCTTTACCGGAACCCATACGTACTTCAAGAGGTTTAGCAGTGAAAGGCTTGCTTGGGAAAATCTTAATCCAAACTTTACCACCACGTTTCATAAAACGTGTCATTGCAATACGAGCAGCTTCGATTTGACGGTTAGTGATCCAAGAAGCTTCAAGTGCTTGTAATCCGAATTCTCCGAAGTGAACTTCAGTACCACCTTTAGCATTCCCTCTCATTTTACCGCGATGTTCACGACGATATTTTACACGTTTTGGCAATAACATATTATTTTCCTCCTTCCTCAGATTTCTTCTTAGTAGGAAGAACTTCTCCACGGTAGATCCAAACTTTAACGCCTAACTTACCGTAAGTAGTATCTGCTTCTGCATGAGCATAATCAATGTCAGCACGAAGTGTGTGAAGTGGAACTGTTCCTTCACTGTAGTGTTCAGCACGAGCGATATCTGCACCGCCAAGACGACCAGAAACTTGTGTTTTAATTCCTTGAGCACCAGCGCGCATTGTACGTTGAATTGCTTGCTTTTGAGCACGACGGAATGAAACACGATTTTCTAACTGACGAGCGATGTTTTCTGCAACCAATTTTGCATCAAGATCTGCTCTTTTAATTTCAATAATATTGATATGAACTCTTTTACCTGTTAATTGGTTCAATGCTTTACGAAGTGCTTCTACTTCTGTTCCACCTTTACCAATAACCATACCTGGTTTAGCTGTGTGTACAGAAATATTAATGCGGTTAGCAGCACGTTCGATTTCAACTTTAGATACAGAAGCATCACTTAAACGTTTCGCAATATATTCACGAACCTTAAGATCTTCATGTAAAAGTTCTGCATAATCTTTGTCAGCGTACCATTTGGATTCCCAATCACGGATGATCCCAACACGCAAACCGTTTGGATTTACCTTTTGACCCACAGATTATCCCTCCTTCTTTTCTGATACAACGATTGTAATATGACTAGTACGTTTGTTAATCGCACTCGCACGACCTTGAGCGCGAGGACGGAAACGTTTTAAAGTCGGTCCTTCATTAACGTATGCCTCTGAAATAACTAGGTTATTAATATCCATTTCGTAGTTATGTTCTGCATTTGCGATAGCAGATTTTAATACTTTCTCTACGACTGGAGATGCAGCTTTTGGTGTTAAACGAAGAATCGCAACTGCTTCACCTACTTGTTTTCCTCGTATTAAATCAGCAACTAAGCGAACTTTACGAGCAGCAATACGAACTGTTTTAGCGACAGCTTTTGCTTCCATGAGAAACCCTCCTCTCATTAACGTCTTGTTTTCTTATCGTCACTTGCGTGACCTTTATAAGTACGTGTTGGCGCGAATTCGCCTAATTTGTGTCCTACCATATCTTCAGTACAATAAACCGGAACGTGTTTACGACCATCATAAACTGCGATTGTATGCCCGATGAATTGTGGGAAAATTGTTGAACGACGAGACCAAGTTTTTACAACTTGTTTCTTATCAGTTTCATTTAATTTTTCAACTTTGACCATCAAATGTTCATCAACAAAAGGCCCTTTTTTCAAGCTACGACCCATAGGTGTACCTCCTTTCGTGATTGTCCTACGGTTCTATCAGCGAACCGTAGCTCAACCCCGTTATTTTTTACGACGACGCACGATAAATTTATCGGATTTGTTTTTCTTCTTACGAGTTTTGAAACCAAGTGTTGGTTTACCCCAAGGAGACATTGGTGATTTACGACCGATTGGTGATTTACCTTCACCACCACCATGTGGGTGATCATTCGGGTTCATTACAGATCCACGAACAGTTGGACGTTTACCTAACCAACGGTTACGACCAGCCTTACCTAGGTGAATAAGTTCATGTTGTTCATTACCTACTTGACCTACAGTTGCACGACAAGTTGCAAGAACCATACGAACCTCACCAGAGTTTAAACGTACAAGTACATAACGTCCTTCTTTACCAAGTACTTGAGCAGATGTTCCTGCTGAACGGACCAATTGGCCACCTTTTCCTGGTTTAAGTTCAATGTTATGAATAACTGTACCGACTGGAATGTTTACTAATGGAAGTGCGTTACCTACTTTAATATCAGCTTCTGGACCTGACATAACCTCCATACCTACTTCTAGGTTTTTAGGAGCTAGGATATAACGTTTTTCTCCATCAACATAATTAATTAATGCAATATTTGCAGAACGATTTGGATCGTACTCAATTGTAGCAACGCGTCCTGGTATACCATCTTTAGTTCGTTTGAAATCGATGATACGGTATTGACGCTTATGACCGCCACCTTGATGACGAACTGTTAACTTACCTTGGTTGTTACGGCCGCCTTTACTATGAAGGGGTGCAAGTAATGATTTTTCTGGTTTGTCTGTTGTAATCTCAGCAAAATCAGAAGTTGTCATATTGCGTCGACCGTTAGAGGTAGGTTTATACTTTTTAATCGCCATTGTATTTCCCTCCTTCTCTTATGAATTAAGCTTCAAATAGCTCGATTTCTTTACTATCAGCAGTTAGTTTAACAATCGCTTTACGGCGTTTGTTAGTGTAGCCTGCATGTTTACCCATGCGTTTGAATTTACCTTTGTAGTTCATGATGTTTACTTTCTCAACTTGTACGCCAAAGATTTCTTGTACAGCATCTTTAACTTGAGTTTTGTTAGCTTTAACATCCACTTCAAAAGTGTATTTCTTCTCAGCCATTGCATCTGAAGAAGCTTCAGTGATTACGGGGCGCTTAATGATATCGCGTGCATCCATTATGCAAGCACCTCCTCTACTTTTTCGACGGCTGATTTAGTCAAGATCAATTTGTTGTGTGAAACAACATCAAGAACGTTAAGACCATCAGCTGCAACTACAGTAACACCTGGGATGTTACGTGCAGAAAGAGCAACTTTTTCATCTAAACCATCAGTAACAACTAATGCTTTAGTGTCTACAGATAAATTGCTTAATACCGCTACAAATTCTTTCGTTTTTGGAGCTTCGAAAGATAAGCCTTCAAGAACTAGAATGTTTTCTTCTAGAGCTTTTGCAGATAAGGCAGATTTAATCGCTAAACGACGTACCTTCTTAGGTAATTTATAAGAGTATGATCTTGGAGTTGGACCGAATACAGTACCACCACCACGCCATTGTGGTGAACGAATTGAACCTTGACGCGCACGTCCTGTTCCTTTTTGTTTCCAAGGTTTACGTCCGCCGCCTGCAACTTCAGAACGAGTTTTCACTTTATGATTTCCCTGACGTAATGAAGCTCTTTGCATAATGATTGCTTCGAATAATACATGATTATTAGGTTCGATACCAAATATAGAATCATTAAGCTCGATATCTCCAACTTGTGATCCAGCTTGGTTGAACAATGTAACTTTTGGCATTCTAATGCTCCTCCTTTCTTAGATATTACTTCGCTTTAACAGCGTTAGTTACTTTGATTAAAGCTTTTCTCGCACCAGGTACGTTACCTTTAATCAATAGTAAGTTCCGTTCAACATCAACTTTAACAACTGTTAAGTTTTGAACTGTTATTTGTTCTCCACCCATACGTCCTGGCAATGCTTTGCCTTTGAAAACGCGGTTTGGAGCTACAGGACCCATTGAACCTGGGCGACGGTGATAACGAGAACCGTGAGCCATTGGTCCGCGAGATTGTCCGTGGCGCTTGATAGAGCCTTGGAATCCTTTACCTTTTGAAATTCCTGTTACATCAACTACATCGCCTTCAGCGAAAATATCAACTTTGACTTCCTGACCGATCTCGTATTCACCAAGATTAGCTCCGCGGAATTCACGGATGAAGCGCTTAGGTGCAGTGTTAGCTTTTTCAACGTGTCCTTTTTCAGGTTTGTTTGAAAGCTTTTCACGCTTGTTTTCGAAACCAACTTGAATTGCTTCATAACCGTCTGTTTCTACTGATTTCTTTTGTAGAACAACGTTATCAGCAGCTTCGATAACTGTTACTGGGATAAGCTCACCATTTTCTGCGAAAACTTGAGTCATACCGATTTTTCTTCCTAAGATTCCTTTGGTCATTAGTCACACCTCCTAGATTAATTGTTCATTATTATATCAATTATAATTTAATTTCAATGTCAACGCCTGACGGTAAATCTAAACGCATCAATGAATCAACTGTTTGTGGAGTTGGATTAACGATGTCGATTAGACGTTTATGCGTACGCATTTCGAATTGTTCACGAGAATCTTTGTATTTATGAACCGCACGAAGGATCGTGTAAACTGATCTTTCTGTTGGCAATGGTATTGGGCCAGATACAGCCGCACCAGAACGTTTTGCAGTTTCAACAATTTTCTCAGCAGATTGATCAAGAATTCTATGATCATAAGCTTTTAAACGGATACGAATTTTTTGTTTTGCCATTATTTTCCCTCCTTTTCGCCTATTTTAAAATAGACCTTCTCAATGGAAATTTCCCACTCACTCGCCATGGCAAAGCGGCCGGGTGTGTCAGCAACCTTCCATATCATCGCAGTCAAAGACCAACATTGTCTATTATACATAAAACACAAAGAATATGCAAGTAAAACTTACGACGATCATTGTGTAACGCACTTTTACTATTATACATACTTGTTATCATCATTTCAAGTAATTGTTCAAACGTTTTTTAGGACCAGTTTCTTCTATATATCATTTTGTAGCATAAACTGTGATCTATGATTGATCTATACTTATTAGTAAGCACCAAATATGTCATTCCGTCTGGATTTACAAATTAACAAAACTAATCACTTCTTTAAACCGAAAATATAAGCCAACCTGATGCAAAAAATCTCACTAGCTAGATAGACCAACGAAGCTAGACAACTAAACTCGTCGCGATATTTGTACTTTCCCAACATAAAAAAAGGACAAACGGCGTCCCGTTTGTCCTTTTGGAAGGTTTCCCTTCGCAATTATTTAAAACTATTATTATTTAGAGATTGTAGCAACTACGCCAGCGCCTACAGTACGTCCACCTTCACGGATAGAGAACTTAGTACCTTCTTCGATAGCAACTGGAGCAATTAGTTCTACAGACATTTCGATGTTGTCACCAGGCATAACCATTTCTACGCCTTCTGGTAAGTTACAAACACCAGTTACATCAGTTGTACGGAAGTAGAACTGAGGACGGTAGTTAGAGAAGAATGGAGTGTGACGTCCACCTTCTTCTTTTGAAAGAACATAAACTTCAGCTTTGAATGTTGTATGCGGATGGATTGTACCTGGTTTAGCAAGTACTTGTCCACGTTGGATTTCTTCACGAGCTACACCACGAAGAAGAGCACCAATGTTATCTCCAGCTTCAGCATAGTCAAGAAGTTTACGGAACATTTCAACACCTGTTACAGTAGTTGATTTTGGTTCTTCAGTAAGACCGATGATTTCAACAACGTCACCGACTTTAACTTGTCCACGTTCTACACGACCTGTAGCAACTGTTCCACGTCCAGTGATTGAGAAAACATCCTCAACTGGCATCATGAAAGGTTTATCAGTATCACGTGTTGGAGTTGGAATATATTCATCAACAGCATTCATTAGTTCATGAATTTTTTCTTCCCAAACTGGGTCTCCTTCAAGAGCTTTAAGAGCAGAACCTTTGATTACTGGAATGTCATCACCAGGGAAGTCATATTCAGTAAGAAGGTCACGGATTTCCATTTCTACTAATTCAAGAAGTTCTTCGTCGTCTACCATGTCACATTTGTTCATGAATACAACAAGGTAAGGTACACCTACTTGACGAGAAAGAAGGATGTGTTCACGAGTTTGTGGCATTGGGCCATCAGCAGCAGATACTACTAAGATACCACCGTCCATTTGTGCAGCACCAGTGATCATGTTTTTAACATAGTCAGCATGTCCTGGGCAGTCAACGTGTGCGTAGTGACGAGTAGCAGTTTGATATTCAACGTGCGCAGTAGAGATTGTGATACCACGTTCTCTTTCTTCTGGTGCACCATCGATTTGGTCATAAGCGCGTGCTTCTGCACCACCTGATTTAGCAAGTACAGTAGTGATTGCAGCAGTTAAAGTAGTTTTACCATGGTCAACGTGACCAATTGTTCCAACGTTAACGTGTGGTTTTGAACGATCAAATTTTTCTTTACCCATTAGAGAATTCCTCCTTAGAATTAAAAGTCCATATTTAAGTATATAGTTCTGTGATGAAAGAAAATACTTCCATCACAGCTTACATAAGTAGTTATACTTTAATAAAGGGTGAAAATCAATTATTCACCTTTATTTTTTTTGATAATTTCTTCAGAAATACTCTTCGGTACTTCTTCATAGTGATCGAAGTGCATAGAGAAAGTTCCACGTCCTTGAGTATTAGAACGTAAAGATGTTGCATACCCAAACATTTCAGAAAGTGGCACCATGGATTTAACCATTTGTGTGTTACCACGTGCTTCCATACCTTCTACACGACCACGACGTGATGTAATATCACCCATGATATCGCCTAGATAATCTTCAGGTATAACAACTTCTACTTTCATGATTGGTTCAAGGATAACTGGTTTACATTTTGAAGCTGCATTTTTAAGTGCCATAGATGCAGCAACTTTAAATGCCATTTCATTTGAATCGACATCATGGTATGATCCGTCAAATAACTTCGCTTTAATGTCAACTAGTGGATAACCAGCAAGAACACCTCTATCTAGAGAGTCTTCTAGACCAGCTTTAACTGCAGGGATGTATTCACGAGGAACTACACCACCGACGATAGCATTTTCAAACTCAAAGCCTTTTCCTTCTTCGTTTGGCCCAAACTCGATCCAAACGTGTCCGAATTGTCCACGTCCACCTGATTGGCGTACGAACTTACCTTCAACTTGTGCAGATGCACGGAATGTTTCACGGTAAGCTACTTGAGGAGCACCTACATTAGCTTCTACTTTAAATTCGCGACGCATACGGTCTACGATAATATCTAAATGAAGTTCACCCATACCAGCGATAATTGTTTGACCTGTTTCTTGGTCAGTATGCGCACGGAATGTAGGATCTTCTTCTTGTAGTTTTTGTAGAGCTTGACCCATTTTATCTTGGTCAGCCTTTGACTTAGGTTCAACAGAAAGCGAAATAACTGGTTCTGGGAATACCATAGATTCTAAGATAACTTGATTCTTATCGTCACATAGTGTGTCACCAGTAGTTGTATCTTTCAAACCAACTGCTGCCGCAATATCCCCTGCGTGTACTTCAGAGATTTCTTCACGGTGATTAGCATGCATTTGAAGGATACGTCCAACACGCTCACGTTTACCTTTTGTTGAGTTGATTACGTAAGAACCAGATTGCAATGTACCAGAGTATACACGGAAGAATGTAAGTTTCCCTACATATGGATCTGTCATTACTTTGAATGCAAGTGCAGCAAATGGCTCTTCGTCGCTTGAATGACGTTCAACTTCTTCTTCACTATCTGGAAGTGTACCTTTGATTGCTGGTACATCTAGTGGTGATGGAAGATAATCGATTACAGCATCAAGCATTAATTGAACACCTTTGTTTTTAAATGCAGAACCACAGATAACTGGGAAGAATTCTACATTTACAGTAGCTGTACGAATTGCAGCTTTTAACTCTTCAACGCTGATTTCTTCGCCACCAAGGTATTTTTCCATTAATGTTTCATCAACTTCAGCTACAGCTTCTACTAGCTTTTCGCGATATTCTTCAGCTTGAGCTTTATATTCTTCAGGAATTTCACCTTCAGTGATTTCTGTTCCTAAATCATTTTCGTAGAACTCTGCTTTCATTTCAACTAAATCGATAATTGCTGAGAATTGATCTTCAGCACCGATTGGTAATTGAATTGGATGTGCATTAGCTTGCAAACGATCGTGGATTGTACCAACTGAATATAAGAAATCAGCTCCGATTTTATCCATTTTGTTTACAAACACAATACGTGGAACACCGTATGTTGTAGCTTGACGCCAAACTGTTTCAGTTTGTGGTTCAACACCTGATTGAGCATCAAGTACAGCTACTGCACCATCAAGTACACGCAATGAACGTTCAACTTCAACTGTGAAGTCTACGTGTCCTGGTGTATCGATGATGTTTACGCGGTGACCTTTCCATGATGCAGTTGTTGCTGCAGATGTGATTGTGATACCACGTTCTTGTTCTTGTTCCATCCAGTCCATTTGTGAAGCACCTTCGTGCGTTTCACCAATTTTGTGAATTTTACCAGTATAGTAAAGAACACGTTCTGTAGTAGTTGTTTTACCAGCATCAATATGTGCCATGATACCGATATTACGAGTGTTACCTAAGGAGAACTCTCTTGCCATTTGGTCTTTCTCCTTCCTATAGTGAGGTTATTTTATTAAGATTAATCTTACCAACGGTAGTGAGCAAATGCTTTATTTGCTTCCGCCATTTTGTGTGTATCTTCACGTTTCTTAACTGATGCTCCAGTGTTGTTAGCAGCATCCATGATTTCAGCAGCTAAACGCTCTTCCATCGTTTTTTCTCCACGAAGACGAGAGTAGTTTACTAACCAACGAAGTCCTAGAGTTGAACGGCGGTCTGGACGCACCTCAACTGGTACTTGGTAGTTAGCACCCCCTACACGGCGTGCTCTAACTTCTAGTACAGGCATGATATTTTTAAGTGCTTGATCAAACACTTCATTTGGCTCATTGCCCGTACGTTCTTTAATAAGATCAAATGCAGAGTAAAGAATTTTTTGTGATTTACCTCTTTGTCCATCAACCATTAATTTGTTGATTAAACGAGTCACAAGTTTTGAATTATAAATTGGATCTGGTAATACGTCTCTTTTAGAAACAGGACCTTTACGTGGCATTTTGTTTCCTCCTTTCAATGAAGTTCATATTTTAAATTTAGATTAATTTTTTGGAGCTTTAGGACGCTTAGTACCGTATTTAGAACGGCTTTGCATACGATTGTTAACACCAGCTGTATCAAGCGCACCACGAACGATGTGATAACGTACCCCTGGTAAATCCTTTACACGACCACCGCGGATAAGTACCACGCTATGTTCTTGTAGATTGTGACCGATACCTGGGATATATGCTGTTACCTCAATACCATTTGTTAAACGTACACGCGCATATTTACGTAACGCTGAGTTTGGTTTTTTCGGTGTCATTGTACCAACACGAGTACAAACACCACGTTTTTGCGGAGATGATACGTTAGTTTGTGCTTTCTTGAAGCTGTTGTAGCCTTTGTTTAGCGCTGGAGATTTTGATTTCACCTCTTTAGACTCACGGCCTTTGCGCACTAATTGATTAATAGTAGGCATTCTATTTTCCTCCCTTCACATTTTCATTTCTAGAACCACACATCCAGGTGGTTCATAAATGGGTAAAAACAAAGTTCTTGCATTTTGTTTGCAAAAACAAGTTTACTTTTTTATGGCAACAGTTGCTGCTCCGACATCTATTCCACATGCTTTTCCAAGCATTTTCATCGAATCAACATAGGTGATTAGGACATTAAACTCAGCAGCAGTTTCGACAACACGAGCTGTCAAAAATGGATCTGCATCCTCAGCTATAATAACTTCTTGAATCAAATGATTTTTTAAAGCTCTAATAGTTTGTTTTGTTCCTATAATCACTGACTTTGCCTGTATTACTTTCTCATAAGACATGGTTCATATCCTCCAAAGTTACAAGGTAACACAGGAGCACCTTTGCTATAATATCACTTATCGATTAATAATGTCAACTTTTTTCGAAAAGTTTTTAGCCTCGAATCTCCTACTTTAAGAAAGTCCTAAAACACTCGGAGTTAGAAACAGTACGCATTAAAATATTAACTTTTGTTCTCTTTTAGAACATGCGTAAGATTCTGTTCATAGACTCCAAAAGTCATCAAAAGTTATAAACTTCCTTTTTCTTAAAAAAAGCTGACTCAATAAATATCGTAATCGACATTATTGAGCCAACCTAATAATGTTTAATCTACTGTTACTGATTCTTCATCCTCTACTATTACAGGTTGAGCTTTGCGATAACGAAGCATTCCTGTACCAGCCGGGATTAATTTACCGATAATTACATTTTCTTTAAGACCTAGTAAGTGATCACGTTTTCCTTTGATTGCTGCATCCGTTAATACTCTTGTTGTTTCTTGGAAGGATGCTGCAGACAAGAAGGAATCAGTCTCAAGAGATGCTTTTGTAATACCTAAAAGAACTGGTCTTCCTGTAGCTGGCAATTTACCGTTAAGCAAAGCTTCAGTATTTGCGGCTGTGAACTGGTGAACATCCATTAATGTTCCTGGAAGAACATCTGTTTCACCTGCATCTAGCACACGAACTTTACGCAGCATTTGTCTTACCATTACCTCAATGTGTTTATCACCAATTTCTACCCCTTGCATACGGTATACTTTTTGTACTTCATGCAGTAGGTATTCTTGAACAGTTAACACATTTGTTACCTTCAACAATTCTTTTGGATCAATAGAACCTTCTGTCAACTCTTCTCCACGACCTACATGTTGATCTACAGTCACTCTTAGACGGGCTGTATATGGCGCAGTGTAAGTACGTGATTCAACCGCACCTTGAACGACAATTTCCTGTTGTCTATCACGAACTTCGTTAATTGAAACGACCGTACCTTCGATCTCACTAATAATAGCTAGACCTTTCGGATTACGAGCTTCAAAAATTTCCTGGATACGTGGTAAACCTTGAGTAATATCGTCTCCAGCTACCCCACCTGTATGGAATGTACGCATCGTTAACTGTGTACCTGGTTCACCGATTGATTGAGCAGCAATTGTACCAACTGCTTCACCCACTTCAACTGCTTGACCAGTTGCCAAGTTACGACCGTAACATTTTTTACAAACTCCATGGCTTGTATTACATGTAAAGGCAGAACGAATCCAAACTGTTTCAATGTCAAGAGACTCAATATAGTTGGCAAGATCTTCAGTAATTAAACCATTTTCAGGAACAATTACTTCTTTTGTCTCTGGATGCTTAATTGCTTTTCTCGCAAAACGGCCAACTAAACGTTCTCCTAAAGATTCAATAATTTCTGTTCCCTCTCTTAGGGCAGAAATTTTCAAACCACGATCTGTACCACAATCATCTTCACGAATGATGACATCTTGTGCTACATCTACTAAACGACGAGTTAAATATCCTGAATCGGCCGTTTTCAAGGCAGTATCGGCAAGACCTTTACGAGCACCATGAGTAGAAATAAAGTACTCTAATACGGTTAAACCTTCACGGAAACTTGAAATAATCGGTAATTCAATGATTCGACCAGCTGGGTTGGCCATCAATCCACGCATACCCGCAAGCTGCGTAAAGTTAGATGCGTTACCACGGGCACCAGAGTCACTCATCATGAAGATTGGGTTACGGCGATCCAAGGATTTCATCAATTTCGATTGAATCGTATCTTTCGCTGCGCTCCAGATAGAAATGACACGGTCATAACGTTCATCTTCAGTAATTAAACCACGTCTAAACTGTTTTAATACGTTATCAACCTTTTGTTGTGCTTCGTGAATAATTTCTTTCTTTTCACCCAATACCACGATATCGGCTACACCAACTGTAATACCAGCTTTTGTTGAATATTTAAATCCGAGATCCTTCATACGGTCAAGCATTTTAGAAGTTTCTGTAATTTTAAAACGTTTAAATACTTCCGCGATGATATTTCCAAGATATTTTTTCTTAAACGGATCAATAATTGGCTGTGCTTTAATCAATTCAGGAATATTAGCACCTTTTTCAACAAAGTATTTTTCCGGAGTTTCTGTTTCCAAATTTTCACGAGTTGGCTCGTTAATATATGGGAATGATTCTGGTAAAATCTCGTTAAAAACTAATTTCCCTACTGTAGTCAGTAATAATTGATTGTTCTGCTCTTCTGTAAATGTTTGATTTTTTAATGAAGAGGCTTGAATGGCACAACGTGAATGTAAATGGATATACCCACTTTGATATGCAAGTAAGGCCTCATTCGTATCCTTAAAGACCATACCTTCGCCAATTGCACCTTCTCGTTCTAATGTTAAGTAGTAGTTTCCTAATACCATATCTTGAGATGGTGTTACGACTGGTTTTCCGTCTTTTGGATTCAAGATGTTTTGCGCTGCAAGCATAAGCATACGTGCTTCAGCTTGTGCTTCAGAAGACAATGGTACGTGAACCGCCATTTGGTCTCCATCAAAGTCCGCATTGTACGCTGTACATACAAGTGGATGTAGACGAATAGCACGACCTTCTACTAAGGTTGGTTCAAATGCTTGGATACCAAGTCTGTGTAGAGTTGGGGCACGGTTTAATAATACTGGATGCTCCCTAATAACCTCTTCAAGTACATCCCAAATTTCAGGAGAGAAGCGTTCAATTTTGCGTTTAGCTGACTTAATATTGTGTGCTAAACCTTTTTGAACAAGTTCCTTCATAACAAATGGTTTAAATAACTCAATCGCCATTTCTTTTGGTAATCCACATTGATACATTTTCAAGTTTGGTCCTACTACGATAACCGAACGACCTGAGTAGTCAACACGTTTACCAAGAAGATTTTGACGGAAACGTCCTTGTTTACCTTTTAACATATGAGATAATGATTTTAATGGGCGGTTACCCGGTCCTGTTACAGGGCGTCCACGACGACCATTATCAATTAACGCATCTACAGCTTCTTGTAGCATACGTTTCTCATTTTGAACAATAATGCTAGGTGCCCCTAGATCTAATAATCGTTTTAAACGATTATTCCGATTAATGACTCGACGATATAAATCATTTAAGTCAGAAGTTGCAAAACGTCCCCCATCTAGTTGAACCATTGGACGAAGTTCCGGTGGAATAACTGGAAGCACATCCAATACCATCCATGAAGGTTCATTTCCAGAGTTACGGAATGCTTCTAAAACTTCCAAACGTTTAATTGCACGAGTTCTACGTTGACCTTGAGCTGTTTTTAATTCTTCTTTTAACGCGTCTACTTCTTTTTCCGTATCAATATCTTGAAGCAGCTTTTTAATAGCTTCTGCACCCATCGCAGCTTGGAACTTCTTGCCGTATTTTTCGCGGTAAGCACGATACTCTTTTTCAGAAAGAAGTTGTTTCTTTTCTAAGGTTGTATCGCCAGTTTCAGTTACAACATAAGATGCAAAATAAATAATCTCTTCAAGTGCCCGTGGTGACATATCTAAAACAAGTCCCATACGGCTTGGAATTCCTTTGAAGTACCAAATATGTGATACAGGGGCAGCTAATTCAATGTGACCCATACGTTCGCGACGAACTTTTGCTCGTGTAACTTCAACGCCACAACGATCACATACTACTCCTTTATAACGCACACGCTTATATTTCCCGCAATGACATTCCCAGTCTTTTTGCGGTCCAAAAATTCTTTCGCAGAATAAACCGTCTTTTTCCGGCTTCAACGTACGATAGTTAATGGTTTCTGGTTTTTTGACTTCTCCATGTGACCAAGAACGAATCTTGTCTGGTGAAGAAAGACCAATCTTCATATACTCAAAATTATTAACATCTAGCAAGGGGCCTACCTCCCTTTTTATCTACAGGTTCTACCCATTTTGCTTACCTTTATTGAATGTATTCTACAACAAATGTTTTGACTTAATATAAATGTCACCCTAACAGACGCCAAGTTTAGCAGCCTGTTAGAGCGATAATATGTTAGATTACTCTGTAATCACCGAGTTTGATTGAGCTCCTACTTCAGTAGCAACCATTTCCTTTGTCTCTGGTTCTAGGTTTAGTACGTCCGATTGATTTGTTTCATCTTCATCTAAATCACGCAACTCAATTTCACGATCTTCTGCATTCATCATTTTCACGTCTAATCCTAAGCTTTGAAGTTCCTTAATTAATACCTTAAATGATTCAGGTACACCCGGTTCTGGAACATTCTCACCTTTGACAATCGCTTCATACGTTTTAACACGACCTACGACGTCATCGGACTTAACAGTAAGTATTTCTTGAAGAGTATAAGCTGCACCATAAGCTTCAAGTGCCCAAACCTCCATCTCACCGAAACGTTGACCACCAAATTGTGCTTTACCACCAAGAGGTTGTTGCGTAACAAGTGAGTATGGTCCAGTTGAACGTGCATGAAGTTTATCATCAACCATATGTGCAAGTTTAATCATATACATGACACCTACAGATACACGGTTGTCAAATGGTTCACCTGAGCGTCCATCATATAAAACAGTTTTCGCATCACGCGCCATACCAGCTTCTTCAATTGTTTCCCAAACATCATCTTCATTCGCTCCATCAAATACTGGAGAAGCTACATGAATACCAAGTGCACGAGCAGCCATTCCTAAATGAAGCTCGAGTACCTGACCAATGTTCATACGTGAAGGTACGCCCAACGGATTTAACATGATGTCAACTGGTGTACCATCTGGCATGAACGGCATATCTTCTTCAGGAAGGATACGGGAGATAACACCTTTGTTACCATGGCGACCCGCCATTTTATCCCCTTCATGAATTTTACGTTTTTGGACAATATATACACGTGCAAGTTGATTTACACCTGGTGGTAATTCGTCACCGTCTTCTCTGTTAAATACCTTAACATCAAGGACGATTCCGCCACCGCCATGAGGTACACGAAGTGATGTATCGCGAACTTCACGAGCCTTTTCACCGAAAATTGCATGAAGTAAACGTTCTTCAGCTGTAAGTTCTGTTACCCCTTTAGGTGTAACTTTCCCTACAAGTAAATCTCCGTCTTTGACTTCTGCACCCACACGAATAATTCCACGTTCATCAAGATTGCGAAGCGCATCTTCCCCAACATTTGGAATATCACGTGTAATTTCTTCAGGTCCTAATTTCGTATCGCGAGACTCAGATTCATATTCTTCAATATGAATAGAAGTATACACATCATCCTTGACTAAACGTTCACTCATAATAATGGCATCTTCATAGTTGTAACCATCCCATGTCATGAAAGCAACAAGCACATTACGACCAAGTGCTAATTCACCTTTTTCCATAGATGGACCATCTGCAAGAATTTCTTTTTTAACTACACGGTCACCAACACTCACGATTGGAGATTGATTGTAGCACATTCCATTATTGGAACGAGTGAATTTTAGTAAGCGGTATTTATCAAGGTCACCTTTTACTTCTTGGCCATCTACCTCACTAATACGACGAACCCAAATTTCACGAGCTTCTACGTGTTCAACGATACCTGGATGTTTACAAATAACTGCTGCACCTGAATCTCTTGCATTTACATGTTCCATTCCTGTACCAACACGTGGAGCTTCTGGCTTCATTAATGGCACAGCTTGACGTTGCATGTTCGCTCCCATTAAGGCACGGTTTGAGTCATCGTTTTCTAAGAATGGGATACATGCTGTCGCAGCCGATACAACTTGCTTAGGAGATACATCCATGTAGTCAACGCGATCACGTGGAACAACAGTGTTTTCACCGCGGAAACGCGCTACAACGTCTTCATCAAGGAATGATCCATCGTCAGAAAGACGCACATTCGCTTGAGCAACTACGTAATTGTCTTCTTCATCAGCTGTTAAGTAATCAATATGGCTTGTTACTTTCCCTGTTTCAGGATCCACTCGACGATATGGCGTTTCAATAAAGCCATACGGATTCACTTTGGCAAAACTCGATAATGAGTTGATTAAACCAATATTCGGTCCTTCAGGTGTTTCGATTGGACACATACGACCATAGTGAGAATAATGAACGTCACGTACTTCAAAGCCTGCACGTTCACGCGTTAAACCACCTGGTCCAAGCGCAGAAAGACGACGTTTGTGTGTCAACTCAGCAAGTGGATTCGTTTGGTCCATGAATTGAGAAAGCTGTGAACTACCAAAGAATTCTTTAATTGACGCAATAACTGGTCTAATATTAATAAGCTGTTGTGGTGTAATTGTGTTAGTATCTTGAATGGACATTCTTTCACGAACAACACGCTCCATACGAGATAAACCAATTCTAAATTGATTTTGTAGAAGCTCACCAACAGAGCGAAGACGACGATTTCCTAAATGATCAATATCATCTGTAATTCCTACTCCATGTAACAAGTTGAAGAAATAGCTAATAGAAGAAAGGATATCAGCTGGCGTAATATGTTTAACCTCTTCTGTTACATAAGCATTACCAATTATGTTAATTACTTTTTCTCCATCAACATCATTTGGTACAAAAACTTTGATTGGTTGAAGTACAGTTTCATCTTCAACTACTCCTCCAGTTGGGTGGAATGTTTTAAATCCAATGCCACCTTCAAGATGAGGCAAAACTTTATCTAAAATGCGTCGATCAAGCACCGTACCTTTTTCAACAATAATCTCTCCTGTTTCTGGATCAATTAATGTTTCTGCAATACGTTGTCCGAATAAACGATTTTTAATGTGAAGCTTTTTGTTGATTTTATAACGACCTACATTCGCTAAATCATAGCGTTTAGGATCAAAGAAGCGCGACACTAAAAGACTTTTAGCATTTTCCACCGTGGGCGGTTCACCTGGGCGTAGTCGCTCATAAATCTCAAGTAATGCTTTTTCGACGCTTTCTGTATTGTCCTTTTCAAGTGTATTACGCAGATATTCATTGTCACCGATTAAATCAATGATTTCTTGATCAGTTCCAAATCCTAACGCACGCATTAAAACAGTGACCGGTAATTTTCTTGTACGGTCAATTCTGACATAAACAACATCTTTTGCATCTGTTTCATATTCTAACCATGCACCACGGTTTGGAATAACTGTTGCTGTATAGCCGCGCTTACCGTTTTTATCAAGTTTTCCGTTAAAGTACACGCTTGGAGAGCGTACTAACTGAGAAACAATAACACGTTCAGCGCCATTTATGACAAATGTTCCCACTTCTGTCATCAACGGGAAATCACCCATGAAAACATCTTGGTCTTTTACTTCGCCTGTTTCTTTGTTAACTAGACGGACCTTTACACGAAGTGGTGCTGAATACGTAACATCACGTTCTTTTGATTCTTGTACAGAATACTTTGGTTCAGCCAAGGTATAATCGATAAATTCAAGTGATAAGTTACCTGTAAAGTCCTCAATTGGAGAAATATCTTTAAACATTTCTCTAAGTCCTTCATCTAAAAACCATTGATAAGAATCCGTTTGAATTTCAATCAGATTAGGAAGTTCTAACACTTCACTGATTCTTGCATAACTTCTACGTTGGCGGTGTCGTCCATACTGAACTAGTTGACCTGTTTGACCTGTCAACTGATTCACCCCTTAAAAAAACGTTATAAGGTTCAATTTGTCACAGAAATTTCATAACTTCGATAGACAAAAAGAAAATGGTTTTTATTTCAAAACCACTATTTCTCGAAAAAACGAACTATTATTTATATATTTTTTCCATCTTACCCAATAAATATACGCTTTTGGTATAAAAATTGCATAGTAAAGG
>SMEO01000034.1_pt1 | contig 33325 bp, 41 predicted proteins | sample 2456251 | NCBI WGS metagenome assembly SMEO01 (sample SAMN10132594, study PRJNA489261) | soil metagenome | isolation source: day1 control-silt loam soil ammended | place: USA | reverse complement strand
CATTGGTGCTGTTGGAGCAACAGGTGCTACTGGAGATCAAGGTTTTGATGGCTGGACTCCTGTAATATCTATTTTAGATGGAGGTAGCGATCAAGTATTACAAGTAGTCAACTGGACAAATCCAAACCCTTCTGCAACAGGTAAACCCGCTTTTCCTCTTTATGTAGGTGCTACAGGTTTTACTGTCAATATCGCTGATGCTGTGAATATTAAAGGATCACAGGGAGCACAAGGCTTACAAGGTATTCAAGGGTTGAACGGAACTAACGGAACTAACGGAACAAATGGTTGGTCTCCACTAATAACTTTTAGAAAAGATACAAACTCTAACCTGTTATACTTCTATTTAAGTTCTTGGGTTGGAGGTGAGGGACAGTCCCCCACTTTAACAGGGTATATTTCTGACGAAGGGATTACTGAAACTCCTGTCGAAGGTAGTGCTATAACTACACCAAGAGATTCTAATATCTTAACTTGGTCAGGTCGGACGCAGCAGGATGAAAACAAAGACTTTGTAACATCGGTAGAGGATTATACGGAACTGTCCGCGCTAAAAGCAGAGGATGGGCGCACAGCTTATGTCAAAAAAGACAGTATTAGTGGTGATTTTGTATTTTCAACTACTGAGAGCCGAACTATTGATGGTGGTGCAATCGTTCAAGGTGTTGGTGGTAGGTGGGTTCGCAAGTTTTCAGGTGATCCGAGTATTTTATGGTTTGAGCCTGTGGCGGATGGTGTGGCTGATGATAGTGTTAAATTTGCGTCTGCCTCTCAATACACGGGTAGTGTTTATGTTCCGAGCGGTACATATAAAACAAGCATTCCTGTAGGTTGTAATTTCTATGGTACAGGGTTAATTAAAGCGATCATTGATTCTAATATCTATGATTATAAATGCTCAAGCGTTCCGCAGTTGATCTCTACAAATGTTTTAACCTATGATGATGGTTTTAAAGAGCTGAATACAGTTTTAGCAATTGGGAATGGTAGTTTTCCGAACGCTGACAATAATGATTCTATGACTACTGCCTTTGGAGGTAAGACCCTCAGTTCCGCGACTAAAGCCACCCGTATTACAGCAGTTGGTTCACATGCGTTAAGACGCGTCAATGAGCCTTTCTCTGTTGTTGCGGTAGGTGATAGCGCAATGGAAAATAGTAAGTACGGTAGCAGATTGGTGGCTGTTGGTAGTAATGCTTTGCAGTTCGTTGGGTGTGACGATCCAACAACGTATAGGCATGAATTTATGATTGCATCAGATCAGTACGGTTTAGGTGCGCGAAACAGCAATTGGCGTAATATTGTTGGAGCGCTGGGCGCTCCAAAAGACCTACCGACCTCAACAGAGCAGGCAAAGGAATCAGTAGCAATTGGTCGCAATGCAATGCTGCATAACATTCGGTCGGTCAACGATGTAGCAATCGGCTACAACGCAATGGTTCACGGTTGGAACACCTCACGTAACGTAGCCATAGGTAATTCAGCCTTACGTGATGCCACAGAAACCATTACAACTGTTGCAGTAGGTTCGCAATCGGCAGAACTATTACAGCAGGGTGCTGATAACACGGTCGTTGGTCATCAAGCATTTCAGTCAGCAGTTCACTTGCAGTCGTGCACAGCAATCGGAACGCAAGCGTTACAGAAGTTAAGTGGTAATTCTACAGATCCAACCACTGCCCGCAATGAAGCGCGACAAAACACCGCAGTAGGTGCTTATGCCATGCAAAATACCATTAATGCTGTAAATATGGTGGCAGTCGGTAATGCCTCATTCCAAGACGCTTCGGGCAGCCAATCTGTTGCTGTGGGTGTGCAGGCTGGTTCAACTTTAAACACCGCAGTAAACTTTACAGCAATTGGATATGGTGCAGGTACGAAAGACATAACAGGAGCAAACCTGACAACAAGTACAAATAGCACAGCGATTGGTTACGATGCTCGTCTGAGTGATGACAACCAAGTACAGCTTGGTAATAGTCTCACAACAACCTATGTTTATGGCACAGTGCAAAACCGATCTGATGAGAGGGATAAGGCGGACATTCGCGACACTGAGTTAGGCTTAGATTTTATTAACTCTTTGCGCCCTGTAGATTACAAATGGGATATGCGGGATGATTATATTGAAACCCTTGAAGATGGTACAGTTATAAAGCACGATAAAGACGGAAGCAAGAAGCGCACCCGTTATCATCACGGCTTTATTGCACAAGAAGTCCCAGAGGGATTCGGTGGCTACCAAGATCATAAAGTACAAGGTGGTGCGGATGTTTTATCGCTTGGCTACGATGAGTTTATTGCACCACTTGTTAGGGCTGTTCAGGAGTTAACCCAAAGAGTTGCAGAATTAGAATCTGAAAATGAAAACACCTCACAATAGTTGAGGTGTAATCCAACAACGACCTCACAAGCAGTTGTTAAAATACACTACACTTAGGAATTAAAGAATGGCTTTAAATGAACTAATTAACCAAATTGTTGACGTACAGATTCGTAACGTCACAAGTAACACATATTCAAGAGATTTAAATACTATCAACGTACTTGCAAAACATGATGTATTTACTGCTCCTGAAATCTATCGTACCTATCAAGATTCTTCTTCTATGGCTGAAGATGGTTTTGATTTAGACTCTTACGCTTACAATGCTGTACGCACAATCTTCTCTCAAGAGATTACTCCTGTTAATGTTGTTGTTGGACGTGTTGCTGCCGATAGTGAAGACAATGCTGATTATGTAACAGCTTTCAACCAACTGTTAATGATTCCTCAAGGTTGGTTATGGCTCATTAGTGATTTACGCGATGTGCCTACACAAGTGCAACTAGCAGGACTTGCTCAAGTTAATGATAAGATGTATCTAGCTGCTACACATGCTGTTGATGCACTTGATCCACTGCTTGATACAGACTTAGCTTCTCAAGTTAAAGCCCTTAGTTATTCTAACACTGCCGCTTGGTATGATGATGCTTTAGGTACTGTAGAACTTCCTCTACCTAACTATAGCGAAGCTGCTCTTGTTGGTCGTTGTGCTAACGGTATTGCTGGTACAGTTAACTTTAGATTGAAACGTCTTGTTGGTGTTACACAACCTACCTCTATTACTTCACTAAGTAACATTACAGCTTTAGAAAATAAAGGGTATACATTTGCTGCTAACGTAGAACAAGCTGTACGTTCTTTTGGTTCAACTAAAACTGGTAGTGGTGAGTGGATTGATTCTGTTCTTGCAATCATTTGGTTGAAGACTAATATTCGTGAACGTGTATTTGCAACTATTGCTAACAGTGAAAAGCTTCCTTATGAAACAGAAGGTGCTGCTGCTATTGAAGCTGATGTTCGTTCTGTTCTTGCTGAAGCTCAGGGTTATGACATTGTAGCTGATGATACACCAATTAGCGTAACAACCCCTAACGTACTAGACTTAACCCCAGCTCAACGTAATACACGTATCCTACCTAATGTCAAGTTCTCTTGTCGTTTGTCTGGTGCAATCAACGGTACAGTAATTCGTGGTGAAGTGTTTGCTTAAGTGCAAACCCTTTTCTAATAAATATAAAGGAACAATTATAAATGTCTAAAATTAGAACAGGTATTTACGACTTCTCTCAAGTCTTACTTCTGATTAAGCACAATAACTTTGCAGGACAAATCAACATTGATGGTTTTATGCCTGATACAGAGATTACTGTAGAACGTGATGATCCACGATGGACACGTAACGGTAGTGGAGATGGTAAATCAACTACATTCATTCGTAACCCTGATAACTCTGGTACGATTAGTTTTACACTAAACCAATCTACAGATTCTCTAGATAAGATGAATGCTATTTGTCAATTCAGTAATACAAATAGAACATTAAATATCTTATTTGAAACCACTTTAGTTGATAAGAGTTCTCGTACTATCTACTTCTCCCCTGAATCACTAGCATCTTTCCCTGATAGTGTTAGCTTTGGTTCAACAGAGAGTGGTCGTGAGTTCTCAATCATCTGTGGTGAGCTTCAAGAGAATCTAGGTGGTAGTTCTCGTATCCCTCAAGATACTTTAGCTATCCTAAATGCGTTTAATATTAACGTAGATGAATCTTGGACAGTGTTATCTTAAAGCCTCGCTAAACAACGCTCAGTGTTACGCTACAAGCTTTTACTTCTTTAAGGTACATACGTACCTCCTAGTTGTTTAAGATGGCGTAGCGTTGAGCATAGTGCGTTTTAAAGCTATATAAATACCATTTAGAGGGATTGATGTCAAAGGTTAGTTTAATTGACCCATCTGAGTTAGAACTCAACATTATGGGTGTGAGTGTTAAAGGTTTTACTAAAGGTACTTTTGTCACAGTGTCTCGTAATGATCCAACATTCTCTCAGAAAAGAAGTTTGAAAGGGAAGACACAAGTTAGAAAGAACTCTAATTCATTCTACACTTTCAATTTCATCTTGGATAGCGGAGTGTCAAGTAATTCTTGGATTCATGCTTTATACCAAATGCAAGAGAGTTATGGGATTGCTTTTCCTGTCCCTGTTCTGTTTAAGGATGCTATGGGGACAAGTACATTCTTCTGTAAAGCAGCTTACTTACAAGAACCACAAGCAACATTTGGTTCTGACTCTACAACAAGGGAGTGGAGTTTGATTTGCAACGATGTATCTCACATCATTGGAAGTAATCAACAAGACGATAAGATTGCAGAGGTTATCTCCAAGATTAGAACAGCAATTGGTATTGCAGGAGCTTTCGGTATTGACGTAGACAGATTTGTAGACAGCGCTTTAGGCGGAGCTTCATCTCTTATTACAGGAGCTATTCGATAATGGCTTTATTAGATTTTATTAAGAGAGTTACAGGGATTGAAACTTATGATGCTTCAGATAGTGAAGTTATTGTAGCTAATCACCCTCTATCTGATTTCACTAGAGTTGTTATTACTAATTCTGAAACCAGTAAATTAGAAGTTGGATTAGACTCTAGTTATCAAGTTCCTGTTTCTATTGTACCAACAACAACAATATCAATTAGCTTACTGCCTAACAGTGAAGATGTTGAGTATTTAGAATCATTGCAAGACTACCTTGAAAAGAATGGTGGATATTTCAATATTACAGTAAGTAATAGTGGAAAGTTTAGAGGGACATACAGTTGCTTCTTCTTGAATGATTCAGACGTTGTTATTGATACAGAACCAGATGATGAAGTATTTGAGTTTGGTGCAGTAAGAGAAGACAGAGGACTTTCAGCAAGACCTTTATTCAGAACAGAAAACAATTTAGTTAATACGAATATTTAAGACAGTAGGAGAAAAGAATTGGAAGAACAAGAAATTAAGAAACCAAAGATGATTGAATCAGAGATTATTGATATTGATGGTGAGCGTATTGTTAAATACGGAACAAAGTCATATCGCATTAAGTTGTTCAAAGGTCGTAACAGTTATCGAGTCTTAACAAAGCTTACTAAATACGGTAGTGGTTTGTTCGGTGGCGTATTACGTGGCGTAGCTGAATCTGGTGAAGATGTTGATGCTGTATCATTATTAGTAGCAGGTAGTCTACGAGATGCTTTCCAGACAATTGATGACCCAGAATTAGAAACTTTTGTATGTGAAGAATTAGTTGCAAACGTATTCTCTAACAATGAAGCATTCAATTGGGATGATGAGTTTAAAGGTAAGAATATGTTAGTTTGTTTTGACTTGTTACGTCAAGTTATTCAATACAACTTCTCTCCTGTTTTTCAGGAACTCGGTATCGCTGCGCTATTCAAGCAAAAGGAAGTAAGCGAGTAAGCGAATCGAGGGTAAATAATAGAGAGTTTGAAAAACTCCAGAAAGACCTTTCAATCCCTGTTGAGTGGGTGACAATCTTAGCTGATGAAACCCCACCTTTATCTCTTTATGAACTCTCCCACACTGCAACCTTACAAGATGTGTATGATGCAATTGAGCTTATTGAGTTTAAGAAGTACCTACAAATAGAACAACATAATATAGAACAATCACAACAGACGAGTTAGAGGTGTCTTTGCATGAATAAAAAGATAGCAAGTTTATTTGCTTCTGTTGGTTTTGATATTGACACCACCGATTTAACGAAGTTGGATGGACATTTAAAGTCTATTCGTGGAAACACAGCAAACTTAACTCGTAATTTAAGAGCAGCTAACACACAGTTAAATACAACTTCAACTAGAATGCGTAATTTAGCTAAGTCTGCTGAAGCTGTTTCTAAGTTTAATAACTTGGGTGGTAAGTATGTAACTCTTGCTGTTAAAGTAAAAGATGCTGAAGCTGCTATTGTTAGATTTGGTAGAGTGTTGAAACTTATTGAACCAAGACTAGATAGTACAAACTTTAGATTATCCCAAACTACCCGTTCTTACATGCAACTAGCAAGAGCTGTTAAAGCTGCTAACTCTGCAATCAGTCAAACTCCTCAAAGAACGCCAAGACCTGTTAGTTCAAGTGGTATTGGTGGAGGAAGTGTTGGAAATAGAACCTCTCAAGCAGCTCAAGGTGGCGGATTTGGAGCAGGATTCTTAGGTGGATTAGCTTCCACTGTTGGTAGATTCACCCCTACAGGTCTAGTTGGTAGTACAGCATTAACAACTGGTGCTGTTGGTTTGAACGAAGTACGTAAAGCTGGACAAGATCAGCAACGTATGGAGAACATTCTCTTATTCTCTACTAAATCCCAAGAGGAATATGCAAGAAGTTTGCAATTTGTCAGGGAAGAAGCTTTAAGACTTGGTTTGAACTCTGTTGAGTTGGGTAGAGCTTTTGCACAGGTGAATTTGAGTGCAAGAGAAAAATTGTCAGAAGTTGATCGCAGAAAACTATTTACAGATTTATCTGAATATATAGCTGTAACTGGTGCAGGGCAAGAAGATCAGAAACTTATCTTCAAAGCTGTTAACCAAATGTTCTCTCTTGGTCGTATTCAAGCGGAAGAACTTAACCAACTTACAGAACGTGGTGTTCCTAGGACGCTAATCTATGATGTAGCTAAGGAAGTCTATAAGGTAGACTCTACAGAGAAAGTTCTAAAACTACAAGAGCAAGGGAAGCTTGACCCATCTAAGCTTCTTCCTGTTGTGTTTGACAGATTCGCCAAACAAGCGAGGGAATCTGGAGCGTTCGATAAAGCTCAGAGTTCTTCTATTTTAGCTCAAAACAGGTTAGCAGAATCGTTGAGACAAGCTTCTGATAAGCTTTTAGATGCAGGATTGGATAAAGCCTTTGCTACGTTCTTTAACACACTAAACGCGGGTATCCCTGTAGTCATGACTTTGATAAAAGGTTTTGGTGGTGTATATAAAGGTATCAGCAGTATCGTTAAGATTATCGGTACAGCTATTAAAGGGTTGTCAAACTTCATTGCAACTAACTCCCAATTAGTTTTAACCTTTAGCGTTTTGTTGGGTATTTTTGCGTCATTGACAGCGAGGGTGTTAGGAACAACACTAGCTTTTGGTAAGTTTGGAGCTTTGTTAGCTACACTAGGTAGACGCATACCCCTTATTGCATTGCTCCTTACGTTGTTCTACTTATTCAAAGAATATGATAGATATGTGAAAGGTGAAGACAGTTGGATGGCTAATTTTGCTGACTGGATGATCTATTTAGCAGAAACAGCAAGACTTTGGAAAGAAGAAACTATTAGTGCTTTTAATGCTGTCAAGGAACTTCGTTTCGGAGATACTATCTCTGGTGGTGCTGTTCAAGGAGCAAATAAAGGTCTTTTAAATGTTAACCCTCTCCAGAGGATTATTGACCGAGCTAAGGAATCTGTTGCACCTGAAATACCAGAGTCTTCTGGGACGGCTTTCATTCCATACGCTAACGCACTCAACACACAACATACAACTAACTACACAGGAAAGTTGATGGGTCAAGTTGATGTAAACGTCTCTGTAGATCAGAACGGTAGAACAACTCAACAAACAACACAAAGAGTTCCATTAATTAATCAAGGGGGTCTACGAGGTACACCATGATATATACTTTATATCTTGTTGATAACAACAACAGTATCACAGAAACCATTTCCCTTGATGTTATTAATAGTTTCGGAGAAGACTATTCAAGTAACATTGCACAAAACACTGTTGAGAGTGGGTATGTAATCTCTGACTCTATTAGTATCAGCAATCCCAAGTTTTCTGTTAGTGGTGTAATCACAGACAGTAAGTTTAGAGTTTCTGGTCATTTGGTTGTATTCAACGGAAACACTTTTGAGAAATCTCAGGGTGACAATAGAGAACAATTCCAACAAATCTCAGATGATGACTACGCTGATAAAGTTAAAGATAGGTTGATTAAGCTTTGGGAAAATAAGGAAATCTTTGGTATTTTAGAATCTAAAGATATTAACAACATTAAGGGGAGTCAAGTGAGAAACATCTTCCCTTGTGTTCTCTCCAGCTTAAGTTTCAATAAGTCTGATGCTGCTTCTGCAATCTACCCTACACTTTCTGTTGAAAGGATTAGGTATGCTGTAGTTACCGTAGGAACTGTTAAAGACCCAACACCAGAGCTTATTCCTAAATATAAAGAGAGTATTGAAGCTCAATCTAAAACTTCTACTGGAACTGCTACAGTTGCTTCTGAATTAGCGAATGCTGATGCTCAAGCTAAAGCTGCGTTAAAAGGTATCAGTGGAGATGATCCTGAAACCAATCCTGTAAGAAGAAACAACTTAGTTAACTTAAACAGGACAGCACAAGCCAGTGGTCAAGCTGAGTTTAATAACTTAGGAGCTGATGGTAGACGGGCAGCTATTCAGCAATACGGCTCAGAAGCTAACGCTGTAAAAGCTTACGGTGAAAAGAGTTTCAAAGCTCTAGCTGAAGGCGAGGGGTATAAAGGTGCAACATTTGAACCAAGATAAGGGATGAAATGGAATTAGAAGTTTATACAACTAACGTAGAATTACAAGACATTCCTTCTTATACCACAAGTATTACCTTAGAAGGTCAGTTATTAAGACTATCCTTCTTGTGGAATGAACGTATTGGGAAGAGAACTCTGTCTATTAAAAATAGCTCAGATGAGTGTTATTTACAGAACACCATATTACACCCCAACGAACCTTTCGAGTTAAATTCAAATGCAGTGTTTGATGAGTTGTCTTACAAAGTTGTTCTACAGAAAGTTGGTGATGTTAGGCGAGTAGGTAATATTTATAATTGGTCTAAAGATTACATCCTCTGTTTTTACAGAGATGTTGTTATTGAATAGTAAATGAGGAGATTACATTGTTTGGTGTAACAGATAAAGATATTCAGTTTGGTAGACAATGCAGTGTAATCTTTGATAACTATTCTACAGGTGAATCAATTCTTATTAACGACTATTCAAACTTGTTCGATGAGAACGGCAAAAGATTGGATATGCTGCGAGTAGGTTTTGAATTTACTAAAAGCTTAGATGAGAATACTAATTGGTCTACAGGCAGTGTTAAGATTTACGGGTTGACACTCGACACGTTTAACAAGCTTGGAGATTACTTAGAAACTGAAGTAGAACTTCAAGTTGGTTATGAATACTCAACAATAAGAAAACTTAATAAACTCTTTAGAGCTGTGTTGATTGATAAGTCTTATGTAATTGAGGGAGGTATTTCGGTATCTTCTTTTAGTTTACAAGGTTATTATTTTATTGCACAAAGTACAAGTAGTACGGGTAAGATTAGTAAAGTATTTCCTGAAAAGACTCAGTTCTTAGCTGCTCTTGGTGAGATTGTAGAAGAAACAGGTTTTGATGGTTTCACTATTGACTTAACAAACGTCAATAAAGGTTTTCCCGTCTATGCTGATAAATTCCTACAGTATGTGTCCAACTTGAAGTTCCCTCTTGGTAAGACTTACTATGGAACACCGAAAGCTGTTCTGGCTAAGTTTTGTGAAGAATATGGACTAGGTTATGTTGTAACTAACGACAATCACGTTCTTGTGTATTTCACTCAGAATAAATTAGAACTTCATTTCAGTGAGATGCTTCAAGCTAATGTAAGTTTAATCTTTAATCAAGATTTAGTAAACAAACCTCCAGTAGACTTTGTTGCAGAAGATAGACAATTCAATTTCAGAAACGGAACTGACTCTATCGTTCTAAATGGAGATACAGGGTTGTTAGGGCTTCCTGTAGTAAAGACTAAAACAGTAACTAAGCAGTACAGTGCTGCTGTAGAAGCTTCAGAGAAAGTGTTCATTCAGAAACAAGTCATTGGTAAGGTGAACAAGAAGGGTGAAGCTATTATTGATAAAGAGACAGGCAAGCAGAAACTCAAAGTTCCTAAGACTAAGAAAGTTTTAAGACGTACTGTAGAAGCTGTCTGTTTGATCAATACAGCGATAGAACCTCAAGGCTATGTTACCCTAGCTCTCAGAGAAGACAACGAGCTTACAGGGGACTACAGGGTGCGTACAGTGGCTATTGATGGGGATACCGAAGCAGGTAATTGGAATATGACTTTAACTTTAGAAGGAGAGTGGTAGCAATACTACGTATCGATTATGACTGATACTATTTATTTAGAACCAATATTAAAGAACTTCTTCAACGATAAGATGTCAGAGATGAACTTCTGCCTTCCTGCTAGGATTGACAATGTTCAGAATCTAAAGCAAGGTAGAGTGGACGTAAAACCACTCTATATTCCAAGATACTTAGATAACACTTATTCAGAACTACCTGCTATTAAAAACGTACCTATTGTCTTTGCGTGTGCAAATGAGAGTGGACAAGTGTTTGCTCCAAAGCAAGGTGACACAGTTCTTCTCATCTTCTCTCAATGTAACATAGATAACTTTAAAGCTGGTAGTGTAGAACCATATTCTACAGTGTTTGATAGAAGCTTTGATATTAATGATGCAGTTGCTCTTGTAGGTTTTACACCATTTAACATCAACCCTATCAATACAGAGAAACATAAGAAAGATTATGAATTAGGTGATGTATCTACATTCAATAATCTTGGTAAAGAAAACGAAAACAAAATTAACATTAAGAAAGATGGAACAATTAAGATTATTGGTTCATCTACAACAGTTGATTCTAAAGCTATGATCAAGATGGATAGTCCTAACATTAAGTCTGAAGGTACTTTAGCTTCTGGTACAGGAGCTTCTGGTAGCTTTCAAACAGCTTTAGGTCAGAACGTTATTGTATCAAACGGAATTATTGTTAGTATTGAATAATGTTCAATATTGTAGAACAATAAAGGAGAGGGAATGGAAACTAAATATTTAGACACTTTGATTGATAGTGTAGATGAGATTGACACTTGTGAAATGTTGCAAGAAGTTTATAACGATGTGTTCAAGTTTATTACAGAACAACTAACCTCCTTACAAGGACAAGGGGAAAGCTTTGCAATATTACAGAAACTACTAGAAATTCCTAAGTCTATTGATGATGTTCTAACTTGGGTTCAGGATTTTATCCAAGAATACTTAGCTAAAGTATTAGGCCCATTAGTTAAAATTCAAGCTGACATTGCAATCTTAACAGCAAAGCTTCTACAACTTCAAGACAAGATTAGAGATAAGTTAAATTCCATTCCTGCTTGTAAGATCGACTTCACTCCAGATTTAGAGGTTGTAGTTGAATAATGGACATTAGAACAAATGTTGAAGATGGAAAGATTATGTTTCAAAACGGACAAATCTTTACAACCCTGAACAGACAAGACTCTTTAAGACAAAGATTGGACATTAGAATCAAGACTCAGAAAGGGACTTGGTTCTTAAACTTAGGATATGGTATTGATTGGTTCAACGATGTATTCTCAGACACCTCTACTAAATCTTCTGTAGATGCTCTTATTCAAGCTGAGATACTAAAAGAAAATCAGGTTGCTAACATCATTGAATTTAGGTCTTCTGTAGACAACACTACAAGAGAGTATCGTTGTGAATTTAAAGTTAAACTCACCAATCTTGAAGTTTCGGACACAATTCGTCTATTAGCAAATGAAAACTTGTTTGTTGTATTAAGTAATGATGGAACAGCAATTAGAGTATAACCAATTAGTGTGCAATTATAATAATAGGAATAATAAGTGGCTAGATTAACAGACAACGGATTAGAGTGGGACAAGTTTGGTACTTCTTATTCTAAATTACAAGAAATTGCTAAAACTAAATTTGCTTCCTTGTTGAATGATGGTGAGACTTTATCAACAGACGAAAGCAGTATTCTGGGAAGAATCTTAGGTACTGTTGCAGACATTGACAGTTCTCAAGAAGAACTTATATTTCAGATGTATTCTTCTTTTGACCCAGAACAAGCCGAAGGTGTGTATTTAGAGAAGTTAGTGTATCTGTTCGCTGGACTAAATCGCAAACAACCTACTCCTGCTATTGCAGGACTAATGCTGAGAGGCAGTTTAGGTGTTACAGTCCCAGAAGGTAGTAATGTAAGTAATACTAAAACAGGTGATGTATTTTCTACGGACAGTTCAGTAACCTTTTCCCAAACAAATGCAAATGGAGTTGTGTTGAGTGTAGGAACTGTTGCATCAGGGAATACGTTTTCACTTACTTATACAGAAATTGACTCTCTTAATCAATACCCCCCTATTACAATTATTGCTGGTGAATCAGATACAGCGTTAAGTATCTCTAGAACTTTTGTACAGACAATTAACGCCACCTCATCTGTTATTTCAGCTTTCTTAGACCAAGATAATCTAATCCATATTAAATTCATCAACTTCAACACAACAGGTAACTTCTCAACAACAGGGAATTTAAGTGTTGTACAATCCTATCAACCTGTGACAGCTACATCTAGAACATTCTCTGCTGTTGTTCAAGCTGTTAATGATTTAAATGTCATTCAATCCCCTGTTCTTGGGTGGTTTGAAGTGAACAACCCTTATGATTCTATTGCAAGTACAGAACTTGAGTCTGACACAGATTTAAGAAATAGGTATAAATTCTCTAAGAGCTTTATTCAAACAGGTAATAGAGAAGCTATGTATGCAGCTCTCTATTCGTTATCTGGTGTTCGTTATGTCAATGTTCAAGAGAATATTCAGGACATTCCATTTGAAGGACGATCAGCTCACGGTATTGTAGTCACTGTATTAGGTGGTGATGAGCAAGAGATTGCACAAACAATTGATAAATATAGAGCATTTGCTTACACAGATGGAAGTATTGAAGTTGGATTAGTTGACATCAATGGTTCTCCTTATTCAGTAAGATTTAATCGTCCTGAGATTGTCCCTATTAAAGTTAAACTGAGTTTGACAACAGACACTAACGTGTTCCCTACAGACGGTATGCTTCGTATCCAGAATGCTCTAATTGACTACATATCTAAGCTTAATGTTGGTGAGGATGTTATTTGGAGTAAGCTATTCACCCCTATTAACATGGTAAACGGTCAAAGTGTCAATGAGTTGTTGATTGGTAAAGTTGGTGAGTCTTTAGGAACAGCTAATATTTTAATTGAACACGATCAACTTGCTTCATTGTCATTTGAGAACATTTCATAGGAAGGTAGAGTATGTTTAACAAACCTGATAATGTTGTGATTAGTATTCTAAACTCCTTGTATCCAGATATTCAATTCATTGCTGATAATGGAGATGGTGTTCATTTGAAAACTGTCTTCGGTATTGTGGGGGAAGTTTCTAACAAGTCAATTGGAACAATGCGGAAAGCTCTTCGTTCCTCAGATGGAAGATATTTTCATGCACAACCTAAAGAATATTTATTGAATATTGGTGTGCAAGGGAGTAGAAAATCTAATGCTTATGATGTTGCAGAGGAATTACAATTCTTACTGAACACTGGAAGATATAAATCTTTATTTAAACAAAAGGGTTTTTCTATTCGTGTTGATCATCAAGAGATTGATTCTATTCCGATTCAAATGGACACAAGTTGGTTTGTACGCTACCAATTTCCAATCTACTTAACAACAGACTTAATCATGATGATTGAAAGCGGTACAATTGATGGTGTTCGCATCGAAGGTGAGTTTTTACATCAAGAAGATGATCTTATTACAATTAGTATTGATCCTGCTTTGTTCTTAAGAGGTGAATGGATTCTCGATGGTGGTGAAGATTTAGATGGAGTCCTAAACTAAGTGAGTAATTTGAATGCAAGAACAAGACTATAAAACAATATCTCATTCTAGGTTAACAGATAGGCATAGAAACGATGAGACTTTTCTAGCAATACTAGACACATTGATTGAGATTAAAGAAGAAAGACAACAACAATACTTGTCTCTTGGAAATACACTTCTCGATATAGATAACTCAACAGGAAAAAACTTAGACTTAATAGGTAAGCTAATTGGCGAAGAAAGATCATTAGTCAACTTTATCGACAGAAGTTACTTTGGCTTCTTAGGGGCAAGACTTGCTGAAAGTTATGATGTTGGATATTGGTATTCACTCTACAGAAATAGATACGGAACTTTAAGAACTCTCACTGACGATGAATATAGGAGAGTGTTAAAAGCCAGAATTATTAAAAACTCAAGTGATAACGGAAGAAACTCTCTCTTAGAGGTTGTAAATATTTTAACAGGGAATGAAGCTAGCAGGATTTCTGAGAATACTAACAACTCTAGTATAGACTTAGAAGTTTTTGACACGGACGGTCTAGCTTCCTATTACTTATCACAATATAAAAACGATAAGAACTTAATACCTGTACCTATGGGAAGAAGGTTTTCAATATCTCAAGGAACTGTTGCAAAACTCAACGGTGCTTGGAAACTTGATGGAACACAAAAATTAAACGGAATAAGGGAACTTTAGAATGGTTGATATTGTAGCAAATCCTGAATGGAAATCTGTACGTATCTTAGAAAGAGATGAAGTAGCTTTAGGTGGTTACGGTGGTAACATGAACGAACAAGCAACTGCTTTGGTTGCTCGTACAGAACTGCTTATGCAAGAAAAAGCTGATGCTTCTGATATTATACAAGGTCAGTATAGTTTCTCTACATTGGCTGAGTTTAACTCCAAGAAGGCAACTATTCCAGCGAATAGTGTCGTCATTATTGATGAGTTCGGGGATAATCAAGGGACTAACACATGGGACGGCACAGCACTAACAAAGAGTGTTTATGATCCAGTTGCAATTGCAAAAAAATACACAGACAAACTCGAAAAATGGAGTCATGGAGAAAGTAAAAACCTTTTTAATGCAACTGATGCAATATCAGGTTCAATTATTACTTCAACATATGGTACGACTATAGCTTCAGCACAATCTCAATATGTAACAGTTGCGGTTCAGCCGAATACAACGTACACATTAAGCGGAATTGGCGAACATAATGCTAATACTAAAGAGCGCATGGCTTTAGTGCTGCTAACAGCAAGTGAAGGTCGTTCAAAACCGCTTAAAGCAGATGGTTCTGAATATGCAGCATATTCACTGACTGAAAGTGACGCGACAACAAATGGCGGTGTTGGAACATTCAAAACTCGTGCGGATACTGCCTACGTGCGTTTTACATCTAAATATGGCTCTGAGGCTGTGTATCCGCAGTTACAGCTAGAGCTTGGTTCTGTCGTAACAGCGTATGAAAAACATAAACCGCGTCAGATTAATGATGACCGACTGCGAGATTTTAGAGAAGCGATTGAGTCAAAAATTCCATCATTTATCACAAGTGATTTCAGCATGATTGGAGATGGCACTTTAGACAATGTAGGTGACTACATCACAGGAACGACTGCTGCATATAGTGTTGCTCACATGCTTGATGTTGTGCCAAATTCTAAGGTCAAAATTACTTATCGCTCTTTAAATACAACAGGTATTGCTTGCTATGACAAGAATCAGCAATTTATTAGTTATTTGGATTTAGGTACAAATGCAGTTAAATCAGTTGAATTAACGATTCCAAATGATGTCTTCTATATCGGCGTTGTAAATTTAAAAACAAACACTGATTTTAAAATTGAGCGTGAAATCACAAGCAATAATCAATCTGAATTAATTACAGGAATCACATTTAAAGACAACTTTCAGATACTACCTGTAAATGGATGGGAAGGCGCAAAGACAGGTACAAAAGCATCAGACTTCATTGCTGTAAAAAAAGATGAAGTTTTAGCGATTGAATTATCGCAAGTCTTTAACGTGTCATCTGCTGTGATCTATCAGTATGATAAAGTGAAGTTGCCTGTCGCTGTTTTAAAAACAAACAAAAGCGGTGTTCTGTATATTAAAGCATTGCAAGATGGCTTTATCCGTTATTCAACATTAATGACTAATCCAACCTCTGTAAAACGCATCAAGGACATTACAACAGCAACTCAATTATCAAATATCGACTCTTTAAAAAACAGCACGTTAATTCAGAAAGTTGAACTAGATAACAAGGCTGATTTAGCAACTCAATTTGATGAGTACGTGAAACAGCGTAAAAACGCATCACTTGAAATTGTGTCTGCAATGCGTGCAATGGGTGTTGAACCGAAGTGGTACGGCTATCAGTATGTTGAAAAGTACGCTGGTACTGAGCAAGATATTCGTATCGCATCAAGTGCTGAAGCAATGCAATTACATGCAACACTGCCGATTCAAAACAAGATGAAGCGCTGCGTGTGTGATCGCTATACAGGTGAAGTGCTTTATTATCTTGATGCGAATAATTCAGCATTAAAAGCTAATGGCAAGCCTGCTGTTTTAGATGGCTCAGATGGAAACGTAATGGTAGAAATCCCTGATTTTTACTACAAATGCGAACGTGAAGCTGTGACGATTTCAGGCACAACTTACACAAAAGTCATTCTGAAGATTTCAGAGTTCTGTATTGATAGTGACTGGGTGTACTCACGCAAATGCTATACATCTGCTTTTGAAGCAACGATTGATCGTACTCGTAATATTCTTGCGTCTGTGTGTTCTGCAAACTTTACATTCACTGATCAAGAAGTGATTACCCTATCTGAGGGTGATTACACAAAAGCATCAAGCGGATTCAGTCACGGCACTCAAAAAACGTCTGTGATTAGTAGCTTTAAAGCGAATGCAGCGCAGTATCGTGGCGGTACAAATAATAGTGCTTATGATTCCGCCATAGTCGGCAGCGCAGATTTTGAACGTAATCAACTTGGTCGCCCACTTGCAAATATGAACCGCTACGAAGTCAATCAATACCGTCCATCCAAGTCAATGACTTGTCATAAGTACGATACTTTGATTGCTTTAACAGTACTTTATATTGTTGAGTATGCGACAACTGACGCTCAAAAGCCGTTTACCGCAAATGATGCGAACGGTTATAAGCAAGGTGGTACAGGGATGGGTTCAACTGTTTACCCAAGTTATGAGGCATTCGAGAAGTTTTGGGCACCTCAAGGTGGCATCACAGTGCTGCCGAATGGCTCAACGCTGTCGCTAGGTAATAACACAGGTCAAGTGTTCTATAAGATGACCAATGTTCCGCTTGATGTGAGTTTAACAACTCGTGGTGATGTTTGGATGCCAGTGCTTTCGTATCGCGGTGTTGAGCAGTTCTATGGTCACGCGTACAAAATCATTGATCAAGCAAACTTCTGGACATATCTCGATGATAATGATGTAAAGGTGTCGGAGTTTTGGTATCAGCCGAATCCGTATCGTTTAAGTGATGTGAACATTGATAGCTATAAGTACATGGGCAATCAATTCACTGTGCAACACGCGGTAGGCGCTGGAACGTATGTAGAAGAAATGGTGTTTACTGAAGACAATAATATGTATTCAGTGATTCCGAAATCTGCGAAAGCAGTGCTTGGTGATGGCACAAAATACGGTGGTGACTTTGCAGAGAACTTACTGCATAACGCGACAAAAACGCCACAGGTTTACTATCAAACTTTCAACGGGCGCATTGTGTCGGGTTCTATTGTCGGCTTGTTCTTTAGCTGTGCTTTATATCCTGCTGTCGGGCAAATAAAGAGAACAAGTGACACAACTCGACTAGATCATTATTAATCCACTTGGGCAGATAACTACACAGAAAATAATCTAACAAAAACCAATAAATCCTAATCTTTATTTAGTACATTAAAGATTAGGATTTAATTTTAAAATAGATTAACAAATCGGAGAAGTTTGTGGCTGTAATTCCATCAAAACCAAATACAAAATTAATGTGGGCTGCTCAAGGAAACCGAGCAGAACCTACATCTGATAAACAACTTGAGGGGTGGAGTCAAGAGATTCCTCCTCACGAAATGGAGAATTGGGTTCAATATAAACAAGATTTAGCTATCAAATACTTATATCAAGAGGGGATTCCTGAATGGGATTCTTCTTTTGAATATAATACAACATCGTATGTAAAATACAATGGAGTTATTTATAAGCTTAAAGAAGGTGCGGAAGTTCCTAACACAGCAAAACAACCTAACGTATCTACTACATCTTGGGAAATTGCTTTTGAACCATATGGGGCTTCATCCCCTCTTGCAGAAGAAGTCAGGAAAATTAAAGAATTAGAAGGTTATTTGAGTCTTTATGTTTCTAAGTCTAAACCTGTTATGAATGGTATTGCAACTGCTCCAGAGTTTCAAGCCACTTCTGCTGGAGGGCACACTTTTCAAGGTGCTGGTGCAGACACAGGGATGTTCTTGAACGGTAATAACGAACCTGAGTTCAAGATCAATAACTCTACAAAAGCCACAGTTAGAAACTCACCAAATGTAAATTCTAAAGATTCTACAGTTGTTACTACTGCAATGTTGGATCAGTTTAAATTGTCTTTACAAAATACAATGTTCCCTGTCGGTATCTCCATTATTACACAAGACCCTAGAAACCCTAAAGACTACTTAGGTTTTGGCTCTTGGCAAAGAGATTTGGAAGGGAGGGCATTAGTTGGCTATTCTTCTGATGTCACAGCTAACACTCCTGATTGGAAAAAGGTTGTTAACAGAACTTTTGGTAGCGATACGCATACGCTAACAATTGCTGAGATACCGGCACATAGTCACGACATTCAAATAAACGCAGGAAATTCAAATGGTAATTTCCCAGAGGATACGGGCCCTGATGCTCAGTTTTACACAGCAAGAACGGAAGCAACTGGTGGCGATCAACCTCACAACAACGTGCAAGAAAGTAAGGTGAAATTTATCTGGACTAGGATTTCATGATTAATGGCTTTAGATCAAATATTTTCTGTAGTTAAGGAGTATTTCCCTGCTACACTTGGAGCTATCTTAGGAGCTTGGAATAAAAGGGGTGAGAAAGGAAGTCTTAAATACCTCTTAGAAACGAGTTCCTTTGATAAGCTCTTGATTACGGTTATAGCTGCTTTTGCTATCTTAGTGGGGATTAGTATTGGTAGGTGGGTTTCAGTGGCCTTGACAGGCTACTATGACCTTCCTGAGCATGTTATCCCTATCCTAGAGTTCGTTACTGCCCTAAACGGAATAAAGCTCGTTGATAGTGTTCTTAAAGGTGTTGATAAAACATTGGACATCATCAACGATAAACTTCCTAAGTTTATCTCAAACATCATTGATGTCATTGAGTTAAAAATCAAGAAATGGTTTGGGTGATATTATGCAATATTTTATTATCCTTTCACAACTAATTTTATTAATCATTTTTCTCCTCACCCTCAAATGTGAAGTTTCTAAACATTGTTCTGACTCATGGATTTTTGTCTCAATTAGGACATTAATCATGTGTGTTACATCAATTGTGTTCTGTCTTCTATTTGAAAGCAATCATCTGAGTGTAACAAGCGTTTCTTTAGGAATCATCGCAACTGTAGTTGGTGCATTTTATGTCTTATTAGAAACCATATATCCAAGTCGTAATGAAAATAATAAGGAAGTATATAATGACTGTATCGAGCGGTAAAGTTTTAGTTTGGAGCAATAAATCCCGTAGGTTGATTTCCATTGGAGAAATTATTGAAGGTGTTAAAGGTGAAGGCGGTCCTCGAGGTCTACAAGGTGACAAAGGAGATACGGGAGATAAAGGTGACAAGGGAGATAGAGGGGAGAGAGGTTTACAAGGGGATCAAGGTGTTCAAGGTTTACAAGGTGAAGGTTTAAGAATTGACTTAACTCTTGATAGTGTAGCTGAGTTGGAAACCAATCCTGTTGTACAAACTCTTCCTCATGGTTCTTTAATTCTTATTGCAGACCCTAATGACGTTGAACAAGAAGACAACGGTAAGGTTTATGTTGTTCATGAAGATGGTCCTATTTTTAGCTTCTCAATGGCTGGTAAAGAAGGTTTGAGAGGAGAACAAGGGTCTCAAGGCTTACAAGGTATTCAAGGAGAAAGAGGAGAGAAGGGAGATCGAGGGGACACTGGTGTTCAAGGTCCTGTTGGTTTAACTGGTTCTCAAGGACCACAGGGTGAAACTGGAGCACAAGGTCTTCAAGGTGTTAAAGGTGACAAAGGTGATAAGGGGGACAAAGGAGACCGAGGTGAACAGGGTTTTCAGGGTGAGAAAGGTATTCAAGGTAATACTGGACCTAAAGGAGAAACTGGTTTACAAGGCCCTCAAGGTGTAGCAGGTATTCAAGGTCCCCAAGGCCCTAAAGGTGATATGGGTAATGGTTTTGCTATTACTAAAGTCTACCCTTCCACAGCAGCAATGTTCGCTGACTTCTCTGGTATAGATACTAAGAGAAATGACTTTGTTCTAATCAACTCTACAGATGAAGATAACGGTAAACTTTACGTTAAGACTGCAACCACTTTTGCATTCCAATCTCAGTTAGCTGGTGTTAAAGGAGATCGTGGTGAACAAGGTTTACAAGGTCAACAAGGTTTACAAGGTGCTGATGGTAGAGATGGTGCTAAGGGAGACAAAGGAGACAAAGGGGACGTTGGTGACAGAGGACCTAGAGGTGTTCAAGGAGACCAAGGCGTAGCTGGTCCTCAAGGCATTCAAGGTCCTAAAGGTGAAGTAGGTCGGATCAGAGTTCTTGGTACTTTAACAGGAACAAGTAAAGATGATGCTGAAGGGTATCTTCCTGTCACTGCTCAAGTAAATGATGCTTACTGGATTGATACACCAGACTATAGAGCTTTGTATATTTGGACTGCTGACCCATCTGTTATTGCTGTTCCCGATTGGTTGATTGGTCCAAACTTACGTGGACCACAAGGTGTCCAAGGTCTACAAGGTCCTCAAGGTGTTCAGGGAACTAAAGGGGATAAGGGAGATAAAGGTGACTCTGCTGTTGTTGTTCAAACAGGTACTGTTACGATTAGTTCTGCTTTAAGTTCAAGAAGTGGTAGAATATCTGATGTTGTCTTACAAAAGCAAGGGATATTTAATCGCCTAAGTATGTCATTTTATAACGGAGATACTACTCAACAAGCAGCAGGGTCGAGACTTACTATCGGTACTGTTCCAGCAGAATTTAGACCTTCTAAGGTAGTTCACACATTTGCCACTGACAATGGTAGCAGTAACTACCCACGACATGCAATCTTGATTGATACAAATGGAAACATTATCTGGATTCCTCAAAATACAACAGGTTATTTTACAATGAATTTCTCTGTGGTTTATTAATAACCTTAAAATTTAAACAAAGAAAAGGAGAGCTAAATGCTCTCCTTTTTTATTTCCTGTTATTTATTAACTTGTTTAACGAAGTCTTTAAACAACTTCTGCTCTTCTACACTAAGAAGACTCATAAGGTAGTTACGAGACTCTTTAGTTATTGTAAAATTATTAGCTGTAGCAAGGCTAATTTCTGTATTCATGTTTGACATAGTGTTTCTCCTATTAAATAAAATTTTTAAGCTTCTGTTTCCGTTAAACGCTCTTCTAAGTCAACAACTTGGTTTTCTAAGTGTTGAATAGTTGTACTCTTAGTTGATAACTCTTTTTGCAATGTAGAAATCTTATTCAAATAGTATTCTTGAATGGCTTTAAGATTTCGTTCACATTCAATCGGTTCAGCAAGAGTTCCAATAGATTCTTTATCTAGTTCTCCACCAATAACTAAGTTGTCAAAGTTATCACCATAACTCCCTTTCTTCAATGTGATTTCTTTCACAACTTCAACAGAACATTTAGGTGTAAGTTTTTCAAATTCACCATAACCATCTTTAACAAATACTAAGTTATTCTCAACCATATTAAGAAGGTCTTGAGCTTGTGACAAGTCATTACCTAAGTTAATATAACCCTCGATGGTGTTCTGTAAATCAACAATTAAAAACATTTTAAATCCTCTTTAATTAAAGTTAGTTTGTTTCTGTAGCGAACATATTATCATAGTGTTCATCGAGAGTGTTAGTCTCTTTTGCAATCAAATAATCTAAATAAGTTTCTAGACATTGTAATTCATCAATCCGACCCTCTTTGACTTCATCCTCTTCGTGATCCCAAGTTTCAATATCTTTGTACTGCTTACCAATATACACTTTAAGGTTCTTTAAACTTTCAACACTCATTTTAATCACCCTTCAATAATTTCATACAAAGTTTCTAAAGCTTTACTGGCTTCAACATACTCACCACAATCTTCAATATTGTCAACTTCTGCTTTTAGGAAGTGCAACAGGTTCTCAAATTTATCGTAAACATAATCTAAATCTTTCATAACCCTTCTCCTGTAATCAAAATCTTCTCCATCTTCTGTGTTTCCTTATTATAAACACATTCAACTTCTATTTGCAACTCTTTTAATATATTTAAAACAGATTGCATACCCAATCCATCGTCAATGGTAGTGATACGGAAAGTATTCCCTCCCTCACTTACCTTATGTTTATGAAGGCCGTAGATTGAATTGTCTTTCTGGGTAAACCACCATCCCTTATTAACACCATCTTTGATACGTTCCACTGTACTACACCGATCTTTTAAAGTCAACAACTTTTCAGAACAATTCGCATTAATCCATCGAGATAGTAATGTTGAAGGAATCTTACTTTGAATCTGTGTAAGTTTTAAACTGACAGGAAGACACATTCCTTCTTCATCGTACATAGAAACAATAGGAATCTTCTTGTATTGTGTACGAAGATGACTTTTCTTAAACAATAATGTAACAGTTTTATTTGTTGTTACAGGAACGCTGGGTTGTTTACGAACTACGGTTATTTCCATACGTTCTTCTCCTTTTCATGCACAATATTTTGACACATCTCATACAGCTCCAACACAAGGAGGGAGGAAAACATAAAAACTATTGTTTTAAACATTTCATCATAATTTATCAAGAGCTTTCTCCTGTTGAATTTGAGTACGTAGACGTTGAATCTTAGCTGAGTTCTTCCCGAGTTGTTCTGAAATATAACCAACTCGTAGAATGTAAGCAATAAGGATTGAAGTAAATAGTTCAGAGTTGTTGGAAAAAGCCACCATCTGATTATATAAAGCTCTACGTTGCTGTCCCAACACACAATTAATTCGCTTAAGCTTGTGAAGCTTACGTTGTTTACTTGAATATTGTTTCTTCATTTCACACTCTCCAATAATTTAATCATTCTTATTCCTCAACTAAGTCAAAAGCTCGTGATGGATATGTATATTTCGTACCACCTGCATAAAATTCTACAAACTCTATGCCATGTGTGTTGTCAGCAAAGCAAGAGATCACATTATAAACATCACTGTAATTGCCTTTAAAATTGTGTAGTTTAAAACCTTCGTGAATAACGATCTTATCACCAGATTTAAATCTCATTTCTAACCTCTCGTATTTGTACGTTTATCTCACGTTATAGCGTGTTTACTTGTTTAAGGTACGTATGTACCACCTTTACGTTTAACAGCTCTTAACGTAGAGCTTACGATGTTTTACAGCTATGTTTAACTACTAAAATCACCTGTTTCGGAAACATTCATATTCTCTCTCATTTGTTTGTTGATATAGTGAATCATATAGGAATAGAAATTATTGTCAACACTAAATTTAAAATATTTTAATGTTTGTATAATATTGCGAAGGAAACTTCGCAGAGAGTAGCTACTATTGTTTCTACGAAACAAGGACGCAATCCGAGACTGCTTTTTGCACAGTAAATAATAACCAGAATAAAAAGATATAATTCTTAGTTGTCGCTAAGACAACACTCTTATTCTTATTATCTCACTTCTCCTACATCTTGCTAAAAGATGTTAGTAACTTACATTCTATACAGTAGGGTTAGATTCAGAAGATAAACTTCTGTGTGAGATAATCTTATATATGAAAGAAGAAATAAAAATAATTATTCTTTTTCTTTTCTGTTGCAATAAAGGAGATTTATCTCCGTCACTTCTTCGTTAGAAGATATTGTTACTTCTCTATTCAATCTATTGAATGTTGTGATACTACCTGTCTGTGTACACAGACAATATTAGTAATCGTTATTTCCAATTTTACATTCAGAATACTCATGTTATTATTGTAGTACAAGTAAACATACAGAGGAAATTATGAACTTAGATGATAGTTATATCTTACTTCGTGTAGATGATGAAAAAGTTATTGACTTTGATTTCAACGATGACTGTAAGGTTGTTACAGTTAAATTGGGTAGTGATATGATACAGGAAGTAAGCTTATCTTATGAAGATATTTACTCTATTTTTAAAGGGTGGAGAGAGGGGGATACTTCTCTAAGAAAACCTGTTTTTTCACCTTTATAATCAACATCTTATAAATTTCTATGGACAGGCTCTTGTACATTTAATTGTTAAATTGAGGTTAAAATGTTTAAAGTTACAAACCCCAGAGTAGAAAATCCTTCTAATAACACTGTCGAAGTTCTAGATAGTATTATGGGTAGTGGTAAATCTACTGAAGTGATAAAGTGGATTGACAGTAATACAGAAGAAAGATTTATTTATGTATCTCCTTTGTTGTCAGAAGTGGAAGACGGTGGGCGCATTCATCAAGCTTTAGAAAAAACTGTATTTGAAACACCTACAGATAGCGAAGGAAGTAAGTCAGAACACTTCTTAGACCTCTTAAAAGAGGGTGTCAATATTGCTTGTACACACTCTCTCTATTTAGGTATGACTTCAGAACACTTTTATCAGATTAAAGATAAAGGATACATTGTAATTATTGACGAAGAGATTGATGTAATTGAGAGCTTTGACAAGTATTCTAATAAAGATTTAGAATGGCTTATTGCAAACGAACAAGTTGACATTGCTCAAGATGATGGTATGGTGTCTTGGGTAGGAGATAGGACACTTGTCACTAAGGAGCATAAGTACCACACAATGCTATCTTACTGCGATGCAAAAGCCCTCTACACAGCTAGACGAAGTGATTCAATGATGGTGACTCAACTTCCGATAAAGTTATTTGAATCTTCTAAGCGTGTAATTATCTTAACTTACATGTTTAAAGGCAATGTACTTGACAAGTTCCTGCAATTGAAAGGTTTCAATGTGATTCCTTTTACAGAAGTGACTGTCACAGAAAAAAGTAAAAGTAGTGTTAAGAGGTTGTTAAAAATTGTTCCACCTAGTGAGAAGTTGAAGAAAATGTCGATGTCCTCAACTTGGTACAGAAACAAAGCCACTTCAGAGGATATTCGCACAATAGGCAATTTTATACGTACATTGTGTCTAAATGAGAAGGTTTTGTCTAAAGATGTCGCTTGGTGCGTTCCGAAGTTTAGAGTTGACAAAGTTACTAAAGTTGATAAGAACCTAATTAAACCAAAAGGTTTTATTGTTGACTCCGAAGGAAATCCTTGTTATTTATCTGTAACAACTCGCGCAACAAATAAATATCGTAATAAGAAGTTAATGATTCATTGTTTTGATCGTTATCCTCATATCTCAGTTGCATCTTATTTAGAAGATTACGGGTACAGAGTAGACAGTTCTGTTTTTGCATTGTCTGAAATGTTGCAGTGGGCTTGGAGAGGATGTATTCGTGATGATCAACCTATGACTCTTGCAATAGGTAGTAAACGTATGTATAATTTATTTAAAGAGTGGTTGGAGAAAGATGATGAAATTTAAATTAATATGCGTTATAATGCCTATTGCAACAATCTTAACAGCGTGTGATATTCTTCACAGAACTAAGGTGATCCAGCAAGCTGAAGATATGGAAATGTGTCGTAAAGCTAGTATGGCTGCATATGTAAACGGGCTTGGTGAAATTAAGTGTTCCCCTAAACCAGAAGAGTATCAGAATTTTGAAAGGAGTGAATGTGATGCAAAATGAAAGTGAAGATTTGAACAAAATCCTACAGTCTCTACTCACCATCAATGGTGCATTAAAGAAGATGGATATTGATACAGATGAAATGTTTATCACCCTTCCTAAACTTGATTGGAAGTACATTGTTAAAGTGATACAACAAAACAAGCAAGGTAAGGTGTATAAGTTCTTTAATATGGATGAGAATGACACTTACTTTAAGTTAGGTAACATTAAAGTGGTGTGTGGAGGTATACTATGAAAGCGAATGAGAAATACAACAAAGCTGTGGAGTTTGTTAAGAAGTATGGGTGGGATAAGGTTAAAGAATACATAAGCAATACACACAAGAAAGCCACGCATATCTACATAGGTTTCATGGGAACAGCTTCATATTTTTATCAGCACCCAAATTTAAACTGGTGTGAAGTGGATAGCAGAACAGTAGGTTGGGATTCAGATAGGTGTTGTTATGATGTTCATCCACCCGTTTCCTCGATGCTTGTTATTGAAGAGTTAAAACGCCTTGATAATAGTTATAAGGTGGTTGAGCGTTGTGGTGGGTTGGAGAAAGCAAAACTGCACTGTTACTTAGGAAAACATTTAAGTTTAGTTTCTTATTGTAGATTAAAACAAGCTATTGAAGATGTGGAGAGATGTAAATGAGTAAGTATCTTGTATCTGTTGGAGATATTTCTGAGGAATATGATTGCGAGTTTTGGTTTGATACTGCTGATCTTCAAGAAATCATTGAGATATTTTCTGACATAACTGTTGATGACATTAAAGATTATACTCTTGTTTTAGGAAGTAACATTTATAATGTTGCTTCTTGGAACGAACAAGGTAAATCTTATGGAGACATTGTAAGTGTTGAACATGTTTTATTTCTTGTAGATGAATTATTACAGAAACAAGGGTTGTCAATAGAAGTTTTAAAATGTAAGATTGAAGTTAACGAATTGGAGGGATTGTAAATGAAGGTACATTATAGTAGTGAGAAACATACTTGGGAAACACCTCAAGCTTTCTTCGACAGGTTGAACAATATTTTTAACTTCACTTTAGATAGCTGTGCTGAAGTAGAAACAGCCAAGTGTTCTGAGTTTTACACAGTAGAAGATGATGCTTTACAACAAGATTGGAGAGGTGTTGTCTGGTGCAACCCTCCTTACGGAAAGGAGCAGGTTAATTTTGTTAAGAAAGCTTTAGAAGAGCACTTAAAGTTTAATTCAACTGTTGTGGTTTTAATCCCTGCACGACCTGACACTAAATTGTGGCAAGACGTAATATTTACAAACGCTTCTCAAGTTTGTTTCGTAAGAGGTAGATTGCGCTTTGGTGGGTCTAAAGATAGCGCACCATTCCCTAGTGCTTTAGTTGTATTTAGCAAAGAGAAAGTAGATTTATCTGATTTCGGATATTGTATTAAGTAGGAGATATTGGGATGAAAAACAAACAAATTAATATTTATGAAGATCATATTCAAAAACGTATTGAAGATTTAGATAATCAAATCAATGCTAATTGTCTAAAGATTTATAATGAATTTAAGGTAGACCTAGAAGAGTTGTATATTTCTCAAGATGTGATAGCATATGAAGTAGCTCTAATGGAATATAACGTAGCTGTAGATGAAGCTAATAGTGCTTTATATGAGGAGTTACAACGTATTGAAGATACTTGTGTTCCTGTTAAGACATTAGATTTAGCAGATATTTATTTCTGTTCAACGAAACAATAGAGGTATTTTATGACAGAAGGTGAAACGTTGTTTTTAATTTGGACAGTAGTGAGTTGTTCAATAGCATTTGGGTTCGGGATAGGGTGTGCTATTTACAACGGTTATTTTGAATACAAGAAAGATGAGAGGAAGATGTTAAATTGCAACCATAAGTATTTCACTAGGTTTGATAAATATTCTCATGAAGTTTATGATTCAGAATTAAACGTAAGTAAAACAACTTACAAGTTTAAATGCAGCAATTGTGGTATTATTAAATATAAAGAGGTTGTTGATGAAGAAAAAACATAAAGTAGCTTATATGGAGTGTGCCAAAGCTTTTGCTAAATGCTCTAACGCTAACAGGTTAAAAGTAGGTTCTGTTATTGTTAAAAATGACAGGATTATTTCTTGCGGATATAACGCACAAACTTCACATATTAACGACCCTTGTGAATTACCTAATGGTACGACAGACCCAAGAGTTAGGCACAGTGAAAAGAATGCTTTGATGGGTTTAATTAGAAGCTCTGAGTCTGCTGTTGGTGCAACTATGTTCTGTACACACTCTTGTTGCTATTTGTGTAGCATTGATATTGTTGATTCAGGAATAACTCATTTTGTCTATGAAACTGAATATAGAAGTAGTGAAGGCTTACAACACCTAATTGACAATGGTGTTATAGTTGAGAAGTTAAATAGTGAGTTTTGATGTTTAACATCGCGTACAGATAGCCTCACAGCTCCGTAGAGGGTTGATATACGTAAAGGTGGTACGTATGTACATTAACACCTTAAACACGCTATAATGGTCAATATTTTGCACCTTATACAACATATATTTTAGGTTTAAAACAAGTTTATTTTTAAAACAAGTTTAGGAGAGAGTAATGAAATTTACAGTAGAAATTCGCAAGTGGGTGGAAGTTGAGATTGATGATAATTGGAACAAGGAAGATTGGTTAACATCTTTCTCAGAAGTTATGTTTCCAGCAGATTCTCCTGAAGAGATTGTAGAGCATGTTTTACACAATCATCTTAATGGTTTTGATGAAGTGGAATGTGTTGGTAAGATTGGTGAAGATATTAAGATAAAAGATTGTGGAATTGATTTTGACATTGAGGAACTTCTTTAATGAATAAAGTAACTTTATATCAAACAACTAAGTCAGAGCATCTAACATGTTCTTGGTATGTTGCAGCCAGTCAACTGACATGTGACGATGTTATTCGTATTAGAGGTTCTGATGAATTTATTTCTAAGAGAGAGATTAAGAACATTGAATATCCTGTTCAGAAGTATGTATTTTCTCAGAAAGATTGGAAAGGAAATGTAGAAGAACGAATTGTATATGCAGCATTTGATGACCAGTTGTTAGAGTTAATTCAATGTGAGAGAAGTAAGTTTCAGAGTTTGAACGATGAAATTAAACATCTCTTAGAAGGTAAAAGAATCTTACGAGCTGAGAACAAGTCTTTAACTAATGAAGTGTACGTTCTAGCAGGTAAGAACATATCTTTAGAAAATGAATGCTTGCAATTGAAAACTAAACTCAGTATGATAGCGCAAATGAATTGGTGGAAACGTATAGTATTTATTTTTAAAGGGGTTTCTGATGGAGTCTAAGTTTTGAATATTGAAGCAGGTATTTGGAAGTGTGTGGATGGTGTCTGGTCTGTTCATAAGCGGTATAAATCAGTTTCTTGGGAAGATATAGATTGGACTGTTGAAGGTCATGTTGGTTGTCCTTATTGTATGCAAGAATTAGGTTGTGATACAAGTCAAGATAATTTCATGGTATATGGTCTTGACGATGACGGACTACCCAATGGTGGACATTGTCATGGGGTCTGTAATACCACTATCGTAAGCTGCGCTAAAGCTATTGAAGATGCAGAGAATAAATCTTCTACAGATGGGAAAATACAAGCTAAAAGCTTGTTACGTAGTGGTACATCTAAAAGCTTGTCACGTAACACAAGCGCATTAAGTAAGAAATCAAATATTGGAGAGGAGAGTAAGGTGTCATTCGCAGCAAAAAATGGTAATCGTGATGAACAGAAGCTTCGAGAGAAACGTTTAACTCAAGAGCAGATTGATAAGATTCATAGTGAAACGAGTAGTGAGTTGTTAGTTGGATATAGAGGGTTGGACAAAGAAGTTTGTAAGTCTCTCGAAATTCGTTGGAAATATGATGAGAAATCTGGAAAAGTGAATGAAATGTGGTGTCCAACACACGTTATTGAGAACGGTCAAAAGGTTTTAGTTGGTTATCATATTCGTATTGTTCGAGATCGTCAGGGTAATCTCACTAAAGACTTTCGAGTAGAAGGATATAATGGAAAACTGTGTTGCTTCTTCGGACAAACGACTAACGTGAAGGAAACTCTTGTCATCGTTGGTGGTCAGATTGATGTAGTTAGTGCTATTCAAATGTATCAGTCAGCTATGAGTAAATATACTTCTCGCATTCCTGTTGTAGTGAGTACCCAGTTAGGTGAACAAAGTACGTTTGAGACAATTAAAGCTGAATATTCTTGGGTGTCTAAATTTGACAAAGTTATTCTTTGTTTAGATCACGACCAAGCTGGTATTGCTGCTACAGAAGCTTGTAAGGATGTTCTAGACCCAGACACAACATTGACTGCAAACTTAGCTTGTAAAGATGTGAACTGTTATTTACAACCGAAAGAAGGTAAAACTTCTCACGACTTTACACAAGATAGTTTCTGGAAAGCTACGCCATCTCGTGACTTTGGTGTTGTAGATTCATCTTATTTGTTTGAACAAGCTTTAGCTAAGTTATCACAAGAGAAGATTCCTTTTCCTAACTTCTTAAAAGATTTGGCTCAACATTTTACTGATAATGCTTTAAATACAGGAAGTTGGGTAAATTTTATCGCTGGTATTTCAAGTGGTAAATCAACAATCTTTGATTCATGGCTCTTAGACTGGAGCTTGTCATGTCCTTATCGACAAGCTATTCTATCTTACGAAGCAAATGCTAAAGCTTTTGGTGTCAAGGTTATCTCACTCGCGACATCCAAAGCAGTGTTGAGAATTGAAGGTAAGGAGAATCGAATTGATTTTGCTAACGAACACAAAGAAGAAGTGATGAAGCTTCTTGTCAACGATGATGGTGAAAGTCGATTTGACTTAATTGATAAATTACCATCTTCTGCACAAGAAGCTAAAGATTTGTTCACCTATTTAGTTAAGATTCGGAATGTTAAGGTAATTTGGATTGATCCTATTGTCGATTTTTTAACCATATGTAAAGATCAAGCAGAACAAGAAGACTTGATCGTATTTATGGACAATTTACGAATGGCTCAAGATGTAACTTTTATGTGTGCCTTGCATACACGTAAGAATATTTCTAGTGGAGCTAATACGAGTAAAGGTGGTGAAGTTGCGGAAGAGGATGCTTTAAATGCGCGTCTAATCCTAGCAAAAGGTACTGTAAACATTACCTCTTGGCGTAATAAAGATTCTGAAGATGAGGTAGAGCGTAATACAGTATATCTTTCTATTAAAAAGAATCGTGACGATGCTGTGACTGGAGTAACGGAGAAATTGTTCTTCCGATTCAAAGCTAACAAGTTGTACCCTTATAGCTATGCTGCTAGTAGAAATTTCTTTTATGAGGATAACAGCGTTAAAACTGAAGATATTATTGTTGATGATGACGAAGGTTTTTCATTAAACTGTCTTGGTGTAACTAACGTAGATCAGATTGTCACGGAGTCTGATCCAGAATTGAATTTTTAAATATAGGAGTCGAGATGAACGGAAGATTTACAGTAGGAGACAAGTTAGTTGCAGGTGTAGGGTACAACGATGGAACTTACCCTGCTGTTAAAACTAAAGAACATGCTTTATGGCGAAGCATGTTGTCCCGATGTTATACAGAGAGAAACTTGTTATTAAAACCTGCATATCGTGGTTGTAGTGTTTCTGATAGTTTTAAAGACTACACTTACTTTTATGAGTGGTGCAATAAACAGAAAGGTTTTAAGACTTATGACGAAAATGGGAGAATGTTTGCGTTAGATAAAGATTTGCTACACAAAGGTAATAAGGTTTACAGTGAAGCTGCTTGTGTATTTATACCTATGGAGGTAAACAATCTTATTGTAAAAAGCGATTCCTTAAGAGGAGAATATCCCATTGGTGTTGTATACGACAAAGAGCGAGATAAGTATCAAGCTAGGATGTGGGTGGATAACAAACCTAAGTTCTTAGGTAGGTACGACACCATAGAAGCAGCTTTCAGCAAGTATAAACAAAGTAAGGAACATCATATAAAAGTAGTTGCTGAGAAGTGGGAAAGTTTGATAGACTACCGAGCTTATGAAGCTTTGATGAATTACCGAGTAGACATAACAGATTAACTTTATTGGAGGATGTTTTGAGCAAATACACAATAGATATTGAGACAAACAACTTATTAAGCAATATGCTCGATTTTACAAGCTTACCTTATAAGCTTAACTCTGAAGCGAAACTGTACTGTGTTGTTATTCGTAACATAGAAACAGACGAGGTTAGTTTTGCAGTAGAAGGTGACATCACTACAAACTGGCTTAAAACAACCTTAGCTGACGCTACAGAGATTATCTTACACAACGGTATTAAGTTTGACTTGATATCTTTGAAACTGTTTGGTGTTTTGGAGTATGAAGTTGGGTACTTAGACCAAGAAGATAAGTTGTTTGGTAAACCTGTTAAGATTGTAGATACTTTAGTTCGATCTCGCCTACTTAACCCTGACCGTTATGGTGGTCACGGTTTGAAAGCTTGGGGTGTTGCTCTTGGAGAACACAAAGGTGATTATACAGATTTTAGCCACTACAACGAGGAGATGCTTGAGTATTGTAAACAAGATACAAAAGTTACTTCTCTTATCTACAAAACTTTAGCTAGTGAGTACGAGAGCTATGAAGGTTGGTGGAAAGCTGAGAAGTTAGAGAATAAGCTTGCAGACTTAGCTGTTAAGCGTGAAACTTACGGCTTCTGGTTCAACAAAGAGTTGGCTATTCAGTGTTTGGAAGATTTGACAGAAAAGATGACGGAGCTTGAAAATAAAGTTAACCCCATCTTACCTCCTAAACCTATGAATAAAACAAACTTGAAGAAATTTACACCTCCTGCTGTCCAGTTTAAAAAGGATAGAAGTTTTAGTGCGAATTTTCTAAAGTTTGTTGAAAAACATAACGGTATTTTAGGAGAAGACTATGTTGAGTTTTACGGAGAGAAGTTTTCTATACCTGTAGACAGACCTATTAAGCTTTATGAGACAGCTAACATCTCTGACCTAGATCACGTTAAGATGCACTTAATATCTTTAGGTTGGAGGCCTACTGAGTGGAAGGTACGTGATTTAACTAAAGACACCAAGAAGCAAAGTTTAAATTACGAGAAGCGCGTAGAAACTTTAGATCGTTGGTTGAATCAAACTTTTGATGAGAATAAGTACAAGG
>SMEO01000048.1_pt1 | contig 33389 bp, 30 predicted proteins | sample 2456251 | NCBI WGS metagenome assembly SMEO01 (sample SAMN10132594, study PRJNA489261) | soil metagenome | isolation source: day1 control-silt loam soil ammended | place: USA | reverse complement strand
ACTTCTCCACCTTAAGCTAGCAGCTGAAGGTGGAGAAGTTGTTGGTGTAATAATCGGAGAAGGTGTCCAAGCATTAGGTACACAATTAATCCATTATGGTGCAGACCGCGTGGTTGTAGTTGAAGATGCTAAACTTGCTCAATATACGACAGATGGATATGCTCAAGCATTGCAAGCAGTCATTGAAGCAGAAAATCCAGAGGGTCTAATCATTGGTCATACTTCACAAGGTAAAGACCTGGCTCCAAAAATCGCTGGGAAATTACAATCTGGCTTAATCTCTGATGTAACATCTCTTGAAGAAGCGGGTGGTAACATTGTGTTTACACGCCCAATCTATTCAGGTAAAGCATTTGAAAAGAAAATAGTGACGGATGGAATCATTTTTGCAACGATTCGTCCTAATAATATTGAACCACAAGAAAAAGATGAATCTCGTACTGGTGAGGTATCAACGATTTCTGCTGATATTAAAGATTTGCGTACTATTATTAAAGATGTAGTTCGTAAAGCGACTGAAGGTGTTGATCTTTCTGAAGCAAAAGTTATCGTTTCTGGTGGCCGAGGTGTGAAAAGCGAGGAAGGCTTCGAACCATTGAAGGAGCTTGCTAACGTTTTAGGAGGAGCAGTTGGTGCTTCCCGTGGTGCTTGTGATGCAGATTATTGCGATTATTCATTACAAATTGGACAAACAGGTAAGGTTGTAACACCTGACCTATATATTGCTTGCGGAATTTCTGGAGCAATCCAACATTTAGCGGGTATGTCTAATTCAAAAGTAATCGTGGCTATTAATAAAGATCCAGAAGCGAATATCTTTAATGTAGCTGATTACGGAATCGTTGGTGACCTATTCGAAGTCGTACCACTATTAACGGAAGAATTTAAAAAATTAAAAGTGAATGCGTAATTAGAAAAGCGGAACCGGCTCGTTCAGCTCGCGAAGAAAATAGGAAAAGACTCGGAAGGCGTTTTTTGCCTTTCGAAGTCTTTTATCTTTTTCACAGCGAGCTAGCCGGTGGAGCTAGACAAAGAAAAGCGGAAGGGCATTTGTCAGCATGGCTGATGAATGCTTTTTTTCTTTTTGGCTACCCTAAAAATAAGCAGTGGTAAAAATGAATAAATATTATAGACATACTGCTTATTTTCATACCACATGGTGCAAATTTTTTTACATGGGTGTCTATGTTAATTAATACTGTTGAATAATGGATCATGTTAGTCATGAAAAATCCAGGAGGATCCTATGACATACTTGCCAACGATTAAAATCATTGCGACAGGTGGGACGATTGCAGGTAAAGCAACTACTAGTACGGCTACAACAGACTATCAATCGGGAGTTTTAGATATTGATGTGATTCTGGGGAGTATTCCCGATTTACAAAAAAAAGCTAATTTGGAATATGAGCAATTATATAAGATAGATAGTGTTGATATGACAACAGAACGATTACTGCAATTGAGTAAGCATGTAAATGAAGTGTTGCAAGATAATCGTATAGATGGTGTAGTCATTACTCATGGAACCGATACACTAGAAGAAACAGCTTATTTTCTACATTTAACTGTTAAAAGTCGTAAACCTGTTGTTTTAGTTGGTGCGATTAGACCAGCTACAGCAATTAGTGCGGATGGTCCATTAAATTTGTACAATAGTATCATCGTGGCTTGTAATAGAAAAACGTATGGCAAGGGTGTCTTAATTGTTTTTGGAGAACGAATAGGTTCGGCTCGTTTTATGATTAAAACCGATACAACATCTGCTGATACATTCAAAGGGATGGAACAAGGGTGCATTGGTACGATTGTTGGTGGGAACGTTTATTACTATTATAAAGATATACAATTACTTCATACGTCTGAAACGACTTTTGATATTCGTTCGCTAGAGGAGTTGCCGGATGTTGCTATTATTTATACACATCAAGGAGATCATCGCTATTTATATGATGCTGCTGTTCAGGCTGGTGCAAAAGGAATTATTGTGGCGACAGCAGGAGGGTATTCGGTTTCTGAAAAGGCAAAGGATGGAATGGATTACGCAGTCAAGCAAGGAGTTGTTGTTGTCCGTTCATCAAGACTTTCTTCTGGAATTGTGAGTCGAACAGCTATGGATGACCAGCAAGGATATATTGCAGCTGAAGCATTAAATCCTCAAAAAGCTAGAATTCTCCTAATCCTTTCTTTAACTAAAACATATAATAAAAAGGAAATACAACAATTTTTTCATACGTATTAAGCATAGACAAGCTGTTTTAAGGGGAAATTACCAATGAAGCAAAATAATAGCACTTTATTCTGTATCAATGATATACTGTCTTTAGTTATTAGAGAAAATTAGAGGAGGAAAAGATAAATGGCTATTGTACACGCAACTGATGCAACTTTTTCAGCTGAAACAAACGAAGGTGTAGTTCTTGTAGACTTTTGGGCTCCATGGTGCGGACCTTGTAAAATGATTGCTCCAGTTCTTGAAGAACTTGATGGAGAAATCAGTGACAAAGCAAAAATCGTAAAAGTGGATGTTGATGACAACCAAGAAACTGCTGGTAAATTTGGCATCATGAGTATTCCAACTTTAGTAGTTCTTAAAAATGGTGAATTAGTGGATAAAGTTGTTGGCTTCCAACCAAAAGAAGCTTTATCACACCCAGACTAACAGGCTTCGATACAAGGTTCAATAGGTAAATCATATAAAAATTAAGGCATGAATCCCACATAGGAATTCATGCCTAATTTTTTTGCTTCCTTTCGCTTTTCAAAATTTACTGTATAATAGTTAAATCAAAAGATGGAAGAATTGGAGGTTAAGTATGTGAATCAACAAATCAAGAATAAATTAGCCCTTCTTCCAGATCAACCTGGTTGCTATTTAATGAAGGACCGTCAAGGAACGATTATATATGTAGGAAAGGCAAAAGTGCTCAAAAATCGAGTTCGCTCCTATTTTACAGGCTCACATGATGGGAAAACATTGCGGCTTGTCAATGAAATTGAGGACTTTGAATACATTGTTACGTCATCTAATATTGAGGCACTCATCCTAGAATTAAATTTAATAAAAAAGCATGATCCAAAATATAATGTCATGTTAAAGGATGATAAAACTTATCCGTTTATTAAATTGACAACGGAGAAACACCCACGTCTTATTATTACGCGTAAAGTAAAAAAAGATAAAGGCAAATATTTTGGACCCTATCCTAATGTTCATGCTGCTAATGAAACGAAAAAACTACTTGACCGCATTTATCCGCTTCGTAAGTGTAATACATTACCTGATCGTGTTTGTTTATATTATCATTTAGGCCAATGTTTGGCTCCTTGTATACAAACAGTGGAGGAGGAGGAATATAAGCGAATTGTCGAGGAAATTAATCGTTTTCTAAATGGCGGTCATATCGATATCAAAAAGGAATTAACTGAAAGTATGCATGAAGCGGCGGAGTCCTTAGATTTTGAACGGGCAAAGGAATTGCGCGACAAAATTGCTTATATTGATGTGACGATGGAAAAGCAAAAAATGATGACCAATGATTTTACCGATCGTGATGTGTTTGGCTTTGCCTATGATAAGGGCTGGATGTGTGTTCAAGTGTTTTTTGTTCGCCAAGGGAAATTAATTGAAAGAGATGTATCTATTTTTCCCTCTTATGATGAGCCTGAGGAAGAATTGCTCACATATTTAGGACGCTTTTATGATATGGAAAATCATTTTAAACCAAAGGAAATTTTATTGCCTGAGACTGTCGATGCAGGTATTGCCGAAAATCTACTTGATGTAAAAATCATTCAGCCTAAACGTGGTCAGAAGAAGGATTTACTCAATCTTGCTATAAAAAATGCAAAACTTGCACTACAAGAAAAATTTTCGCTAATTGAACGTGATGAAGAACGGTCCATAAAAGCCGTTGAGAACTTAGGGAATCAGCTTGGGATTTATACGCCGCATCGAATTGAGGCCTTCGATAATTCCAATATTCAAGGGACAAACCCTGTTTCAGCGCTCGTTGTGTTTATTGATGGTAAACCGGAAAAAAGAGAATATCGAAAATATAAAATTAAAACGGTGCAAGGCCCGGATGATTATGAATCGATGCGAGAAGTCGTGCGACGTAGATATTCCCGTGTATTAAAGGAAGGACTACCATTACCCGATTTAATTATTATTGATGGTGGTAAAGGACATGTGGATGCTGTACGTGATATTTTAGAAAATGAATTAGGTCTGGATATTCCTTTGTCAGGACTTGTGAAGGACGAAAAGCATCGTACCTCACAATTAATGATCGGAAACCCGCTGGAAATTGTACCACTTGATCGACGCAGCCAAGAATTTTATTTGTTACAACGAATTCAAGATGAAGTGCATCGATTTGCCATTACCTTTCATCGCCAACTACGGGGGAAAAATGCCATACACTCGCAGCTTGATGATATCCCTGGTGTTGGGGAGAAGCGACGTAAGCAATTGCTCAAGCATTTCGGTTCACTCAAAAAAATAAAAGAAGCGTCGATTGAAGACCTAGAGGAAGCTGGTATGCCAGAGCCAGTGGCACAAGCTATTTATCAGAAGTTGCAACAGGAATCTTGATTAGACCTTACTCCCATGCTATAATTTTAAGGGATTTTAAACATGACAATTAAAAAGTGCTGATAGAGGTGCGAGATTCATAAGTAGAAACCTGAAGAAGTATGAGCTTCTATGAAAGGTTTTGAAAGGGGAAATCGCCGAAGGACATGAAAACTCATATTTCGTGGTCCTGGTTTGACACTGAATAAGTGGCAGACTGTCAGGAAGAATTTCCTGGAGAGCTATCTTACTGTATTTGCCGTTATATACAATCGCGGACAAAGCAATGAGATATTTCTCATTGCTTTTTTGTGCTTTTAAATTGAATTCAATTCAGAATTAACGGAAAGGGTGATTTTAATATGGCATTAATCGTTCAAAAATTTGGTGGTACATCTGTAGGAAGTGTCATGAAAATTAAGAATGTGGCGAGAAGAGTTATTGAAGAAGTAGAAAGAGGTAACAATGTTGTTGTTGTTGTATCAGCCATGGGGAAAACGACAGATGAACTTGTTACAATTTACAGGCTGGCAAGCAGGTATGAAGACGGAAGCAGTTCATGGAAATGCACGTATTGTAAATATTGATCCTGAAAGAGTGCAGGCTGAATTGAAAGCTGGAAAAGTAGTAGTTGTAGCTGGATTTCAAGGGGTAGATGAAAGAAATGAAATAACCACTTTAGGTCGTGGTGGTTCTGATACAACCGCAGTGGCTCTTGCGGCAATATTGAAAGCATCTCGTTGCGACATATATACCGATGTAACAGGCGTATTTACAACAGACCCACGCTATATTCCTAATGCTAGAAAGCTTTTATCTGTGTCATATGATGAGATGCTCGAACTTGCTAATTTAGGTGCAGGAGTTCTTCACCCTCGTGCGGTAGAATTTGCTAAAAATTATCATATACCATTAGAAGTGCGTTCAAGTATGGAAAAAGAATCAGGAACAATAATTGAGGAGGAAGCAACGATGGAAGAAAATCTAATTGTAAGAGGAATTGCATTTGAAGATAAAATTACTCGTGTGACAGTGGTTGGGTTACCGCATTCTCTTAGCGCGTTATCTACTATTTTTACGACTCTTGCTAAGCATCAAATCAATGTTGATATCATTATACAAAGTATCACAACGGAAGATATGACAAATCTTTCTTTTTCTATTAAGACAGAAGATACGGAAGAAGCACTACGGGTTTTGGAAAATAGCCAGCAAATCCTTCAATTTGAACGTGTTGAAACAGAAAGAAATTTAGCTAAGGTTTCCATTGTAGGTTCGGGAATGGTCTCTAATCCAGGAGTAGCAGCAGAAATGTTTGCAGTTATGGCCAATACAGGCATTCAAGTAAAGATGGTTAGCACATCAGAAATTAAAGTGTCAACTGTTGTTCATGAAACGGAAATGGTAAAAGCTGTAGAGGCGTTACATACCGCTTTTAAATTGGGTGAAGTGGCAAGTGTTCGAGCATAAATAAATTGTGAGTAAAAATGTTTTATTAATAAGCGTGTATGAAATTTCTATGAGTTTGATGTCTTGCTCAAGGTACTTATTGTGCACCTTGAGCTTTTCTTATGCTATTGGGTCTTTTGTATCCCATTTTACGGTAAAAAGAATTTGGTTCGCTCGCTTTTTAATATCGGAAATTGCTTCACTATAGAATTTTTTTTGAAGGACACATTGCTCTGCTAGAAATCCTGCTTCAAGTTGGAAGTGAGTGTTAGTGTATAAATCCAGGCGGCGATTAATGATTTCACCAGTTAGTATCAGCTCCATCTCATTCTTTGTTTCCTTTTTAATAATCAGCTCTCCCCAGCCGGCACTTTGAAAAAAGCTAATCACTTCATTCATACTAGTTAATGGAAACTTTCTAGCTAATTTCTTTCCTGCCCAATAGAGGATGTGATAGGAGTCTCCTCCTAGAATATCTTGTAAGAGAATTTCTCGGATAAGTTCGTAGCCAAAAGTAGGTATTTGAAGTTCTTCTATTTTAGAATATTCGACTGTTTCCGCAAGATTTTTTTTCAATGAAAATCGCCTCTTTCTGTAAATCTATTATATACATTTTTATCTTCATTTCTGTACTAATTTTTATAATAATTTCAGTTACATTTTGGTAAAGTTAGGCGGGTATTTAGTAAATGTAAAAAAATCATCGAAAAATGCGTAAAGCTAGTAAAATTCTATTCTAACAAATCAATTTATTGTATCCGTTTTCTTGACGCACTTGCAAGTCAGGGGTAAAATAGGATTGTCACATAATTGTAAAAAAGTATAGATGTAATTTATACTTGCATTTGTGCGTAGATAAAAGAGTGCGGCCAGTATATCTGGGTTAAACAAGTTGTCGAAATTCCAATCTTTGAGAGATAATAGATAGAGGATAAAACAGCATGTGAAATCCAATTGGTTCTCTTACATCAGAGGGAAACCCCACTGATAGCAGTTTCTTATCCACGCATAACTTTTTAAAATTTAAGGGGGGGCACTTAGTGGCACAAAAACATGAGTTTGGGAATCGCAGATGGCATTCACTACTAGGAGTAATACCAATCGGGCTATTTTTGTTGGAGCATTTATTCACCAACTATATGGCTACAAAAGGACCAGAAGCATTTAATAATGCAGCCAAGTTTTTAGAAGAATTACCTTTTAGGTATTTTCTTGAAATCTTCATTATTTTCTTACCATTGATTTATCATGCTGTTTATGGGATCTATATTGCATTCACAGCTAAAAACAATTTAGGAAGATTTAATTTTTTCCGTAACTGGATGTTCTTTTTACAACGTCTAACTGGGATTCTTACATTAATCTTCATCATTTGGCATGTTTACACAACTCGTGTACAAGTCATGTTTGGGGCAGAAGCAAACTTCGACATGATGCATGACATTTTCTCAAATCCATTTATGATTGGATTCTATTTAGTCGGAGTTATTTCTGCAATTTTCCACTTTGCTAACGGGTTATGGTCATTCGCAGTTAGCTGGGGACTAACAGTTTCACCTAGATCACAAAAAATTATGACTTATGTAACATTAATCGTATTTGTTCTTCTTTCTTACGTTGGCGTACGTGCAATTTTTGCTTTCGTAGCATAAGAATTGGTGAATCCGTGTAAGTAAGATTCATATGACAAAGGAATTAAGGGAGTGAGCAAGATTGGGTAAAGGTAAAATTGCTATCGTTGGTGGAGGTCTAGCTGGCTTAATGGCTACGATCAAAGCTGCAGAGTTAGGACAACAGGTTGAATTATTCTCATTGGTTCCTGTTAAGCGTTCACACTCTGTTTGTGCTCAAGGTGGAATTAATGGGGCTGTTAATACAAAAGGTGAAGGGGATTCTCCATGGATCCACTTTGATGATACTGTATACGGTGGGGACTTTTTAGCAAACCAACCACCAGTAAAAGCGATGTGTGAAGCAGCACCAGGAATTATCAATATGTTTGACCGTATGGGAGTTATGTTTAACCGTACTCCAGAAGGTCTACTAGATTTCCGTCGTTTCGGTGGAACTGAATATCATCGTACAGCATTCGCTGGTGCAACAACTGGTCAACAATTACTTTATGCTATGGATGAGCAAGTGCGTCGCTATGAAGTAGAAGGACTTGTTACAAAGTATGAAGGTTGGGAATTCCTTGGTGCTGTCATCGATGATGAACAAACAGCGCGTGGAGTTGTCGTTCAAAACCTAAGTACAATGGAAATTAAATCATTTCCTGCTGACGCTGTTATTATGGCAAGTGGTGGTCCTGGTATTATTTTTGGTAAATCTACTAACTCTATGATTAACACCGGTTCAGCAGCATCTATCGTTTATCAACAAGGTGTTAACTATGCAAATGGTGAAATGATCCAAATCCATCCTACAGCTATTCCGGGGGATGACAAACTACGCTTAATGAGTGAATCTGCTCGTGGTGAAGGTGGACGTATTTGGACATATAAAGACGGAAAACCTTGGTATTTCCTTGAAGAAAAATATCCTGCATACGGAAACTTAGTACCACGTGATATCGCAACTCGTGAAATCTTTGACGTATGTATGAATCAAAAACTTGGTATTAATGGGGAAAACGTGGTTTATCTAGATCTTTCACATAAAGATCCGCATGAACTAGATGTAAAACTTGGTGGTATTATTGAAATTTATGAAAAATTCGTTGGAGACGATCCACATAAAGTTCCAATGAAAATTTTCCCTGCTGTTCACTATTCAATGGGCGGACTATGGGTAGATTATGATCAAATGACTAATATTAAAGGTCTTTTTGCTGCCGGTGAGTGTGATTACTCTCAACATGGTGGTAACCGTCTTGGTGCTAACTCACTTCTATCTGCTATTTATGGCGGATCAGTGGCTGGTCCAAATGCAGTTAAATATATTGAAGGACTTGAAAAATCATCTGATGCAATGCCTTCTTCACTATATGATGGTTATGTAAAACAAGAACAAGAAAAATGGAATAACGTTATGTCTCTTAATGGTACAGAAAATGCTTATGTTCTTCACAAAGAACTTGGGGAATGGATGACAAGATATGTAACTGTTGTTCGTCACAATGATACATTGAAAAAGACTGATGATAAAATTGTTGAGTTGATGGAACGTTACAAAAATATCAATATCAATGATACAGCTAAATGGAGCAATCAAGGGGCTTCATTTACTAGACAGCTTCAAAATATGATGCAATTAGCTCGTGTTATCACAATCGGTGCTTTAAACCGTAACGAAAGCCGCGGAGCTCATTACAAACCAGAATTTCCAGAACGTGATGATGAAAACTTCTTAAAAACAACAATGGCTACATTTAAAGGTCAAAATGAAGCACCAGCATTCCATTATGAAGACGTTGATGTATCGCTAATTCCACCTAGAATCCGCGACTACACAAAGAAACATTAATAAGGGGGAGCAAAAAATGGTTGAAACTAAAGCTGAAAATAAAACAGTACGTTTTATTATCACACGACAAGATACACCGGATTCCGCTCCTTATGAAGAGGAATTTGATTTACCGTATCGTCCAAATATGAATGTTATTGCTGGATTAATGGAAATTCGCCGTAATCCAGTAACAGCAAGCGGCAAGAAAACAACACCAATTGCTTGGGATATGAACTGTTTAGAGGAAGTATGTGGTGCTTGTTCAATGGTTATCAATGGGAAACCAAGACAATCATGTTCAGCGCTTATTGACCAATTAGAACAACCAGTTCGTCTTGCGCCAATGCGCACATTCCCTGTTGTTCGTGACCTTCAAGTGGATCGTAGCAGAATGTTTGATAACTTGAAAAAAGTAAAAGCTTGGATTCCAATTGACGGTACTTATGATTTAGGACCTGGTCCTCGTATGCCGGAAAACAAACGTCAATGGGCTTACGAATTATCAAAATGTATGACTTGTGGTGTATGCTTAGAAGCTTGTCCAAATGTGAACGACAGCTCTAACTTCATTGGACCACAACCATTATCACAAGTTCGTTTATTCAACGCTCACCCAACTGGTGCGATGAATAAAGCAGAACGTTTAGAAACTATAATGGGTGAAGGTGGACTTGCTAACTGTGGTAACTCACAAAACTGTGTACAATCATGTCCAAAAGGTATTCCTTTGACAACATCTATTGCAGCACTAAACCGTGACACAGCAATCCAATCTTTCCGTAACTTCTTCGGAAGCGATAAATAATAGAGTATTCAGAAAGAGGCTGTTCCTTTAATAGGGACAGCCTCTTTTAATTTTCTGCCTTTTTTTCTAAAGACTTGCGCTTATTTTTGAATTTGGATTTTTGAAGATATTTTGCATCTTGCGCTTGTATTGTAGGTTTAAATATTTTCCAAAATATTTCTTTTGTTATAAAATTAGTAAAATAGGAATTATGTAATGAAGGAGGTCATAGAATGAGTAGAATTTCATATATTGAACATATAGAGGAGTGGCAATCGGATTTTTCATTCAAAATACCGGTAAAAGTACGCTTTTCAGAAACAGATATGTTTGGACATGTTAACAATACAGTTCCGTTTACCTATTTCGAAGAGGTGCGAATGGACTTTTTTAAAAGTACAGGCTTGATGGAACAATGGGAGAATTCTGATAGTATGCCTGTAGTTGCTGATATGCAATGTGACTATTTACAGCAAGTCTATTTTAATGAACCACTCTTCGTTTATATCAAAGTAGCCAAAATTGGAACATCCTCTATGGATTTACACTACATGATCACGAAAGCAGACGAATCAATCTGCACTACAGGAAGAGGCACACTTGTCCAAATCTCAAAAACTACAGGAAAATCAATCCCCTGGAGTCAAGAAATTTTAAGTAAATTTTAAGTAACAGGTACTTTTGGAGTTGGGGATATCCTGTGGATAAATATAAAAAAGAAAATTTGTATTAGCAATGTAAAAGAGTCACTCCCTTGCCTTTGTTAACATACTATATGATGACTAAATAGACACTCACTCCGGGTTTTATGCTGGTGAAGGCAAGGAGGGTTACATTAATTGAAGGAGAACGAATTCACTCATAAGCCATTACTCACCAAAAGAGAAAAAGAAGTATTTGAGTTACTAGTACAGGACAAAACAACTAAAGAAATCGCAGGGGAATTGTTTATCAGCGAGAAAACAGTTCGAAACCACATTTCAAATGCGATGCAAAAGCTTGGAGTTAAGGGGCGTTCGCAAGCAGTTATAGAACTCCTTCGAATGGGAGAGCTTAAGCTTTAATGTTTTGGCCGTATTATATGATGATATTCAGAATATAGATTATTATTCTCCCCGTTTAGGCAGCAACAAAGAGAAGGTTGGACAATTCGTTGTTTAGCATTCACCTTGCTGCTATTTTTTTGTATTCATCTTGAAATAACATTCACTTTTATTCAAAATGAGAGTATGATAAGTTTTCAGGTAGTAGATGGGGAGCGGTTGTAATATATCATCTTCTTGAAGATGTCATCTGGAAATAGCAGGATCAAGTAAATAAGATGTACTCCTCTTTTTGCAGAAATCACTTTCCATAGCGAAAATTTTTTCACAAAACTTCATTAGGAAATGAAAGAAGAATGAGGCGAGTTTGTTGAAATCAATTGGAATTATTGACTCAGGTCTAGGGGGAATAACAGTTGCAAAAGAAATTATGCGCCAACTTCCCCATGAACAAATTATTTATTTAGGAGATACAGCTAGGTGTCCATATGGGCCTAGATCCAAGGAAGATGTAAAAAAATTCACGTGGCAAATGACTCGTTTTTTATTAAAGAAAAATATTAAAATGCTTATTATAGCGTGTAATACAGCGACAGCGGCCGCGTTGGAAGAAATTCGTGCTGAACTTCCAATCCCTGTATTAGGCGTCATACTTCCAGGTGCAAGGGCTGCATTGAAGGTTTCAAAAAATTTACATATTGGTATAATAGGTACGATTGGTACAGTGAATAGTCATGCATATGACGACGCACTTGCTTCGATTAATGAAGAAGTGAAGGTCAGCAGTTTAGCTTGTGCTAAATTTGTTCCCCTTGTTGAAAGTGGTGAATTGGAAGGCGAGCTCGTCACCAGAGTCGTGGAAGAAACTCTAAAACCATTGAAGAAAACAAAAATTGATACGCTAATTCTTGGTTGTACACATTACCCTCTTTTAGGTCCTGTTATTTCACGCTACATGGGAAAGGCCGTACAGGTCATTTCTTCTGGGGATGAAACAGCACGCGAGGCAAGTGTAATCCTCGATTATTATCGTTTAATGAATCATAGTAAAGAAGCACCTATTCACCGTTTTTATACAACAGGCTCTAAAGAAATATTCAGTGAAATTGCCTCAAAATGGCTTAATCGTAAAATAGATACGGTAGAAACCATTAGGATTGATCATTTATAAGACATGAAGTTAAGGGAGTTTCAAAACAAAAGGTGAGATACTACTGATAGTAGATACTCACCTTTTGTTTTTGCATTGCTCTCGAGTTGGGAGTCTTTTTTTTAGAATCTGGTCTAAAATTTAGAAGGGCTCGTATACATAGTAGTACAAACTGTTCTAGGAGTGATTTAATGTCCAAAATAAGAAAAGTAACAGTTACTACTTTGATTCTGGCATCTTCTGTTTGGCTAGCAGGCTGTGGCTTGTTTGAAGGTGGAGAAAAGAATCAAATTGACCCTCCGAAAGACGTTACATTAGTGGATGATCAGTCAGCGCTTGAGGAAGTAAATACTGATGAGAAAGCAGCAGAGGGCGATAAGAAAGCAATAGAATCAAGGGTGAAAACAGAACTATACTTAATTGATAAAAATGGCTATGTAGTTCCGCAAACGCTTGAACTACCTAAATCAGAAGGTGTAGCCAAGCAAGCACTAGAATATTTAGTAAAGGATGGACCTGTTACTGAAATACTGCCAAATGGTTTTCGTGCGGTGATCCCTGCTGATACACAGATGAGTGTGAAAATTGACGAAGGTGTAGCTGTGGTGGATTTTTCTAAGGAGTTTAAAAATTATCAAAAAGAAGATGAACAGAAAATTTTACAAGCAATTACCTGGACGCTTACTCAATTTGATTCAGTCGATAAAGTGCAATTACGGATTAATGGTAAAGACTTAAAAGAAATGCCAGTGAACGGAACGCCAATTTCTAACGGTTTATCACGTGCATCGGGTATTAATTTGGATACGGGTGATGTCGTTGATATTACCAATACAAAAGCCATTACGGTATATTATGTTGGTGGAGAAACGGGGAATTATTACTATGTTCCTGTGACAAGACGTGTTAGCGAGAATGAAGATAATATTACGGCTGCCATTCGTGAATTGGTGAAAGGGCCTACTCTGTCTTCTAAACTTCTTACTGATTTTGTGCCTGATGTAGCTTTACTTGATACGCCAACCGTTGTAGATGGAAAGGCAACAGTGAATTTTAACGAATCTATTTTAGGGAGCTTCAAAGAGAAGAAAATTTCACAATCTACCTTGAATGCCCTCGTTTTATCATTAACCGAACAGCCGGGGATTGAGGGTGTGGAAGTTCAAGTAAATGGGAGTGCAGAGTTATTAAATGAAAATGGAAAACCACTTTCAGAGCCAGTTGTTCGTCCGGAAAAAGTGAATACAGGAAGTTTCTAATATGCTTCATGAGGTAGCTACTTTGATTAGGCTACCTTTTTTTGTTTGGCTATGCTAAAGGATTAATGAATCATAAAAAATTGATTTCCAGAAACGTGCTTTTCTAATTTCGATCAAATGAGAAAATATGTTAGACTGAACTTAGAATACATACGTAAAAGGAGATTAGTTTAGTGAAGACAGTTATTATTGCAACGAAAAACGAAGGAAAAGCTAAGGAGTTCGAAAGTTTATTTGCCGCAAAAGGATATACTGTAAAAACGCTATTGGACGTTCCTGGGTCACCAGATGTAGAGGAAACGGGTACAACCTTTGAAGAAAATGCGATTCTAAAAGCAGAGGCTATTAGTAAAGAATATCACAAAGTAGTAATTGCAGACGATTCTGGATTAATCGTCGATGCTCTTGATGGTCGCCCAGGTGTTTATTCTGCTCGCTATGCAGGTGAGGATAAAAATGACGAAGCGAATACTAATAAAGTATTAAGCGAACTAGAGGGTGTTCCCGAAAATGAAAGAACAGCTAGATTTTATTGTGCACTCGCTGTAGCTTCGCCAAATCAAGAAACCATTACCGTTTCAGGGACAATTGAGGGATATATTACGGAAGAACCCATTGGGGAGAACGGATTTGGGTATGATCCGATTTTTTATGTGAAAGAATTGGGAAAAACAACTGCCCAACTAACGAAAGAGGAAAAAAATAGAGTTAGCCATCGTGCTATTGCTTTAAAAGCGCTTGAAGGTCAATTGGACTCATTTCTTAAACAGGAAGAAGGAAAATAAAAATGAAAGTGCTAATTATGAGTGATAGTCATGGGCTAACTGACGAAATCAACATAATTAAGGAACGACATAAACATGATGTAATAACAATGATTCATTGTGGTGATTCTGAGTTAGCAAAAAATGATCCCGTTATGAATGGACTGATGGCAGTAAGGGGAAATTGCGATCGTGATTCTAATTATCCCAATACTGTTGTTGAAGAAATCGCAGGAAAACGATTTTTGATTACACACGGACATTTGTTTAATGTGAAGACAACACTACTCAATTTATCACTAAAGGGAGAGGAAGCTGAAGCAAATATTATTTGCTTCGGACATTCGCATGCAGCTGGCTCTGAATTCATCGATGGTAAGTTATACATCAATCCCGGTAGCATTCGTGAACCTCGTGGGCGGAAGGAAAAAACATATGCTATTCTTGATATTACTCAGAATAAAGCAACCGTCATTTTTCATGATGTTCAAGGGAAGCTTGTTGAAGCCTTATCATGCACTTATCAAATAGGGTAAAATCATTTATAATGAACAGGAAGGTTATTTACTTCCTGTTCAAAAAATGTTTAAAAACGATTGACTTTTTGTTGTTAAAGACATATAATAGAAAATGTTCTTGAACAAATAATTTAGAAAAACGATTATATTTCAATTTTATAATGTCCTGGTAGCTCAGCTGGATAGAGCAACGGCCTTCTAAGCCGTCGGTCGGGGGTTCGAATCCCTCCCAGGACGCTAATCATAAAGCCTCCTAACATGTTGAATGATTCGGTCAATGACCGATTAACTTTCTACTAGTTAGGAGGTTTTTTTGCGTTGAATAAAAAAATTGTTTGATGCTTTTTTAACATAATTTAAACGAAATTTAAACAAAAAGAATGGGTTTATGGGGATACAATGAAATAGAAGCTATTCACAAGGTAATAGCTACCTTTCAAACATTTCAATTATTCAAGCTATACACGAAAAGCCATACGACAGAAATGTTTAAGTTTAATTTAAACGAAAGGAAATGATACTATGGGTGAATCATTAAAAGAAAGCCGGCAAGCAAGGAGTCGCAAATTTAACGAATTTACAAATCGAATTCTCAAATATGAAGGTGTATATCCTAAAATAATTACTCGAGAACTAGCAAACTATCGACGATTATTCACAGCATTATTAGGTGACGATGAGTTGTACGAATTGGCAAAAAATGATTTGCGGTGGCTTACGATCATTGAGTTATATATTGAAGTTAGAAACACGGAGCAGGCTTAACGGTTGCTCCGATTTTTTGTGTCAGCATATTCTAACGTAAGGAGGTAATACGATGAGAAAATCACTTAAACAACTACGCTTGGCACGTTCAAAAGAATTTAACGAGTTCTGCGATAATATACTAGCACACGAAGGCAGGTTTCCGAAGCCTATTATTAGGAAAATAGAAAATTACCGTCGATTATTTACGGCAATTCTAAACGACGATGATTATCATGAACTTGCTGCAGGTGATTTACGAAGATTAGCAGTAATTGAGACATATGTTGCTGAAATGAATAAAAAGTATGCTTAATGGCGAGGGTTCGAAATCTCGACTAGAACGCTAATTGTAAGAAAAAGACCGTCTATTTAGTTGCTTAAGTTGGTAATAGCATCATCTTGAGGACTATTGTGTATTGGTCTTTTTTTGGGGTTTGTAAATTCAAATATTTGTTAAATATATCCTTTTAAGGTATGATATTTTTAAAATATCAATGATAGAAGGTGAGCAATTGATAGACATCAAAGCTGGAGAAAATTGTTTTTTTATTGAAACAGATGGAGAGAAATTGGCAGAAATTACGTATGCTAATTCCGGTGATAAACAAATTACGATTGATCATACATATGTTTCTGAGAAACTTCGTGGTCAAAAGGTAGGGAATGCACTGGTCGAGAAGGTTGTGGAATTTGCTCGTCAAGAGAATCTTCAAGTTGTACCTCAATGTTCATTTGCGGTAAAAGAATTTGAGAAAAATAAACAGTATGAAGATGTACTTGCTAAATAAGAACAAAAAAAGAAAGTGAGAATTCAAACTTTGAACTCTTGCTTTCTTTTTTTTGAAATCGCCTTTCCCTATCAATCCTCTTTTGCATTATATATAGGGGAGGGATTTGATGACAGTAAAATTGCAAACCTTGATAAATAGATCTGTGAATAATATGGGCAGTGGAATCGATCCTACTGTAAAGAATACAGCGTTAGAACTGATTAAACGAGCTTATAAAGAAACGATATATGTGCAGATGACCGGTGGATACCGTAGTATAGGTGAACAAAATAGATTATATGAGCAAGGGAGAACCAATCAATCAAAGCCAATTGTAACGAATGTGAGAGGTGGTTACTCCTATTATAATTATGGACTAGCAGTTGATTTTGTTATTCTTAGTGATGATGGAAGAAGAGCGTTATGGACCGTGAATGAAGAATGGAAACGAGTGGCTAATTTGGCAAAATCATTAGGTTTTACTTGGGGTGGCGATTGGTCTGGGTTTAAGGATTATCCTCATCTACAAATGAATGGTGGCTTAACAATTAACGATCTATTGAATGGAAAACGTCCGAAGTTAATCTAGAAAATGGAAACAAGTAGATTGAATACTAGCATCGGATAAAAAGTCCTTATATGAGAGGTACGAATATAAAACGAATCCAAGAAGCACTTGGTATGCCGAAAAAACAGATTGACGGATATATGGTCCAATAACTGAAAAAGCAGTAAAGGCCTTTCAAAAAAAGAATGGTCTAGTCATTGATGGGATTGTAGGAAAGAAAACTTGGGATAAATTGTTTTGATTGTTAAAAGTCTGCAAGAAGTGTAAGGGGGTACTCTATGGTAATAGAGTGCCTATCATTTTTTAATTTGCTAATAAAACGATTTTTGGCTCATAGGCCTGTGCTACTATAACAAAGGCTTAAGTTTAGAGCCTAATTTTATTAATTGACAAAAGTTATCAGCATGCTATGATAAAATGGATTAACAAGTGATTATTATTTTAGTAATAGAAAAGCATGACTTATTTTCTTTAATGGAGAAAGTCGTAGTACATAAAGGTATAAACTAAGGTATTCATTTCTATTACGATCAGCCACTTGATATAGTTTTTTTGATATTTTACAAACAATGGGATTACATAAAGGTGGTCATAACGACATGGGAGAAACATGGTATTTTATTGATTCAGGTGTAAAGCGACCTGCTTATAATATGGCATTCGATGAGGTTTTGATTGATTGGCATAGTCGGGGACTTATTCCTCCTATCCTTAGATTCTATGGCTGGGAACCAGCAGGATTGTCTCTTGGTCATTTTCAAAAAACAGTAGGTAGAATCGACATTGATGCAGCTAAAGCGAAGGGAATTGACATCGTTAGGCGCCCAACTGGTGGACTTGCTGTATTACATGATAAAGAACTTACATATAGTGTGGTTGTAAGCGAAAAACATGAAAAAATGTCTCCTTCGATTATTGAAGCGTATCGTGTTTTGTCTCAAGGAGTTCTAGAAGGTTACCGAAACCTAGGAATCTCAGCTGAATTAGCCATTCCAGATGCACCGGTAGGGAAGTCTGGAACAGCAGTTTGCTTTGAGGAATCATCTTGGTACGAGTTAGAGATTGATGGTAGAAAAGCAGCTGGAAGTGCCCAGAATCGTCAAAAAGGGGTGGTCTTGCAGCACGGATCAATACCCTTTGAAATGGATATTGATGTTTTATACGATTTGTTTATTTTTCCAAATGAAAAGATAAAAAATAAAGCTAGAAATGGTTTCCTAGAAAAAGCAGTTTTTATTAATGATATTCTTGGCCGAAAAGCGACAATGGAAGAAGTGAAAATTGCTTTTAAAGAAGGATTTAAAACAGGGCTTGATATCGAGTTAACACCATTTGAACCAAATGAACAAATGTTAAGTGAAGTGGAAGATCTTATGATATCTAAATATGCAAACGATGACTATACTTTTCAGCGGTAAGGAGAGAATGAAATGGCTAGTAAAGAATATTTACGCAAACCTGAATGGTTGAAAATTAAATTAAACACAAATGAAAGCTATACAGATCTAAAAAAAATGATGCGCAAAGAAAGCTTGCACACTGTATGTGAGGAAGCTAAATGTCCTAACATCCATGAATGTTGGGCAGTTCGAAAAACAGCAACATTTATGATTCTAGGCAGTATTTGTACACGTGGCTGCCGTTTTTGTGCAGTGACAACAGGTATGCCAACAGAATTAGACCGAGAAGAGCCAGAACGAGTGGCACAATCTGTTGAAAAAATGGGATTGCGTCATTGTGTTATAACAATGGTAGCACGTGATGATTTAGCGGATGGGGGAGCAGCTATTCTTGCTGAAACGGTTAGTGCCATTCATCGTCGAGTGCCTACATGTACAGTGGAAGTATTGCCGTCTGATATGAAAGGCGATTACGAAAGCCTGCATATGTTGATGGATTCTAAACCAGATATTTTTAATCATAACATTGAGACAGTGGAACGTTTAACTCCTCGTGTTCGCTCAAAGGCTACCTATGAGCGCTCTTTACAATTATTAAAAAGAGTCAAGGAAATTAGTCCGGATACACCTACTAAATCTAGTATTATGGTTGGTCTTGGAGAAACTAAAGAAGAATTAATACAAGCAATGGATGACTTACGTGCTCATGATGTAGATATTATTACCATTGGACAATATTTACAGCCAACTAAAAAACACTTGCAAGTGGAACGTTATCTGCATCCAGATGAATTTGCTGAATTAAAGGAAATTGCCCTGCAAAAAGGATTTAAACATTGTGAAGCTGGTCCGCTTGTCCGTTCTAGTTATCATGCTGATGAGCAAGTGAATCAAGCTGCTCGAAAAAGACAGGAAAGTGCAAACTCAGAACCCGAACAGCTTATTCAACAATATAAATCACAGTATTCTAATTAAAAATGATTTGAATTTCTGTGGTACATGAAATCCCGTTAGTTCGACTAATGGGATTCTTTTATATGTATTCGCATTTTTAATAAAAAATTTTAATTAATAAAATTTTTCTGAAAGTGGGATGTGTCCACATTTGTAAGCGTATTCATATCAAAATCATTTTTGAATTATCTAAAAATTGTACAAAAACCTGTTGACTACGTTTCAAATTCGGCGTATTATAACGACAAATACAAGAATATTAATGACAAGCATTTTTGAAAATATAAATGATGTGTAAATCAATGAAGAGGATAAGTAGTCCTTCGTAAGACATTCACAGAGAGCCAGGTATTTGCTGAAAGCTGGTATTGTCTCGAGAGATGAACTCACCTTGGAGTTTCAGCTTGAACGAGTAATCAATTAGAGCTGAACGGGTGCCCAACCTGTACCCGTTACCAAAAAGATAAGTGCGCACATGTTTTATCGTGCGAAAAAGGGTGGTACCGTGGATAGGAGCAAATACCTTTTCACCCCTTTAACTTGCTATTCAGCAAGTGAATTTGGGGTGGAAAGGTTTTTTTATACCCAAAGATTGCTGAAACTTGCTAATATTCAAAAAATAATGGAGGGGACTATTCGTATGACACAAAAGACTGTAGCTACTGACGAGAAGAACGAAACAACTAAGTATAATGGTGCTGAGTTCTTAGTAAAAGCACTGAAAAAGGAAAAAGTAGATGTCATTTTCGGATATCCTGGCGGTGCAGCCTTACCGATTTATGATAAACTCTATGATTCAGAACTTTTTCATGTTTTAACAAGACACGAACAAGGTGCGATTCATGCTGCAGAGGGGTATGCGAGAATTACTGGTAAACCAGGTGTGGTAATTGTTACATCAGGACCTGGTGCAACGAATATTGTGACGGGCTTAGCAGATGCTATGATTGACTCTTTGCCACTCGTTGTGTTTACTGGTCAAGTAGCTACTGGATTAATTGGCTCTGATGCTTTTCAAGAAGCTGATATTTTGGGGATTACAACTCCAATTACAAAACATAATTATCAGGTAAGGGATGCAAAAGAACTTCCTCGTATTATTAAAGAAGCTTTTTATATCGCATCAACAGGTCGGCCAGGTCCAGTGTTGATCGATGTTCCGAAAGACATTGCCAACCAAGAAGGCATTTCAAGTTTAGATCCAGAAATGAATCTTCCAGGATATCAGCCAACTACAAAACCGAATTACGTACAAATTCGTAAATTAGTTGAAGCAGTTAGTGGGGCGAAAAAACCAGTCATACTTGCAGGAGCGGGTGTCCTGCATGCTAATGCATCTGATTTACTACTTAAATATGTGGAACAGCAGGGTCTTCCAGTCGTGCATACACTGCTCGGACTTGGAGGCTTCCCAGCAGACCATCCTCAATTTATTGGTTTTGCTGGAATGCATGGCTGCTATGCTGCTAACATGGCTTTGTCAGAATGTGATTTACTCGTTAATATCGGCGCTCGATTTGACGATCGTCTAACAGGCAGACTTGAAGATTTTGCTCCAAATGCTGTTGTTGCACATATAGACATTGATCCAGCAGAAATTGGGAAAAATATTCCAACGAAAATTCCGGTTGTTAGCGATGCAAAAGAAGCATTGACAGAGTTAGTTGCTCAAAATGGAAAAAAACCTGAGATTTCAGATTGGACTGAACAATTGAATAAGTGGAATAAAGAATTCCCATTCCGCTATACTCCAGTTGAAGGACAATTAATGCCTCAGCGAGTAATTGAACTTCTATATGAAAAAACAAATGGAGATGCGATTGTGACAACGGACGTTGGACAACATCAAATGTGGGCAGCACAATATTATCGTTTTAATAGGCCAAACACATGGGTTACTTCTGGCGGTCTTGGCACAATGGGCTTTGGTTTACCTTCAGCTGTAGGTGCACAATTAGCAAATCCAGAAGCAACTGTACTTTCCATTTCTGGAGATGGTGGTTTCCAAATGTGCGTTCAAGAGCTAGGAGTTATTGCTGAAAGAAAATTGCCAATTAAAATTATCATACTAAACAATGGTGCATTAGGAATGGTTAGACAATGGCAATCCCTATTTCATGGTGAACGCTTATCCGAAAGTGTATTCCAATCACAGCCAGATTTCGTAAAATTAGCTGATGCATATGGTATTCCAGGCTATACAATTAATACGGAAGAAGAAGCTATTGCTAAATTAGATGAAGCATTAGCGATTAAAGGACCAGTGTTAATTGATTTCCGTATTAAACCGGATGAAAATGTGTATCCAATGGTTGCAGCAGGAAAAGGTATCCATGAAATGGAAGGAGTTTAATCATGAAAGGAATTCTTACTCTCACAGTAAATAACAGACCAGGTGTTTTAAATCGTATTACGAATTTGTTCACAAAAAGAAATTACAATATTGAAAGCATTACTGTCGGTCCATCTGAGCAAGAGGGTATTTCAAGAATTACAGTTGTTGCTCAAGTGGAAGATGAAACGATCATTGAACAGGTAACAAAGCAACTTAATAAACAAATTGATGTCTTAAAAGTAAATGACATCAGTAACCAATCCATTGTTTCTCGTGAATTGGTACTTATTAAAATACAAGTGTCTAATCAAACGCGTGCTGAAATCTATTCAGTTATTCAACCTTTCCGTGCTTCCGTAATAGATGTGAGTAAAGATAGCTTGACAGTTCAAATTACTGGCGAATCTGATAAGATTGAAGCATTTATAGAGCTTATGAGACCATATGGCATCAAAGAAATGGCACGTACTGGAACAGCCGCTTTCCCACGTGGAATGCAATTGTCGAATAATAAAGTTCAGACGATTGTTTAATAAATCGCTTTGTTAAAAACATGTTGAGAAAATGATTTTGGCTCATTTTAGCTCTGAATCCATGAGACGATTGGAGCATGCGAGCTATTACGTTTCGTGGACTCAGAGCTGCCTTTCAGCTAGCTGGAAGGCGTGTGAGATTACGGTTTCACACGAATGAGCCAAAAATCAACAACGTTACATAACAAAGCTAATAATAAAATAATTTTACTACAGAAAAGGGAGATTCAAAATTATGGCAAAAGTATATTATAACTCAGACGCACAAGAAAATTTCTTCGAAAATAAGAAAGTAGCTGTTATTGGTTATGGTTCACAAGGACATGCGCATTCACAAAACCTTCGTGATAGCGGTGTAGATGTTATTATCGGGATCAGACCAGGAAAATCTGCTAACAAAGCAAAAGAAGATGGTTTCGAAGTATTCACAGTAAAAGAAGCTACTGAACAAGCTGACGTAATCATGATCTTATTACCAGATGAATCACAACCAGTTGTATACAATGCAGAAATCAAACCAGTTTTACGTGCAGGCCAAGCTTTAATGTTTGCTCACGGATTCAACATTCACTTTAGCCAAATCGTAGCTCCAGAAGATGTTGATGTACTTCTTGTAGCTCCAAAAGGCCCAGGACATCTTGTACGTCGTACTTACACTGAAGGTGCAGGAGTTCCAGCTCTATTCGCAATCTACCAAGATAAAACTGGTACTGCTCGTGATTTAGCTCTTGCTTATGCTAGAGGTATTGGAGCTCTTCGTGCAGGTGGTCTTGAAACAACATTTAAAGAAGAAACTGAAACAGATTTATTCGGTGAACAAGCAGTACTTTGTGGTGGTTTAACTTCACTTATTAAAGCTGGTTTCGAAACATTAACTGAAGCAGGTTACCAACCTGAAGTGGCTTACTTCGAATGTTTACATGAAATGAAATTAATCATCGACCTTATTTATGAAGGTGGAATGGAAAACATGCGTTATTCCATCTCTGATACAGCTCAATGGGGAGATTTCGTTTCTGGACCACGCGTAGTTACAGAAAGCTCTAAACAAGCAATGAAAGCTGTATTAAAAGATATCCAAGATGGTGAATTTGCAAAAGGTTGGATTTTAGAAAACCAAGCTAACCGTCCTGTATTCAATGCAATTAATAGACAAGAAAAAGAACATCCAATCGAAGTAGTGGGTCGCGAATTAAGAAAAATGATGCCTTTCGTTAAACCACAACAATAATAGAAAGAAGTGGGAGCCGTTGAAAAAAATTAATATTTTTGACACAACGCTACGTGATGGTGAACAATCCGCAGGTGTCAACTTGAATTTTTCTGAAAAAATTGAGATTGCCTACCAACTTGAACGATTAGGAGTCGACATTATTGAAGCTGGATTTCCAGCTGCTTCTAAAGGGGACTTCAACTCTGTTCAAGAAATCGCGCGCCGCATTCAAAACTGCTCTGTTACAGGGCTGGCGCGTGCGGTTAAGGGTGATATTGACGCAGCTTGGGATTCTTTGAAGGATGGGGCTTCTCCTCGCCTTCACACATTTATCGCCACTTCACCTATTCATCGTCAATACAAATTGAAAATGACAAAAGAACAAGTGGTTGAGCGTGCAGTTAGCATGGTAAAATATGCTGCTGAACGCTTCCCAATTGTGCAATGGTCAGCTGAAGATGCAAGCCGTACAGAGTTAGATTATTTAGCTGAAATCGTAGAAGCTGTCATTCAAGCAGGAGCGCGTGTCATCAATATTCCTGATACAGTAGGCTATGCAACTCCAGTAGAATACGGAAACATTTTCCGTTATTTATGCGAAAATGTTCCATCTATTGGTAAAGTAAACCTTTCTTGTCATTGTCATGATGATTTAGGAATGGCAACAGCCAATTCACTTGCAGCAGTTGAAGGCGGTGCAACACAGGTTGAAGGTACGATAAATGGAATCGGCGAACGTGCAGGAAACGCAGGACTTGAAGAAGTAGCGGTTGCTCTTCACATTCGTAAAGATTATTATCAAGTTCATACACGTTTAACCTTAAATGAAATTAAGAGAACTAGTGACTTAGTAAGTCGTTTAACAGCAATGCCTGTTCCTCCAAATAAGGCGGTTATTGGTGCTAATGCATATGCTCATGAATCTGGTATTCATCAAGACGGCGTGTTAAAAGAAAAAACAACCTATGAAATCATTTCTCCTGAGCTTGTTGGAGTATCCTCAAACTCTCTAGTTTTAGGTAAACACTCTGGACGTCATGCTTTTAAAGAAAGATTACAAGAGTTGAATTTTACAGTAACCGATGAAGAAATGAATCGTTTATTTGTTCAATTCAAAGAACTTGCTGATAAGAAAAAACAAATGACTGATGAAGATCTTGTTGCTCTTGTTTTAGAAGAAAAAGCAACAGATAATATCGTTTATGAATTAGTTTCAATGCAAATTTCACACGGTACACATCAAACTCCGACTGCTACTGTAACCTTGAAAAAAGGTAATGAGGAAAATATCCAAGAGGCAGCTACTGGAGCTGGTAGTGTAGAAGCACTTTACAATACGCTTGAAAGATGTTTAGGTAGCGAAGTTGAATTAGAGGATTATCGAATTCAATCGGTTGGTGCTGGCATGGATGCATTAGCTCAAGTATTTGTAAAAATGAAATACCAAGGTGTTGAAACGAGTGGACGCGGTCTAGATCAAGATGTACTAGAAGCGTCAGCAAAGGCATACCTTAACGCAGTAAATCGTGTGCTTATTATGAGAGAACTAGAAACAAAAGTAACGAATTAAAATAAAAGCATAGGCGTCCGTTTAGTTAAATAGTTGCAAGGCGCCTGTAGCTAAACCTAGAAAATTGCAAGCGCCCATTAGGGTGCTTGCCTATATTTAGAAGATTTCAGTTTAGAAGGGAAGATTTCGATGAGAGGGAATATAGCAGTATTGCCAGGTGATGGAATCGGAAAAGAAATAACAAGAGGCGCTATAGAGATACTTGAAGCAGTTGCTCAAAAATTTGGACATGAATTTGAATTTAAGTATGGTGAAATTGGTGGCACTGCCATTGATCTTACAGGATCACCACTACCTGATGAAACGGTAGAAATATGTAGAAATAGCGATGCTGTATTATTAGGAGCAGTTGGTGGTCCAAAATGGGACAATCATCCTGTTGAGATTCGTCCAGAACGAGGGTTATTGAAAATCCGTAAAGAGCTTAATCTTTATGCAAATCTTCGACCAATCAGCTATTATTCATGCTTATCGGATGCTTCTCCTCTTAAAAAAGAATTAATTGAAGGTTCTGATTTTGTCATCGTTCGTGAATTAACGGGCGGCCTATATTTTGGAAAACCAAGTGAACGAGTTGTACGTGATGGAAAAGATGCTGTAGTAGATACATTATTTTACACAAAAGAAGAAATGCAGCGCATCATTAAATTAGCCTTTGAATTGGCTAGCCAAAGAACAAAGAAAGTTACATCAATTGATAAAGCAAATGTATTAGAATCAAGTAGAATGTGGCGCGAAACGGCTGAGGAAATTGCAAAGGATTACCCAGAAGTGGAACTAGTACATATGCTTGTTGATAATGCGGCTATGCAACTTATTAGCAATCCTAAACAATTTGATGTTGTTGTAACAGAAAATTTATTTGGTGATATTTTAAGTGATGAAGCATCTGTATTAACGGGATCGCTTGGAATGCTTCCATCAGCTTCTATTTCAACAAATGGACCAAATCTTTATGAACCAATTCATGGTTCTGCTCCTGATATTGCAGGGAAAAATATTGCAAATCCAATTGCGACCATTTTATCAGCTGCATCATTGTTGCGTCTATCATTTGGTTTGGAAGATGAAGCAAAAGCCGTGGAAAACGCGGTTCAGTCTGTGCTTGAAAATGGCTTTAGAACAGGTGATATTGCGGATCATTCATCAACAAAGCTATCAACTACTGAAATGGTTGATAAAATTAAAGAAGCTTTGTTGGCTTAAGAATTTTTCTCATATAGTGAGAGTGAGCAGTAACACTGTATTTTTCGGACACGGCCTTCTCGTTAGGTCGTGTTTTTTAAAAAATCAATATAATTGAGGTGGATGAAGATGGGAAAATCAATTATTGAAAAAATATGGGATCGTCATATTGTGTCTGAAGAAGAGAATAAACCAGATTTATTATATATAGATTTACAATATATTCATGAAGTAACATCTCCACAAGCTTTCGAAGGATTGAGATTAAAAGGCCGTAAAGTAAGACGACCAGATCGTACATTTGCAACGATGGACCATAATGTGCCAACGGTTAACCGCTTTGTCATTCATGATGAAATTGCTAAGAAGCAAATAACGACTCTTGAGCAAAACTGTAAAGAATTTGGCATTCGTCTAGCTGATTTAAACAGTCCAGAACAAGGGATTGTTCATGTTATAGGGCCTGAACTTGGTCTTACACAACCTGGAATGACCATCGTATGTGGAGATAGTCACACGTCAACACATGGTGCCTTTGGATCTATTGCTTTTGGGATTGGAACAAGTGAAGTAGAGCATGTATTAGCTACTCAAAGCTTATGGCAAACTAAGCCAAAAACTTTGAAACTTGAAGTGAATGGTAAGCTTGGTGAGGGCGTTAATGCCAAGGACGTGATTCTTTACGTTATTTCTAAATTTGGCGTTAATTTTGGAACAAGTCACATTATTGAATATTGTGGCGAAGTATTCCGCGATATGTCTATGGAAGAACGTATGACAGTATGTAATATGTCCATTGAAGGTGGCGCAAGAGCAGGACTTGTTGCACCAGATGAAACAACCTTCTCCTATCTTAAAGGTAGAAAATATGCTCCTAAAGGTGAAGAGTTTGATCGTTGTGTAGAAGATTGGAAAACTCTAGTAAGTGATCCTGATGCTGTATACGATCAAGAAATTGTATTAGATGGTAGTTTAATTCCACCAATGGTAAGTTGGGGAACAAATCCAGGTATGGCAAGTGGTGTGGATACGAATGTACCTCGCATAGCAGATGGAACATTTGATCCAAAAGAATTAACAAGCGCTCTTGAATACATGGGTCTTCAGGAAGGTATGCCTATTGAAGATATCGAAGTTCAACACGTGTTTATTGGATCTTGTACAAACTCACGTATCGAGGACTTACGTCAAGCAGCGAGTATGATTGGTGATCAAAAGGTACACCAAGGTGTTCGAGCAATGGTTGTACCAGGTTCTCAAAGTGTAAAAAGACAAGCTGAAGATGAAGGGCTAGATGAAATTTTCAAATCTGCAGGATTTGAATGGCGCGAATCCGGATGTAGCATGTGCTTAAGCATGAATCCAGACGTAGTACCAGCAGGAGAACACTGTGCATCTACATCCAACCGCAACTTCGAAGGACGCCAAGGTGCAGGAGCCCGCACCCACCTAGTAAGCCCAGCAATGGCAACAGCAGCAGCCATCAAAGGAAAATTTGTTGACATCCGCAACTGGAAAAAGCATCCGATTGAAGCTTAATTGAAACTTTTTTGAGCATTAGTACATTTATTGATTTTTCATTATTTTGCATTAATCGATGAATAAGAGAAGAAAGCTCGCTTTCCTTCTCGTTTCATCGTATTAATGCAACTTTTCAGCTCTGCTGAAAGGCGAGTGAAACGAAAGTTTCACTCGAATAATGAAAAGTCCATATTAAACTATATGTTTAGTATGGATTGTGAGTTTGAAGTTTCACATGAATGAGCAAAAAATTGAATGATAAACTATCTTATTTCAGTGGGTTTCAAACAGGTCGATAATGTTAACCACTCATTTATAAATAGCTTCCTTAAAGAAATGAAAATTTCCAATTGAACTCAGGTAAAACACATAAAAAACGGAGGTGCCAATAATGGAACCAATTAAAATTTTTACAGGAAAAGTAGCAATCATGGATCGTAAAAATGTTGATACCGATCAAATTATTCCTAAACAATTTTTAAAGCGAATTGAACGAAGTGGATTTGGCCAGTTTTTATTTTATAACTGGCGCTTTGACGAAGAAGGCAAGGAACGCCCTGATTTTGAACTAAATCAAGAGCAAAATAAGGACGCATCTATCTTAATTGCTGGTGAAAACTTTGGTTGTGGATCATCACGTGAGCACGCACCTTGGTCACTATTGGATTATGGTTTTCATATTGTTATAGCTCCATCCTTTGCTGACATCTTCAAAAACAATTGCATGAAAAACGGAATGTTACCTATTGCTTTAACAGAAGATCAAGTAAAAGAATTAATGGCAAAAGGTACAGGATTTGAGTTAACCGTTGATTTACTAAATCAAAAAGTGAAAGATGGATCTGGTTTTGAAGCTGAATTTGAGATTCATCCTTATTGGAAACAAATGCTAATCAATGGTTGGGATGAAATTTCAATTACAGAACAATATGATGAACAAATCAAAAAATATGAACAAGAAAAAATCCCAGTACCTACTAAATAATATAATTTGCAATATAATAAGAAAAGAATCTTGTACGGTATCAATTTTTTGAGCCAGTGCAAGATTTTTTTTGTTCAGAATACACATCTCAAAGGATAAAAATATTCATTTGCATTTTGAATTTCAATATTTTCCATGTTAAACTAGGTTTCAAAAGCAAACGGCGAGGCGGAATACTCGATGAAAGAAAAGAAGGGCGACAAAAATCAACAAACTAATAAAATTGTACTCTTTCCAAACTTACATGAACGATTAATAGCAAAGGGTTTAGATGAATTAAGTAATAAGAATTTCAAGCATGCAGTACAGATCTTTATACAAGCAAGGGAATATGATATTGAAAATTATGAAGTGAATATGGGGTTGCTCGTTTCATTAGTTGAGCTTCAAAAATATGTAGAAGCTCGGGAGTTATGCCATGAATTGTTGAGAATGGGTATCGGTGATTATTTCCAAATTATGAGTATCTATTTAATGGTCTTACTGCAATTAAGCGAGCATAAGGAAATGGTTGAAACGATTGAATTATTATTTCAAGAAAATCAAATTCCATATGATAAAATCGAACATTTTGAAAAAATGCTAAATTTTAGCAATAAAGTATTGGAAGAACGAAAAGTAGAATCAGAGCGGCATGAAGAGCAAGTACAAAAGCAATTTCAGCTAGAAGGGTTATTTAAAGGTAAAAATGATCAAGAACTGCTTGATACGATATCAAAGTTGTCACAAATAAACATTCGCCCTTTTATGGATGAAATAAAACAATTTTTACAGCATGAAGAAACACATCCTTTTTTTAAAACGATGCTGTTGCATATATTAAAAGAACAGGATTACTCACAACCAATAGAATTGCAAAAGTTTTCGAAAGCAGATTCTATTATTCCATCGGAATTGCCAGACTTAAAAGAACAAGAATATTTCAGCAACGTATTTGGATTACTGGAAAAAGAGCTTTCGCAGCATGATCCAAGTTTACTTGAAATGACACAAAGTTTATTAGAACGACATCACTTTTTATTGTACCCATATGAACCAGAACAAGATATAAATGCGATGACGGCTGCTTATCATGCTTTAGCTGAGGAATATATGACAGGTCAAGAGATTAGTAATAAAATAACAAAAATGTATGATACTAAATGGCAAAAAGTAAATGAATGTATAATCTATTTGAAAAAAATTGAAGGAATTTCTTATCCCTTTATTTAACCTATGCTGTTGAAACAGGGGAAAGCTGTGGTATAATGTAGTGGTTGTATTATAAGCTCGTAGAAAAAAACGAGAATCCCAATTAATGTTGGGTATAATTGTAGGATGACTTGTTAAGAATTGCAAAGCAGATTCATCCATGCTTATTCATGAAGTATATAGATTTTTGGAGGGAAACACATGTCTGTTAAATGGGAAAAGCAAGAAGGAAATGTTGGAGTATTAACAGTTGAAGTTGATGCTGTAACAGTTGACGCTGGTTTAGATAAAGCGTTCAAAAAAGTAGTAAAACAAGTGAATGTACCTGGTTTCCGTAAGGGAAAAATGCCTCGCCAATTATTTGAAAAAAAATTCGGTGTAGAATCTTTATACCAAGATGCTCTTGATGAAATTCTTCCAGAAGCATATGCAAATGCTATCGAAGAAGCTGGAATTTCACCAGTAGATCGTCCAGAAATCGACATTGAGAAAATGGAAAAAGGCGAAAATCTTATTTTCACTGCTACTGTAACAGTGAAACCAGAAGTAAAATTAGGCGATTACAAAGGTGTAGAAGTTGAAAAATTTGATACAACTGTATCTGATGAAGATGTAGATGCTGAATTGAAAGCACTTCAAGAACGCCATGCTGAATTGGTTGTTAAAGAAGAAGGATCAGCTCAAGAAGGAGATACAGCTGTTATTGACTTTGAAGGATTCACAGATGGTGAAGCTTTTGAAGGTGGAGCTGGTGAAAACTACTCATTAGTTCTTGGATCTAACTCTTTCATTCCTGGATTTGAAGAGCAAGTAATTGGTCTTGAAACAGGTGCAGAAAAAGATATCGAAGTAACATTTCCGGAAGAATATCATGCTGCTGAGCTTGCAGGAAAACCTGCTGTATTCAAAGTGAAGATTCATGAAATCAAAACAAAACAACTTCCTGAATTAGATGACGAGTTCGCTAAAGATGTTGACGATGAAGTGGAAACATTGGCTGAACTAAAAGAAAAAACAAAAGCTAAACTAGAGCATGACAAGAAGCATGAAGAAGAACACTTCATTCAAGATGCTGTAATCGGTAAAGCTGTGGAAAATGCACAAATTGATCTTCCTGAAGTAATGGTTGCAAACGAAGTAGATCGTATGATGAAAGATTTTGCACAACGTTTACAACAACAAGGTCTAAATCTAGACTTGTACTTCCAATTCTCTGGTCAAGACGAAGAAGCTTTAAAAGGTCAAATGAAAGAAGAAGCAGAAGGTCAAGTTCGCACAAGTTTAGTTCTTGAAGCAATTGCTGAAACAGAAAAACTTGAAGCAACTGACGAAGATGTGGATGCTGAATTGACTAAAATGGCTGAAGTTTACAATATGGAAGTAGAAGCAATCAAAAAAGCTCTTGGAAATTTGGATGCTGTTAAAGGCGACTTGAAAATTAAAAAAGCGATCGATTTCCTTGTTGAAAATCGTACAGTAGTAGAAGCTAAATAATATAATATGTAAATTAACTCATTATTATATAACACGACATATTCTCCTTATTTGAGAAAGTCGATGTTCGGAAAGATATGACCTAATGGGCCAACTTTCAAATATTTTAATCTTCTAAAGAAGTGAGTCTTCTTTTGAGGATTAATAGAAACAAGGCGCGATCATTTCGTGCCTTGTTTTATACATAGCGAAAAAATTAATAGTTATAAATATTTCTTGATTGCTTTTTTTTAGAAATCAGTGTAGATTAATTTTAATAACACATATACATATTTATACAATAAATCCTTTTTTTAAAAATATTAGTTTTGGGCATAATGAAACAAAGCCATATACATAATCGATATTCGTAAGTATTCATAATAAGGGGTCAATTTAAGTTTGTACATGCTTATGACTTCATTAGCCAGACTCACTTCGTGTGGGTGGAAAAGTAAAGTTTGACTAAAAAAAGATGTATTATCTTTTTGGTCAACCTTTATTTGGAGCATTTTTGTTACTAAATTGTAAAGAACGTGTTAAAATGCAATTTATAATAATAAATAATTGTAAATGCATACTGGTATTTTCTTTTTCAATTATTAGGAAAAATGCCTTTAAAAAGAATAGAGTTGAAATAGTATTTAAGAGGGGTGAACGTCCATGTTTAAATTTAATGATGAAAAGGGCCAATTAAAATGTTCTTTTTGTGGTAAAACTCAAGAACAAGTTCGTAAACTGGTAGCAGGTCCAGGTGTATATATTTGTGATGAATGTATTGAGTTATGTACAGAAATAGTGGAAGAAGAATTAGGATCTGAAGAAGAAGTAGAATTTCGCGATGTTCCTAAACCAAAGGAAATTTGTAATATTCTCGATGAATATGTAATTGGACAAGAACAAGCAAAGAAATCTTTGGCAGTTGCTGTTTATAATCACTATAAGCGTATTAACTCGAACAGTAAAGTTGACGATGTAGAACTTTCAAAAAGTAATATCGCTTTAATTGGGCCAACTGGTAGTGGTAAAACGTTACTTGCTCAAACTTTAGCACGTTTATTGAATGTTCCCTTTGCTATTGCTGATGCGACATCTTTAACAGAAGCAGGTTATGTAGGGGAAGATGTTGAAAATATTTTATTAAAACTAATTCAAGCGGCTGATTATGATGTAGAAAAAGCTGAAAAAGGAATTATTTATATTGATGAAATTGATAAAGTAGCACGTAAATCTGAAAATCCATCGATTACTCGCGATGTTTCAGGTGAAGGGGTACAGCAAGCTTTATTAAAAATTCTTGAAGGAACTGTAGCAAGTGTTCCACCTCAAGGAGGACGTAAACATCCTCATCAAGAATTTATTCAAATTGATACAACGAATATTTTGTTTATCTGTGGTGGTGCTTTTGATGGTATTGAGCCAATTATCAAGCGCAGATTAGGACAAAAGGTTATTGGCTTTGGGGCAGAAACGAAAAAGACTGAAATTACAGATAAAGAACTACTTTCTAAAGTTCTACCTGAAGATTTACTACGTTTTGGTTTAATTCCAGAATTTATTGGCCGTTTACCAGTAATTGCTACACTTGAGCAATTAGACGAAGGGGCATTAATTGAAATTTTGACTAAACCAAAAAATGCATTAGTAAAACAATATCAAAAATTACTAGAACTCGATGATATCGAATTAGAATTTGAATCAGATGCATTAGTAGAGATTGCTAAAAAAGCAATTGAACGTAAGACAGGAGCACGTGGTTTACGTTCAATTATTGAAGGCATCATTTTAGATGTGATGTTCGATCTTCCTTCTCGTGATGATGTGGCGAAGTGTATTATCACTGCTGCGGCTATCAAAGAAGAAGAATCTCCAAAATTGGTCCTAAAGGATGGAACGACTATACAAGGCCAATCTGCATAAGGTGAAACTTCCATCAGTGGGGGTCTTACTGCCT
>SMEO01000033.1_pt1 | contig 34652 bp, 35 predicted proteins | sample 2456251 | NCBI WGS metagenome assembly SMEO01 (sample SAMN10132594, study PRJNA489261) | soil metagenome | isolation source: day1 control-silt loam soil ammended | place: USA | reverse complement strand
GCTACACGTGCCCGACCGTTTCTTGCGAGTAACGAACCCATTACTAACACAGAAGCGCGCATTTTACGAACATATTCAAATGGCGCTTCCTCCAAAAGCTCTTTAGATGCATCTACAGTTACTTGACCATTATGAAAGGCAACCTCAGCATTCAGGTTGCGCAAAACTTCATTAATTGTATATACATCGGAGAGCGTCGGAACATCATGAATGATACATTTCCCATCACTTGCTAATAGTGTTGCGGCAATAACCGGCAAAACAGCGTTCTTAGCACCTTCTACTTTAACTGTTCCGCTAAGCCGTTTTCCGCCGCGGACAATGATTTTTTCCAAAAGTATTCCCCTCCGCGTCCATTATCTCTATATTAATATTCAAAGGTTATGATGGGTGTGCCAATTACAAAATTTGTCCTTGAGCCCAAACCATCCCTTCGCAAACCAACTTGTACATTAATTTCTTCGTTGGCTATAGTCTGCGTAAATAATGTAGAATGTGCTGATATTGAAGAAAAATTCTCCTCACGCATGCCTTCTACTTCACTTGCTTTAAACATGTTTAATAGTCTGTCTGTTTCATTTGCAAAAACCGAATCCATATTATCATTTATAGACCCCTTCACACAAGTGAAAACAGAAGGATTTTCTATAAAAATATGATTCAATTTTTGTTGAAAGATTTTTTCTAATAAAATGGCTTGCTTATCTTCCCATTTTTGACCCTTAACTTCATATATTATATAAGTCACATTGTTATTGTGTTCCACTGTTGTGACCATTCTGATCCATTCTGTCAAATTGTCTTGAACATGCGGTAGTGATGCCTCCGCTTTCCAAACAACTTCATCTGAGGCTTGGTTCCAATGAAATTCAGGGTACTCTTTCTTTAAAGCATTCACCTTTTTCTCAAATTCTTCTTTTGTAGTAATCTCGTTGTTTATTTCTCTCGCAAATACTGACCATTCTTCTATGTTTAAATTATCTTTTTTCCCTAGAATATCAGCTATGGTAACTAAATCCATCTTATCGCTAGCTTGCATCGAATGACTCCCAGCAACAGCAATAATCCCCATAAGAATAGCCAAAGCTATGTATGCTAACATTCTATTTTTCCATTTCGTCATATGACATCCCCTCCACCTACCATTCTTTCCAGTAAGAGAGAGTTCATACAATCATTCTTATCGTCAAAAAGCGACAAAATCTTTAGGTTATAGACAAAATTTGCGCAAAAAATCAAAATATTTGCTGTTCAGTATGATAGCTATTTCACAAATAGCCTCTCAAATAAACATATTTTAACTTATTCACCGAACATATAAGGTAGCCTATTTGCAAATCCTATGTAATCAAGGAAGAAGTTGCTTACAGCTGATCCGATTGCAATCGTTAATAAAACGTATAAAATCCTTGCTTGTAAAATCTTATTCGATCGCAAAAGCTTGTCAAAGTTTAACGCTTGCAATGCCCACCATGTGATTGCAATAAAGCATAAATGTACAATCATGCTTAGTAAAGCTTGCTGACCAAAAACTGTATACATCAAAAAACCTCCTAACACATACATACTGCATTTCATTTTAACACAAAATTACCTTCATATTGGGATTAATCTGTAAGGTTTTGCGAAAAATTCGAAAATACATAAAAAAACTTGCACAATGATAAAGCAAGTCCCTTTCCTATATCATTCGTTTGGTTCCATACTTAAATGTCCGTCCTTGCTAATAATTATTAATAAAGTAGGAATCTTGCAAATGTAAGTCATAATTTTGCAAGTTCATCAAATAATCTTGCAAATTTCCGAATTAATCTTGCGAATTCACAAGAAAATCTTGCAAATCCAACATCCACAGCAAAAAGTTGCTAATGCGATTAAACAGCATCCCGAGTAATGTGTTTACTCATACAAACACAAGTCGAAAAATATATTATAACCTATACAAAAAAATACCTAGCCCTCCTTTTCGGAAAGCTAGGTACTTTAATGATTATCGCTTTTCAGCAACCTGGATACGATTCACGGCACGTTTTAGAGCAAGTTCAGCTCTTTGTGCGTCTACATTTGCTTGATGTTCTGCTAATCTTTGTTCAGCTCTTGCTTTAGCAGCTTGTGCGCGGGCAAGATCGATAGTTTCAGCTTTTTCAGCAGATTGAGCTAAAATGGTTACGACATCTGGACGAACTTCTAAGAAGCCACCATTAACCGCTACAAATTCTGTTTCGTTGCCATTTTTTAAGCGTACAGCAGCTATGTCGAGAGGTGCAACCAATGGAACGTGGCCTGCCAGTATTCCAAGTTCACCACTTTTAGCCTTTGTGCTTACCATTTCAACTTCTGCATCAACTACTGGGCCATCGGGAGTAACTACATTGACTTTAATGGTCTTCATTTCAATTCCTCCTTGGTCCCTTTAATTAAGCCATTTGTTTTGCTTTTTCAACAACTTCTTCAATTCTTCCAACTAAACGGAAAGCATCTTCTGGAAGTTCATCATACTTGCCTTCAAGGATTTCTTTGAATCCTTTAACTGTTTCTTTAACAGGTACGTATGATCCTTTTTGTCCAGTGAACTGTTCTGCCACGTGGAAGTTTTGAGATAAGAAGAATTGAATTCTACGTGCACGAGCAACAGTCAATTTATCATCATCACTTAATTCATCCATACCTAAGATGGCGATGATATCTTGAAGTTCTCTATATTTTTGTAGAGTTGATTGAACTTGACGAGCTACATCATAATGTTCTTGACCTACAATTGCAGGGCTAAGAGCGCGAGAAGAAGATGCCAATGGATCAACCGCTGGGTAAATACCCATCTCAGAAAGTTTACGTTCAAGGTTAGTTGTTGCATCCAAGTGAGCGAAAGTTGTCGCTGGAGCTGGATCTGTATAGTCATCGGCTGGTACATAAATCGCTTGGATTGATGTAACAGAACCTTTGTTAGTAGATGTAATACGTTCTTGTAATTGACCCATTTCAGTAGCAAGAGTTGGTTGGTAACCAACGGCAGAAGGCATACGACCTAAAAGGGCAGAAACCTCTGAACCTGCTTGTGTGAAACGGAAAATGTTATCGATGAATAAAAGAACGTCTTGTCCCATTTCATCACGGAAATATTCAGCCATTGTTAAACCAGTTAAGGCAACACGCATACGTGCACCAGGTGGCTCGTTCATTTGTCCGAATACCATGGCTGTTTTCTTGATAACACCAGAATCGCTCATTTCGTAGTAAAGGTCATTCCCTTCACGAGTACGTTCTCCAACACCAGCGAATACTGAGATACCGCCGTGCTCTTGAGCGATGTTATTGATTAATTCTTGAATAAGTACAGTTTTACCTACACCGGCACCACCGAATAGACCGATTTTACCACCTTTGATATAAGGAGCAAGAAGGTCAACTACTTTAATACCTGTTTCAAGAATTTCTACTTCTGTTGTTAAGTCTTCAAATGCTGGTGCTTGTCTGTGAATTGGATCACGGCGAGCTTCAACAGGAAGTTCCTCTCCAAGGTCAATTTTTTCTCCTAATACGTTAAATACACGTCCTAGAGTCACTTCACCTACAGGAACGGAAATTGGAGCTCCTGTATCTTTAACTTCTGCTCCACGAGTTAAACCATCAGTTGAAGACATGGCAACTGTACGAACAGTGTTATCCCCTAATTGAAGGGCTACTTCAAGGGTTAAGCCTGCTCCAGACGCTGTGTTTTCGATTCTTAAAGCGTTATAGACCTTAGGAAGTTGACCATCTTCAAATTTAACGTCAACAACCGGACCCATAACTTGGGTAACGCGTCCTACATTCATCGTTTTCCCTCCTAATATTACTATAACGACTATTCAAGTTATGGAACGGGTAGCAAATCGTCGATGCTACTCGTCCCTTCATAAACATTTTCTATTCTAATGCAGCGGCACCGCCGACAATTTCTGTGATTTCTTGAGTAATGGCAGCTTGACGTGCTCGGTTATATTGCAAGGAAAGTGAATCAATCAAATCCTTCGCATTGTCCGTTGCATTTTTCATTGCTGTCATACGAGCTGAATGCTCACTAGCTTTACCATCTAGCAAGGCTCCGTAAATTAAACTTTCCGCGTATTGAGGTAGTAATACCTTCAAAATTTCATCCGCATCAGGTTCAAATTCATAAGAAGTCAATTTGCTGCCAGAAGTTTGAAGATCGGATAACGGAAGAATTTTCTTTTCCGTTACATCCTGCTGAATTGGGCTAACATAATGGTTGTAGTACATATATAACTCATCACAATGTTCATTTATGAATAAATTCACTGTAGACTTTGTGAACTTATTAATATTCACAAAGCTTGGTTGATCGGGTATGCCAATCGCTTCAAGCTCTACATTCATTCCACGGTTGACGAAAAAATCGCGGCCGATTCTTCCGATAGCGATAATCATAAACTCGTCATTGGATTTATGGCGTTCTTGAATTGTATTATAAACATATCGTAGCACACTACTGTTGTATGCCCCTGCTAAACCACGGTCCGATGTAATAACAAGGTAACCCGTTTTTTTAACAGGACGAGATACTAGCATTGGATGCGACGCATCAGTTACTCCACCAGCAATATTAGAAACTACATCTTGAATTTTTTCCATATACGGAACAAATGCTTTTGCATTTAATTCAGCACGGCTCATTTTCGAAGCAGATACCATTTGCATAGCTTTTGTAATTTGACTAGTTTTTTTAGTCGAAGTAATTCGACCTTTTATATCGCGCAAAGAGGCCATTGATTCTCACCACCCTTAAAATTATTTAGATTGAATTATTCAGAGATAACAAAGTTCTTTTTGAACTCAGTTATAGCAGCTACGATTCCAGCATCTTCAGGAAGCTTGCCAGTCGTACGAATAGCATCCAATAATTCAGGATGAGAACGGTCTAAGAATGCATAATATTCTTGTTCAAAACGAAGAATGTCTGAAACTGGAATATCATCTAGATGACCTTTCGTTAATGCATAAAGAATCATTACTTGTTTCTCTACTTTAATTGGTTTGTTCAAGTCTTGTTTAAGAACTTCAACTGTACGAGCTCCACGCTCTAATTTAGCTTTTGTTGCTGAATCAAGGTCAGAACCGAATTGAGCGAATGCTTCCAACTCACGGTAAGCAGCTAAGTCAAGACGTAATGTACCGGCAACACTCTTCATCGCTTTAATTTGAGCAGATCCACCAACACGTGATACAGAAAGACCAGCGTTGATCGCAGGACGTACACCAGAGAAGAACAAGTCAGATTGTAAGAAGATTTGTCCGTCAGTGATAGAAATTACGTTTGTTGGAATATAAGCAGAGATATCTCCAGCTTGTGTTTCAACAAATGGAAGTGCAGTGATTGAACCAGCACCTAAAGTGTCATTTAATTTAGCCGCACGTTCTAATAAACGTGAGTGCAAGTAGAATACATCCCCTGGGAATGCTTCACGACCTGGAGGACGACGAAGTAATAATGAAAGTTCACGGTAAGCTGATGCTTGTTTAGAAAGATCATCATACACGATTAAAACGTGCTTACCATCGAACATAAAGTTTTCAGCCATTGCTACACCAGCATAAGGAGCTAGGTATAATAGTGGAGCTGGTGAAGCTGCACCTGCTGATACAACGATTGTGTAATCTAATGCACCATTTTTACGTAAAGTTTCAACGGTTCCACGAACGGTTGATTCTTTTTGGCCAATAGCAACATAGATACAAATCATGTTTTGATCAGCTTGGTTTAAGATTGTATCGATTGCGACAGATGTTTTACCTGTTTGACGGTCACCGATGATTAACTCACGTTGTCCACGTCCGATTGGCACAAGAGCATCGATCGCTTTAATTCCTGTTTGTAGTGGTTCATGAACAGATTTACGGTCCATAACACCTGTTGCTGGACTTTCAATTGGACGAGTTTTTGTTGTATTGATTGGACCTTGGCCATCTAATGGTTGTCCAAGTGGGTTCACAACACGTCCAATTAATTCTTCTCCAACTGGTACTTGCATGATTTTTCCTGTACGGCGTACTTCACTGCCCTCTTGAATATCTCTGAATGGTCCAAGAATAACGATACCTACGTTGTTTTCTTCTAGGTTTTGCGCTAGACCCATTACTCCATTCGAAAATTCTAAGAGCTCTCCCGCCATTGCATTATCTAAACCGTGAACACGTGCGATACCATCACCAACAGAGATAACTGTACCTACATCGCTCACTTTAATATCAGATTGGTAATTTTCAATCTGCTTTTTAATCAGCGCACTGATTTCTTCAGCTTTGATGCTCATGAATTTCACCCCTAACTGTGAATATTTAGCCTAATAGTTGTTTACTTAAACGTTCTAATTTACCACTTAAGGAACCATCATAAATCGTATTACCAATACGAAGTTTGATTCCACCTAAGAGATTACTGTCTGTAATGTTTGTAATACGTAATTTTGTTTTTCCGACTTTCTTTGCAAATGCAGTAGAAACAGCTGCTGTTTCAGCCTCAGTTAATGGACGAACACTGTACACTTTTGCATCTGCTACTGATTTTTCATCATTTGCTAGTTCAATAAACTCATCAGCCATAGCTGCGATTACATCCGTACGATGGCGATCAATCATTAATTGTAAAGTGTTTTGAACAAATGGAGAAAGACCAGAAAATGCTTTTACGATAATTGCTCTCTTCGCATCACTTGTTACTTTTGGATGCTCTAAGAAACCTAATAAGTCATTATCATTTGTGAATACTTCTTTAACGGTGCGAAGCTCTTCTTCAATTTGATCAAGAAGATTTTGCTCTTTCGCAATTTGGAAAAGAGCTACAGCATAACGTTTTGCTACTGCTAAATCGCTCATCGCTCTTCTCCTGCCTCTTGAATGTACTCATTGATTAATTTTTCTTGATCTGCGACTGTTAGTTCTTTTTCAATCACTTTAGATGCAATCAAAACTGATAAGGATGCCACTTGCTCGCGTAATGCTGCAACTGCTTTTTCCTTCTCTTGAACGATTTCTCGTTTTGCTGATTCTTTCACACGTTCTGCTTCAGCACGAGCTTGGTTAATGATATCCTCGCGTTGTGCTTCACCTTGTTTCTTAGCATTTTCTATAAGTTGTCCCGCTTCGACACGAGATTGTTTAACGATTTCACGTTGTTCTTCCAAATAGCCCAATGCTTCTTTTCTGCTAGCTTCTGCTGCTTCAATTTCACCAGCTACATGTTCTTCACGTTTTTTCATGATACCGATTAACGGACCAAAAGCAAACTTCTTAAGTAATGCTAACAAAATAATAAACGCAACTAGTTGGTAAACAATATCTCCACCATTAAAAGCTGCTTCTGCTGATCCAAGTACAAAGCTACTTGTTAACATGCTTGGCTCACTCCCTTCATGAGATTCAATGGTTAAAGCCTTTATTTTTATATCAGATGATTAAAGACAAATCTTTGAATAGATTTAGGTAACACAAAGCATGGCGAAGAAGGTTCTTTTGGAATGTTCTTCGCCATTTCTGAACTTCTTACTATTTCCTATTGACCCATAACGATAAATGCGATAACTACCGCGATAATTGGAAGGGCTTCGACTAATGCAACCCCGATAAACATTGTAGTTTGAAGTCTACCTTGAAGTTCTGGTTGACGAGCACTTCCTTCAATTGTACGACCTACGATAAGACCATTACCAATACCAGCACCTAATGCACCTAAACCAACTGCGATTGCCGCAGCAATAAGACCTACTGAACCTGTCATGATTAATTTCCTCCTTGAAATTGTTTTCAATTTTTTATCCTTAAGAATGTTTTATACATTCCTAGGAATTTTTATAATTTTTTTATAATTAATGGTCAGCACTTACTTTGTGAGAAAGATAAACCATCGTTAACATTGTAAAAATAAATGCTTGGATAGAACCAATAAACACACTAAAGCCTTGCCATGCTAGCATTGGTATAATTGCACCAAGCGCACCGCCTACCCCACTTGACCCTAGCCCAGCAAGTAATCCTAACAGTAACTCACCTGCAAAGATATTACCGTAAAGCCGTAGTCCAAGAGTTAATGTATTTGCGAACTCTTCAATAATTTTCAATGGAAATAAGAATCCCATTGGTGATACAAATGTTTTTGCGTAATGCTTGCCACCCCTCATCTTGATACCATAATAATGAGATAATCCCATTACCATGACTGCCAAGGTTAAGGTGATCGCTGGATCGGCTGTTGGTGATTTCCACCAAAGCTCGCCTCCTACCGCAACTGAGAATGGTAATCCTAACATGTTTGAAACAAAAATATACATGAGTAGGGTCACTCCCAATATTAGAAAACGTCCGCCAGTATTCCAATCCATGTTGTTTCTGATAATGCCTTTAACGAAATCCAAAACCCATTCCATAAAGTTCTGGAGTCCTGTTGGCTTCATCGCCATTCGACGGGTTGATGCTACGGCAAGTATGAAAACTATAAGACTTGCAATAGTAATCATCATGACGTTTGCCATATTAAAATTTAACCCCAAAAATTCCCTAATAGGAGCTTCATGATTCAACAGTATTCACCTCTCTTCTTTAACTATCGACGTAAATGTTGTATAAAATAATCTATCATAATGACAAAATAAACTGTCATTAATCCCAAAACCATGCTTACTACTGAGAATTCCTTAGGATATCTCACTGCGATAACCGTAGCTAAAGCTGCGGCTGCCATTCTTGTAACGCTTCCAAGAGATCGTGCTTTTTTACCTGCTGCGACCGCCTCAGAAAACTTTTTGTTTTTTTGTACCATGGACCAGAAAATAAATAAACTAAAAATGGTACCAAGTATTAATCCTTGAAAGATTTTATCATATGTGGTTAATATTACTCCTAATACATAGATACCCAATAAATATACCATGTATTTCCGTTGTCTATGGAACATTTTGTCTAATTCTTGCATTATGGCATTTAATCTCCTTCATAAAATTGTCGAACTGTGCGCAGCATGGCAAATATGCCAACAGCCAGTCCTAAAAGAAGACCAATTACTAAAAACAACGGCTCGGTATCAGCAAGTCTGTCTAGCCACCTTCCTGCAAAGACGCCTATCAAGACTGATCCGACTAATTGGGAGGAAATCGCTGTCATTATGGCCATAGCCCTTAATGGGTGGCGATTATTTTGACGCATAGATACATCCTCGTGGTTTAAATTGGTGTGGATCAAACAGAATAATAACGATGGTACTTCACACAGAGTTTCCGTAAAAATCCCCATCATTCTACATCCTTAGTTAGCATACAATAGCCTCGTATCAATGTCAATTAGAGTAAGTGAAATTTGTCACACTATCGCAATATTTCACGAAATCTTCATAATTTTCTTTTATATTTCTCTTGAATACCTTTTCATTTTATGTTATTCGACAATTTCTACGGTCGCTTCAATTTGATCTTCTCTCCCCGCTCTTTTTGCGAAAATAATCGCCTTATACAATCCAGCTGGCGGAAGTTCTTCTGAAGTTAATTCTCGTTTTATTAATCCTCGTGGGGCAGGCTTTCCCCAATCCATAAATCCCGCAAACGCTAAGCTATCTGCATGATAAAGCGCAATGCCAAACTCATCGGCTCCTCTTGGTAAATACATTTCGTATCGATAGGTTCCCGCGCGATCCCCCTGTTCAAATTCAAATCCCATGACCCGAGGATAATTTGGCTCATCTTTTACATAGAGGAATGGTAAGTTAATTTTCCTTGTCCCTTCCAATAATGTGAGATACCCATCATAAACGCCCTTTTTCAATTCGTTTGGATTAACCTGGAGTGCAATCGAAAGCTTTTTCTTTTGGCCAGGCTGGACAGTAAAAAGAGTCGGGAGCTTCCAATTCATCCCCTTTTCTTTTAGAGGAACTTGAAATGCATAATGTTGCACGTTTTTACTCGTGTTTTCCACTACTAATGTTTCTTCATGTTCATCAATGCCTCTTCTTTTTGTATACATTCCAAATGCCAAGGAACTTGGATACATGAGTGTATCCGCTTTAAGAGCCTCAGCAATTTGCAAACGGCCCGCCCCTTGTTCATAGGTATGATACAACTGCTGTTTACTATTTTTCAGAGGCTTTGCTGTTGTCATCAGGGCAGATTTAATTTGTTTCGGCGTCCAATTGGGATGCTCCTGTAATAAAAGAGCACATGCACCTGCTACATGAGGGGCAGACATACTCGTCCCAGCAAGGTTCATATAGCCAAACGGAACCGTACTATTAATATCCACACCCGGGGCCAAAAGGTCTGGTTTAATATCCCAAGTAACCGTGACAGGACCCCTCGAGCTAAATTCCGCTAACTGATCTTGTTCGTTTCGGTATACAAATGTAACATATTGCCTGTCATTGGATGAAAGCATCTTACGCATTCGTTCACCATCCTTTTTAGGAATGGTTACAGCAGGAAGATTAATTTTCTCTTCGACCCCTGCAGTAAAAGAGCCCTTTGTATTGTTAAAAATAATGACGGCTTTAGCTCCAGCTGCTTTTGCATTCTTAATTTTGTCATAAAAGGTCAATTTTCCTCGTTCAATCAGAACAATTTTACCACTTGCATGTTTCAGGTCTTTTTTTTCACCAAGTTTGCCGTCAACCATTTCTTCTGAAGAAGCCAGCGACCAGTCTTTCGTACCTTGAATCGGTGTAAGACTAACTTCCCTCTTTTCAGCACCTAGCCCAAACACGAGGTATAGAACTTTCATCGGTGGAGTAGATGCCCCAACAGATATAGCTTTTTCCGTTGTTCCAGGAGAGCCAACTGACCATACATCCGGACCCGAGTTCCCACTTGAAGTCACGGCGACGATACCTAAATCAACCGCTTTATTTAGGGCTAAAGAAATAGGCAGATCTGGTCCATTCACATTGTTTCCGAGTGAGAGATTCAGTACATCGACCCCATCTTCAATGGCTGCATCGATGGCTAATAAAACTTGCTCAGTATCACCAGCCCCTCCAGGCCCTAAGGCACGATAAGCGTAGATTTCCGCTTCCGGTGCAACACCTTGTAAATTCCCATTTGCTGCAATAATGCCTGCTACATGGGTACCATGAAAAGTGGTTTGATCTACTGTACCTTTCGTTTCCATTGGGTCATTGTCACCGTCTACTAAATCTTTACCTCCTTTATAGGCCTGCCTTAAATCGTGATGAGTATAATCGATACCTGTATCAATGACACCTACTTTTACACCTTTTCCGGTAATTCGTTGTTTTTTAGAATCAAAAAAACGTCTTGCTTGATTTCCACCAATAAAAGGTACACTGTCGTCTAAATCTACCCGATACACAGCTACTTCTGAAATATGTTGAACGAACGGCTCTTCCTGTAATTTAGCAAGTTCTTCTTTGTTCCCTTCTACCGAAAAGCCCGTAATCGCATGTTTGTACACATTCCTAAGCTTAAGAGAAGGATACTTTTTTAATGTCCGTTCAATTCGTTCTCTCTTAGGTGTTTGTTCTACCATCACAACTGCTATTGTAGGCTTCTGCATAGAGAGTTCTGGTAACGGCGGGATGGTTACTGCTGCATTTACGGTATTAATTACGCAAAATATAATTGTGATAAGCAAAAAAATAGTTCTCATGAGCATCCTCCAGCCTTTTTTGTTATCGTTTCACAATTTAGTAGGAGTATACCCCGCAACGGGTGGTATGGTGAGCTATTTTGGGTTTATTGTGAGTTTGGCGGGAATCTTTATAAAATTGGCGGGATGATCACATGATTTGGCGAGATTTTCAAAGAAATTGGCGGGATTCCTTATGAGCGGCGACTCATCCGGAAGCTGCACTCTTAGCGGGATTTTAGATTGGCTTGATTTTTTGTTAAATTGGCATGATTAGCTGGAAAATTGGCTCGATTTTGATCCGAATTGGACTGATTTTCGGGTGAATTGGCTTGATTATTAAAAAGTTTAAGACTTTCTTATCCCCTGGTGCACATCTAGAATCGCAAACTTAGCTACCACTTATCAACTTGCAAGATTTCATGGCGAATTCGCAAGATTATCATGGATATTTGCAAGATTATGTTCATGATTCACAAGATTACTGAGATAATCCGCAAGATTCTGCAACTGAATGCAGCAAAATAAAGAGAAGCCGACGTTGCGACTTCTCTTTTTTACTATTAAGGTTCAAATCTTGCTGGTGGAGTATCTATTTGTTTAAAATAGTAGCGAATTGCTTCGGAAATACGGTGAGATGCATTTCCATCTCCGTACGGATTGGAAGCTTTCGACATTTTTTCGTGTTCAACTGAATTGACAAGTAACTCTTTAGTCAATTCGTAAACGGTCTCTTCATTCGTTCCAGCTAAACGTAAAGTACCTGCTTTAATTCCTTCTGGACGTTCTGTTGTATCACGTAACACGAGAACAGGAACTCCAAGAGAAGGTGCTTCTTCTTGGATGCCGCCAGAATCGGTCAGAATCAAATAAGCCCGAGAAGCAAAGTTATGGAAATCTAGCACATCTAATGGTTCTATTAAATGAATGCGTGGATCATTGCCTAGAATCTCATTTGCAAGTTCACGAACAACTGGGTTAAGATGGACCGGATAAACAACTTGTACATCATCATGTTCAGAAACAATTCTTTTAACTGCACGGAAAATATTACGCATTGGCTCACCAATGTTTTCGCGACGGTGTGCTGTTAATAGAACAAGACGGTCATCCCCTAGTTTCTCTAAAACGGGGTGAGAATAGGTCGTTTGAACGGTCGTCTTCAACGCATCCGTTGCTGTATTTCCCGTTACGAATATATGATTCTTTTTATTTTCTTGTAATAAATTTTGTTCTGCTTGTAACGTCGGTGCAAAGTGTAAATCTGCCATAGTACCTGTCAATTGGCGATTCATCTCTTCAGGATATGGCGAATATTTATTCCATGTTCGTAACCCTGCTTCGACATGACCAATAATGATTTGATTATAAAAGGCAGCTAGACTAGCCGCAAATGTTGTCGTTGTATCACCGTGAACGAGAACAATATCTGGTTCAGCTTCCTTCATGACCTCATCTAATCCAGTAAGAGCTTTCGTTGTAATACCAGCGAGTGTTTGTCGCTCCTTCATGATGTTTAAATCATAATCAGGCTTAATAGAAAATAGTTCAAGTACTTGATCTAGCATCTGTCTATGTTGGGCTGTAACAGCAACAATTGGTGTAAAATACTCTGGATACTTTTGAAACTCGAGTACAAGCGGTGCCATTTTAATCGCTTCCGGTCTTGTACCAAAAATAGTCATAACCTTGATTGGCTTTATCATGTAACACACCTCAGTTTTTAAGATTAGAGAAAAATAATAAGTTCAGAAACGCTATTATATCTAGCTCCTACGCCAATAAAGACGTAGGAGCGTAATTTTTATAGTCTATTACTTCGTTCCAAATAAACGATCGCCTGCGTCTCCCAAGCCTGGCACGATATAGCCATGATCATTTAATTTTTCATCAAGTCCCGCAATATAAATATCTACATCAGGATGTGCTTCTTTTAAAGCTTCTACACCTTCTGGGGCAGCAATTAAGCACATAAATCTAATATGTTTTCCACCGCGTTTTTTAACAGAGTGAATCGCTTCAATAGCTGAACCACCAGTTGCTAGCATTGGATCTACTACTATGCATTCTCTCTCTTCTAAATCGCTTGGCATTTTTACATAATATTCAACAGGCTTTAGCGTTTCAGGGTCGCGATATAAACCGACATGGCCTACCTTCGCAGCGGGAATTAATTTAAGAATTCCGTCTACCATCCCAATTCCTGCACGTAAGATTGGGATTACGCCTAGTTTTTTACCTGACAGCATTTTTACCTTAGCTTTACTTACTGGCGTTTGAATTTCCACTTCTTTAAGTGGCAAATCTCGGGTAATTTCGAAAGCCATTAATGTGGCTACCTCATCGACAAGCTCACGAAATTCCTTTGTTCCTGTATTTATATCACGTATGTATGCTAATTTATGTTGAATTAAAGGGTGATCAAATACATAAACCTTGCCCATTCGACATCTCTCCTTTTTGTTTTTCATTGTAACCTTATTCTATTTACATAAGCAAAATGTTGGGTATTCTTTAATTGCACATTAACTTATTGTACAGAAAAAAACGACAATCTTCAACAAAGGTATCAATGATTCGATATGATTTGCTTTTTTCAGAAAACTTATCTCGTGGAATGGCGAAGGTCGATGTACCCAAAGACCCTATTTGATATAACCTTTGAACCTATAAAAAACCGCCCTCCATGCAAGAGAGCGGCCTCCATAAACTATTTATTATAATGATGGATATAATTCGAATTTGCTAGTTAAATCAATTACACGTTGTTTTGCTTCATCAAGTTTTGCTTGATCTTCATGATTTTTCAACACAAGACCGATAATTGCTGCAATTTCATCCATATCTTCTAAGCCGAAGCCACGCGATGTAACAGCTGCTGTACCGATACGAATTCCACTTGTAACAAATGGTTTTTCTGGATCGAATGGAATACCATTTTTGTTTACAGTAATTCCGATTTCATCTAAAACGTGTTCAGCCACTTTACCAGTTAAACCAACTGAGCGAACATCTACTAAAATTAAATGATTATCTGTTCCATCAGAAACAAGCGTAAATCCTTCTTTTTTCAAGCCATCTGCTAAACGGTGGGCATTATCGATAATTTGCTGAGCATATTCTTTAAAGCTATCTTGAAGTGCTTCTCCAAATGCAACAGCTTTCGCAGAAATGACATGCATTAATGGGCCACCTTGGATTCCAGGGAAGATTGATTTATCAATTTTTTTACCGAATTCCTCTTTACAAAGAATCATTCCACCACGTGGTCCACGAAGTGTTTTATGAGTCGTTGTTGTAACAAAATGTGCATATGGTACTGGGTTTGGATGAAGACCAGCTGCAACAAGACCTGCGATATGTGCCATATCAACCATTAAGTATGCTCCCACTTCATCAGCAATTTCACGGAAACGTTTGAAGTCGATTTGGCGTGGATATGCACTTGCTCCTGCTACGATTAATTTTGGTTTATGTGTACGCGCTTTTTCTAATACATCATTATAATCAATGCGGTGGTCTTTTTCATCTACACCGTATTCAACGAAATTATATTGTATACCGCTAAAGTTTACTGGGCTACCATGTGTTAAATGTCCACCGTGAGAAAGGTTCATCCCAAGCACTGTATCTCCTGGTTCAAGAACTGTGAAGTATACAGCCATATTAGCTTGTGCTCCAGAGTGAGGTTGAACATTAACATATTCTGCACCAAAGATTTGTTTTGCACGATCACGAGCTAAATCTTCAACGATATCCACGTATTCACAGCCACCATAGTAACGTTTACCTGGGTATCCTTCTGCATATTTGTTCGTTAATACAGATCCTTGTGCTTCCATAACCGCTTCACTTACAAAGTTTTCAGAAGCGATTAACTCGATTTTGCTTCTTTGACGACCTAATTCAAGTTGAATGGCTTTAAACACTTGTTCATCTTGGTTAGCTAAAATACTCATTTAGATAAATCCCCCTATATTTTCAATTCTTTTTATTATGTGCAACATGCCATCGAATAGCATGAAATAGCCTAAAAATTTCGTCTTTTAAAAATTCTATTCCATTTTAACATGTCTCTATTATAAACGATAGTCTCTTTTTGTCGAACATTTAAAATTAATCATAAATTATCGTTCGTATTTTTATTGATTTTCTATGAATAATTCCTTTTTTCTGGTTATTTGCAAGTGATTTTTACATATATTTGAAAATTCAAATATATCTGAAGCTAAAAAAGTGAAAAGTGGCCGTGCAGCGACAAATGGACTCAGACTAACAGTACAAGAAAAGCTTTGACAGACCATCCATATAAAAAAACTAACACAAAACCTCCTAAAGTAGGACGTTTTGTATTAGTCTTCTTAACAGCTTATATTCTCCGGAGTATTCGTATAGACAGCTCTTTCTCCACCAATAAGTTTCGGCCTTGTTTTAGCAAATGTTACGTGGGCATAGCCGATTTCCTTGATTGATGTTCGTACAGGAACCGCTACATGCTTTAAGTGCATACCGATAAAAGTATCACCAATGTCGATACCCGCTTCTGCTTGAATATGTTCAACTACGACAGGGTCCTTTATTTGTTGATAGGCATATGTCGCCATTGATCCGCCCGCTTTACGAACAGGAACGACCGATACTTCATCATATCCACGCTTTTCGGCAATTTCTCTAGGTAAAACGAGCGCACGATTTAAATGCTCACAGCATTGAAAAGCAAGCCCAATACCTGTTTTTTCTTGAAAAGCAGACAACTCATTAAAAATCATCTCTGCCACTTCGAGCGTGCCTTCTGTACCAATTCGCTTACCAATTACTTCGCTTGTACTACAACCAATTACAAATAAATGTTTTTTATTTAATGGAGCGATTTCTTGAAATTCAGTCAAAGCCGTTTGTAATTGTTTTTTCCAATTGTCCAATTCTGATGAAAAAGAAGCCTCATTAGTCATTAGAAATGCGCATCCTTTCAAGTATGCTAAACGATCTTACTTATTTTCATAAACGGTAATTTTGTTAATTCGATTCTCATGACGGCCGCCTTCAAACTCTGAGGTTAACCAAGTTTGAGCGATTTCTCGTGCAAGTCCTGGCCCAATTACACGCTCTCCCATTGCTAACACATTGGTGTCATTATGCTGACGTGTTAATTTAGCACTATACACGTCATGGCAAAGAGCACAACGAACACCCTTTACTTTATTAGCTGCAATGCTCATGCCAATGCCTGTCCCACAAATTAAAATACCTCGATCAAATTCACCCTTTGCGACCTTTTCTGCAACTGGAAGTGCATAATCAGGATAATCAACAGATGTTGAACATTCACAACCAAAATCCTCATAAGGAATCTGTAATTCGTCCATTAAATTCTTAATTTCTTCACGGATATGTATTCCGCCGTGGTCTGATGCGATTGCTACTTTCATCATAATCCCCCTCTGGATATTCTATAAATATTGTGCCACAAAAAATGCAAAAAGCGCAAGGTACCTTGCTGGCCTAGTTCACCACTTCTTTAGTCTTCGCCAGCACCGCACACGTTCTACAAAAAATATAATATTTCCTTATCTAAAAAGCTATGTTAAATGCTATTGTTGATACTTTTTAGAGAATAGCGCCAAGACCTTCGCTTTCTGTTAAAAAATCAATAATAATGTGTAACATAGACATCCATCTAAAAAAAGCGAGAAATCCAGCACGGATTCTCGCTAATAGAAAAGGCAAGGCGCCCGTATCTAGACAACTATACTCTTAGAGAGTGATATCTATTCTAATATTATTTAAATTTGAAAACGAGTAATGGTTTGTTTTAATTTATCTGCTTGTTCTTTAAGATCTAATGCCAAATTATTTATATTATCGATAATTAATGCTTGGTCTCGAGTTGTTGCTGTTACTTCTACTGCACCAGCTGAAGTTTGTTCAGCAATAGCAGCAACTTCCTCAGATTGATGGGATGTTTCTTCAATACTTTCCATCTGACGATCAACCAACATCGTAATATCCTTAACCGCATCCACCACATTATTTACTGTTTTCGTCATACCTTCAATGGCTACATCTGTTTCGTTACCTTTTTTTGCTTCATTATTAGCCACGTTTACTTGTTCAGAAATTTGTTGAACAACAGTTTGCACCTCTTGTTGTATATTCTGAATTAATTCATTAATCCCTTGAGCAGCTTTAGCGCTTTCATCAGCCAGTTTACGAACTTCCTCTGCAACAACGGCAAAGCCTTTTCCATGCTCTCCAGCGCGTGCCGCTTCAATAGATGCGTTTAACGCAAGTAAATTGGTTTGTCCAGCAATGTCCCCTACAAGCTGAACGATTTGACCTACTTTTTTTGCATTTTCTTCTAATCGAATCACTGACTTGAGAGATTCTCTATTTTCTTTAGCTAGACTCTCAATCCCTGTCACAAGTGAAGTAATTACTTCTTTACTCTTCATCAGCTCATGAACCATTTCACTAGAAGACGCTACAGACTCTTTCGCCTTACTTTGTACTTGCCCCGCAATCATTGTTACATCTTCCATCGCTTGGGCTGTATTCATGATGGAGACAGCTGAATTATCAGCACCTCTTGAGATATCATCAATTGTTGAGACAATCACTTCCGCATGTTTGCATGCATTTGTCGTTTCTTGAGATATATGAATGACCTTTTGATTTGTTTCTTGAAAATTCTCCTCAATACTCTGAACCATTTCTCTTAAATTAAATAGCATATGGTTAAAAGCAATTCCAAGTGAGCGAATTTCATCATCTCGCTTCGGTACAACTACCTCTTCTGAAATATTGCCATGAGCCGCGCCTAGAGCAACTTTTTCTAATCTCCGCAGTGGTTTAATAATCACACTTGCCATAAAATAAGCGAGGATCCCCGACCATATAATTCCTAATGACAAAGTAGAAATAATAAACACTACTTGATTCCATTCAGAAAAAAACAATGGATATAATACAAAGATAAAGACCCCCGATGTTGAGTAAGTAATTAATGCCACTACAGTTATGAACAACGCTAGTTGTTTTCGTAGTCCAAATTTGAAACGATCCCTTTTATCCATTTCCATCCCCCATTGTGCCGCTTCTATATGTCTAATTTATTAATAAGATCATCCATTAAAGATTGTAACTCCTCATATGTTTCTCTATAAATTTCTTGTGACCCACCAAACGGGTCCATCACATCCCTATTTACTATATCGTCATTTACAAATTCTTTTAAAGTAAAAGTTTTGTCTAACGTTTTAGGAAAAGAATGCGTAATAATTGATTTATGCCCTTCTGTCATTGTAAACACATAGGTAGCCCAATCCAATTCTTTTTCTGACAAAGGCGTAGTAGAATGTTGAAGATTAATTTGATTTTCACGTAATATCTCGGTTGCATATATTGAAGCCTCTTGGCCTTTAGATGCATAAACCCCTGCTGATTTCACTTCGATTCCAGGAATATTCTTACTTTTTAAAATTGCTTCCGCCATCGGACTCCTGCATGTATTGCCTGTACAAACAAATAGAACTTTAATCATTTCACCAGGCCCCCTTTATAAATTCTATTATAAAGTGAAACTTCCATCAGTAGAAGCTTCTATGGATGGATACACTACATTTATTTATTTTTCATACTGTTGAAGCATTTCATCAATAAGCACAACAACCGTATTTGAGGCTTGATTTAATTGTTTTAAAGACTCTTCTATTAAATATCATACTTTTTTCCCCCGCACGATTACAATATATAGGAATATTTACTTATCTATTAATCGTACAGAATATTATGTAAATAAACAATTACATAATTTTAAATTTTTTTAAATTTTTTAATAAGTTTATGTATTGTTAATAAAAAAGTAATAATTTTAAACCAAATATAAAGAGAATACATCCTCCAAAGACTTCACTGTACATACCAAGAAGGCCCTGAATTTTCTTGCCAATTAATAGACCGCTCCAAGTTAAGATCATCGCAACTAAACCAAAGCTTAATATGGTCACCATTGTTTTGGCTCCATAAATACCTAAAGTTAGTCCTACCGAAAAACTATCTAAGCTCACACTCAGTGCAAACAGCCATAATCCTTTACCGACAGGAGCAAGCATAGTCTCCTCCTCACCTTTAAATCCTGAAATGAACATTTGAATGCCCAGCAACACAAGGAGGATTCCACCTGCATAAGTCGCAAAAGTGCCAAATTTATCAGAAAGAAAACGACCAAATATCATGCCCAACAATGGCATCCATATATGAAAGATGCCTACAGTCATCCCAATGGTAAATATTTGCCTAAGACGCATCCTAAACATTCCCATACCTAATCCTATAGAAAAGGCGTCCATTCCTAATGCAATCGCCATAATCATCAGGGTTATGATTTCGCCAGTAAAAGCGTGCATTCAATCTCCTCCTCGGACGTGCTTATCCTTCTACAAACTATGCATGTCCACAGCAGATTAGAATTAAAAAGTACAAGAGACAATTCATATAGCATGAATTGTCTCCTTCATCTCTAATAACCTTTATGACTCTTCTATGAGTTTTTGACCTGCTGCTTTAAATAAACGATTCATGATCGCTTTCCCAATTCCTTCAGTAGGGAATACCTCACTATAAATCAAATCGACTGGGCATTGATCAAATTGTCGTAACGCATCATACAACCCAGTCGCTACAGTCGCTAAATTTGCTAATGAACCTGGTGTAACGACATAATCAGCCCGATAGGATAATCGGTTCTCTTCTGCTGCTAAAACGCCTACTTTTAATCCTTCTGCCCGTTTTCTGTCAACCAATTGTTGAATAAATCCTGGTGTTCCGTCCACTAACGTAAGCGGTGCTTTGGGAGCGTAGTGCGTGTATTTCATCCCAGGTGCCTTCGGTGTTTCATCTTTTTTTGATAAGGCTACTTCTTCCTTCACCGGTCCGATCATGAGCTCTAATTGTTCCCTCGTAACACCACCTGGACGAAGAATCACAGGAATCTCCACTGTACAATCTAACACAGTGGATTCAACACCTACTCCTGTTGCGCCGCCATCTACTATTCCAGCGATTCGACCGTCTAAATCATCCTTCACATGCTCGGCTGTTGTAGGGCTTGGTTTGCCAGATGTATTCGCACTTGGTGCAGCTATAGGCAGACCGCTAGCTTTAATGAGAGCAAGTGCAACCGGATGACTTGGCATTCGTACGGCAACCGTGTCTAATCCCGCTGTAACAGCCTTTGCTAGTTGTCCCGGTTTTCGTTTCAAAATTAAAGTCAAGGGACCAGGCCAAAATTCCTTCATCAATCGTTTAGCTACCGGTGGTATATCGGTCACAAACTCTTCCAGCTGTGACTCAGAAGCAATATGGACAATCAACGGATTATCACTTGGACGTCCTTTCGCTTCATATACTTTCTTTACGGCTTCCTCACTTTTTGCATTTGCCCCCAACCCGTACACTGTCTCAGTCGGAAAAGCAATCACTTCATTACGAGCCAAATAATCGGCTGCTTCTATAATAAGTGGATAACCCTGTGGATGATCCACCTGATTCACTACCCAATACTTTGTTTCCACCAAAAACACCTTCACTTTTTTTATCCAGTATAACATAAAGTACCTGTTACTTTTTCAATTGTGGATAAGTCTGTGGATAAGTTAGCTTTTTTAGAATAGTTTGGTGAAGATTTCTGCAAATAGGGATTTTTTGACGATTTGGGGTTCTTCTGTTCCATTATAGATTGGTTCACTTGCTATAACCTTTTCTTCGTCTACCGTATCTGCTGCTTCATTTGGTATTTCTTCAGCTATCTTTTCGGAGTTTACTTGTTCTTCCTGATTTTTTGAATCTGACTTAGAATCTACCTCACTTATAGCTTCTTCATTTGTTTGGTTATCCGCTTGTTCTTCCACTTGAGCGTCTTCAGCCTCAAGCTGTGAGTTTTCTTTTACCTCTTCTTTCGCTTCCACTGCCGTCTTTCTAGTCGTTTCTTCTACTTGGCCTTCTGTCTTTACTTCTTCTTCAGGTTTATCTGCAACCACTTCATTTTGATTTGCTACTGCTACTTTTTCCGCATCCCCCTCAGTCTCATTGACCGCCGCTGCAGCACTTTCCTCTTCCTCATCAAATGGACTTTGACTAACAGCCGTTCCATTCGAAAAGTCTAAAAAGCAAAGCGGTGGAAACAAGACACACCACCAATTAGCCCCTTCCCCTTCACCTAATGTAATGATGACCGCTTCATAATCGCCTGCTGGGTACAAGAATTGTCCATATAGCTTCGTTGGGAACGCCGCTTGACCGAAATCAACTTTTACTGATTGATTTAACCCTTGTTCTTCTATAACGCTTTCTGCCGTTGCCTGGATTTCATTCATATGTGATATGATGACCTTTCTCGCCTCTTCTAATGAAGTAAGTTGAGCCACCCAGCTTGTTATATCCTGATTCACTTGATCGCGAATCAATCGCTTGACGGCCTGATCTGCTTCTCGATCACTATTAGCTAGGATTCGCAACCGAATAGCTTCATCTGGAATAACAGACATAGCTGCATTAGCTGTCACCACTTCCTGCTTTGGTATATATAAACTCAAAATAGTTCCAATTGTTAAGATTAATAGATATATAATGGCTAAATTTCTACGTTTCATTCGTTTCATTCTCCTCGCCCCTCTCATACACACAGTCTCTCCAGCTTTTTGATATCTTAAACTAGTAAAATGAAAATTTGCTGGAAGTGTGAATTGATTGAGTTGGCGGGATTATCACTAGTTTTGGTGGGATTTTTGTATAAATCCGCGGGATTATTTCAGAAATTGGCGAGATTCGTATGTCCGAGGATAGGCAGACTACTAATTGAGAGAGCCACTTCTCGGCACTATTTTTGAATTGGACCGATTTGGAGGTGGATTGGCTCGATTTTCTTAAAAATTGGCATGATTTTTTCATGAATTGGCTCGATTATCAATGAATTGGGCTCGATTCCGTTCATGCTATTTTTGGATTTGTAAGAACTTCTGGTGAATTCGCAAGATTAGCTTCAGAACTTGCAAGATTATGGAGCCATTCCGCAGGATTTTCAAGGGAATTTGCAAGATTACTGCTATTTGCGCAACCTATAGGAGCTAGAACTCCAGCAAAAAAACAAAAACGCCTCTTAAAAAAGAGACGTTCTCACTTCAACACAGCAAAAACCATGCGGTCCTTCCCATTTATATCATCTTCAACATGAACTTCTGCATTGGCAAAAGTACTTCTAAGCAATTCAGCCACTTTTTCCCCTTGGCCTGCACCTACCTCGAAGCCGATGAACCCTGGAGTGCGCATCACTTGTGGCAGTTCTTCCATAAATCGGCGGTAAAAATCTAGTCCATCTACCCCCGCAAAGAGCGCTCGATGTGGTTCATGTTCGGTCACTACATTAGACATCTCCACTATATCATCGTCCGGAATGTAGGGCGGGTTAGAGAGCAGCACGTCAAAACGTTGATGGGCTGTTATAAATGGCTGCAGCAAATCCCCTTGAACGAAGGTTACATCTGCACCTAATGCCGTTGCATTCCTCCTTGCTACCTCTAGTGATTCTGAAGCAATATCTGTTGCCGTTACCTGCAAGCTCGGCTCCTCGCACTTCATCGTAATGGCAATCGCGCCGCTACCTGTCCCAACATCAACCAAATCCAACGGCTTCTCAGTAGGAAAAATCGTCTTCATCAAACGAAGCGTATGATAGATTAATTCTTCTGTTTCTGGCCTTGGAATAAGTACTTCTTCATTAACGATAAAAGTTCGACCATAGAATTCTTCGCTTCCGATCATATACTGAACCGGCACGCCTTCCACATGCTGCTTCACAGACTGCTCAAATGCGGCAAAGATTTCTTCAGATAAGTCATCCTGTAGACTAGCCAAAAGCTGTGAACGACTCATTTTTAAATAGAACTTTAATAAAATTTCACCTGCATTCGCATCACGATTGTTATCTTTTAAAAAAGAAGAAGCCCAGTTGAGGGCTTCATATACTTTTTTGACTGAATTACTCATTTGCATGCTCCAACCTAGAAGATTGGTCTTCTAAAATTAAGGCATCAAGGATTTCATCCAGTTTACCTTCTATAATTTGATCCAATTTCTGAAGTGTTAAACCAATTCGGTGATCCGTTACACGATTTTGCGGAAAGTTATATGTACGGATCCGTTCCGAACGATCACCCGTTCCAACTGCCGACTTCCGATTCTGATCATATTCTGCTTGAGCTTCTTGTTGAAACTTATCATACACACGAGCGCGTAACACTTTCATCGCTTTATCTTTGTTTTTATGCTGAGATTTTTCATCTTGACAAGTAACAACGATACCTGTAGGAATGTGGGTTAACCGCACAGCTGACATCGTCGTGTTAACACTTTGGCCACCTGCGCCCGAAGAAGCATACGCATCAAAGCGGATATCTTTGTCATGAATTTCAACTTCAACCTCTTCTGTCTCAGGTAAAACAACCACCGTTGCCGTCGAAGTATGGATGCGTCCACCTGATTCCGTTTCAGGAACACGTTGAACACGATGGGCACCATTTTCAAACTTCAGCTTAGAGTACGCCCCTTTACCATTAATCATGAAGATGATTTCCTTGAAGCCGCCTAAACCCGTTGCACTCATATCAATGACTTCCGTTTTCCAGCCCTGCATTTCGGCATATCGGCTATACATACGGTATAAATTCCCGGCAAATAGGGCAGCCTCATCGCCACCAGCAGCTCCACGGATTTCCATAATAACGTTTTTATCATCGTTAGGATCTTTAGGAATTAGCAAAACTTTCATTTTTGCTTCTAATTCTTCCGAGGTTGCTTCTAATTCACTTAGTTCTTCTTTTACCATATCACGCATATCAGCGTCTAGCTTTTCTTCAAGCATGGCTTTCGCGTCTTGAATCTGCTCTTTCACTGATTTATATTCTTTGTACGTCATGACCGTTTCTTGAATATCGGATTGCTCCTTAGAATACTCGCGAAGCTTTTTTGTATCGTTAATAATTTCCGGGTCGCTAAGTAGTTCATTCAACCGTTCATATCTATCTTCAACTGCTTGTAATCGATCAAACAAATTTTCCACCTCATCATCTTCTCGGTTAACCGTCTATCAAACATATTACACTTTTTAATCACAATACTTCTATTATAGTATAACCAAAATATCATCGTCTAGGATTCATAATGAATGAGACTCATTTATTTCCTGTAAATTTATCTATCCCATCAGCCATGCTTGTAGCCAAGCTTGTAACATACTTCTTATCTGCAAGTTTTTTATCTTCTGTTCTATTTGTCATATACCCAAGTTCAATTAATGTGACTGGAACTTTTGACCAATTGGTACCTGACAAATCATCTCGGTAAGCGATTCCTTTAACCGCTACGTTTTTTCTATTCTTCACTTCTTTTAAAATAGACTGGGAAGCCTGTAAGCTATTTTTATATACTTGTTTAGATATGTATCGATTTTTAGAGGACGGTGTTAAAATCGAAAGTCCTGTTTGCTTAGGATTTGTAGAGCCGTCTGCATGAATTCGTATGTATAAGTCCGCTTTATTTTTGTTTGCTAGTTTTGCCCGTTCTACATTACTAATATTCACATTGTTTTTTGTGCGTGTATAAACAACTTTGTAGCCTCTACTTTTAAGAATTTCCCCGAGTATGAACGACGCTTCTAACGTTAATTTATATTCAGGCTTCCCTGTAAATCGACTGCTCGTCCCACCTGCGACTTTGATTTTTTTTATTTTCGAACCGGGTCCGACTGGTTCCTTCGATAAGTTTGCTTTTTGCTGATGCCCGGGATCAATCACAATTACTTTCTTCTTTACATTAGAAGCAGCTTCCTTTTGATCAACTGATGGTAATCCAATTAATAATACAATTGCGATAATAATCATCCAAAATTTTTTCATGTCTCTAACTCCTCTCTGCTTCATTTTACCCTATTTTTCTTTTGTAAAAAACCAACAAAAAGCTGCTCAAGATTGATTGGAATCTTAAGCAGCTAAACTGTTACATTTGAACTTTTAAGTCCGTGCTCGTCCTTCCAGGTACTTCGTGATGGTGACGACAACGCGGTTCGTAGGCTTCGGAAGCCCCCACAAGAATAATCGGTTCATTGTAGGCAGCCGGTTGACCATCAATCAGTCTTTGCGTTCTGCTTGCCGGTGAGCCACAAACAGCACAGACCGCTTGCAGCTTCGTTACAGACTCAGCTAATGCTAGTAAAGCGGGCATTGGACCAAATGGTTCACCACGAAAATCCTGATCCAATCCAGCTAAAATAACACGATACCCACTATTCGCAAGCTGCTGGGTTACTGTAATAATTTCTTCATCAAAAAACTGCACTTCATCAATGGCAACGATATCAATGGAATGATCTATATAATTGAATATCTCCGTTGAACGTTCAATCGGTCTGGCCACTACAGAACGACCATTATGCGACACAACAGCTTCCGTTGCATAACGATTATCCAGGCTTGGCTTAAAAATAGAAATATTTTGTTTCGCAAATTGAGCTCGATTTACTCTTTTAATTAATTCCTCAGATTTACCTGAAAACATGCTTCCGCATATTAATTCAATCCAGCCTGATTGCTTCATTTCATACATGGAATCAAAATCTCCTTTCCAGGTAAAGTCTATTTGGCTTCTTGTGCTAGACATCTATGCTCGTCGATTTGATGATATAAAAAAACAGGCAAGAAGTGTACCTGCCTGTTTTTCTTAAAAACATCGCCTTATTTAAGGTTGTATTTTTTGTTGAAACGGTCAACACGTCCGCCAGCTTCAGCGAATTTTTGACGTCCAGTGTAGAATGGATGACATTCAGAACAAGTTTCAACTTTGATTTCTTCTTTGATTGAACCAGTTTCGAATGTGTTACCACAAGAGCAAATAACTTTTGCAGCTTTATAATTTGGATGAATTCCTGCTTTCATTCTTTTCAGCTCCTTCTGCCCTGAATCTCGCGAAACAGAGTTATATTAACTATATGAGACGAATACTCTCACATTTATTGTAAAAACACATGAATTTATTATAACAACTTCATCTAACTTGTGCAACTCTTATTTATATAAAGTACGGAGTTGTTACAATGTTCCAAGTGTTCACTTCACTCATTTTCTTATCCCCGTTTAGCACTCGCAACGCCTTTTTTCATTTCTTCATCTAGCTTAGCAAAAAATTCTTCATTACTCTGCGTTTGTTTTAGGCGACGTAAAAATTTCTCGGCAAAATCAGGAGAATCTGACATGGTTTTGCGAATCGCCCATAGCTTGTCTAGATGCGCTTTTGGAATTAGAAGTTCTTCTTTACGTGTTCCGGAACGGCGGATATCTATCGCTGGGAAGATTCGTCGTTCAGCAAGAGCACGATCTAAATGGAGCTCCATATTTCCTGTACCTTTGAATTCTTCGTAAATGACATCATCCATACGAGAACCCGTTTCAACTAATGCTGTAGCCAAAATCGTTAAGCTACCGCCTTCTTCAATATTACGGGCTGCACCAAAGAATCGTTTTGGTCTATGAAATGCAGCTGGATCAATCCCACCTGAAAGCGTACGTCCACTTGGTGGAATGACTAAATTATAAGCACGAGCCAAACGCGTAATACTATCCATTAGGATAATTACGTCGCGTTTATGCTCCACTAAACGCATCGCACGTTCTAAAACAAGCTCCGCAACCTTAATATGATTTTCAGGTACTTCGTCAAACGTTGAACTTACTACATCACCTGCAACCGAACGTTCAATATCCGTTACCTCTTCAGGACGTTCATCAATAAGCAAGACAATTAGTTCTGCCTCTGGATGATTAGTTGTCACTGCATTGGCAATTTCTTTAATAAGCATCGTTTTACCAGCTTTAGGCGGGGCAACGATTAAACCACGTTGTCCAAACCCTACTGGTGCAAGTAAGTCCATAATTCTAGTCGATATGTTCTTTGGTGTTGTTTCCAATTTAATTTGACGTTCTGGATACAACGGTGTTAACCCTGGGAAATGCACACGTTCTTTAGCTGATTCTGGATTGTCGCCATTTACGGCTTCCACATGAAGCAATCCATAATAACGTTCATTTTCTTTCGGTGGACGAACCTTTCCAGATACTTTATCCCCATTACGCAAATCAAATCTACGTATTTGTGAAGCGGAAATATAAATATCCTCCGAACTAGGAGAATAATTAATTGGGCGTAAGAAACCAAAGCCCTCTGAAGGAATAATTTCAAGCACACCCTCCATGAACAGTAATCCATCTTGTTCAGCTTGAGCCTTCAAAATGGCAAAAATCAGTTCTTTTTTGGATAGCTTGCTGTAATAGGATACTTTATATTCGCGTGCGTGCTCATATAGATCCTTTAGTTTCATGTTTTCTAAATTCGAAATAGTTAAACTCATTATGACACCACACTTTAGTTAATTAGACATATTTCACCCATACTGAAAAAAGTAATGACTGATGGATAGAAGGAAAAATCACAGTCCATTTAGTTTTTTTAAACGGCTTTTCTCTTTTAAAGGATGAGACGTTCGTATTTATGAAGAAATAATTGGAAGGCTTCTTGAAGTTAGGAGTAAAAAGGTAGAATCTTTCTTTATACTATCAGAATTTATATCAAATGAAGATAGTATAAGGGCAACTACGCCTCTGTCTTCGCCTTTACAGGCTCGCTAATCGACGAGTTTTCTTTAAAACACATAACCTTAAAACAAGATTTATTGTACTTCCTTTGTATGAAATATTCAACCTAAATTTTTATATATAGAAAGCGAGCGGTGTTGACCGCCCGCATTTATAGTCTGACTAGTTAACCAATAAGACCATTTGGTTTTTTGATAATACTATGACGTCCTTCAATAAAACGAACTGTTCCAGATTTAGCACGCATAACGATAGAATGCGTTGTACCATATTGGCCTTTAAATTGAACACCACGTAATAATTCTCCATCTGTTACACCTGATGCTGCAAAAATTGCATCATCGCCACGTACTAGATCTTCCATACGAAGAACTTTGTTTACTTCAATTCCCATTTTTCCACAACGAATAATTTCTTCTTCATTTTGTGGAATTAATCTTCCTTGAATTTCACCACCAAGACATTTTAAAGCAACTGCTGAGATAACGCCCTCAGGTGCTCCACCTAAACCGAAAAGAATATCGACACCTGTTTTATCAAATGCTGTATTAATTGCTCCAGCAACATCGCCGTCATTAATTAACTTAATACGAGCTCCTGCCTCACGAAGTTCATGAATAATTTTAGAATGACGTTCACGGTTTAATACCGTAGCAACTACATCTTGAATGTCTTTATTTTTTGCTTTTGCAACAGCTTTAAGATTATCCAAAACTGAAGCATTTATATCAACTTGTCCAACCGCTTCTGGTCCGACAGCAATTTTTTCCATATACATATCAGGAGCATGAAGAAGATTTCCACGATCAGCGATTGCAAGAACTGCTAGTGCATTCCAACCACCTGATGCAACAATATTTGTTCCTTCTAAAGGATCTACCGCTATATCAACTAAAGGACCTACTCCTGTTCCTAATTTCTCACCGATATATAGCATTGGAGCTTCGTCCATTTCACCTTCTCCAATTACAACTGTCGCCTGCATAGGAATTGTATTAAACACATCGCGCATAGCAGTAGTAGCTGCATCATCGGCTTCCATTTTCAATCCTCTACCCATCCAGCGTGCAGAAGATAGAGCTGCTGCTTCCGTAACACGAACAAGCTCCATCGATAAACTTCTTTCCATTTCCTGGTTCCTCCTCAGCGTGAGCAAACATGTTTTTAGAAAAACACGACTTATTACCCCTTATGGTTGAAGTCGCTGTACCTAAAGGTATCATTTAAAGGCCATTTTTCTTACGCTTTAATCCTTTTAAATATTTTATATATTTAATTTGTATAACACATTATATCATACCATACTAACACAAAAAAGAAGTGTCAGTTTTTTAACTGTTCAACTTCCTCTTTTGTCATTTTTTCACGCCAAATCGTTGCTCCTAGACCTGAAAGCTTTTCAACTAGATTACTGTAGCCACGATCAATATGTTCTACGCCTGTCACTTCAGTTACTCCTTCTGCCAATAAACCTGCAATAACGAGTGCAGCTCCTGCCCGTAAATCGCTGGCTTTTACCTTAGCACCCTGTAGCTGAACTGGACCGGTAATTATCGCTGCTCGTCCCTCTACTTTAATTTGCGCGTTCATCCGTCGCAATTCATCTATATGCTTAAAGCGGGCACCATAAATCGTATCGGTAACGACACTTGTGCCAGTCGCACTAGTCAATAATGAGGTAAAGGGCTGCTGTAAATCAGTTGGGAATCCCGGATACACTAATGTTTTAATATCTACGGCCTTCAAACCAATACCTGGGGACACAAAAATCTGATCGTCACCTGCTTCTACTTGAACGCCTGCTTCACGCAGCTTAGCCGTTACTGATTCAAGATGCTGTGGAATGACATTATCAACCAAAATCCCTTGACCAACAGCAGCAGCTAAAATCATAAATGTACCTGCTTCTATTCGATCAGGAATAATCGTATGCCGACAGCCATGGAGATTCTCGACTCCATCAATACGAATAATATCCGTTCCCGCACCTTTAATTTTTGCACCCATATTTGTCAATAGTGTTGCAACATCAATAATTTCCGGCTCTTTCGCTGCATTTTCAATTACGGTTCTACCCTTTGCTAAAACAGCTGCCAACATAATATTAATGGTTGCCCCGACACTGACTACATCAAGATAAATTCGCGCACCTATTAGCTCTTCAGCACGTAAATAAATCGCACCTTGTTCATTAGTCACTCGAGCACCTAATGCTTCAAAGCCTTTTATATGTTGATCAATAGGACGTGGTCCAAGATGACAACCACCAGGAAGACCAATAACTGCTTTTTTGAACTTTCCAAGCATCGCCCCCATTAAATAATAGGATGCACGAAGCTTTTTAACATGACCATTAGGCAGAGGCATAGAGACCATTTGACGCGGGTCTACGGTCATTTCTCCATCCTCAAAGTGGACTTGTCCACCTATTTCCTCCATTAATGCTTTTAATGTTTGTACATCTGAAATATCAGGTAAACCTTCGATCGTTACAGGGGAATCTGCTAGGATGGTTGCAGGAATGAGCGCAACTGCACTATTCTTTGCACCACTTACACGTATACTTCCTTTTAGAGGGTAACCGCCCGCAATTTTTATTTTTTCCATAATAAACTCCCTTCCACGCTAAGCACTGTAGAAGCTTTCCATATAATTTTTTCCAAAAAACTGTGCAAAATTCGATTAGAAAAACACGACTTATCGCCCCAATAGCGAAAGTTGATTTTTCTTATACTATCATCCTCATGATGTAAATTCTAATAGTGTAAAATACATGGTTTATTTTATTAGTGTGTACAGAAACAGCAAAGTCATGTAAAAAAATTGAGAAATTTTTCTAAATTTAATGGCTTAGCGAGAAAGTTTATTATTGTTCTGTACGCGTACTCCAGTCTTTAAGAAATGCTTCAATGCCTTTATCTGTTAATGGATGGTTAAATAATTGAAGAATGACTTTATAGGGAACTGTAGCAATATGTGCGCCTTTCAAGGCTGCTTCGGTAATATGCATTGGGTGACGAATAGACGCCGCGATAATTTCCGTCTGAATGTCATGAATAGCGAAAATATCTGCTATATCTGAAACGACTTGTAAACCATCATGACCGATGTCATCTAAACGACCAAGGAATGGCGATACATAAGAAGCACCCGCTCTAGCAGCTAACAAAGCCTGATTCGCACTAAAAATAAGAGTTACATTCGTTTTAATCCCTTTTTTAGAAAGGGCAGCTACCGTTTTTAGACCGTCCGGAGTCATTGGAACTTTTATGGTGATATTAGGGGCAATCGTAGCTAATTCTTCTGCTTCTTTCATCATGCCTTCATGATCTAGGGAAATCACTTCTGCTGATACAGATTCTTTAACTAAGTCGGTAATTTCTTTTAAACGATCATGAAAAGAAACACCTTTTTCCTTAGCTACTAGTGATGGATTAGTTGTCACTCCTGCTAGAATTCCAAGTGCATAGGCCTCACGAATTTCGTCTATATTCGCCGTATCAATAAAGAATTTCATATAATAAACCTCCGTATGATTGTTAGAAAAGCGGAACCGGCTTGCTTACGCCAGTGGAGCTAGACACCAGTACGCATCGAAATTTGCATACTTTTTTATTTTCTTTTAACAAATCCCTTCTATAGTTGAAATATAGAAGGGGATTGCTATGTAGTTATTAAGCTTTACCGTTTGAACCAAATTCACGAATCTTACCGATCACTGCTTCTTTAATTGCTTCACGTCCTGGTCCGATAATTTTACGTGGATCATATACTTTTGCGTTTGTGTTTAGAAGATCGCGTACTACTTTTGTGAAAACAATTTGGTTTTCTGTATTTACGTTAATTTTTGACGTACCAAGAGATATTGCTTTTTGGATATCCTTTGTAGGAATCCCCGTTCCCCCATGCAATACTAAAGGCACTTTCGTTAAATCACGCACTTCTTCCATTTCCTTATATCCAAGCTTTGGTTCTCCCTTGTACAAACCGTGAACAGAGCCTAATGCAGGAGCAAAACAATCTACACCTGTTTCTTTTACTAATCGATCACATTCTTGTGGATCAGCGTAAATAACGCCATCAGCCACCACATCATCCTCTTGTCCACCAACTGTTCCTACTTCAGCCTCAACTGAAATATTATGAGCATGAGCGTATTCTACTACCTGTTTCGTCATATCAATATTTACATCAATCGGATGATGAGAAGCATCAATCATAACAGAAGTAAAACCAGCATCGATGGCTGCTTTACAGTTTTCAAAGCTAGAGCCATGATCTAAATGAATGGCAACTGGTACTGTAATTTTCATATCTTCTAGTAAACCTTTTACAAGCATAACAACGGTTTTATACCCACCCATGTAGCGGGCAGCACCTTCAGACACCCCTAAAATAACAGGTGATTTTTCTTCTTCAGACGCAGCTAAAATAGCTTGTGTCCATTCTAAATTGTTAATGTTAAATTGTCCAACAGCGTACTTTTCTGCAAGTGCTCTGTCCAACATTTCCTTCATTGAAACTAAAGGCATTGAAACTTCCCCCTATTACTAAATTCATTTTCCGTAAATCACCCTTTTCCCCAAAAGCATTTAATCAAATGGCATAGAAGTAGTGATTATTACATTCTCTTTAAGAATATCAATTCATGAAAAAAACGGCAACCACTACCTACTGTTAATTTATTATTGTGGATTAGTTAAGGGGAAGCAAATCCACTCTTCCCAAAAAAATACGACTACTCTTTTGCAAATAAAGACAGCCGTATGAAGGTAATAAAATTAGATCTTCGTTATGTAGTTAGTCTATACCAAAACGAATAAAAAATAGACTCATTTAGCTTTAATAACTTTGATATTTTTCCGACATTTTGATAGCTAAACTATAGTCCATGATGAGCATGTCGAATCAACTAGATTGAATGGGCAAATAATCCCGAACTGCTTTTCTTATATCGTCAATATCAAATGGTTTAGCAAAGTGAGTAATGGCCCCTAATTCTTTTGCTTCTTGAATCATATCGAGCTCTCCATACGCAGTCATAATAATGACACGAATGTCAGGATCAATTTTCTTCACTCTTTTTAAAATTTCTATTCCATCCATTCCTGGAATTTTCATGTCTAATAAAATAAGATCTGGTGCATTATTTTGAACGATATCAAGTGCTTGTATCCCGTTTGCGGCTTGATACGTTTCATATCCTTCTCTCATCATTACTTCGTTTAATAGGATTCTAATCCCAAATTGATCATCCACTATTAAAATTTTCCCCACCATATAATCACCCTTTCTGATTCTACTCCCTATATAAGAATAAATCCTACAAGAAAAATTCGCCAATTACTCTTTAATCCCTGCATAAATTGATATTGGAAACATCTATATATCCCTATTTTATCTTTTTTTTCCATAATGTACAGTTGTTTAAACTTTTCTTTTTGCAAAGCAATGGATTCTGATAGTATGGAAATAAGGATAAGATTCTAAAATGCAGACAATATACAGCAAAAAGGAGTTTAACTTAGAAGATGTTAAAAATGTTTTCAACCCAATTGACCGGCCTATTTAAAAGTATTATGGAAAAAGAAGAGTTTAACTTAGAAGATGCTGCCCGCTTATTAACTCAAGCAGCAGTTGGCGATGGTACCATCTATATTCACGGTTTTGGTGAGATGGAGGGCGTGACCAATGAAGCATTGCAAGGAATTGAGCCTATGCTAAAAACAAAAGCTTACAACTCGGATATTACCCTAACACAGGAAGATCGCTTTTTATTATTCAGTCGCTATTCAAATGACCCAGAAGCGGTCCAATTAGCTCAAAAATTGAAGATGGAGGGTGTCCCATTCGCAGCTGTATCTACGATTGTTCAATCTGATACAGACTCTCTCCAAACATTAGCAGATGTTTCTATTGATTTAAAGGTAGAACGAGGATTAATTCCTAAAGAGGATGGCAAAAGAACAGGTTACCCGACTTTATTTGCTGCCTTATTTGCTTATTTTGGCATTAAATTTACGATGGAAGAAATCTTGCAGGAATATCTTGAAGAATAATAAAGGGAGCATCACTACGGTCTAACGGGTTCTGTTTAAAGGTGTAAGCAAACAAATGATCCTAGCAAAGGGGCTTTCAGAAAAGTCAGTGAAAGCTGACTTTTTGAACAACCTTTTCTAAGGAATACAAACAGTGTACGGTTCTTGAGTTCTGCTCTCTCCCCTTTTTCACGATATTCAACCGGATAAAGTCACTGAGACTCGCTCTCTCTCCCCTTTTTCACGATATTCAACCGGATAAAGTCATTGAGACCCGCTCTCTCTCCCCTTTTTCATG
>SMEO01000027.1_pt1 | contig 38695 bp, 40 predicted proteins | sample 2456251 | NCBI WGS metagenome assembly SMEO01 (sample SAMN10132594, study PRJNA489261) | soil metagenome | isolation source: day1 control-silt loam soil ammended | place: USA | reverse complement strand
GCAAGGGGGCGAACCCCTCGGTTATATAAGATCGAGAAGTGTTGAGTTTTGTTGTATTGATTCTCGATTACAAACATATAATGAGTTAGAAAATATGATGTCACTGCAAGCAATTTAAAATGGCAAATAAACATAATAATTCTTCTATTGATATTAGCTTAATTTGCTCAAATAAGGGACGGTAGCTTAATTGGATGGGGCTTGTAACTTAGCGGCCTAAAGTAATTTGCTCATAACAAAGAGATCCTGGGTTCGAATCCCAGCGGGCCCACCATTTTAATTTTGGAGTTTACTGTTGAAACATTTGATGAATCGTTTGTTGTAGATGTTGGTAACTGTATGAAAGATATTACAGTTGAAGAGTTAATGTTACAGATTAAGAATTATTTATATAGTAGGTTGGCCGAGTGGTCGAAGGCAGATGGTTGCTAACCATTAGAGTGTAATAGCTCCAAGAGTTCGAATCTCTTACCTACTGCCAAATTTCAACGCCATCATAGCTCAATTGGTAGAGCACTTGTTTTGTAATCAAGGGGTTGGGGATTCGAGTTCCTCTGGTGGCACCATTTAAAACGCTGAATTGGTATATAGTTTGTGCCTTGGGCTTCCAACCCAATGAAAAGAGTTAGAGTCTCTTATTCAGCTCCAATTTTTTTAGACCCTGGCATTTGTCAGGGTCTTTTTTTATTATCAGGTGAAAAATACAAATGATTATAGAAATCAATTCAATGATGGAATATATAGAAGAACATGGACTACATAATAAGTACACGGTTGTTAATAACTTATAAAGGATATTGGATTACAACAATCACTATAAACAAAGAGTTATGGTTTGAAGTGTACTACAATCCTGATTATACGTACATTGGCGTTGAATACACATTCAGTAGTAAGCTATTGAGTGAGTGTTTAGACTTCTGTGATATTTTGTATTACACAACAAATCGTTAAATACAAATACACATATGATTATTATATTAAGGAGTTATAAACATGCTATCATTTACAGAATTTGTATTACAAGAATCAACACAAGCTGCATTCGGAGTTACTTGCGTTGATAGTAATGGAAATAAAACATTTGTTACACGTGTAGGTCAGCGTATGTGGGCTAAAACATCAAAAGGTGTCGATGTTAGTTTAAGTAATGTTGGAATCAGCCCCGAAGTTGTAACAAAAGCTCTAAAAGCTAAAACAGCAAAACAATTTGCTAAAGTATTGTCGGATACGAGTGAATATAAATATAAATTTGAAGTAGATCCGCTATACGAACCACCTGTTGTAGCAGCATCTGATGAGAACTCAAGAATCCAAGTAACATTCAATGATGGAAGTAATAAACGCCATCTAATTAAGGTCGGATCTATCATTACGTATAGAACAGATAAAGGAATCAAATTAAGTATCAAAGATCTGTTTATGTTCAGTACATCTGATTTCGATGCAATGAAAAAGGCTAAAACCGATAAAGAGTTCCTAAAAATTGTTAAATCCAAAATTTCATCTGCTAAGCTAGTATAACACAACAAACTAAATATCGTTATAATACAAGCAATTAAAAATTATTTTAAAAAAGTTTGAAATACCTGTTGTCATACGTTTAATTTGTTTATACTATTGATTTCAAGAGATGAGGTTAAGTTTGATTGCAAATGAAATTGATCTCTGAAACTAACTTAAATCACAAAGGTGAATATATTATGAACAAAATGTTGAAAGCTCAAGAGATTTATGATTCAATCCACACTAACGGATATGATCTTAAAGGAAAGTCATTACGTCAAGAATTCATGGATCGTGCAATGAATGAAGCTAAACTTTCAAAACATGGTGCAAATTCTTACTATCAGAATATTCGTAATGAACGTGTTCACGGTAAGAGTCTGTATGAGTACAATAAATCAACTGATGAAGATAATAATCAGTCAGAAAATACGAGCCGTATTCGTCGTGGAAATCGTACAAATCGTAATCGTACAACTGAAGTGAAGCCTGAATTCCACATCGAACATAGTTGGGTGGTTATGCAAGGAACACAGATTGTAAATAGTTTCAAGTCACAAAAAAGTGCTAAAAACTATGTACAGACTACAGGTGGAGTAATTGCTTAATTGTAGTTGATTAAACAAAGATAAGCAATTGTACCTGGTTCGGAGAATCGAAACTCTAAGCAAATATTTCGATTACGTATTCAACTCATAAAAAAGCTCATTGATTCAATCAGTGAGCTTTTTTTATGTCTATTATAAAATAATTAAAAATAGTTGTTGACACCCAACCCGATATTTTATATACTGAGCCACATAGAGAGGAACAATAGTTCCAAAATCAGATTTTAAAACACAAAGGAATATAGTATGAAAACTTCAAAAATGACTAAAGCAAAAGCAATTTTCGCTAAAGCAACTTCTCGTAAAGAGTTTATTGAGCAAGCGGCTGTTGAAGGTCTTTCTAAACACTGTGCTGCTACTTATTACCAAAACCTTAAAAATGAAGCTAAAGGTGAAAGTCTATATAAGTATAATAAAAACGTTGTTAAAGCTGTGGTAAATGTTGAATATACACCTGTTAATCGCTGGATTGTATGTAATGACGGTAAAGCTGTAAACTGCTTCAAATCACGTCAATTAGCACGCGATTTCGCTAAATTAAACGACTTCAAAGTTATAGACGCTCGAGCGTAAACATCAGTACAATACGTTGTATTAAAATAATTTAAAATAATTGTTGACTACAGCGTTTGAAAGTAAGAATATTATATTCACAGAAACACAAACTAAACAATTTTTTAAAACGTTTATGGAGTAATTCAAGATGACAACTTTAAACAAAATGCAGTTAGCTAAAGAAATTTATGAAATCGTTAATGCTGCTGAATACACACCAACAAAAAGTATTCGAGCTGATTTCATTGATCGTTTGGTCATTGAAGCTGAAATGACCAAATCAGGTGCAAGCACTTATTATCAAAATCTACGCAATAAAGCAAATGGTCGTGGATTATATGAATACAATAAGACAGCGAGTAAGAAAGCTACAAGTGAAAAGAAAGTCAAGATTGAAGTTGATCCTCGACTTGATATCAACGTCGAATCGATCGAAGTTAAAACTCAAATTGAAATTGAGCCTGTCGTTGAGCAGGTTGTAGAATCTGAAGTGAAGCCAAGTGTGCTTGATGAAATCATGGATTCAGTTGAAGCTCAATCTCAAACATTAATTGATGATGAACCAACTCAAAGTGTACTCGACCAAGTTGTGGATTCGGTTGCTGCCGAGCCTAAACAAGAAACTAAAACTCAACCAAAACGTGTTGATGTTAAAGCGAAAGTTGATGTTGTTGAAGTACAAGGATCTGCTCCTAAAAACCAACAAATGCGTTGGGGTGTTGAACAAGATGGTAAGACTGTTGATATGTTCAAAACACGTACTGCTGCACGCAAATACGTTGAAGAACATGGTGGCAATGTAGTTGACCATGGTGCTTAATACCAAATCGGATATCAAACCCTCTACATGAACTGAGGGTTTTTTATTATCTGATGTTTTAAAATGTATAAATACGTCGTATCATACATACCAAACGTATAATAATAACATTTAAGGAGATGCATTACAAATGACACAACCAAATATCAACAAATATAGTAAATTGTCGGAAGTTGAACACGTACTATTGCGTCCGGGCCGATATTTAGGATCTATTAATAAAGAAGAACATGAGCGTTGGATTATTGAAGAAGGTGTCATCGACGAAGTTAAATTATCGTACACTCCAGCATTCCATAAACTTTTTGATGAAATTATTTCAAACTCAGCAGATCATGCAAGAACACCAGAAGGTAAGCATTTAAATCGTATTGATGTAACTGTTGATGGTAATGTAATTTCAGTATTTGATAATGGTGGTATCCCAGTTGTTATCCATCCTGAATACAATCAATACATTCCAGATATGATCTTTGGTGAGCTACGTTCGGGATCTAACTTTAATGATGATGAAGATAGTTTATCAGCAGGTCAGAATGGTGAGGGTAGTTCACTTGTATCAATTTTCTCTAAATCATTCATTGTTGAAACTGCTTTAGCTGGAAAGAAATTCCATATCGAGTACAAGAATAATATGTCTGAGAAAACGGAACCTAAAATATCAACAAGTAAAACCAACTTTACACGAATTACATACACACCTGATTTAGCTCGTTTGAATATGGATAGTATTACAGATGATGATTTACTACTGCTAGAACGTCGTGTAAATGAAATTGCGTTCACCAACCCAAATCTAAAAGTTACGTTTAATGGAAAGAAGTGCGAATTAACCAACTTTGAAACTTTCGTTAAGCGTTATAATCCAGAAGCAATTTACTTTGAAACTGATCGTTGGCGTATTGGTGTCGCACCTAGTAAATCAGGGTTTAAACACATTTCGTATGTTAATAGTACTCCTTCATATGATGGAGGAACTCATCTAGATTACGTGACTTCGAAAATTGTTGATTCTGTACGCACTAAGATTGAGAAACTAACCAAACAGACGATCAAACCAAGTGATATCAAAGGTGGTTTAACAGTACTAATTGATTGTAATATTAACAATCCACGTTACAACTCACAAACCAAAGAAAAGCTGATTACGCAACCAAGCCAATATGGTTCAACGTTAGAGTTTGACGATAAGTTCATTAAGAAGTTACAAACATGTGCTGCTGTTCGCGATATTGTAGAGTGGGCAAATCGCAAAAAAGATTTAGATGAATTGAAGAAGGTTGAGCAACAAGATCAACAAGCTCGTCGTGCTGGATTCTACGATATTCCAAAATATAGACCAGCCACAAGTAAAGATCGTAGTAATTGTGTATTGTTTGTGTGCGAAGGTGATTCAGCTTCGAGTCCTTTACTTGATGCATCTAATCCAAAGATTCATGGGGTATTTCCATTAAAAGGTAAACCAGAAAACTGTTTTGCTAAGAAGCTGACTGACGTGCTATCTCAAGAAATTATGAATGTATCACGTATTCTAAATCTGAGTATTACAAAACCAGATTACACAAAAATGCGGTATGATAAGATTATCGTGGCGACTGATGCTGACGTCGACGGGCGACATATTACCGCTTTATTGAGTTTACTATTTTCTCGCTTTTGGCCTGAGTTGTTAAAACAAGGTCGAGTTCAAATGTTCCAAACTCCATCTGTAATTGTTAACTATAAAGGTGCTGTATACAACTTCATTGAAGAGTCTGAATACGATGAATGGATTGTAGGGAAAACTGGATATACAACAAAGTATTGTAAAGGATTGGGTGGGCATGATTCTAAAACATTTGCAACATTCTTACAAGATCCAAAATCGTTTGTTACCCTAGAATATGTACCAGCTCGTGATGACGAAGCTCTTAGTATGGCATTTGATCCAAAACGTGCAGATGATCGCAAAGAATGGGTTGCTGTGATTTAATTTCAGTCTAAATAAAATAAATCATTGACGAGATATTATCTTTATGGTAATATCTCGCATATTATAGCTTTACAGGAGAAATTTAACATAATGGCAACAGCGACATCAAAAACGAAGAACAATAAAAAACAAGTTGAAATTGCAATCGAATCTGATCCAAACAACTCAAAAACTATTTTAGATTTTATCAATAATGAACTGCGTGAATATGCAGTGTATGATAATAGCCGATCAATTCCAAGCGTGGTGGATGGTTTAAAAACATCACAACGTAAAGTGATCTATACAGCATTTACCTTGAAGAAAGGTGTGATGATTAAAACAACAGCGTTAGGCGCAAAAGCATCTGATTTAACACATTACAAACATGGCGAAGCTAGTATTGTGGGAACTGTTATTAAATTAGCACAAGATTATGCAGGATCGAATAACTATCCGTTATTGGAAAAAGATGGTCAGTTTGGTACAGCTCAGTATAATCAATCATCTTCACCTCGTTACATTCATGTATCAAGAAATGATGCTATTGATGATATGTTTGATGCACACGATCGAGAGATTGTAAAATACCTCAAGTTTGATGGTGAATCGATTGAGCCTGAGTACTACCTTCCTAAATTACCATTGATTCTAATCAACGGATCCGTTGGTATTGGTAATGGGTATAGCACAAAGATTTTAACTCGTGATGTATCTAAAGTTGCTGAGTATGTAAAATCTAAAATCGAAACAGGTAAAGCCAACCCAGATTTATTATTACCTAGCTTCAATGGATTCAATGGTCGAATTGAGCAGGTTACTCAAAACTCTTATAAGATTTATGGTAAGATTGAACGATTAACAAGTACTAAATTTGCTATTACAGAATTGCCACCATTTTCATCATTCCAGTATGAAAACGTTAAAGATCGTATTTTAATTCCAATGAAATTAAATGGTGTGATTTCAGATTTCGAAAATGAATCACAAGATGGTAAGTGGAATATCATTATTAGTCATAAACGTGAATTTGGGTTAAAGACGGACGAAGAAATTATTGAAACATTAAAGCTGTTTGAAAAATCAAGCGAGAATATTACAGCGTGGGGATATGATAACAGACTAAAAGTATTCAACTCAGCTCAAGAACTTGCTGATTACTGGATCGATAATCGTTGTGGTTGGTATCAAGTATACAAGGATCATGTGCTCAGTAAAATGAAAGTTAAGAATGCATATCAGTATAATTTATTGAAGTTGATTGAGTATTGGTTAGCAAATCCCTCAATAACATCATTAAAGAAAGGACCTTTACTGGACGAGTTATCAGCAATCGTTGATGATAAAGAGCATATTGCTAAATTCTTGGATCAGAATATTTTGTCTTTAACGTCTGAACGTGTCGCTAAGTTAAAGAAAGATATTTCAGAGTTGTTGAAAGAGCAACGAGCTTTAGAGAAGAAAACTAAAGAAGATCTGTTTATTCAAGAGGTTTCCAAATTTGTTAAATAATATTCACTAACATGCTATTATAGGGAGTATTATAAATGCAAACATTGCTTGAGTTTGAAATGACATTATCGGAAGATGAGTCTTTATTAGAATCATTAATCGAATCACTTAGTGCTGGTGAAACTGTAGTATTTGAAGAGAATGGAGATAAAAAAGTTGGTGAATACGTCACAATTAATGGTCGCGATACTAAATATAAAATCATCAAACAAGATGAAGACGTGTTAACTTTTGCTAATAAATTTGGTAATAATATTATTATTCGTGCGATTAATAAAAAATTAAAACAAGTTAGCGAGATTGTAATCAATACAGGTACAATTGGTGAGCTAAAAGCTTTATAATAAATAAAAGACATCTTAGAAATAAGGTGTCTTTTTTTATTTCCTTATATATAATACAATGATTCTTATACAATGGAGATATCCAATAAAATGGTAAACAAGCAATCATTCGCGATTAAATCAGTAAAATCTATTCTTATTGAACCAACATTAAATGCAGACTCATTGACTGAGTCTGAACGAGTTGTATTGCTGGGAATGATTCATGATTGTGGCTTTTCTTTCAATCAACATGATACATACAAGTTTATGAGTAGCCACATCACGTATGATAAAGCTGCTGAAATAATTAAAGCTATCGAATACGTGGTTGGTGATCATGTAGCTCATAAATTCTTACAAGGTTCGTTTCCAATTAAAGATCCAAATCAGTTACACCGATCAATTATAGCTTGTATGAATTATCTACATCAATACTTCCCTGATATATTCCATTCAGTATTACAAGAAGATCGCATCGCAGCACCTTTACAGATTACGCACTACTCCGATCCCAAAATTCTAACAATTGTTGGTAGTGTCGATGATAAGGTATTGGAATTATTTGGATCAAAAATCCCTTTATCGGCAGATCATGCTGAATTAGTAACATACCTGTATAACACAAATGATCCAGTACTCGATCGCGTTGATGGATCAGCAATTGTGTTAAAAGAAGTACTGGCGTATCAAGTTAAACGTGAAATTGAAGTTGATGCAATTGATAAAATTACATCAGCTCGATCAGCTACGGATATTTTACGTGCCATTGCTTTAATATCAGGTGAGCCTAATCCAAAACTTGATTCAGCATTCTCGATCAAATCAATTCCAAACAAGCAACGTCGTAAGATTGTGGAGTGTTTGGATACAATTGCAACAATAGAAGATTTAACAATCAATAAAAACTTATTCAAGCGGTTATTTAAAATGCTTCATTTAAATACGCCACGTTTTAAAAAGTTTAGCAATATCAACAATCTAGCCAAAACTCTGAGAGAAGTTAATAACCCAAAAACAATTCGTACAGAAATTCAACGTGTTGTGGATGGATTTGGTAGCGATGAAGGATTTGATTATTTGATCAACAACCCATCAGTATTTGTTCGCAACTTGGATGCTATTTTACGAAAGTACGATTCGAATGAAGTTATTGATAAAGTTAAGAAATCGTTTACAAATAATACTGTGAATACAAAGATTTTATTACAAGCTCTTGAGCACTTTAATAATCGACTTGTTAAGCTAGATACTCGAATGTTTACGCTGAAAGGTCGTTCACAGCCTGTGGTTGTAGATGATAAACCGTTAGAACCAATGGAATTTGAAACCGTTAAATTGCTAAGTAATATCTTTACACAAGAGCTACAACGTCAATACAAGCTGAGTTCTAATTGGTTCGAACGAGCTTATATCGATCCAGCGTTATATAAGATTAATATTCCTAAGAACTTGTCGGAAGAAGATGGGTTAAAACAATTATCGCGAGGCTCACGTTATAAGCTAAACACAGATGAAAAAGGATCTGTTATTCGATTGTTTGTTCATTGGGCTGATAATTGTGATATTGACTTATCTGCTGTGTTATACGATCAAGAATTTAAAGTTCTAGATGATCGAGATGCTCAAATCAACTTTGGTAATTTACATGGTCATTTCTATGAACATTCAGGTGACGTTCGTTATGCTCCAGATGGTGGTAGCGAATTCATTGATATTGAATTAGAAAAGATTCCAACAAATACTCGGTATATTGTAATGGTTGTTAATAATTATTCAGGAGATAGTTATGATAGCGTTAATGAGTTATTTGCTGGGTTCATGATTCGAAAAGATCGGTTAATGGGTAAAGCGTTTGAACCCCGAACGGTTGAAGATAAGTTCTCAATTCGTGGTGGATCAAATATAAAACAATTATTTGCGTATGATGTAGTTACAGATGAAATCATTTTGATTAATGCATCCAGCACAACTTGTGATGCGTACAGTATTCGCGATATGGATGATGATAACCAACTACTCAAATCCGTTGTTGAGCGTAATTACATATCTATTGGTAATCTGATTGAACTGCATTCAGAATATGTACTGTGTGAGGACGAGCAACTCACGTTATCAGATGAGGAAAAATCCAATACAACATTCTTTGACTTGGATTATGGATTGGATACACTTAACATCACAACAAATATGATGTAATACTAGCATAAATCATTATGGTGCGTGTGAATTAATACGCGCCATATTTTCTACATGTAATAACACAATTAGGATAATATAAAACTATGGGTGGAACTGCGTTTAAACATTTAGGTTACGATAGCGAGCGAATGACCGTATCCGAATTCAAACAATATGAACAAGAAATTGTTAATATTTTAGATAAATTGGGAATTGAAAATTATAAGATTCCATATGTAAAGGAGAAGGATTCTTTCGGTGATATTGATATTATTGTTGTTAAACAAAATGATGTGGGCATATTTGATAAGATAGTTGAAAACATTAGCTTGTTTGGATTGACGGAAGATTTCATTGTACGCAACAAGCAATTCATGTCGATATTGTATAAACAAAAGTATCAAGTTGATTTCATATCAACATCAAAAGAATATGCTGAGTATAATGTGAATTACCTGTCATATAACGATTTAGGTAATCTAATTGGGCGTGTGATTAAAGAATCTGGATTTAGACATGGTCATGATGGATTGTACTACGTATACCGTGAAGGGAATCATTACAAACAGCTAATCCCATTATCAAAGGATTATTACAAGACGTTAGAAATCCTGGGTTTAGATCCAAGTGTTTTCAAAAAAGGATTTGATACATTCACTGATATGTTTGAATATGTAGCATCTTGTCAATATTTTAAGAAATCCAGATTCGATTTGGATAACCTAAACAATAGAAACCGTGTTCGTGACCGCAAGCGTAAAGTATACAATCAATTCGTTAATTATGTACGAGATTTGGAAGAGAGTACACAAATTGTGCCAAGCCCATTTGATGTATTCCCACATTTAGTTGATGCTTGTGATAAAATTAAAAAAGAACGTAATGTGCACAATAAGTTGAGAGAAATATTCAATGGTCGAAATATAATGAAATGGACTAATCTGAGTGGTAAAGAATTGGGTAACTTCATAACTCACGTTAAGTCACTACCAGATTTTGATCAACATACCAAAACAATTAAAGATTGTGAATTGTTTATCAAAGATGAATATTTTAAGTGGAATGTTAAATAAATAGACCAATATAACTAATAAGGGGAATACACATGCTAGATTTCAAACAATTTATTGCAGAATCTACCAAATCAGCTAAGCAAGAACAACAAGTCATTGATAACAAAGATAGCAGCGATCTTTCTAAATCAACATCGAGTGGTGAGAAAGAAAAGGAAGATAAAGAAGCTGTTAGAGACGCTGAGGCTGAAAATGAGAAGCGCGATAAAGATGAGAAAGAAAAAGAAGATGAAGAAGATGAAGAATAATTAAAAATATGTTGACAGATGTTTCATTCACGAGTATATTATTCTTAACAAGGATAGAAAATATCCATTTAAGTATTAGAGAAAAAATATGAGGTGAATGAAATGTCTGAATTAATTATTGTATTGTTGATTACTTGTTTTGTGTTGATTGTATATGCTAAAATCAAAAGCGTTTATAACTCTAATACATTTACTCGTGATTGTAACCGAGCTTATAAAACTCGCCGTTATTCAACTATATATGTTAGAGCGTATTAATCTAATTACAACCAGGTCAGATTAAACAAATGAAATACTCAAAATAAACCCATAGCTATAATGATAGTTATGGGTTTTCTGTTATCTGTAAATAATAAATAACTATATCAAAAATAAAGGATTGATTATGAAAAAGTTTGCAGAAGTCGTTGATGTTTCTGATTGGCAAGTTGAAACAGATATTGGGTATGTAGATATCAAAAAATCAAATAAAACTGTTGATTATACAGTGTACAAAATAGAATTAGAAGAATATACAATTGAATGTGCGGATAATCATATTCTGATTGACGTGGAAGGAAACGAGGTATTTGCAAAGGATTCTTTAGGATTGTGTATTCATACTGATGTAGGACCTCAACGCGTAATAAACGTAATTAATACGGGTATATCTGAGGAAATGTACGACATTCAATTGAGTTATCACCATAAATATTTTACTAACGGAATACTATCCCATAACACGACTGTTGTTGGGGGATATATTCTACACCACGCTATTTTTAATAAAGCGTTTACAATTGCATGTCTTGCAAATAAACGAGATCAAGCTCAAGAAGTTCTAGGTCGTATTCAGTTAATGTATGAGCGTCTTCCATGGTGGTTACAGATGGGCGTTAAGGGATGGAATAAAGGTGATATTTGGCTAGATAATGGAACCAAAGTATTTATTGCAGCGACGTCAGGATCAGCAGTTCGTGGTAGATCATTAAACTGTTTCGGACCCAACACACCAGTAACACTACAAAATAAAAAATCATTAGATATTAAAACTGTTCAGATGCACGAATTGGAGAAAGAGTTACATGCTTACAATCACAAATCAAATACCTAGCACTAACCCTGATTCATGGTATAGGTTTAAAACAGACGAAGCATCAGTGTTGAGTTACATTGATTCAAATACGGGCGTTGATGAAAACTCTTCTCTAGTTATCAACGCAATTACTTCAAATGTGTTAATTCCTAAATGGTATAGACCTGTATACGATTTTAAAACACAATCAAAAGATTATCTAGGCAACCAACTAGCATCAAGTGAAATAGAGATGAATGGTGATAATTCACTGAGTATCGGATTCAATGATTCAATACTGGGCGGATTTAATTATACTGAACTCGACTTACAATCACCACCATCAATAGATACCATCATCAAATCAATTGATCAGGGTGAAATTAGAGATTATTTATTCCAATTACAAATGTCTCAAGATGTTAGTCGGGGTGGATCAATACTATTCGGTTACGATGAGACCGATGGATATCTACCAGCGATAGTTGATATACAGAATGGGCACACAGATGTTATAACTCCAAAGACGTATCAAACAATTGGAGGTAACTATGAAGTATGGTCAATGCCATTCAACCCTAGTAAAACATATCAAACTAACGATGCGGGTGTGTTAATTTATGTACCAGCTTTGGATATCAGACCAATGCAATTCAAATTTATAAATCCTATAACGGGACGCGATTTATATTCCAAGACCGTCACTTTCAGTAGAGATTCAACTATACCAAGCCAATTTGTACTTTCTAATAGTATATTCCCCAAAGATGATGTATACGAATCACCAAAACACAAAGAATACGAAGATGATCAAATAATTGGTTGCTTTGGTCGGAAAGGGACCAAATATTATAATCTAGATGATTTAGAAATAATACCAACTTTTGATATGGTTTATTTTATTGTGAAGGTCAATTCGATTAGTAGAATCAATACTTTTGAATATAACGATAGATTAACTCAGACGAATACTCCATTTATGGATAAATTAGGATTTAGATTTCATATAAGACCCTTTGATAAAACACTATATGTAAAAGATGTGTATGGAGATAATGCTATACATCCAATCGGAACAATATCTGATAATAATACAAGCATTATTCATATTAGATGTTGGTACTCTGCTGGGGACTCTAATAACTCAAATCCCAAATTTAATTATAAAATGAATTTTGAAATCAGTATTGGATTTAATACACCACGAGTTATAACTAGAAAATATGTTGGTGATATAATCGACATCAAATATAAAGGTGGTGATACAATACAATCAATTCCATCATTTGATAGCTATCCTTTTTATATGGGATTAATGCCTAGAATTGATTCAACACTCGAAACAAAAGTTTATAATGGTAAGGTTGGACAGCACATAGATGATCGTTATGATATGAATATACCATTATCTGCCACCATTCCAATAATACAACGCAGAATATATATTGATAACATTGTGATGTATAAAAATTTAACCAAGGAACAAATCGATCGCATCAGACAGGATTTTACTATTGGATCAACACCAAACAGTAATCGAGATGTTCATAAGAATTTAATTCAATATTGGCCATGTGAACAACTTAGACCTGTTGATTTGAGATCTACAGAAAATACAATATCTACCAGCACTTCAAATACTTATTACGATCTTTATGGATATATGAAGATGATTGGACCAGGTATAGTTAGTGTAAATGAAACGGAGCTTCATCGAGTTGTTAAAGGTAGTTTAAAGTTTGATGGTGATGTTATGGGGATTGCCAACACCATGGCCACATGGTCAAATGAATCTGGTGGCTACACTATCAATTTTTGGTTTAGATCTGAGCAATCTAGTAGAGGTACGATTATATGTGACATGGAAAAAGATACTGCCAATACGAGCGGTATATATATTGGTGTTGCTCGTGGAGGATTGCTAGAGATTGCAATCAACTCTAGTTCCAGCAGAATTTATCAAACTAATATATGTACGGGTGAATTCCGAATGATTACGATTGTTAAGGATGTTAACAGATATGAGTACATCATATATGTTGATTCTCGAGTTATCGATAGAATTCCAATGGGATCAATCATAGGAAGACGTTCTAAATCTTATGCCCAAAACTATCAAACTTATTTTATGGGACACCCCAAAGGACTACACACAACAGGTAGTTTATCGAGAGTTGGTTTTTATAAGGTTGGTTTATCTAGTGATGATATTCATCGAATTTATAGTGGTGATATTGAATTTAGAATAACTGGAACTATATTATCATTTAATATGCCATTTGCAACACCTGTTAGATTCTATAAAGCATTAACGGGTGAGTTGGTTAGTGAGGTTGAAAGTTCAGAAATAGATGGAGGATTTACATATAGGAGTTACGGTGGTTATGACACTCACATGCTAGTAACAAACAATAATAATCAATTTGGTAATATTCAAATAATTGGTCCACTATCACCAACATCATAGAATTTTCAACGCTTAAATATAAGTAATGAAATAATTCTATAATAACGCATGTGGGGGTGAATATGACAAATAAGAATGTATTTATATTTGACAGTTCAGATCTACACATACAAGAAAATCTAAAACCTGATAGTATTAAATTTATATTTAAAAGTTTAACGTCTGATGGTGGTGTGATTGTTACACCACCATTCATCAAAGATCCAAACACATTTTATATTGATTTTGATAAATCAGATTTACGAATTGAAGAAGATTTAATATCCACTGATATTAGAGTTTACTTTGGTGAGGATGATTCAATACAACCAAAATGTGATAATTTTTGGAAAGATGTTGATGGTGATAATGTTAGTATTGATTGTACCTGCTTAACACTGTGGGAGGAAAAAGACGGTGATTCAACTGATTTAGTTTTAGATTGTGTTGATGAAAGTATAAGTTGTGATGTTTTCTGGAAAGATGTTTTACCAGGTCAGGATGTTAATTTTGATTGTGGATGTATAGAAGAAAATAGAGACTCTAACGATTTCGTATTGGATTGTGATGGTGGTGATGATGATGGTGAAGTTAGCACATCAATACTAGGACAATTTAAAACGTCTATTGGTGAGAGTGTTAGATATGACATACACGGTCTTGAGATTTATAATACAAACGTCGGTGAGGTACTAACAGGCGACTTATTCACTAATAGAACATTAATTGATAATATTGTTGCTGTTGATGGATCAGAGTTATACGCGCAATTATATAGAGATCGAGAACTATCATTCCAAGCATATGCTGGTGAGAAGTTTACACAAAATATATTATTCTCAGCCATCGCAAAATTGGACCCAATTATTGAAGTTGGTGAAAATTTAAGTATCTCTTTATCAACACAATCTTCGTTTAGCTATAAAGTTGATGTTGGCGAGAGTTCGGAAGCTATCGTTAGATTCTATCCAACGTATAACATAGAATCTTTTGTTGATGTTGGTGAAGCTGCATCAACGATATTGAGTATATCGAGAAATCTAACTGTTGATATAACTTCTGGTGAGACTCAAGTTGTTAATATCAATTTTGCATCTAATAATAATTTGGATCCAGTTGTTGAAGTTGGTGAGAGTTTAGAATTTAATTTAAATCAAGATGTTGTATTCACTGATTTAGGAATTGATATTGGTGAGGTTGCAAATGCTGATTTATTAACATCTCAATCAGCTAGTATTGGATTGAATGTAGTTGCAGGTGAGTATGTTTATACTTCGGTCAGCTTCATCCCTACAATAGCACCAAGTGCTGTAATAATTGGTGAGACTTTAACCCCAGCTTTTACAACATATCCTTACTACAAACTAAATCCAGAAAGTATGCAAACTGGTGAAAATTTAGATTCGTTTAAATTAACAGGAACGTTATACACCAACCCATTAGTGGATGTTGGTGAAGATGTTGATGTTAATATAGAGTTTGATCCATATCAAGGTATTCCAATAACAGTTGCAACTGATGGTGAATCTGTTGAATTCAATCTATTTAGAAATCGACTGATGTATCCTGAAATGTTAGAAGTTGGTGAATACGTAACAGCAAGTATTCAAGATTATGCATCAGCCAAGTTTGTTTCTACAACAACTGCTGGTGAGACATTGAATATTAATCTATCAGCAGATGTTTACATCGGTACATTCAATGCTATTGATGGACAAACAATGCTTAAGCCAACACTATATTCATTAGATAACTATGTTGTCAATGTTGGTGAAAACCTTGATGTAGCGTTTGCTGTTGATACTACTTTACCTGTTAGCGTTAATGTTGGTGAAGCAATATCATTTGATTTGAAACGTGGTGAACCAGCTAGTCTACCATTTACGGTATTATCAGGTGAATCGATTGATGTTGAAGTGAGAACATTAAAATCAGTCGACTTCTCAGTATCATTTACTGTTGGTAACCGTGTTTATGCAGAGGATTGGATTAACGAGCCATTTAGCATAGATTTGGATGATCGACGTTGTTGTGATAAGGTTGTTAGTAGTGGATTACTTCAAGTCGAACTTGATGATGCTCCATACAACTCAACTAGATACGATGCAACGATTAGTATGTGTGAGGTTATGACATTTGATTTATCTGTTAGACGGACATTATCATTTAGTTCAATTGGTGGTGAGTCCTTAGAATATGATACTGATATAAATGAAATGAGTTTTGAGTGTTTTGATGGACAGTACGCTATTGTTCCAAGTCTACGGACGGTTTCAACGGTTGATCTAGAAGATGGTAACACAATTCCAGAAAATCCTGTTATTGACGTTAATAGACCTGATATTCCAAACAACTTCAATTACATCGGAATTTATTCAGGTGAAGCGATGAGTTTGAATCTGAGTTATACACAGTCCGTTAAAATGTCAATTGGCGTTGGTGAAACTTTATCACCTGATATTGTTACAAATCCACCATTTTATTTCAGACTTTACGCTGGTGAGTATATGTATTCTTCGCTTAGAACTGATATTAAAATAAAAGGAAGTTTCGAAATTGGTGAAACGGCAACATCAGCATTCTATGAACCTGATTATAATGGTGCTTCAGGTGAAGATGTTTACTTCGATCTTGATACTAAAGATGATTATTACGCTGAGTTTACAATTGATGGGTGTTTAGATAATAAATATGCAGATATTGACCCTGAATCAGGACAACCATTACCAAGCGAGTATAATGGAGCATCCGTTGAAGGTGAAATGTTCTCAGCGTACGCAACAGGGAGATGTTTTTAATGCCTAATTGTATGATTAGTGTACCAAAGTGGCAAACAGAAGGACAGGAGTTGGCAAATACGCCAACTCCTGTCGAGTTTAATATGTTAAAGAATGGAACATTATTCTTTAGTATCGCCAACACACAAACGGTTTATATGTATTTTAATCTGGTTTCGGTTGGAACCAATATGATTAACTACGTTATTACAATTTATGATTCAGCCACGTATAATATTGTATCAAACATGATTGGTAACTCAGCTATCATTTCCACAAACGTCGATCTACAGGCGGGTACTTATATCGTGTGTTTGAGATCAGTGATTGGTTCATATTCAGGAACAGCGAGAGCTGAATATTTTGGGTTTGGTCGTACCACAAACTTCACTCCAAATGTTGATGTTGGTGAAGAATCTGAATTCAGTTTGACTACAGATCCACGTAGAAAAGATTGTGAAAGACCTTTACGATGGGCGTTAGTTGATGGTAATTTACCACCTGGGTTGAAATTGGATAATCAGAGTGGATTGATTTATGGTAGGTTACCTTATATTGATTGCATTGATGATACTGATAATCCTATGAGTGATATCCCAAGCGCCAACTTATTCTTAGGTTCAGGCCATCCAGATAATCACGATTCGGTTGAACCTTGGGGACGTAGATGGAATTTCAAGCTACGTATATACGCAGCCGATCAACCACAAAATTTCCAAGAACAGTGGTTCTGTATTCTAATATATAATAACTGGACCAGGTCAACAGCTCAATTCTTAGATAACTATGATAACGGAGAGGACTACGGTGACACCATCAAAAGTGATATTCAAAAAGATCCTTTACAGCGTTATCAAATCGGTTTATGTAATCTATTGGTTGAGGGATCTTTATACGAAGATTTAACAACTGAATTAATCACAGATAAAATCCAAAATGTTATCGATGATTATATCAAAGATGGTCAGGATCCTAACGGTTATGATATTAAATTGATTGAGTTTAATCAGCTAGATTTAAAACAAAATATTTTAAATCCTTCTTCGTATACAGTATACCAGAAAATTGGTGCTGATGTAATTGCTGATAAGCATGTGGTTGAGAATGATGGTGTTGTTGAATTAGGAGCTTACAACAACCACAATTCTACAATTGAAATGGATAATGATTTTATTATAGCAAATAATGTATTTGTTCCTGATGCGCCTTATGGTGTGATTAGTGAAGATATATTGATTCAATTGGATAGTTATGAACAGTACACCAACTTTAGAGCGGTCGCAACACAATGGTTAAAATCTCCAATATCGAGAATTGAGGAGTATCGTGATAACAGACTTTTCAATGATTTTATGAGAGCAAGCAATAATGTTGTTTATGAGTATATATATTATGACCCCGAAGAAGGAATTCCAGGAGTAGATGATACAAAAGGAATAACAACAGAAGTTGTTGGGTATATATATATTCAATATAAAGATATTATATTACCTGAACCTGAAAATCTAAGGTTAATGTCGAAAGCACAGCAACGTAAATCACCATGGGACGTTTTTATAGACCAGGGTGAATCAATAGAGTTTAATCTAACACAAAGGTAAATAAAAATGAAATTAGTAGAATTGTGTAAAGAAATATGTCCACATATTGAATACAACCCAACCAAATTTGATGAATACAACAACCAAATCATTCCAACATTGTGTGATGTGGTTGAGGAGGAGATTAAAATTCCAAAATCATTGACTAAACGACAAATATATCAAGTTGATACACAATTGAACGCACAGAGTGTATTTGTAAATGAAAAGAATTGCGCTAGAGGAGATAATTTCTAATGGGTAAACCAGCTTCCAGATTGGGAGATTCTCACAGTGGACATGGATGCTTCCCACCAACAAATTCAGTCAGAGGATCACCAAATGTTAAAATTAATGGGGCTCCAGCATTGAGAGTTGGTGATCAATTTGTGGTTCACTGCTGCCCTAAAAATGGATGTCATCCTCCAACGGTAGCGACAGGATCAGGATCAGTTAATATTAATGGACGAGCTGCTGCTAGGATCGGAGATAAAACAGGATGTACTGCCACAATAATATCAGGATCAAGTAACGTGTTTATAGGAGGTTAAGTCATGAATAAAGCAAGTCCTTATTCACCAAATTATGATGATAGTGTTGTATACAATCAAATGAATGATAATGCGTATGGTCCAAATACAGGGTTATATAAAGACATTGATTTAGCTTTTGATGTTGATCCAAGTACAGGTGACGTTAAAACATTATTGGATACAGACTGTATCAAACAATCAGTATTGAGTATAATTTGTTTAAATAAATTTGATATACCATTTAATATACGAGATTTCTCAAATATGAAAAGGTTGATATTTGAAACGGATTCGCATGCGGTGTATGCAAGTATATCAACAAACTTGGAGAATTTGATTTCAGTATTAGAGCCACGAGTTAGAGTTAAAGATATTAATATTGAGTTTAATGAACTTGATAGCTCATTTACAGTTGATATTAAATATACAATTATAAGAACAAATACTGATGATATTGTAACCAAAGTTATCGAGAGGGTTAGATAAAGTAAGTATTATACAAGAATTAGATAAGAGGCGGTATAACAAATATGATTAATTTAAACATTTCATCCCTAGAATTCGATGATATCAAAAACGACATAAAGGACTACTTCAAACAGGATCAGCAATGGACGGATTATAACTTTGAAGGCTCTGCGATGTCTAGTTACCTAAACATTCTAGCTTATAATACTCATTACACAGGGTATTATGTTAAAATGATGTTAAATGAAGGATTTGCAGATACCGCCCAAACTCGCGAAGCGATGCTTTCAAAAGCTAAACGAGGTGGTTATATCGTAAAAAGTAAAACATCAGCCTACGCAAGCGTTTCGGTTGAAGTTAAGAATGTTGATCCTGATGTTAGCTTCGTTAATATTCCAAGAGGAACTGTATTCAACACAAAATCCAGCACAGATAATAGAAACGTATTCTGCACCACAACAGATTATATTATTAAGAGAGATTCAGCTAATAATTTCAAGTTAAATGATGTTGTAATCAACCAAGGTGCTATAGTAAAAAACTCATTTTTGATCAAAGAATCTAAACAACGAATTCGTTTAAGCGATCAAAACTGTGATGTAAACTCTATTAGAGTGTATTTGAAAACCAGCGAGAACACAACAATCAGAACCCAGTTAAGTCGCGTTGATGATATTATTGATATTCAACCAGATTCAAAAGTTTGGTATGTTGTGATGAGTTCAAGTGGATTGTATGATATCTATTTTGGTGAGGATAAGTTTGGATATCAACCACATGTGGGTGAATATATTGATGTTGAATTTATCAGCTCTAATGGAACAGCGGGTAATAATATTCAACAGTTTATTATATCACCAACAACATCTACAAACAATACTAATATTGGATATTATTCTGATTTTGTTGTTACTACGATTGAACCATCTCATGGTGGATCGGATGCTGAAACGGTTGAAGAGTTGAGGTTCGCTATTCCAAACCATACTCGCAGACAAAAACGTGTTGTCAATGAAACAGATTATCGTGGTGTTTTATTAACTGAGTTTAGAGATATTGATAGTATTTCCGTATGGGGTGGTGAAAAGAATTCTGAAAGAATGTATGCTAAGATGCTGATTTCAATCAAGCCAAAAAATTCAGATAATTTATCCGAAACAGCTAAGCAACAAATCCGAACCAAATTAGTTAAACGATATGGTATTGTGGGTTCAGATGTTGTATTTATTAAACCAGAATTTTTGAATCTACATATGATTATAGTGGTAAAGGCTTCAAAGTTTAGCAACCTACCAACAGATCAAATCGAATCAATTCTAACACAACGAGCTAATGAATACAACAAAACAATTTTAAATAAGTTTGAACAAGTTTATTCCGATACTGATTTTATATCATTTCTTAGAGAAGATGCTGATTTTATTAGTTCTATATATACCCAAAAAATGTTGAATAAAAAGGTTGTATTTGATAAAGGAACTAATACTAGGTATCATGTTGTCATTGGCAACCCAATATCATCTATTGTTTCGGATACGTTTGAGTATGGATTATATAAAGCGTATTTTAAAAATGAAGGAGAATATGTGTACATCTTTAATAGCGACACTGATGAAAAATTAACTGTATCTCCTTCAGGGTCAGTTGATTTGGAAACAGGGAATGCATATTTGGATATTCCTAGAGATGTAACAAATACTTTTATTAATGTTACATGTGAACCAAAAACTCCAGACATTGAAACACAATTGAATAATATTGTTAGGTTCACAAGTATTAACGTTAAGGTGGTATAAAATTATGAATAGTATTTTACACAGCGTACGAAATTCGATCCCATCTTATATCCAAACAGATTATCCAAAATTTGTTGAGTTTTTGATGACCTACTATTCTATGATGGAAAAGCAAGGTCATTTAAAAAGTTTAATAAACTTCGAGGAAAACATTAAAGGACGTAAAGATGATCCAATATACATTCAGAAGTTTCTATCTGAAATAGGATTTGATATAGGTGTTGGATTGAACTCAACACCTGAATTACAATACAAGCTAATCAACGACTTCATGTCCATGAGAGGAAGCGAACCATCGTTAAAGTTGTTATTTAGATTACTGTTTAATGAAGATGTCAACATCGAATATCCTCGTGATGGACTACTTTACACATCCGCGGCTAATTACGTACACAACAAATTTTTAATAACATCATCTCCTGATGTTAACCTATCTGATATTTCATTTGCTGGAGTTATTGGATTGACAAGTAACACTACAGCATCGATTGAGAATATTGATGTTATCGTTACTCAAACGGGGCGATATTTAATTATAGAGTGCTCGCACGCATCTGATGATTTCATTATTGATGAAGTGATTCGAATTCTAGTTAATGATCAACAAATTGACGTATTGAATAAAGGTGTTATATCAGTTGATGTTGAAGTATCAGGTAATGGATACTCTAAAGGAGATGTAGTAACTATTAGTGGATGTGATCAAACGGGAATTGGATATGTTTCGGCAATCACGAATGGTTCAATTGAATCGATTGATGTTGTATATCCAGGTAGTGGTTACAAACAAGGTGAGTTGATCAAAGCATATAATGGCTTTACTGGAATCATATCCGAAGTTGGGCCAAATGGTGAGATACTATCAGTTGCTATTAGACATGGAGGATACAAGTATAAAGAGTATCCACAATTAAATATCTTATCATCAGGTAGCGGTGCTGTGTTACAACCTTATGGATCTAGCATTGGCGGTATTAAAACAATATCATTTGATAATCCGTATGCTATATGCTCTAATAGCTTAATATCTGTTAATAGTAGCATTGGATATGGATTTGAAGGAGTAACACAGTTATCACCTAGTACACCAACTAGCAAGTGGATTGATAAAAAGGGTATGTTGGGTGTTAATGGAATTATATTGGATAGTGATATATATCATGAGTTCAGCTATCGTATCGTATCAAGTGTTCCAAGTGATAAGTATATTGATATCATTGATGAATTCACACATCCTTATGGATTTGTAAGAGTACCCGTTCTATCTGTCGAGCGTGATGTTAATATAAACGAGCGCGTCAACACATCTGATGTTGAGGTGTATAAAGAGCACACGATTGTTACACATGTCGATATTATAAACGATGATGATTTGTTTATAAATGAGACGAGAAAATTAGACATTAACATTGAAACTGAAGTGGTTATTGATAGAATAGTGTAAGATTATAAAGGATGGTATGTTACACAACACACCATCCTTTTTCTTTGCTAAATATTACAAACAGATAATTTTAACGAGAGAGAAATACAGATGAGATTACTTAGAAAGTTAACAAAAAGTGCTGAATTTTCAATGGTTGTTGGTAAATTACCATCGACATATAGTATTGGCGAGTTAAGCGTTTCTGATAGCGCTAGTATTGATGTATACAACCACACCCAATGTGCTATTAGAATTGATTCAAATGATATAAGTTTGGTTACTAAACGAAATACGTATATTCCCAATAGAGTATATCCACAATACGAACCCAATACTAATCAGATGTATCACGTGAGTGTGGATGATAATATTTATATATGCTTATCTAATAATAATGGAGCTGTTAGTACATTCCAACCTACGGGCACTCTACTGAATAACATTACGAAAGAAGATGGTTATACTTGGGTATATATTGGAAAGATTGATCAAGTAGATGTTGATTCGAATTCTGATTATATAACAGCGCCATCAGCAGTTTTTAATACTCCAGTTATTGGTAGCGTCGCAAGAGTAAATAATATTCAAGGATCTCCTGTATTCGATACAAAGCCTAATTATAAAATCGTAGGTGAAGGATCTAACGCAATATTTGATGTCGTGTTAGCAGATGATGGAACAATTAATTATGTTGGGTGCGCTAATAGTGGATTTGGATACACTGATAAAGATTTCATTATTATATCGGATAATTTTGATGGTGTTGGTGCATCTATTAATTTGAGTGTTACTGATGGTGTTATTGGGATTGAATCATTTACAGTAGGGACGGGATATAATGAAAGTTCTGTTATTATTGTTGGTGATGGTGATGGTGCCATCATTAATGCAACAACATTGAGTGGAAATATTACAGAATATACAGTACAAGACGGTGGCTCTGGATATACATGGGCCAAAGCGTATGTTGTATCATCTGAGAACGTAGCGGTTGGTAGATTACAAACATTACCATTGAATGGGAAGGCTACAGATCCTGCAATTCTATTACGAGCTAATACATGGAGAGTTAAAAAAACGCTTGATTTGAATACTTATAGAGGGTATATTTCTCCCAATTCTGAAATAAACTTCTTTGCTTTAGTAGATCAGTATAATGATCAAGTATTAGCAGGGATATTAAATCCAAGCTCTGATATGCAATTAAAGAGAACAACACTAGCTAAAGAATTATATTGTGGTAATGTAATTAATACAATAGTAATCAAAGAAGGTGAAACAATATCTTTGGCTATGAATGTGTATCTAGATGATTGAAATAGTAAATAAGCAGATATAATATAACAAATAAAAATGGATGGTAAAGAAATATGACAATATCAAATGACTTTAATAAAGCGCCATACTATGATGATTTCGATAAGAATAAAAACTTTCTAAAAGTATTATTCAAACCAAATCATCCAGTACAGAGTCGCGAATTAAATCAGATTCAAAGCATTATTCAAAACCAAATTGGCGAGTTTGGTGATCACATTTTCAAGAATGGATCTAAAGTATCTAACTGCCGTACATCTATCGTATATCGCAACTACGCTAGATTATTGGATGTTTATGCTGATACGGATGATACCGTTGATGTTGAACAATTTAATTCAAATTATACCGCTGTTGGTGAATCTTCTGGCGTTACAGCAAAGTTCGTAAAAGGTGTAAACAAACAAGGTGAGGATCCAGCAACAATTTTCATTCTTTATGAAACTGTTGGTGAGTTCAACGATGAAGAAGTTACTGAATTCATTCCAGGTGAAGTTGTTGCGATCTTGGATAAGAATAATGTTGCTGTTAAACGCGTTATTGTACGTTGCCCAGGCTGTCCTGAATCAGGGTTAGCTAAAGAAATCAACCCAACTGGAACATCAGCGTTCTTCGCCATTGATGATGGTGTTATGTACTATAATCAATTCTTTGTTCAGGTGCAGAGACAAGAAATTATTTTGATTAAGTATGTTGAATTCAATGAATCGAATATCATCATTAGTCAAGATAAGTTTAAAATTGGTATGGACTTTGTTGAGTCTATTGTAACATCTGATGAAGATCCATCTTTATTTGATAACTCGTTGGGTTATCCGAATAAGACAGCTCCAGGCGCCGATCGATACGTTGGTGAGTTTGTGTTAGTTAAGCGTGAGTATGGTTCAGAGGATGGTGATTCGTTTATTCTACTTGCTAAAATCCTACCAGGTTTACAAACAGAATTCATGAAGTCTGACGCTGAATACGGTCAGCTAAATGAAGAGTTTGCACGACGTACTTATGAGACATCAGGTAACTTTACAGTATCACCTTATCGAACTAAGTTCTATGAAGCTCAAAAGACACCATCAAATGGTGCACATGGTTGGAGTGATACGGGTAAAGAGAAAGACCTTGTTGCTGTGATTAGTCCAGGTATTTCATACGTTAAAGGGAATCGTAATGAAACTAAAGCTGATACCGTTGTTACTTTTGAGAAGGCTCGCGATACAGAGCTTGTTGATAACTTTACTCAATATTTCCCAAATAGACCATACATCAAAGTAAAGCCTGTCAGTGCATCACATATTGTAAACACTAATAATAGTCAAACAGTGATTGGATTGAGCGATATTCAACTGTACTCAGGTGCTATTCTAAATGGTGATGTATCTGGTGAATATCTAGGTTATGCTAAAGTAATTGACCAATCAAAAGATGGTGCTACAGATTATAAACTGTTCATTTATGGGATGACTATTACCAAAGCAGGTGCTAATATTGGTCAAGTTAAATCATTGAAAACACAAGATGGTGTTTATATCGCAGAGGCTGTTTTAACAAATGGACGTTTAGAGTATGCTGACGCATCAAACACTTCTCTGCTATACAAGATTAATAAATCAAATGTTAAATCACTGCGTGATGTTGATAATGCTGCTAATGGTGATACTACTATGTTCGTTCGTCGTAAATTGATTGGTCGAACTGATAGTAACGGTCGTGTGACTTTCAATGCTCAAACTAACGAATCATTCCTTTCGTTTAATGCTCAGGAAAATTACGCTTATATTGGCACTGCTGCGGTTCCATCATCAATGGTTTCACTAAACAGTTCTAGTTACACGACAACAGGATCTTCGTTGACTGTAGATGCTGGTCCATCTAATATAAATACTGAAATTGTTGTTTATGCTAACGTTCAGCGTGTTGTATTGACTGAGAACACAAAAGTGTTAAATCAAAAAACATTAACTGTGACTGATACGGGTGTAATAAACTCTACTATTAAATTGGGTGTTGCTGATGCATTTGCAATCAAATCCGTAACATATAATAATGGAACAGAGCAGGTTGATATCTCAAACGAGTATGAGTTAAAAACAGGTCAGACTGACATGTTCTATACGGAATCAACGTTAGTTCGCAAGACATCAAGAACGTTTGCAGATTCATCAAGTGTCACAATCACTGTATTCTACTTTAAGCATGAAGGTAATGCTGGATTCTTTACTGTTGATAGTTATAGTCAATTACTTGATGAAGCTAATGAGTGGGGTTTATCATACAGAGATATTCCATCATATACAGATGCTAATGGACAAGTGTTACGATTATCAGACGTGTTTGATTTCCGTCCAATTATGATGAACAACGAAATTCAGACAGGAACGGCACTACCTGTTCAGAGCACAACAACTATTTTTGATGTTGAATTTTATCTACCGCGCGTTGATCTACTTTGTGTTAATTCAAATAATGAGTTTTACGTTAAACGTGGTACAGCATCTTTAAATCCAATGTCGCCTGTTGTTGATAGCGATGCAATGGCTTTATATGAAATTCGCTTGTCGGCGTACACATATGATATTACAGGTGTAACCACAAAGTTTATTGAAAACAAACGATACACAATGAGAGATATTGGTCGACTCGAGAATCGTATTTCAAACCTTGAATACTACGTTCAGTTAAGCGCGCTGGAGCAATCTACCGTGAATATGAGCGTTAAAGATGCTGATGGTTTCGATCGTTACAAAAACGGTATGCTTGTTGATGGATTCCGTGATTTTACAGGCGGTGGTGATATTCTTCATCCTGAGTTCAAAGCTACGTATGATACTCAACGTGGTGAGCTACGTCCAGTTGGTGTTGCAGCATCAGCAGAGTTGGAAGTTAATCTACAGAAATCAACAAATGTGTTGAGTAAAGGTGGAATGTTGATGATTCCTTACGAAGAGGAACGTTTCCAAGAAAACCCATACGCAACTAAATCAATTTCGATTAACCCATACATGTCATATAATAAGAAAGGTAGTTTAGTACTATCTCCAAATATTGATACGTGGGCTGATACAACAAGATTGCCTGATGTTGTTGTTGATATCGATAGTGGTACGGATGCTATTAGACATATTGCTGAAGCGACTGATTTACTTGGAACTAAGTATGGGTCATGGTCTCACCTGAACACTACAACCCAGTTAACTGATAACTTTTCAACATCAACTTCATTAACAGGTCAACGTGAATGGATGAGATTTAATAATGGAATGCATTGGGGTCTAGGTCAAGTAACGACAACGACAAATCAGCAAACGGGAACGATTCAAACTACAGAACAACGTGAAGCTACAACAACAACATTAGAAAGTCGTGTTAATGAATACAAGATTGAAGATATCGTTAAAGATGTTAGTATCCAACCGTATGTTCGAAGTAGAATTGTTGAGTTTTATGGATCAGGAATGAAGCCAAACCGTACCGTGTTTGCTTACTTCGATGGTATTAATGTAACGGGACATTGTAAATTGATTGAACCTGTTATCTATGATGGCATGGAAATTGAGAATATGCGTAATATCTCAATCTTTGGTGGTAAGCCATTAAAAACAGATGAGAATGGTGAAATTCGAGGTGAATTTAGAATCCCAGCAAATACATTCTTTACAGGTGAAAAGACGTTTGTACTAACTGATGATCCGAAGAATACAGGTAGTGATGATACAACAACTACTAGTGCTAGCACAACATATTTTGCTGGTGGTATTAATCAGTCGAAACAGGATAGCACTTTGAATGTTATTACTCCTCAATTCAATAGCTCAACAAGAATGGAAGAGAAAGTAACAACACAAACCACAACTTCACGGAACCAGACTACAACTGAGGTTATTAAGGATGTATCATCTGGTAGCATTATCAGCAATAATACAACGGTTGTTAATCAAGCCCCACCTGCTGTTGTTGTAAATCAATGGACGTCTTGGTGGAATATTGATCCTGTAGCTCAAGCATTTACTGTTTCAGAGTCTTGCTTCATTACAAGACTACAGCTTTATTTCAAAGAATTGGATTTAACATCTGATATGATTTGGGTAGAGTTGCGTACAATGCAGAATGGATACCCAACAACGAATGTTCTTGGACGTAAAGAGTATAAACCTAAATTCATGGTTGATTACGTTAGTGAAGACTCTACAGTGCCTTTCAATGTTATTTTTGATATGCCAGTTTATGTTGAAGCTAATATCAGTTACTGTTTTGTTATTGGTGGATACAGTCCAGATACTCGTATTTGGTTAAGTCATTTAGGTGAAGAAGTTGTTAACATTCCTGGTAAGATTGTTGAAGAACCACCAACACCATTCAGTAGCTTTAGATCAATTAATGGTGAGACTTGGAATGCTGAGCAATATGAGAACATTAAACATGGAATCTACCGAGCTGTGTTTAAATCACGTGAAATGGAAGTTCAACTAAAGAACAAATTAGAACGTGAAGCGTTGAAATTGGCTAATAACCCAATTGAGATTCAAGCGAATGTGAATCGTGTACGTATTCATGCACCTAACCATGGTGTTAGCGTTACTGATCGTGTAAGCATTAGTTTGTTTGATGGAGTTAAGATCATTATTGAGGTAGGTAGTACACCACCACCACAAATTGGTCAAAAGGTTACAACAGCAACAGGTTCAGGCATTGTTACTGATGTTGATGTATCAGACGGTGCCAATAAGTATGTTATTACATTAAAGAATGTTGTTGGTGATTTTGTTATTGGTCAAGCGTATAACGGTGAGATTGGTTCGAGACCGTTCCGTGACACCGAGCTCATGAAATCAAATGGTAACGTAATTCCAAACGAGATTTTAATTAATGAATCTTTGGGTAAAATTATGTCACATCCATCAACAGATGTCGGATCTGTCAATATTGGTGGTGCTCCTTTTAGTATGTTCAACACTGATCATATTGTTGTTGAAGTAGATAGTATTGACTCATTCATTGTTGATATTCCATTTGCTTTTAATACGACAGGTCGCTTTGGTGGTACATACGGATCAGCATTTGATATTTCGAGACGTTATGAGATGTATAATATCACAGGTGCGTATCTACCTTATGGATCGATTGAGAAGTTTACACTTTCTCCAATCAAGTATGATGAACAAGGTATTAATGCAATCGATAAAACGATTGAATTTAAAATCAACCATGATCATTACACACCATATAGTATGAAAATGGTATCAGCTAAGAACGAACAGCGTGTATATGGAAATAGTCGTCGAAGTATTGATGCTAGGTTGAAGTTCACTAGTTTGAGTCCTTATTTATCCCCAGTAATCAACTCAGACTCTTTCAGTATTATTACAGTATCGAATAGAGTTGATGAGCATAATGAAGTGAAACGTAAAGTGACACCAAACGCTGAAATTCAATTCAAACCAGAGACTGGAGTTGGTAATGCTGCATTTAAATATGTGACGAAGAAAGTAATGATGAAGAATCCAGCACAAGATGTTAAGGTTTATGTTGATATCTACCGAGATGTTACATCTGATTTTGATGTGTATATCAAAGTAATTGAGGCACATGAGACAGCTTCAGAGGAATCGATTCCATGGCTATTGGTTGACAATGTTGATAAGACGCGTAGCTCAACAGGCGTTGGTGATAAGCTAGAATATGAGTTCACAGGTTCACAAGACTGTTCAGCTTGGAAACAGGGTGTTGAGTTTATTGGGTATAGAGTTAAGATTGTTGGTAAAACAACAAATAAAGCTAAACCAAGTATCTTTGAAACGCTTAGAACAATTGCAGTAACATGATAAAAAAAGCACCCATTAATGGGTGCTTTTTTTATGTGTATATTATGTTGGTTTAATAGTGTACGCGTGGTGAGATAAGAATACAGTAGTGTAATCGACCTCATATTTTACTTTAATATTCCTCATGATGATGCTATTGTGTGGTACATTACCACTCCTAATGCTCGCGCTTTCTAAGCACATCAAATCAATATCTTTTTCTGCACTCTTCGTAGACCAATAATACTTACTAAATGTGCCTATGGTTTTAGTGACCCCACCTTCCCCAATCAAATCAATATTGTAGTTGATTTTTGTAATGACGCTAGTCTTACGAATTAACACACCCAATGTAAAAGCACCGAGAGCAGCACATACAATACCAAATCCAACAGCAAATAATTCAAACATTTGCAATCTCCTCTATATTATTAAATACCTATTATATACTATATTAACAAGGAATAAAAACATGGCTGTAAACAAATATTTCAACCAGACGCGTAGAAGATCTGAACAGGATTTATACAGCTCTTTAGTAATTGAAACAATTCAAATAGCAGGTGTCGATGTACTATATATTAAACGTGAAAACTTAGAAATTGATCCAATATTAAAAGAAACTGTAGCATCAACATTTAAGGATACTTTAGAGATTGAAATGTATATCCCCGAGAGTGAACAACCTCAAGGTGATTTATACTTCATGAGTCAGATGGGTATTTCTTATAGCGAGAACTCGGAAGCGTATGTATCGATCAAGAGATGGAGAGAGGTTGCTGGTGATGAGCTAATTCAACCACGTGAAGGTGATTTAATCTATATTGGTAACCCATATGATACATACGAATCATTCGTAAACAAAATGTTTGAGATTAAAAGTGTTACTACAGGTCATCCAGAGAGAGGCCAATTTGGTAAGAATCACACGTATAGATTGATTATGGAAATATACACATCAGGACATGATGAATTTGACACGGAGTACGAAGATATAGATTCTAACTATAATGTTGATCTACAGCAAGAGTTATCAAATGCAATCAATGAATCATCAGCATCTGAAGCTTGTAAGGTTATGGAACAGACTGAAAATCCATTTGGGGAAGATTACTCAACCAATAAGATCAACAACCCATTTGGAGATATTATATAATGAATACCAAGTTTTATCACAGCACAACAAAAAAGATGATTACAGCATTTGCAACAATATTCGATAACATAAAGATTGATACAGGTTCTGGGAAAGAGATTACTGTTCCTTTACATTATACACAAGGCGAAACATTTATTAATAGAATTGTGATGTATAAGAATGATGAGGCTACAGTGAAACCTGTCTCAATGCCTGTTATGGGATTTGAGTTGACGTCAATGCAGTATGAGCCTGAAAGGCACACGGGATCAATGAATAAGATACAAGATCGCGTATTGGATTCAAAACGCAATTATATTTTTAATAGAGTTCCAATCGGATTCAACTTTGATATGTTCATTGCAGTGAAAAGATTTGAAGATGGGTTGAAGATTGTTGAGCAGATTATTCCATTCTTCACGCCTGAGCTGGTTATTAGAGTGAAAGGAATTGATAGCCTAGAACAATCAACGAATATTCCCGTCTTATTAACATCATTTAGTCACAATATTGTAAACGATGGGTCTTTATCAAATAGTATCAGAGCGGTAACATTTCAATTATCATTCACAATGAAAGGATTCTTGTATCCAAACATTAGAAATAGACAAGCAATTGAGAGTGTGATTGTTAATATGTCTGAGCAGGATCATGAGAATAAATTTGAGAAATTGGTTATTGAATCCAGCAATGGAGATATTAACGTAAGTATATTAGAACCAAAGGAGATTGAATAATATGGATACAATTGGAGATTTTTTAGGAGCTTCAAAGGAAGAAGTAGTTAAAGACATTGTAGCTGTAACCAAAGAAGTTGATGTAGCTAACAATAATGCTAAATTTGATGATGCATGTGAATACGTAAATGATAATTTAAAATCAATTATCGATTCCAGCATGGAGAGTTTACCTGGTCTTTTTAGGGTGATGTCAGATAGCGAAGATCCAAAGATGTATCAAGTTGGAGCTGCTTTCATCAAAACGCTATCTGAAATCAATAAAACATATTTTGAAGTCAATAAACCAACTTCAGGATCAGGTGGTAGAGGTGGATCTGGTCCAGGTGAAGACATGAATGGGAAGCAGATACTTATTAACAATAGCAATGTGCAGATGGTAAACACTAAAGATTTATTGGATTAATTTTCCTGTTCATCTCTAGCCATCGCACGTTTCAACTCAGCGGATGCAAACTCCAAAGCATCTGTAAGGCTATTAACAATATGTTCTAGACTTGTAATTTTTAATTCACATCTAGCGAGATCTGATTTAATCATATCACGTTCTTGGATGGCCTCATCACGTTCACGACCAATTATATGGGTTTTATCCTGTAGTTGGTTGTAACGTTCACGTAGAGCAACCAAATCATCATCTAGTGATTGCATCTGTTCACGTAATATGGTAATAAGTTCACGCTCGGTTTCACTTTTAGTGATCTCGAGATTATCAAAAGAGAACTTTTTTCTAGCGTAAGCTATACCTGCTATTAACGCCACTATTCCACCAATTAACTCAGTAGATGCTATTGTTGGTAGATCCATATTTCACCTCCTAGATGCATGAATACAATAAAATAATTAAAAGGAGTCCATAATGCAAGAGCAACTCGATATGTTGATACTCGATAGAGTAGCCAACGGTCACTTTGATGTACATGTACAATCAGATCATTACAGACACATTGAGAAAGAATATAAATCAAGAGGATTTAGAGTAAGAACACATGGTACAGGGATTACAACAATCAGTTGGAAGAATCCACACTTAGATTTAATGATGCAACCAAATACAAAAATATTCTCGCTATTTACAGCTCAACAATTATATTACGTTTTAACAAATGGCAAAGATCATAGACACCTCACCAACGCCAGCGTGTACCAAAAGCTAATTAGAGAAAAAAGTATAGTTGATACTCATGGAATGAGTAAACTCGCAGCTTATAACTTATTTAGGGAAGCAATAGAAAAAGCAACATCACAAGGTTTCAATGTTGTTGTTGATGATAGTGGTGTGATTTCATCAACAAAAGTCGATAACACAACCCACCATCCTGATAATAGACCACCTGTAGAAGGTACAGATCCTGATGCAGATGAGTTTGATATGATTTTATAATCCCTAAATAAAAATAAAAAGGAGTGTGAAAATGTCGTCGTATGAATGTCCATGGAAATTTAAAGGTGAAGTGTTTGAGAGTGAAGATATCCCAACCGTTAAAGGAGCTGAATTAATATTTGTGTATTTGATCACAGATACCATTAACGGTAAGAAGTATATTGGACAGAAGATGTTTCATGGCAAGAAGATTGTATCAGTAAACAAAGTCAAAAAGAAAGTTAAGTGCGAGTCTGATTGGAAGAAATACTTTTCATCTTCCGAGACTATCAAACAACAAGTTGTTGATATTGGATCAGATCATCTAATTCGAGAAATCATTTACATATGCTGTTCCAAAGGACAAGCAAACTATCTTGAAACAAAGCTTCAATTTGAGTTGAATTGTTTGGAGAATCAAGATATTTGGTATAATGGTATTGTAAATCTACGATGTAAATGGAATCATTTGAAACTAGACAAACTTGTTGATGTTGACTCAGTTTTATTAAAATCTTTATATGATACTTATAGACCCTCACTAACAGTACAATAACAATAAAAAAGGCGGCTCCAATTCAATGGGCCGCCTTTTTTATTGTTATGTGGTTTAAAATAGTGTCATTCTATTCTAGTTTGTGAATCCAAGGGTTTTAGAAATTGATTTGTACTTATCAATTTTTATTTTTTAGCTCTGATAGCACAATCATTTGGTATAAAGCCTAAATCACATTCGTTCATTATTCATCTAAATAGTACCTAACTTGGTAACCTTGACCAAACAGTTATTAACATGATACTCAATAATGCTAAGATAGAAATCTGAGTAAACCCACATATCAGGTTTATATTCGATTAAATTTGTAGCTAACCAATCACGAACATCATCAAGTTCTTGACATAGTGTTAACATGCTTGATTGTTGTTGGGAGATGTGATTGTTATCACGTAAGAATTGTAGAGATTCTTGATTTACAGCGTATCCAACCATTTGTTTCTAATAACTCCTAATTATGCTAATTTCGCACGTAGTTGTGGGATTGATTTGACGATTGATTGTTTAGTATGAACTACATAAACATTCTCTTTACCTTTCTCATCAACAGCAATATCAGTAACTTCTTCTTTATGTAGAAGTTCCATTGTTTCCAGGTAATGAGCCATCTTATCAAACTCTTGCTTATAGAATTCAGCTTTCTTGAACTCAGCTTCTGTATGATACGTTGTTTTGATTAACTCTAAAATAGCGCTTTGGATTTTCTTTGGGTCTTGCAGTTTATATAGCTTGTTTAACAATGTTCGTTGATATGCAGCCAATTCACCATTCCAAATCTTTTGCTGAATGCCTGCTGGTTCACCGTCTTTGATATCGTATGTTGGAAAATTCATTGTAAAAGGTGTACTCCTGTTGACACTTGATGAGGAGTCGGTTATTTATTCTTCCTCATCAGTAAGTAAATTAAAGTTAATGGGATCATTAGAACCCACAACGCAGCGTTTGGATCGCTAATGCTATCAAAGAAGATAAAGTATAGTACCAAACCACTAACAAATACAATAAGTAAAAATACAATAGATAAACTAATTATAACATTTGAAAGCAACTCGAATAAGAACATGTCTGTATCTCCCTCTCTATGCGACTAATATTACCGATTTGCGATAACGAAGTCAACGATATTTTTAAAGTCTTCTGTTAATTTATCAAAATCATCTCCGACAATATCACTATCATGTTGATTTTTCACATATCCTTTATAGCATCCTAATTTCATATCCATGTGATATACAGCTTCATACCCTTTATATACTAATGGGATACCTATATCGAACATGTATATAACTCCAATTAAGTGTAATCTATGCAAAAAATATTCAAAGTACTTCTTATCTTCAAAAGAATATTGTCTCAATGTTGTTGATGTGCAAAACTCTTTATAATAAAACTCTGCAGCGTCTTTATCCAAGCCAGTAGCTTTTATCAAAGCTGATGTTGATCCATAGTAATCGAATAGCCGTTCTGAGTGTCTCTTCTTCAAATTGTTTAAAACCTCGTTGATTGATGAGTGTAATGATTCTATATTATACAGACTTTATATATAAATCTACCAAAATGGAGATCTACCAAATGTCGCGCGTATTACACGAATCTTTCTTAGGCCATGCTGTATACCTAGCAAACAAGTACGAATTTAAAGCTAATATGGACACTATTGCTAGTGTTCTGAATTACATTGATTTTAAAGTTAAAGATCGTAGCATTCCAATGATTGACGTTGAACGTATACTGTATCACTATATTACAAATAATTTCAGCCATACCCCATATCAAGATTTTGATCAAAATATGTATCAAAACAGCTATCCTGAAAACGAAGATGATATTGAAGAAATTAAATACATCTTGTTTAAAGTTGCTGGAATACCAACGAACTATTTTAATAAAAAAGTTGTTGCTAAACATGAAGCATTTGATCTACAATTAGTATTGTAACTTAATAATCGAGTATTAATAATGTCAATCACTTTAGATCACATAACAGATAACTTCTGTACAACCGTAATTCGCTTGGTATTTGAGTCTATGCTGGATACAAATATCAATAGTGGTAGTACACATGGTTTAACCCTAGAAGAAGTTGAACAGATTCTAAATCGCTATAAATCTGTTCATCGTGTTCTATTAGATGGTGAAGTGATTGGCGTATTCAATCCTGGTACCGTCCATCCTGATCTTAAAAAAGGTTGGGAACTGGATAAGCATAAAACGTATGGTCGTATTGGATTCGTATACATTGATAAAAAATACCGTGGAAATGGGTATGGTGCAGAAGTGATCAAACAACATTCAAGCCAGTTTGATGACTACGCTGAGTGCTGTGCAGAAGATAACGTGTCTAGTAATAAAATGTTAGAAAAGCATTTGACGTTCAAGAAACGTATATACATTCCAATCCGTAGAGCTTATTACAACATATATAGTAAAGAAATTGGAGCTTAACCATGACATACATTACAAATTTACCACAAGCTAATATCAAAGCAATCAACTCATTCTTGAAAAGAAATAAGTACACTGTATTCTCATCAGCTCAGTTGAAAGCTATTAAAGGACCAGATCCTTTGAGTATTCGTAACCTAGCTGGAATTTATATTCGTGGTGACATGTTCATGACATCCAATCTAATCAATGAAGATCGTGTGTATCCAATTCCAGCACATAATGAAGTACTTTTTATTGTGCTTAAAACGTGTCACCAACAAACGGATATCATAACATTAGATTTCGATAACAATCCTGTTAAAATTTATACAGATATTTTTATGGATTAGCGTTGCCCATATTTGATATATTTTGTATTATATCTTTATCAACTACGGAGTAACACGAAATGTACAAATTTGGAATTACGAGCGAAACCAAGACATACAAAACAGCAGCAAATGCTGAGAAAGCGTTTAATACTCTTGTGGAGCAAATCAACACAAATGAAATCATTCGTTTTATGATTGTTAAGTTAGAAGAACATAATTGTACAAGTCCAAAATACTTCGGTCGTTTCATTCCTGTAGCACTCGGACAATGTGCTATCCAACACGGTATTCACTTTCACTTTCATGTAATCGGTTAATTAATGAGGGATCTCTTGTAGATCCCTTTAGTTCCCTTGGGAGAACGTGATGTTATTCAATGTAAAGATTGAGATTCCTTTAACGGAAGTAAAAACGTACGCTAATGCTAAGAACGCTGTAAAAGGCATTAATAATGCGTTGAATAAGCGTAAGTTAGATTCTAATGCAATTACATATATCATCATCGAACTCGATGAATACAACTGTATTACTCCGCGTTATCATGGAAGATACATCCCAGTTATTATAGGGGAGCAATCATATAATGTAATCAAGGATACTTTTTTGGTATATAATTTTATTTGTATAAGAGGTTAAATGTAATGAGTAATAAAGAACAATTCAGCTTAAAAGAGATCTTTGGTAAACTTCCCGTCTATCCCAATGAATTCAAGAAATTGAATCCACGTTTGAAATGGCACGGTAAGTGTACTGATGGAGATGATTTTTGTTCAAATTGTGGAACACTTACTCCTGATACCCCTAAAGATCATCATGTTGAATGTGCTGCGTATATCGCCAATATGATTTCTTATCCTGATCCTGAATGTGAATTAGGTGGTTGTCCTGATTGCGGTGATACATTATATACTGATAGTTGCAGTGCATCAGAACAGTCATGGATTGCTTGTGGATGCTGTGATTTTAAGTTTGATGGGAATTGTGATGAAGAAACGTTAGAAGAACGATTCAAGAAGAAGTTTAAACGAATTGAATTCAATCAAGAAGCAATCAAATCTGATTTAAAATCTAAAGAGACCACAATTCATTACGTTGGTGATATAGTGACCGTTGATGACATCAAACAAAGTTTCGATAGCTAACTAGGAGTAATGTAAATGTTTGAAGAATGGTGGGGATAGAAAAAGGGAGCTAAATGCTCCCTTTCTTTTTACTTAATTCATGGAATTCACCCATAGTGATTTCTTTAATTTCACCTGTGTGTTTATTCCGAATCTTTACTACAGTTGATTTCCGAGCACACTTGCCCATTTGTCTGGGTAATAAGTGCACACTAAATCGATTTTCTTGAATTAATTTAATCATATTCTTTTGGTATTGGAATAATGAGAAATTAATCTCACCATCATCCAAACTAATAATGCGGCCATAGTTAATCAAGAAATAGAAAATATCATCGCGACACCTTTTAAACTCAGCTACATGCGCTGGCGACATTGGGACTTGGACGTTATTTCCTTTTAGTGATAAGTTACCTTTATAGCAGTTCATTTTTTTAAATTCATCATCAACATCTTCAAGGTCAGGTGCTTTTGGAATATCTCTGAATGCATCTTGACCCACGGTGTTATCAAAAGGCAACTCAAATGGGTAGTCATCTGGAACGGGCATAATCTATATACCTCCTATAGTTTATTCATATACATAATACTTAGGGGTATAAAAAAGCGTTGATGTATTAACCAGATACACCAACGCTTTATTCATTTCTATGGACTGCAATTTAGCTCCCCATCTTTTTTGTTTGCTTTTCTAAGCACTTCAATTTCCATACGTGTTACGTTAAAGCTAACATCACACACAATTAAATCGGATTCACTTCCTGTTGTTGTGTAATTGATACTACCCAGGTTAGTCAATGAAGCATTTGCAAATTTGAATGCTGAGATTGGAACTTTGTTTGAAGAGTATCTAATCACAGTCAGATCATGTAATAGTGTTTGGACCGATCCTTTCCCCTTCTCTTGGTTTAGAAACTCTTTAAATAGAGTATCGTAGTTAGAGAAATCTTCATCAACAATGAACGTGATAGTTAATTGACCAAAATCAATTTGGTTATCTGGCATATAAGTTCGCTGATTTTGAAAAGGTGTTCTGATGCCATTAACACTAA
>SMEO01000087.1_pt1 | contig 41288 bp, 60 predicted proteins | sample 2456251 | NCBI WGS metagenome assembly SMEO01 (sample SAMN10132594, study PRJNA489261) | soil metagenome | isolation source: day1 control-silt loam soil ammended | place: USA | reverse complement strand
TATACGCGTTTGATTATTCCGTCAACTCTTATGTTTTAACGTATATACGCCCCAATACTAGGATCAGGGTATATCCACTTTAAAAAAGATTGTGGTTAAAACGAAAGGAGAATGCCTCTCAGCATCCTCCTTTTTTTACTTTGGATTATACACTATAGTCTTGTGACCTTTCTGTGCCCAAAGATAAGCCATACCTTCGCCACTTTCAATATCTTTTAAAAAACTACTTAATTGATCAGGGAATTTAGATTTTGGTCTAATCCCCAAATATTTGTACGCAATATGGGTTGTACCATCCGAATCAATCAGATGAGTTTTGAGTGGATCTTCCGTTACAACTAACGTAGTTTCAACTCTAAATATAACCAATCGATTGCGTGCTTTATCAATTGTTTCATCGCTACGTTCAACTTGAATCTTCATTTTAAACTCCAAGAAAATAAAGTGATGCTCGATTGAGCATCACATAATCAATTAAAAGATTTTAAAATCTTTAACATCATCGTATACAGCTTCTGCTGATGATACATCACAATCAGCAAATGATTCTTCAATTTTAACAACTTCAATTTTTAAGCATCCAATATTAGCTTTCCATGTTGGGCTATTCATTTGAATAACAAATGCTTGCTCCGTAGCTTGTAAGTTACCGCGGGTTAGATGTGGAGCTTCAACACTTAGATATTTAAACACCTGAATTGGTTGAATACTTTCCTTCAATGCTACAGTGAAAGGGTGTTGGGTTAAATCATTTGAAACGATTAATAAGAACATTGTATATCTCCTTTAGTACACCGTAATTATACAACCCATTTAGCTAGTAAACAACAATTAATGTAACATTTTCATATAGCTGTATACTAACGTGTATGCGGCCCGATTGTGATGTCTGGGTATACCCACTTTAAAAAAGAGTGTGGTTAAAACGAAAGGAGAATGCCTCTCAGCACCCTCCTTTTTTTACTCATTCAATAAACTTTTTATAATCCTTTTTATTTATAATATCATTTGCTATTTTTACTCTTTTATCATCAAGTAAATGTCTACTATCACCTCTACTTAACTCAATCACAGTTGCACCTACAACCACCAACCAAATATCACTTTTAAAATCTTTATCAAAATACTCACTCTTTGCTTTTTCATTATCTTTAAAAATATAAGGCGCAACACACATTAAATAATTAAATGCTTCCAAAGGCGTAATACTCTTTTCCAAGCAAGTTACATATGGATGAGTTGAATTAGTTGTTTTGCCATGTGCGATTAAAATAAACATCTTTTGAGTCCTATCTCTGTACATGTCCTATTATACACACTTCATTATACAGCGCAACAAAAAAGTGCCATTAAGGCACTTTATTTGCAGAAGATTTTACAATCGTTCGTTTTTCATATTATTGTATATATCAATTGAATGGAATAGGTTGTTATCATCATTAAGTATATCAGACATTCTGATTGTTAAGCCATCAACTGTAATGAGCCATTGAAAACCAAAATTAACATCAAATGATTCTTCTGTGAAGTCATCAAACCCATTATATTCGACCAAATCCTGAAATAAGTGAATGGCATTCACGCGAAGGTACTTATAAGCCATTAAAGGCTGAATAGGATGAGAGAACACAGCTACTAGTGGGTGATTGGTGCATGGCGATGAAACTGTTAATGAGTACATAATGTTGTCCTGTTAAATTAACTTTGTTTTTAAAGTGTACAGCCATTATCTATAATTTATTAACACATTACAACTAACAACAAATAAAAAACAAAAAAATGCCCAACCTAAGTTGAGCACCTTTAATTTTATATATTACAACCCATATTCTTCTAATAGTTCAATATCAATCATATCATCAAAATATTGAAGTTCTGATAACTCGATAAACACACCACCAAAGGTGTGCTCGAACAGCTTAGGCTCTAAGTCTGTCATTGTTCTAGCGATTGTTTGTAGCTGACCATCTAAATCTTCTTCAAGATCACAATTGCTGTGTAAAAGAGCGACAGCTTGTCTTGAATTGATTAAGTTTTTAAGCGGTAAAATTAAAGTAGTGCCTGTATTGAAATTTATTAATTTAAGTTGATACATGATATTACTCACTATTGGTTGATAACCTAATTATTATAACATCATGTATGCAATTAAACAACTACTTATTTTAAATATTCTGTATATGATCCATTTTCATCATCTTCAGATACTTCGATCTTAATATCGCGATTTGGATACTTTTCATTCACTAGGTTGTATAGATCATCCGAAATCATTTCACACGACTTGCTATTGAAGTTGATTGTGCCTTGTTCTAAGCTACGTGTGATATATCGTTTGATTTGAATGAACTCGATATCGCGATCATCATGGAATACTTCAACCCATAATTTTACATGAAAGATGTGACGATGTGGGTAGCCTAAGAAACTAACATCATCCCAATCACCCGTTTTTAATAATTCATCTGTTAATGCTTGTGGATAGCAATGAATGCCTTCTTTTTGGAACTTTACGAAAATGAATGTTTTTTTATTCTGAATTGCAGTTGACATATGTAAATGTATACTCCTTATCCTTTAAGTGTAATAATGTAAAAGTGGGATTATACTCGTATATCAGTATATGTCAACTCTTGTTAATTCGCGCATAAACACCTCCAATTATAAAGTCAGGGTATACCCACATCCAATTATTGGGGCGCAATAAGAAAGGAGATGAGCTATTTCTAACCCATCTCCTTTCATTATTTATCATCACACCAATTATGAAACGCATCGATCATCTGTTCTTCTGTGGTCAACAATGAAGAATCATTACAATACTTCAAAGAGAATTCATCAGAAACAAGATCATCATATTCATCTAAATCGATATCGTGTATGTAATAAGATCCATCATCAAACACAAGGTTGTATTGTTTAAGTAAACCTGATTGTGTTTTAATAACTCGTTCTGCGTAAACTTGCATGATATTTCCTTTATTAGTTGGATGCTACATGGTTATTATATAGCATCCGCAACCTTAATTACAACACTTGAAACATTTTTAGACTTACTTTTTTAACAGCTTCTTCAGCGAACTTATACTTTGTAAATCCGATTTTACCACCGATCAATGGATCGTTAGCTACCTCAATACCTTCTGTTGTAATTAACACTTTAATTACGTTGTAGCGTGTGTTATCATCTGAATCATTGTGACAAACCAAAATTGCACCTGATACACTAAAATCATTGATTTGAGTCAACCAAACAGCATCAACATCAAAATCTGTAATTTCAAGAGTATTTTCAACTACTGAATTAACAACATCTATATCTAAATTTAACATTTGTTTTCCTTTAATGTTTAATGAATTTGTCGTTAAAGTCTTCCCTTCAACAAAGATATAATAGTCTATTAGATGTTATTAGGCAACGGTTTAAATTAATTAAAATAAATGTTGCCCATATAAATGATATATGTGATTATATCTTTGTTGGGTAAGCAAACGATTCAACAAACTCATTAACTTAGGAATTTAAAAATATGTTATCATTTGACTATAACGAACACCAAAATGCAATTAACTCAGTTTTCCCAAATGTAGAGATTGAGGTTGAAACAGCATATGTTGTTGGGGTTAACAATTTCAGCTTATCAGGTGTTATCGTGTATAAGAGCTTGGAAGAAGATATGTATATGGCAGTTAAATGCTTGTATACAGAACATGAAATTGAGGTATTAGATAACGATCAAATCGATTTGGAAGGGTTTGAAACGTTCTTAGAAGTTGAAGGTAAAATAAAAGAATTGTATAAGACGGCTTGTCAAGTACTGTAAGGAATTTAAGGAGGATGTTGTAAAAAGCATTATCCTTTCCTTATTGCGGCCGAATAATTAGGTGTGGGTATACCCTGATTGTATTATTACGTCTTTTAAAACAAAGAAAGGTGCTTATTATTAAGCACCCCTAGTTTAACTATTATTTAACTTCCCACTTTTTAATATTACAGAACACATCAAACGCTTTGATTGCTCTCTCTTCAATTGGTACTGATTTGCTAACTTCATGTCCACTAATTAGTAACAAGTCATTAATGATCATTTCATCAAAAACAAAATCATCTTTATTTGCTGCATTGATGCACATTTTATCACCATCATCGATAAACAATCGACAAAATTGTCTACAGTTATCGAATTTAGCTGCTAACACTCTCATTTTAACACCTCTTACATTTACGTTGTCTATATGTGATATATTACGTTACTTACCACATAACGTCAACCACGTTTCAGATTATATTACTTGGTGGTGGGTGCTAAATGAGTTATTTACGTATTCAAATGCAACACCGTAGTCATTGAATCTATTATATTGTCTGATAAAACTTTCATCTGTTAATTCTATAGTATTTGAAGAACATGTTTGGACAGTAATTATGTAATATTCTTCCTTAACATTAACCATAACGATGCCGTTAATACCTGTTTGATTATCGATATGTGTTAACCATAGATTAATTATATCAACAGACATTGGATCTGTATTTAGTGCTTTAGAAACTTTATCTATAATTGATATGCAATTTAAGTCTATCATATTATACACTCACTATTATCCATTTGAGATATTATATTATTAACATGTATAGATCAGAATGTCAACAAAAATATGCATATCATTTGAGATATGCACAGTAAATGCTAAACACTCTCTTAAATAACTCGAATCCACAGTAATCATCTTTAATTTGATTAACATTATCGAGAATATTGTTGATGAAATCTTCTGTCATCACTTCAGTCTTATCACCATTGTGTAAAATATGATACGTAGATGCATCATTGACCAACTCGATTAAAACTTCGTGACCGTTAATATTACACACACATTCTAATTCACTAATCATTTTGATTATATTCCTCTCGTGTTATAATAAACTATATTTATTACGGTAATTTGATAGGAATAACTGACTCTATTACAATATCAGTTATTCGTCAACGTCTGTTAATAAACGCATACTTTACGAGTGTATATTTTATGAATATACGTTCTAAATATATTATGATTATTACTTAATCTGCAATCAAAGAACTTGCTTTTTTCACCGACCATCTTGATTTTTTGAATTAGCGTAGTATTCAGCTCAACTCTTGCTGATCCAATGAAGATGTAATATTGTTGATCTGATCCAACACAATAGTGACACATTACATCATCACCGTTGAGTTTAATGATTTCCCAAAACATTGGTTTGTAAGTTAATTTCTGTAACATTAGTATTCTCTCTAACTATTTGTTGTGTAACATTAGTATTCTCTCTAACTATTTGTTGTTTGATGTAGATATTATATAAACAACTTTTGTTAAAGTAAACACTTTTTAGCAAATAAAAAGGGATATTAAGTAAAAATCAACATCCCTTTTTATCGACTTGCGTATTAACCTTTTATATTACGTAGTAATCGACGTGCGTAATCTAATGTACAACCAACTGCTTCGGAAATCTCTTTAGCTGATTTACCTTCTTCTTGTAATCGTTTTACCAAATCATGATCTAATACTTTACGTGTTGATTCGATACCATTTTCTTTATTATATCGACCTTTTAAAGTACGTACACGTGATAAGCTACAACCCAACTGCTCAACGATTGATTCATCATCTACACCTTGATTTAGCAATTCAATCAGCTTAGCACGATTAATTCCTTGATCGACCGTTGATAAGTTATCTTTATTAAAACGTGTACGAAGATTAGCAATACGATCAGAACTACAACCCAACTGTACTGCAATAGTATCATTATTTAGTTTTGGTTCAGCTTTAAATAGTTCAACTAACTTTTTTCGATCAATGTCCGTACGTGTAAAATCAGTTTTTAATACATCTTCTTTGACAACCAAACGTACACGTTCATTACTAAAACCTAACTCAAACGCAATATCATTAATTGATTTACCATCTTTAGCTAATTGCTTAATTTGATCAGCAAATGGCTTAATATCAGTTTTACGATTATGTCCTAAAACTTCCGCACGTTTGGTTAATATTGTTCGTTCGATAGTCCATGGCTTTGTATTGTACTCAGTGGCTAACACATTCATTGATTTACCTCCAATGTATGCATCATAAATCATTTGAATTTGTTGTTCCGATAGTGTTTGTGTTGTTACTTTTTCCATGTTATAATTCTCCTGGAGTTGGTTATGTTTGATATAATCATACACTATATGGTTTTATATTACAACTCACACAAACATTAAAAAAGGCTGTTGACTTTTTACCATCAACAGCCTTTATTTTTAACAGATCTCCATATACAATTTCATAACCACACAAATCATTATTTCTTTACTAGTGTAATTAACAATAGTATCATCAACACTATTCAATATTCTCTCACAGAACTCGCAATCAATAACAAATCTTGGACCATCTGTAAACATGTAATAATACTGTTCTCTGAACAACTCCAACTTGCACTTACGACCATCGTGAGATTCAAATACATTGATAACTTTATGCATGATAGTTTCCTTAAAGAATAATGTAAGCTGCTTAACTTACTCAACCATTATCTCCAAAAATAGCCAACTATACAACCATTTAATTTAAATTATTATTAATTGCTTATAATCATGGTATTCAATAATCAGGGTATACCCACATCCATCAATTCGGCTGCAATAAGGAAAGGAGAATGCCTTTTACAGCACTCTCCATTCCAAAAATATTACAGATTTTCTTCTTCTTCACTACATGAATCTTTCCAAGACCGTACAATCTCTTCCAATTCATCATCTGATGTATCAACATCATCGGATCTGAAGAACATTACAGTCATATCACCATTATACAATTCAACTTCAAAATCACTACCAGTATGCTCTTCCCACTCTTGTTGAGCTTTAACAAACTCTTCAGAAGTTAGTAAACAATCCAATCGTTGATCTTCATAAAAGTTGTTCAATAGTGTTGATAAAAACTTATATGCTTGAATTGGTGTAATGCACCGTTTGAAGTAGAATTCTTCATCGTGTTCAGCAATGCTATTTGATACAGTTAGTTTGAAAATAGACATTTTACATTCCTTTAAAGTTTAATGAATTTGTTGAATCGTTTGCTTACCCAACAAAGATATAATAACATATTTTCGGATAATTGGGCAACAATTTAATTGTAATTATTTTGATTTATTTACAATGTGTATAATTGTGTTTAAACAATTTAATTTATTAGTCAGGGTATACCCACATCCAATTATTGGGGCGCAATAAGGAAAGGAGAATGCCTTTCAGCACCCTCCGTTTTATACATTATACTGAGAAATCGCCTAAACTGTAATTTGTAAAAGCCATTTTAATCCGATCTTCTTCTTCATCGAATTCTTCATCCTCATCACCACCTTCAGTTAGGAAGTATTCAATAAATTCTTCATCGATGTAAATATTTTCTTCCATATCTGATCGTGTGATGTAATAATCACCATCTTCTTCCTTAACCAACTTCAACTGAATATCAATTTTAGTTTCACGATTTTTACCAACAGCAGTCATAATAATACTTGACATTTGTGTATTTCCTAAAGAGTTTAATGAGTTTGTTGAATCGTTTGCTTACCCAACAAAGATATAATCACATAGTTTGTATTATTAGGCAACGATTAAATCAAATGAAAAAAAGAGACACAACCCTAAAGTCATGTCTCTTCACCATTAATCTTTTCTGTAATTATCACTCGTAAATGTATTAAACACATGCTTATGATAAGCTACATCATCTTTATTATACTTCGTCATTCTACCACTAAATTTTACAATTCCATCACAAAACTCCCTTGTCATTTCAATACAATTAGTATCAATAAAAATGTAAAACTTTTTGTTAACACCCATCACTAATTGATAACGAAATTGTTTATCTGTGTTATTCAGATAGTCAACACAATACGTCGTCTTAATAACTGAGTATTCTGAACGCTTTAGCATTATAAAAGTCCTTTAAAGTGTTAATGATTACGTTGTAAGGTCATCCCTTCAACACAGATATAATCACATTTTTTACATAGTTGGGCAACAATTAATTTGATTTATTATATATGTGTTATATTAGCGTATAACGAACGATATACAGTAATGGTGTGATTACACATGATGGTATTCAAACGTGCAAATAAGGAAAGGAGAATGCCTTTTACAGCACTCTCCCCTTCACATCTTTACTTAAACACCAAAATCAACACTTATATAAATATTAAATATTTCTTTATATAAATCTTCATCATTTTCAAAATCACCAACTTTTTTATCAACCTCACTTAAAATTTCATTTATAAAATCTTCATTAACTTCATCAACTAATTCACCATCTTGAAAAATGATATACAAATTTTTATCAACATCAAATTCCATATTAACTTGAACTTTAACATTTTCAACACTATTAAATGCAACACCACTTAAAGATAAAGTTTTCATAATTTACTACCTATTAAATTAAAGAATATATAGAAGAGTGTTTGTTCTCTCTATGTGATCATTATATAAAAAATAAGCAATTATATCAACAACTTTTACAAATAAATTAAATTAAATTAAATTATTTCGTAAAAGTTGTGCACTTTCGTAATTTATTATGTGATAATGACTTTGTTGAATAAATAATACATATTCAACTTATTCATTAATTAATTTATATAGGAACATTATTATGTTTGGTTATGCTATTAAAGTTGGTGAAGTTTCAATTATACTTTTTCGTAAAGATAGAGTGTCGCCAAAAGTTCATTTTAATGAGAATGAAGATTTATTTAGAAAAGTGTTTGATGATAAATCTTTTGAGAATATTAAAAATAGAATGATTGGTATTGATAATAGTGATATTGTTATGTTTGGTTTGACAAATGGATTTGGTTCTATTAGAAAAGTCAACAAGCAATAATATTAAAAAAGGAGGGTGCTGAAAGGCACTCTCCTCTCCTTATTGCGGCCGAATTAATGCATGTGGCTATACCTTGAGAGTTCAATTGGACTGCTTATACACAATTATACAAGCTACAAAATAAATACAACATAAACAAATTAATTGTTGCCCAACCATATGAAATATGTGATTATAGCTTTGTTGAAGGGAAGACCTTACAACAAATTCATTAAACATTAAAGGAAATATATTATGTTCGTACTTAAACTAGTTGACACAACACTTGATATGCAATTCAACTTCCCAATCAAGAATGAAATTTCACCTGCTAAAGCACTTGAAATTATTCAAAACAACATTCCTTATGAAGTTATTGATGGTGGTTGGGACGTGCTGAATGAAGGTCTAACAAGTGAAGAAGTTGGAATGTTTGAAATTGAACTTGAAGATTACGAAATTTGTGTTCAACATCTTCACTTCTATGATGTAGAATAAAAATGAAAGGGGAATGGTTAGAAATAGCCATTCTCCTTTCCTTATTGCGCCCCAATAATTGGATGTGGGTATACCCTGATTAAGTAACCAACGTGCGTACACACGATTATACAAGGTCTAAAAATAAATCAATTTAAATGTTGCCCAAGCATCCAAAATATGTGATTATATCTTTGTTGGGTAAGCAAACGATTCAACAAACTCATTAAACTCTTAGGAAATACACAAATGATTAATTTCGTAGACATCTCAAACTTGGATGAAGTTGTTGGTTTATATAAAGATATGGATGGATTCTTCTGCATTTGGTGTAAAGGAAAATCAATTCGATTGACCTACTCAAATTACAATCTAATGTTTGAAATGAAATCACCTGTTCATATGTTAGATGAACACGATGCTAAACGGATTTACAAAATATTTTTGGATAGTGGCTGTGATGGACATGTGTTGATTAAATCAATTTATCGATAAATAAAAGAAAGGATAATGCTATACAAGGCGTTATCCTTTCCTTATTGCGGCCCAATAATTAGATGTGGGTATACCCTGATTGTTCTGTTAGGCTGTTTAAACACGATTATACAACCAATAAATATTTTAACTAAATTGTTGCCCACACAACCAAACTATGCGATTATATCTTTGTTGGGTAAGCAAACGATTCAACAAATTCATTAAACTCTAAACATGGTAACTTATTATGAAAGCTCTTGAAAATTTAAAAGCGATGATTCCTAGCTTCTTTAGTCACTTCATCGATCGTCGTATTCCAATTGTTGAAATTCATCAGTTGGTTGAACGTGAAAATGATTTCGTTATTGTTACTTATGATAATGATAATCAATGGTTCTTGGTTGGTACGATCAGCAAGAACAAAGAAGAAGATTTATGCTTCAGCGATCAACACCGAGATTTTGAAACTTTGGAAGAAGCAAATATTGAGTTCTTCAAAATCTTGAAATAACATAAAAAAGGAGAAAGGTTAGAAATAGCCTTTCTCCTTTCCTTATTGCGGCCGAATTAATGCATGTGGGTATACCCTGATTGAACAATCAGGCTGTTTAAACTAAAAGAAAGGGCACTTCAAAAGCACCCTTATTTTATGTCTAAATATCAACTTTTATGTAGTTCTTGAATTTCTCAACAATAGCATCCAAATTATGATAGCTATCTGCATCCATTCGATCCATCAATGAAAGATCACCACCTTCATGAATGTAATTCACATACCCATAACGATACCCAACATCTTCACCATAAAATGAGTATACAATAACACCTTGAGTTTCGCTACGTTGTAAAATGCACTTAATGTCCATCATATCAACAAAACGAAGTAACTCATTCATTTGGATCTTAACTTGCTTAATATCTAATGCTGTCATTTAATTGCTTCCTATGTATTAGACTTTATTATAGCGAGTATGTTATTTGAGTACAACACAATTAAGCGTAATATATCTAACTTCCTGCTTGGGTGCAACATATAACATGTTGGTTGCTTTATCATATCGGATTATTTGCATTTATTTCTCCTGGTTTTTGAAAGCTTGATGTTGGTGTAGTGTTAGTAAAATAGCACATTAATTTATCAAATTTTATATAAACTACAGACAATAAAAAAACCCTCAATTAAAGAGGGTTTTTGTTGTATTATTTCAAATTACGTAAGAATTCATTGCGTAGCTGACTTTCTTCTTGGAAACGACCTTTAGCAGTCATTGTAACAGTTGAAGAATTAGTATCTTTAATACCTCGTTGTGATACACATAAATGCTTAGCATCAATACGTACAATAACGTGTTCTGATTCAGTTACAAATGCGATAGCCTCTGCAATCTGTTGAGTTAGACGTTCCTGAACTTGAGGGCGTTTAGCAAAGTGTGCTACGATGCGATTCAACTTAGATAAGCCTAAAACTTTCTTACCTGGAATATATGCGATATCTGCTGTTCCAATAATTGGTCTAATATGATGTTCACAGTCAGAATACAAAGTGATCCCCTTCTCAAGTACAAAGTCGTCTGAGCCACTGAATTTATTTTCTACTGTGGTACATTTTGGGAAGTTTTCAGGTAGTAGACCTGAGAATACTTCATTAACATACATCTTAGCCACTCGATGTGGTGTTTCAGCTAGTGAATCATCTGTTAAGTCTAATCCTAGTGTCTCCATGATTGAAATCATATGTTTTTCAATGATTTCGATCTTTGTTTGTGAGTCTACATCCAAAGCTGAATCAATTGTCGGCGTGTTGATACCCAATGATTTTAAGTGAGCTTCAACCGCTAGACCTAGGTTTTTATCTGATTTTGACATAAGTTTATAATCCTCTTATTTTATTTATTAACGAGATTGGTTTTCCCTGATACCAACCCCAAAGTGAACATATAAACGTCCAAGCTACCAATTCCATAAGGTCTGCTCTTTGATATAAACGTTTTATGTTTAGATATGTTATTTAGTGAAAAGTATTATACTTGGTTTCAAACCATTCATCAACTTTATTTGGGTTGATACCATGTTTTGGTATCGCCCCTCTGCTATGTCGCTCATTATATACTAATACAATTTCAAGTCAACTTTGTATTTGTAATTTATTTTGATAGTTTACACCGTTTTTCAAATTCAGCTATCGTAACTCATTGAGATATAAGGGATTGTTTAAATCTAATGTATTTGCAACTCATTGAATTTAAAGGGATTTATTTCACACTGTGTATATGTACTCAAAATATTCAAACAAAGGGAAACCCGCACTATTAGCGGGTTTCCATATTTCGATTAGATTTTTGAAGCATCTTTCCATTTAAGGCCATTTAGTTTAGCATGGTCTTGAGCTTTTTGGCGACTTGGGAAGCAAGCTACCGCTTTACCTTCTTTAACAACTAACCAACGATGTGTTGGAATGTATTCAACTTCTGCTTTTACAACATTTTTGTTGTACTTATAAAGGCTTTCACCTTTAGCTTCATTTTTAAGGTTTTGGTAATAAGTATTAGCACAATGTTTAGAAAGGCCTTGTTCTAATGCTTGTTCCATGAACTCTTTACGAGTAGCTACTTGGTTGAAGATTGCTTTAGCTTTGTTCATTTTTGAAGTTTTCATATTAATTTCCTATTGGATTAAAGAGTTTTATATAGAGTGTTTGTTGTCTCTATGTGGTTAATTATAACCATTATTAATTTAATGCACAACAGGGTTTGGGAAAATAAATTGGAAAAGTTTTAATTATTTTCCAAAACCCTGTTTATTTGTACAGTCCCACCTTATTAGGCAGGATTGAACAAGTTAGCATCTTTCCATTTAAGACCATTTTCTTTAGCGTAGTCTTGAGCTTTTTGACGGCTTGGGAAGCAGTTTACAGCTTTATTATCTTTAACAACTAACCAACGATGTGTTGGGATATATTGTTCGATAACATCAGCTTTCTTAGCTGTTTTGTTATACTTGTACAAGCTTTCGCCTTTAGCTTCATTTTTAAGGTTTTGGTAATAAGTTGCTGCACCATGTTTGCTTAGCTCAGCTTCAACGATTGCCATTTCGATGAACTCTTTACGAGAAGTTGCTTTAGCGAAGATTGCTTTTGCTTTGTTCATTTTTGAAGTTTTCATTTTAAATTCCTTGGTTTGGGTAATGGGTGAACTCTGTTGTTCGTCCCTATGTGGCTCAGTATAACAATTATCGGGTTGGGTGTCAACAGGTTTGGGAAAATAAATTGGAAAAGTTTTAAATATTTTCCCAAACCTGTTGTTCTGCTTTATGCTTGACCATCAACTACTTTCAAGCCGTTTACCTTAGCGAATTCACGAGCTAATTGACGTGATTTGAAGCAGTTTGTAGCTTTTCCATCTTTTGCTACGATCCAGCGATTAACAGGTGTATAAGCCGTTTCTACGTTAGATTTAGCTGTTTTGTTATACTTGTAAAGGCTTTCACCTTTAGCTTCATTTTTAAGGTTTTGGTAGTAAGTTGCAGCACAGTGTTTAGACATACCTTCAATAGCCGCTTGCTCGATGAACTCTTTACGAGAATTAACCATATTGAAGATTGCTTTAGCTTTAGTCATTTTTGAAGTTTTCATGATTTGTTCCTAATTTAAGTTTGATTTGGAAGAACTCTATTGTTCGTCCCTATGTGGCTCAGTATATAAAATATCGGGTTGGGTGTCAACAACTATTTCAATTTATTTTAAAAATATTTTTAGACTTTTATATAGACGTAAAAAAAGCCCATCTAGTTGATGAGCTCTTTTTTAACTTGCTGTTATTTGATTCGGTGTTTCAATTCCTCTTCACACTGTTTGATCATTTCCTTGTTGACCCATACTACATCCATTGGTGGCATATTATGTGCTTTAGTGAACTCTTCCCAGTTGATAATTGCTTTATTACAGTTTTTGATTACTAAATCGAGTTGTTCATTCGTTAAGTTATCTAAGCCTTCTAGTAACATGGTGTTGCTCCTTTGGTTATACAGCTAGTATCTAATACTATTGTTATGTAGACAACAACTTTTATTATAATGCGTTGTATACATAAACCTGGATTGCATTATCATCAACGATGTCCACTTGGCTAACTTGTCGTAATGTCTTTAACTTTTTGACCATGGACTTGATTGTTGATGTTTTGATTAAAACGTTTAAACAACCATCCGTTTCCAAGTTGCAGTATAGTTCGCAGTTGGTATCAACCTCTTTGCATTGATCTTCGATTAAGGTTTCAACTAATAATGGTGATGATTCTGTAGTAAACATTTTATTTTTATCTCCTGGTTTAATGTTTGAGTATTGTATTGTAATAGTGGGATTAATTCAACGAAAATAACAGTTGCCTATTATTTAAATTTATATTATGTTTATATTCATAAACACATATTATAGGACTACCGAAAATGTTTTATTTATCTTTTCCACACTTCTGTCACTTACTTGCGCTACATCGTGGTGAAAATTATGACTTCAACCATGAGTATGCTGAAAGTCTATATTCTGATTATATTAAGTTTGATATGAAGGATTGTAAGAATGTTGATGATGTCAAACAGTACCTTAAACGGTACGCCTGAAACAGGAAAGCCCATCATTTAGATGGGCTTTCCTTTTATATATCAACTAGTTAAGCTTCACAACTAACACATTCACCTGAATCTTTTTCAGCTTTACCTGTTGAAGATTTGATTTTCGCTTGTGAACGTTGGTAATAAAGAGATTTGATCCATTTATTTGCCATTGCGTATTGTGTTACATCAGCAACATCGTATTCTTCTGCTGTACCTTTGAAGAATAGGTTAATCGATTGAGCTTGGCATACGTACTTTTGACGATCTGCTGCAAGGTCAATAATTGTTTTCTGATCGATTTCATACGCGGTCTTGAATACGAGTTTCTCATGTGGAGATAACCAATCAATGCTTTCATCTTGAACTGATCCATCAAACTCAATACCAATCTTATCAATGAGGTCTTGGCAATAAACACCACGTTCTTTCATTAACTTGAGTAATGTTGGAGATACGCGTGAAACTGTACCACCTGCCATCTTCTGCATGTATACGTTACTGATTAATGGTTCAATACCTTGCGATACACCTGAACAGATTAATGCACTACTTGTATTAGGAGCACATGCTAATAAGTGTGTATTACGTAATCCATATCCTTCACACCACTCAGGTTCGCCCAAATGCTTAGCGAGATATTTGCTTGCTTTTACTGCTTCTGATTTCAAATGACTGAATAATGTTTCATTGAATTCAATTGCTTCGATAGATTCAAATGGAATGCTATTTTCTTGCAAGTACGTATGGAATCCGAGTAAACCTAATCCTAATGGACGACCTTTCTTAGCACCACGTACAACGTTTTCGAGATTTGGGACTTTACTAGCAAGTTTAATCAGTTCTTCATTTACGCAGTCTAGGAAAATAGTTGCGATATAAACAGCATCAGTATCTTTCCATTCATCAAATCGTGCAGCATTCATAGAACTCAGGACACACGAATATGTATGAAGTTCATCAGCATGGAGCGTAATCTCAGAACATAAATTCGATGCTAGTGAACGTAGACGACGAACTGTATTGAGAGTAACTTTCGATTTATCATAATCAACCAACTTATACCCATCAACATCAAGAAGTGTTTCTGTTTCTGAAATTAATTTGGCTTTTTTACCGCTATCGACAACATTGATTAACTCTTGTACTGTTAGCTTGATACGGTCGTAATCAATCATTGCTTCAACAGTTTCTTCCAGTTCAAACTCAAAATCAAATGGTTTTGGATCATACATTGGTGGTTGTAAACGTGCAACACGATCAACGAAATAGAAGTAACCTTTGCCATATAAAGCACGTAACTTCATATGCTTACGCCAGCGATTAAATGTTACGTTATTTTCATCATTGGTTAATACCGATTTAACATCTTTATCGTAGTAGTTTACACCAAGGTTTTTACCCTCCGGATCTGCAAACATGATATCCACGATCTCATCAAAGTCGCCACCATTTTGATCGATGTATGCACCGTAAGATCCACGACGTAAAGTACCTTGTGTGATATCTTGAGTATCTTGGAATAAACCTTTGAATACCATTGCTGCGCCTGCTGCTGTACCACCTGGTCCAATTGGAGCACCACGAGGACGGATTCGACCAAGATAACCGCTTGTACCAAACTGCAATTTACAAAGTAGGGCCGCTTCGAGACGGTGCTCGTAGAACCCAGATACCGAGTCCTTAACCATACCACCTGAACACGAAACAGGCATACCACGAGGAGTACCCAAATTGAAAACTGGACTTGCTGCAGCAAGATCACCATTCCACAAAATTTCAAAGAATCGTTTATGGATGTATTGCACTTCTTCTACGGGTAGTTTACCTTCCAAGTGTTTGATGGCTGTATCAGCCATACGTTGATATGTTTCTCTTAATGTGCTATCTTTCCATAGATAGTTCTTCTTGATTAATTGATACGCTGATGTTGTAAACCAATTAGGGAGATTACCTTTTTCCTGCTCCTTTTTACGTGCGATGCTTAATTCTTCATATGTGCTCATATTTGTTATTCTACCTCATTTTTGTTATTTTGTACATCTTGGTATTTATGATTTTTATTTTATACCTTCATAATTATGGGATGTATTATAGCTTATTTTTTGTTTTTATTCAAGTTTTCAAAAAAGCTCCCCAAGATGGTTATTGATCTTGGGGTTGGGATTTATTATTCTTCGAACACGTACTTGTTGGCTTCAACTTTAAATTCAGATTCCGACCAATCACGGTTGTAATTACTTTGGAGGCTTACGAAGAAGTCACCAAGGACAGGCATATTGATATCCGCGTAGAACGTTGTTGCAATCTTATTCTCACCAACATCATCATATGAGAAAATTGAAGCAATACCCAAGTTATTCAAGCACAGATTAACACGAGACATAACAAATTGTTTGAGCGATTCTTTCTGATTGTCCTTATCACCTTTTTCATAAATCATATCGATGATGCGGAATTCATGTTCTGCTGTTTTGCGTCCCATTTCACGAAGTGTTTCGTGAATATGCTTAACCTGATCTTGTGTCAATAAATCATCTTTAAGCGATTCATCCATTGCAATACGGAATGAAATAGCACCACCTAGAGAATGTAAATGCTCATCACGAGTAGAGAAAGACACACCAGAAACAATAGCACCAATTTTATTCTTACCGTTTGTTTGGAAAGATTTGAGGTAAGCAAACGAAGAATAAAGAACAGCACCTTCAATCATTGAGAAGCCACCAACTGAAATCAAGTCATCAACAAGCGAACCCTTGCGTGATACCAATTCATCTAAAAAGTCCATCCGTTCTTTTAAAATAGGATCTTTTGTATATGAAGTATAGAAGTCATCATTAGCAAGACCAAGTACTTCATTGATTTCATTGTAGAAAGGAGCGTGAATACAAAGTTCAGTAAATCCAAAAGCTGTTGCCATACGAATGAAATCAGGACGTGGGAACATGCGTTTAAAACGACCACCCCAATATTCTAAACCAATAATCAATTCATATAAAGTGAATAAACGTAATGTTGTAATGATGCCATGACGTTCCTCTTCATCCATTTCAGTTAGAATACTATGTTTATCTTTTTCAACTTTAGGTTCTCCAGGAAGCCAGAAGTTCTCTAATTGATCCAACTCTAATTTTAGGATTTGTGGGTAGTCAAATGTATATACATCTTTTGGTGTCATGCAACGTGGTTTAGCATACGATACTGCTTTAGCTACTTCTGTTTTTTTAATCTGTTGGGCTTGGGGTTGGGTTGACATATTGTTGTTATTCTCCATCTTTTTATTTTTAATTATTACCATTTACCGATTGGGCATGTACTTTTAGCGAGTGTTGTTTTTAAAGGAATCATACATCCACACTCTGTACATAAATTCATTTTATTTTTATCACATGCTTTACATATATCAATTCTATTCTTACGTACTTCTTGAGGGACGTATTCTACATCATTTTTGATAATATCACTAGCTAAATCTTTTAAAGAATATCCCATTTAATGTCCTCTTTGATTGGTATTGCTGTAACTCCTAGATTTTGCATTGTTTCTAATGCTTCGTTTACTTTATATCGTTCTCTAAATGAATCAGACCCTGTGCTGATATAGTATACTGTATTCACTTTGCATTCACTGTTTAACAGCATCTCTGTTGTACATTGCATACAACTTGGGTATGTAATATAGACGTCAACTAGTTGACCTGCTGCGGATTTGGGTAGTGCATCTAAAGCAACTTTTTCAGCATGTTCGAAAGCATATTGTTTAACATGCTTATTAACATTGATGTAATCCATCATATTGTGTTTAATATTCTTCTTTTTTCTATTGAATCCAACACTGAGGATATCCCCTTCTTTGTTTACAATCACACAACCAACTTGGGCTGATGGATCTTCACTTAAATTGGCTACCCTCAATGCGGTTACCATGATATTATCATAATACACTAGTTGTTAATACTCCGTATTTATTCAGATTCATCATCTGTCGTATTTGTAATTAAATCGATATAGTCATCAAAATTCTTAATAGTTTCATCCGTAAGAATATCAATAGCTTCATCAATAAGCTCTAAATTGGTTATGTCTAATAAAGGTTGGAAATCATCTGATGATTCGCTGATCAATTTCAACAGTCTATATGATGATTCTCTAATTAATTGTTCGATCATTTGGGTTCTCCTCAAATATTGGTTATTATTTTGTTATTGTTTATGGTGCCCAACTTTTTACATTGGGCACGCTTATTTAATTAATATTTGATGAAGTAACCAGGTCCATACTGTTCACTATCGCGAAGTTTAACTTTATCATCTTTAACTATAAACCAATTCTTGATCATATCAGGAGTTGCAGTAATCATTAAATTCTTTTCATTGAATTTACATTGTAGTATTCTAACAATACGTGAGTTACTGTACACCTCACCTCGTTTGAAATCTTGTTCGAATTCTGAGCGTGGGATAATCAACTTGATTTTATTATTATGATAATACTTCAATGCACGTCCACGAACATGTTTACATGAAACGTACTCTTGATAAGTTAATTTACCGTGAATAGCGTTAATTTCAGGACAAGCTGAACAAATTTCCTTAATCTCTTTTCTAGCTTGAGTTAGAACAGCAGGTTTCTCTTTCTTTAATGAAACCATTTTTAATAACGTTGCATAACGCTTTGATAGCGAAGCAAAATTATATGATTTATTCATTTTAGCTTTATCTAATGGTGTTAGTGTATTCAAACCCTCATCTGTATTCTCTTCAAATATAATAGCGCCATTCTCTGTTAGTTTTCGCATTTTATCAACTAATTTAGGTTTTTTTCCACTATTCTCCCAAGTTGATAGAAATTCTTTACTATTTTCATTATTACATGCTAGGGTATTACTCTTTTGTGTTGATGTATCATCTTCTTCCATACCAGCAGGTATACAGTAATCTTCTTTAGCGGCTTGATACGAACTCATTACACTCTCAAACGCATATGGATTTACTTCAATAATTGGTTTATCTGGATTATCTTCTTCCATGTAGAAATAAGTGAATTCTTGATCAATAACCAACATACGATTGCCACGCTGAATTATATGATTTTTACCATTCTGTCCACTAACAGCTTTTAATGCTAATGATTTTGTTTCTTTGTATAAATCAATAAATTCGCGCTCTTTCATTACCATTTGTTCTGTGTGAGTGCACCATACAAAATAGGTTGGGGCATCAGGACAGTGTCGGAAACGACCAACAATCTGTGGGATATCTATACTAATATCATATCGAGTTGATCTACAAGCAGGTTCTGATGCGATGGTGATTACAACATCTTTATCATAGAAGTCAACACCTTCAAATCCCATGGAACTAACAAAATTGATTTTACGTTTTTTAGTTTCGCTACATGGAATAGCCATTTTGAAATCAGGATCTACATGATCTATAAAGAATCGATTATTCTCATCTGTATTAGAGAAGAAAATGTTGATGTCATCGAGATTAAATTTGACCTCGGTATCATTTAGGATATTTTCGATTGTTGCAGCTACACCACGTTTTGAATTATAGAAAATAAAATGTGTACTATCTGGATAATCACGGAATCTATTTTTTAAGTTCTTAAATAATAAAGTTTTATACTCTTTTTCATTAATTTGGTTTTGTTTGATTATAGGACGTTTAACGTGATCCCAAACGAATGTTACATAATCGAGAGATTTCATTGGTTTAGGGAGATATTTGCGTGAACTTGGTGTTGCGGTCATATATGATACACTTTTAAACATACAACTCTTTTCTAATAATGTTGTACACACATCTTTTTTGAAAATACCTAGATAACGAACAAATACTTGTGCCTCATCAACTAGCAATCGATATTGTGATGGATCTAATAACTTTGATAAACGCTCAACAGAATCGTATGTGACGATAAATTTATTACATCCTTCTTTAAGTCGTTTTTTAATATATCGATTTGATACATCACCATATACACCACACACGTTTGGATGTTGTTCTATTTTATTTTTAATCAATCCAATTGAGTGCACTGCAACAATATAGTTTTCTTTATTGGTTAAAACCAAAGTTGTTCCGCCACATGATGTTACCGCTTTATTAATATAAGCATTGTGTGGTAAGTCTGTTAATGACTCTGAAACGTATTTTACACCTTTCTTAAATTTGATTTTATATGTTCTACCCGCCATTACACATCTCCTTTATTATTTTGTACTTATAAAACAATTAGTTATTGTAATTAAATATATATATATTGTTTTCAATATGGGCTGTATCATACCATATTTTAACGTAAAGTCAACTGAGCCTTGCAAAACAATGAGTTACACGATCTCATTAGAATCATCAAAATCATTTAACTAATTGATTATTAACAATAAAAAGGAATCCACCATTTCCAAATATCTGGTTTCAAAACGTTCAATAATACATAGGTTTCCCGTGTTTTTGGCATTAATTCAATTTGATGAGTCACTCAACCATATGATTATATTAAGAAAATATTTAAAAGTGATATCGCGTCCCTTATAATAATTAATAGTACAAATAAATATTCCAATAAAATTACATACATGTATATAAATACTGAAAAGATATAAAAAAGGAAAAATAATAAATTGAAATACGAAGTATTTCATTTATGTGAACGAAGTGAACAATATGAACGAAGTGAATGTATATTAATATCCTTTATTTGCTGTATAGAACGTCTATTTGATGTTTTAAGTGATTTTATGATGTACGTTCATCTTTATAATTAAAACATCAAATAGACCATCATTCGTCTGTATATTGTAAAGTGATTGACACATTTTTAATACAGTTTGTTATAATGATTATCTAATTTACATTCACTTCGTTCATAGAGTGAAATACTTCGTATTTCAATTCTGGTCAATTCTTTTTTATTTGTATAATTTGTATTCCTTTTTTGTTTTATATTAAATTCTTTACACGTCACTTTATTTGTACTATTAATTATTATAAGGGACGCGATATCACTTTTGAATTTTTTATTAATATAATCATATATTTAGAAGACTTATTGATTTTAATTGCTTGTAAAAACACGGGAAAATCGCTTATTTTTGAACGTTTTGAAACCAGATATTTGGAAATGGCGGATTCCTCTTTATTATTAATAATCAATTAGTTACATAAATTTGATGATTCCAATGAGATCATGTAACTTCTTGTTTTATATAAAGCCTCTTTTTTATACTGTATCATATAGTAATAATGTGTCACACAAGTATCGTAACTTATTGATTTATAATAAATAGTTCAAGAATGAAAAAATCCCTGTATGATAGTGCAGGACAGCGAAAATCATGATTTTTATCCCTTTATAATCAATAAGTTATATACACGATTTTGAGTTTTAAATTAATTTTTAACACTCAGCTAGAAAGTTGCAAAATGAACCCAACTATTGTATAATCCACACTACAATAATTATAAAAATATAGAGAGACCAATGAAATTAGAAGATTTAGAGTCTGAGATTGAACTAGACTCCAAACTAGATAAAGACCTATCTGCAGAGTCATTAAAGATTCCATTACTAGCAGCAAAGTACCGTAGGTATTATGTGCATGAATCTAAAGTGCTTCATCAAGCACAAATCAAACAAAGTGACATGGAATTCAGATTGTACCAATATTATAACGGTGAAGCGTCTGAGCAAGATTATAGAGATCACCCAATCAACAAGCTCCCATTAAAAGGACGTATTCCTGATTTTATTAAAAATGATAAACGTATGGTTGAGCTAAATGAGAAAGTGAAAAATCAAGAACTTAAAGTGTTTGCGATACAAGATTTCATGAAAGGGTTAAACCAGAGATCATTTGATATTAAGAACGCAATTGCATGGGAGCGCTTCAAGAGCGGATTGAATTAAAAATATGTATGATATAACAATAAGATTTAAAGATGAGTTGATGTGTATTATTGATTGTGATAAAGCAATCGGGTATGGTTGTATGTGGGCGTGTAATTGTTAACTTTTAGTAAATACCATTATATGTAAAATAACAAAAAGAGGTATTTACTAATGGATAGAGTTTACTACACATACACAATCAGAAATAAAGAAGTTGATAAATTATATATTGGGTCGAGAACAAAATCCGATAGAATTGATATTCTAGATGGTTATTACACTTCATCTAAAGTGGTTAGAAATCTAATCGAACAGTATGGTGTTGATAGTTTCGAGGTTGTTGATGTAAAAACATTCAATTCAATTGAAGAAGCTGTGATGCATGAAAATGATACTCTACAATCGATTCAGAATAGAGAAGATTATTTGAATATTAACTTTAGTGCTGGTGGATCTGTAATCAAGTCGCAAACACACATTCAAATATATAATGAACTGACTGATGAGTATATGTATCACCCAAAACAATTAGATATCCCAACTGGATGGATTAAACAATCATCATTCCAACCACCATCAAGATTGGGATATAAACATATAGTTAATTTGGATACGGGTGATGTCGGTCATTTAAAACCAACAGATGTATTACCTGATGGTTGGGTAATTAAGACTGAATACAATCAATTAATCAAAGATAGTACCGAGAAGAAGACAGAATGGATTACGGACGGCAATACAAATAAACGTATTGAATTATCCCAAATTGGTAGTATTCCTGATGGTTGGAGATTGGGTAAAGTCGCTAAAAAACCTACAATTCGAATAACGGATGGTACGTGTGATAAATATGTTTTTAGTATTGATGAAATTCCTGAAGGATGGGAGTTAGGTAGCTCACAACGGAATAATATATCAACGGGTAAAGGTATGATTAAAATTAATAATGGTGTCATACAAAAAAGACATCCAATTGATGAATCTATTCCAGAAGGTTGGATGCGAGGTGACCTACCCAATAAAAATGCTGTATACTACACATACAAAAACACAACATATAATTACAAGAAAGATATATGTGATGCTTTAGGATTAAACTCAAATCAGTTTGATTGGGCTATGTTAAAAAATAAATATGCTGGCGAGATCACTATTTTTAGAAATGGTGAACAAATAACTTGGGCTGATGTATCACGTAAAGATACAAAAGAGTATATTTGTGATGGTATCAAGTTTAAAAAAGCATCAGACTTACATAAGCATTTGGGTGTTACATGTAGAAAATTTGAAGGCATGGTTAAACGCGGTGAGTTGGATGGTCGTGTTGAATTATATATCAATAAACAAAAACAAGAAAAATTAAATTAAAGGAATTTATGTACGATATAACAATAAGATTTAAAAATGAGTTGATGTGTATTGTTGATTGCGATAAAGCAATCGGATATGGAATCAAAGATAGATTCTCATTTATGGCTAAGAATTATAAATTCCTAGCTGCCTATAAGTATGGAGGTTGGGACGGGAAGATATCCATGATCAACTTAAAAACTAGAGAGTTTTATGTTGGTTTGCTTCCAGATCTATTTAAATGGGCTAAAGAGAAAAGCTATACAATTGGGTTTAATGATGATGAGAAGTACTTATTCAAACCATTTATTAAATTCGATCCAAAATACTTTACTGATGTTGTCCCAAAAATTTGTAAGTTCACACCTAAAGATTATCAATACAAATATGTTGAAGAGGGGTTGAAGTGGAATAAGTTACTCATTCTATCACCCACGGGGTCAGGAAAAAGCCTTACGATTTTTTTACTTATTCGATACATCTTAATGGAAACAGATTTCAAGATTCTAATTACAGTTCCAAGTATTTCATTGGTTGAGCAGTTATACCAAGACTTCATTGACTACACAATTGATGACTGGGATATAGCAAATGAAGTAACCAAAGTCCATAGTAAAGCAGTTGAGAATCTAAAAGCTAGAGTTGTTATTAGCACATGGCAAACTTGCGCTAAGAAGGATGGTAAATACTTCCAACAATTTGATGCTTATTTATGTGATGAGGCACATAGCGCTTCGGCCGCAGAGACAACCAAGATCATTAACAACCTTTCACATGCTAAATTCCGTTTTGGATTAACTGGTACACTTGATGGTACCGATCTACACGAATTAGAGATGATTGGACGTTTTGGTAGACTGTATAGAGTAGTATCTACAGCAGACTTAATGAATAGTTCTGATCTAGCACAACTTAAAGTTAACTTCTTAAAGATCAAATATCCATTAGCTGAATGTAAGTTAATCACCAAGAAGAGTACTGAATACCAACAAGAGATTAAGTATATTACAGAGCACGAAGGTCGTAATAAGCTATTAGTTAAACTTGGTGTTAATCAGAATAAAAATGCTTTGATGTTATTCAATTATGTTGAAGGTCATGGTAAAGTACTATACGAGATGATGAAGGATCAATGTGCTGATCGCGGCAAGAAGTTGTTTTATATTTCAGGTGAAACTAAACCAACAGATCGTGAACGAATTAGACATGAAATGGAAAAGTCAGGCAATACTTTAGTCGGTTACGATGTTAAGATTAACGGGGTTAATTACTGCATCAAATCAGGAACATTAATCGCTCTTGAATCTGGTGAACAGAAAACAATCAACGAATTAACAAAAGATGATGATATATGCGAGACGTGGTTTGAACAGAATAAAGCGAATTTCCAAAACTTTAGATAATAACAATAAGGATACAACAATACATGAAAATACAAAGCAAAAAGGAGGTAATGGACGCAGCAATTTTGCTTGCGTCCTATTAGTTAAGGTACTTTAGCGGTTGGGGTAAACATTAAGAATCTACATTGTTTAATCCTATGCCATCCATTAAAAGCTAAAATTAAAACTCTTCAATCAATCGGACGGATATTACGTACGGCAGATGGTAAGGGTGTTGTTAAACTCATTGATATTATTGATGATTTTAGTTATCAACGAGGACAGAAAATGCAAAGTAATATTGTTATGCGGCATTATATAGAACGGTTAAAAATCTATGAAAGTGAGCAATTCTCGTATGATATTAGTGAGATAGAAATGAAGGAGCCCCATTAAAGATGATTGAAGAAGAATTAACAGAAGAAGAGTTACAAATTGAGGAAAACAAGGTCATTCAAGTGATTCAATATGGATTAGATGACTATTATATTGGCTTGATTAACCTAGACCAAGCCAATTCAAATGACTTTGCTGTGATAGTAGACAATCCAATGTCTTTACAGTATAATGACGATGACATCAACGGTTTTAGACTATTTGAGAATGCTTTAATTGATCCGATGTCATGTATTAATGTGAATAAACAACATTTAATATCTTTATTCTCCCCATCTAAGATTCTATTGGATTTATACATTGATTCAATTACACATATTATCGAACGTGAAGAGAATAGCGATGACGAATTAGTTACGATCAATCAGAAGAACAACAAGATCCATTATCTAACTTCTATAAAGTGAACACCAAACAATGAAAACATAATAACAACAGTGAGACTATAACAACACCATGACAAATTTTAATAAAAAAATTAATAATTCACCATTCAAATTGGGTACAGAGCGTCAATCAAAAGCCACAGGTAAAAAGGTTCGAGATTATGTCGATAACGAGATTTTTACAAAAGCTATTATCGCTTATAATATTGAACACAAAGAACGTATGGCCCAAGGTTTACCCAAAAAGATTATGCCTGATATTATTGGTCATGGTATTTTAAAAATAGTCGAAGGGTTGGGTTCACGTTTCAACTTCCGTGGTTATACATATATTGATGAGATGAGAGATGATGCTATTGTCCAAGCGGTATATGCTGTAACTAAATTTGATCACACTAAATTTGAAAAACCAAATGCTTTTGGATATATCAACCTGATTTGCTGGAGAAGTTTTACAGCTCGTATCAAAGAAGAAGCGGAACAACAACAGATTATTGAAGATTTAATGATGGATCCCAATTATATTTGTTATCAATCAGATATGAATCATAATGATATTAACATTGACATTAGTAAAGAGAATGCCGTAGACTTCTACTTCGACGGTAAATAATTAAGAAAAAGGCTGTCTTATAATGAGATAGCCTTTTTTTATACGCATACAAGGATAATATAAATGACTTATAGTGAATTGCTATCCCAACATCTGCGATATATAGAAGAACAGAAAGCGTTGGGTAGAAAAGGTGTTGAGTTTGAAATTGAAGGAATTGATTCTGGATCTCATAAATCAATGGCATTGACATTCAAATCCAAAGGGTATAGAATAATTGAAAAATTTGAATGCTATACTAATTGGCAGACAGAAGAGTTTAAAACAACTTCCTATTTTCGCTTATGGTGGAATGAAGAGGATGACCAATATGCAACCAACCGAAAGGAGTTTGAATAATATAATATGAAGTTTGCTATTATTACTGACCAACATTTTTGTATTCGTGAATCATCACAATATTTTCGAGATAACTATACAGAATTCTACACAAAAACATTCTTCCCATACTTATTGGAACATGATATTAAATTAATCATTTGTCTTGGAGATACATTCGAAGATCGCAAGAAAATGAACTTACTTGGTTTAGCTCATGCACGAGAAGTATATTTCGATTTAGCTGAAAAATATGGAATCCAGATTATCTCAATCCTGGGTAATCATGATGTATTCTATCGTAACACAAATGAAATTAACGCAATGGATATAATTGCTAAAGGATATAAAAACGTTCGTATTGTTCACGATACAGAAGTTCTCGATCTCGATGGTTTCAAACTTGGTTTGGTTTCTTGGATCAATAAAGATAACTACGAATCACGCATGGAATTTATCCGCACTTGCGATGTTGATATGCTTGGTGGTCACTTTGAAATCAATGGTTTTGAAATGGTCAAAGGTAGCTTCTGTGAAGGTGGGATGAAGCAAGAAGACTTTAAACGATTTAAACAAGTTGTATCTGGTCACTTCCATATTGCTAGTAAGATTGGTAACATTGAATACTTAGGTAATCCATCTCAAACAAACAAAGGTGATATTGGATATATTCGTGGATTCCGCGTATTTGATACAGACTCCCGTGATATGATTTTGATTGAGAATCCATATAATGTGTACGACTCTTTAAAATATCAAGATGATATGGATGTCAATACTTTTGATTTCACTCCGTATAAGAATCGTATTATTACATTGTTTATTACATCATGGCATAAAGTTGATAATACAAAACTTAATATGTTTGTTGATGAAATGAATAAGCATACTCACACATTAGATATTGTTGAGACGGAAAGTCTCGTTAGCGATGTGAATGAAGAAGCTAATAAAGTTGAGTACTCATCACATATGGAAATGATTACGAGTTGGATTGATCGTGAGTTTGATGGTGAAGATAATAATATTTTAAAAGATATGATGGGTGAGTTATATAACGAAGCATTACAAATGACGGATGATGAATAACAATGAAATTAGAATTACAAAACATTCGTTGGAAGAACTTTAATAGTTATGGTGAGATGTGGACAAGTATTGACCTCAACCGTAGTCCACTCACAGTGATGTCTGGGCTGAACGGACATGGTAAATCTACGATTACAGATGCTATCTCATTTGTTTTATTTGGTAAGCCGATTCGATTGAATAAGAAAGGTAACATTGTAAATCGAACAAATAAGAAGAATCTTGTTGTTGAGATTAACTTTGTTATTGATGGGGTTGATTATCAAATTCGTCGTGGATTGAAACCAGAATTGTTTGAGGTGTATGAGAAAGGGATTTTACTTAATCAAGACGCATCGAATCGTGATTACCAGAAAACATTAGAAGATCGCATTTTGCGTATGAACTTCATTACTTTCTCACAAAGTGTTGTTGTAAGTAAGACGTTATACACCCCATTTATGCAATTAACTAAACCAAAGCGTCGTGAATACGTTGAGGATATTTTACGATTAAAAGTATTCAGTAATATGTCTAAAAAGCATGCTGAAGAGCTTAAACGAGCTAAGGCTGATAATAGCGATGCTGAATACGAGTATGATAAATCTGTGGTTGAGTATAATGGGTTATCTAATACTATTGAAGCGTTGACACGTGTGGCTGAGAACAGTACTAAAGAAAAAGAGCTTGATATTCAATCACGTATTGATGATATTGATTCTAAGTTACAAGAGTACGCTAATGAGTACAAGGCAATTAAAGCTAAACTCCCTGAAATTGATGAGAGTTTTGATGTTAAGTTTGATACCAATAACCGTGCTCTTATTAAATTAAAGAGTAAGTTGGAAGATGTTGAAGAAGCTATTGAAAAGTTGAATACATCTGAGAATTTATGTAAGGCGTGTGGTCACGAATTGAGTACAGATCATGTAGAAAAGCATCTAAATGAACTCAATACCAAACGTGATGAATTAATTGCTGGGATTGCAAAAGTTGAAAATTTACTCGTTGAATTAAAACCAAAAGTAGATGAGAATAAAGTCCTCAAGCAGCAATACCAAGAACTTAGTTCAGAAATGATGGGTATTCAACGATTAATGCAAGGAATCAACTCAGATAAGAAATCACTTCAATCTGAGCTTGCAAACGTAACTGTTGATACTTCCGAATTGGATACAGCTAAAGAGCGATTGGTGTTGGTGACTGAACGCAAAGAGTTATTATTTACAAAGCATAAAGAAGCTGTTGATCATTTACGTCGTTGTACGCTTATTGCAACCATGTTGAAAGATAATGGTATTAAAGCTTCAATTGTAGAAAAATCAATTCCAATGATTAATAAACTAATCAACCAGAACTTGAGTAAGTTTGGATTCTTTGTTCAATTTGAATTGGATAGTGAATTTAATGAAAAGATTTTACTTCGTGGATTCCAAGAGGCTTCTTATTACGATTTTAGTGAAGGTGAGAAGTTGCGAATTGATATGGCTATTTTACTTGCATGGCGTGATATTGCGATGTTGCGTAATGCGATGTCTTGTAATGTATTATTCTTAGATGAAATAACAGACGCATCTTTAGATGATGAAGGTATCGCAATCTTCACCAATATGCTATCATGCTTAAAAGATAATAATGTATTTGTTATTACACATAAACCTGAAAAACTTGATAATATCGCTCGATCGAGTATTACCATTGTTAAGAAAGACGGTTACTCACAAATCGCTTGACTTTAGATTCAATCATGTATATAATGCAGCCTTCAAGTTTGATATAACGCTGCATTATACCACAAAAATAAAAGAGGAAAAATAATTATGATGATTCAACCATTAACACACGACATTTTGAAGAACTTCTCAGGCATTAGTAAATCAATTCTAATTCGTGAAGGAAATAAGATTCGCACGATGAGCCCAGAACGTACTGTGTTTGTTGAAGCTGTGGTAGAAGATGTATTCCCACGTGAGTTTGGTGTATATGATTTACCTTCATTCTTGTCAGTATTGTCGTTATTCCCAACTGCTGAGATTGTATATGAAGACAAGTATTTGCAGTTAACTGATGGTCGTCGTCGTACTCGATTCCATTACTCGAATCCACGACACATTAAAGCACCACCTGCAGGTGAATTAAACTTACCACCAACGTTGATGAGTTTTGTACTAGATAAAGATGAAATTGAGAACATGCTTAAAGCAAGCTCAGTTATGAAGTTAACGAATTTACATATTCACGGTAACCGTGTTGTATGTAAGACGGATGAAGGGGTTAGTAACGATTACGAATTAACAATTGATAATGTTGATATCGCATCTGATGTCGATGCTGATACAATCAATGCTAAGATTGATATCAAAACATTACGATTCATTCCAGGTAACTATAAAGTATTGGTTAGTTCAAAAGCGGTTGTGTTTGAATCTCAGGATCTTACTTTAAAATACATCTTTATGTTGAACGCTTAACACAAGCGTTCTTAAATCAAATAATCAATTCAATTTTACTATAATCGGGAGTTTATAATATGAGTAGCGTAGGTAATTTAGAATCTAAAATCTGGGTAGAAAAGTATGCACCACAATGTGTTGAAGATACAATTCTACCAAATCGAATTAAATCTGTTCTTCGTGAGTTTGTAACATCAGGTGAGATTAAATCATACACCGCTGTTGGTCATCCAGGTGTTGGTAAAACGAGTAGCGCTAATGCTGTTTTAAATGAGATGGGATTGCTTGATGATGCTTTATTCATTAACGCATCTGAAAAAGGTGGCATTGACACAATCCGAACTCGTATTCGTGAATATGCATCAAAGATGACATTAAATGAACGCGGATATAAGGTTGTAGTTCTGGATGAGGCTGATGGTCTAACAATTGCAGCTCAGGATGCTTTACGTGGGGTTATTGAAGAATTCCAAGACACGTGTCGATTTATTCTAACAGCCAACAAAAGCAATCGCATTAGTGATGCTATTACATCTCGTTGTCCTCTAATTGATTTTAAGTTCCATGATCGTAAAGAACGTAATGAATTATTAAAACAATTCTTTTCACGTATCGAATCAATCTTAGCTGAAAATGAAGTTAGTTATGATCGTAAGGAATTATTAAAGTTCTGTGATCGCAACTTCCCAGATTTCCGTAAATCAATCAATCTAATTTCACGTAATATCGTTGATGGTGTATTAGAATTAGGTAATGTTGGCTCAGCCAATGATGATGTGATTGAGGAGTTAATTGGTTACATTAAAGGATGTAATTGGACAAGTATGCGAAAGTGGGTTGCTGAATCAATGGACACAGAACCGAATAATATTCGACAAGCATTATATGAAAATCTAGTACCTCAAGTTACCGTTGCATCAATGGTGTGTATTACAATTCTGATTAATAAATACGATTACCAAGAAGCGTTTGTGGTTAGCCAAGAGATTAACATGGCATCACTATTCTCTGAAATGATTCAATCTGTAGCGGCTGGAGATATTGAATTCAAATGATTGATATCAAAACACCTTTTGATTACGGTAAAGTGATTAATGGTAAATTGGGTCATGTTGAAGTTAATCCATCGGTTTATAACGGGTTTGTTATAAACCATTTATTCTCCAATACTCAAGACTCAATTTTCTACGCAAATGAAGTTAATAAGTTCTCAAGTGCTATAACTCCTCAAATGCAATTCGATTTCTACTATTATGGATTGGCTAAAAAGTCGCGCTATGGTAAATGGAATAAGATGCCAGTCGTTAAACATGATGAAGATTTGATCAGTTACGTTATGGATTATTTCAAATATAACCGCACACGAGCAATTGAAACCCTAGAGATGTTTGATAAACAAACTATTAAAGATATTAAAGAAGATATTATGTTGTTGAAATGTCAACAACAATCATTCGATGATGAGGAATAAAAATAAATGGAAGAAAAGGAAAAAAGTAAACGATATACCACATTAGAAGATGTTGTAAAACACGTTGGTGTTGATAATGCACCAATTGAGGTTGAAGTTTTAAATGATGTTGAATTTTTACGAGTTCGTGAAACGCTATCACGCATTGGGGTTGTTAAAACATCCGCAGAAGATGGAACAAAGACGTTATATCAAACTTGTAATATATTATTCAAGCAAGGCAAGTATTATATTGTTCACTTCAAACATATGTTCTTATTAGACGGTGCTTTCAAACAAACTGTATTATCAGAAGAAGATGTACATCGTATGAAATATGTTGCCTATCTATTAGAGACCTGGGGAATGGTCACACGTACTGGTAGAAATCGGGGTAAGTTCGTTGAAAAAGCTGTAATTCGTGCAATCAATTACAAAGATCGTGAAAAATACGTACTAAAACAAACATATAACATGTCATCAAAAATCAAAGTAAATCAAACGTTGACGAGTTAACAAAAATGGGATAGAATACATCTCCCAACCAAACATCAAATACATTTTATATATAATTATGGAGAATATCTAAACATGACTACTGAAACCACTACTGAAACCACCGAATTATCTGCATACGCTAAAGCGAAGCTACGTAAAGAAGAAAAAGCTCGTCTAGCTGCTGAAGAAGCAAAAAATGAAACTGATCCATCCGAATCAGCTACCGAAACTCAAGTTGATCAAAGCGAAACTCAGTCTGATACCGCAGTGGAAACACCAACCATTCAAGCTGATCCACGTGGTTTGACTCTAGGCATCTTCAAGCTGAATGAACATACAAAAGTACCAACTTATGGTACGAAAGCAAGCGCATGTTTTGATATTCGTGTTAACTTAATGGGCTTGGTTGAAACTCAAAGCAATCCAGTTGTTGATGTTGTTACCAAAAATAACCAATTCATCAATCGTCGAGTTGTTAAAGATAATGATGGTCGATACTTTGTTGAGTTACGTCAACAAGAGCGCATGATTGCACCAACAGGAGCTATCTTCGATATCCCACTAGGTTATAGCTTAAAAGTTCATCCACGTTCGGGTACTTCACTTAAACAAGGTTTGAATCTAATCAACCAAGAAGCGGTAATTGATGCTGATTATGTTGATGAGCTTAAATTATTACTTGTTAATAGTTCAGATACAATTGTTCGAGTTTATCATGATGAGCGTTATGCACAAGGTGAATTACAAGAATTGGTCCAACACAGCTTTGCTGAGTTAGCAGAAGCTCCAGCATTTAAAACAGATCGTACTGGTGGTTTGGGCCATACAGGCACTAAATAATAAAACTGGGGTAATATCATTACCCCACCCAAATATATAAAAATAATAATAACTAAAAAAAGGATACTGTATATGACAACATCAAATGAATTAGATATTCGCATCGTTATTGATGACTCTTCAACAATCATTGGTTGTGCTACGTTTGATCTTCAAGGCAACGTAACTATTGAACAACCAGCATTTATGATTCCTGATGAACATGGTCGTGTTCAATTCATTCCTACTTTACCTTCTATGGGTATTAGTGAAGAAGAGACTACTTTAGAAATCAATAAATCGAGTTTGAAATTTGGTAAAGCATTTAAAGCGGATGCACAAATTGCACAGTTATACAAACAATCTATGGGCATTACAGTAATTGAAGTACCTGCAACTAAACAGTTAATTTTGGATTAATTGATAAATAAAAAGCACTGTGGGTACTCAATCTCATAGTGCTTTTTTTATTTTTTATTTTATTAATCAGGAGGTATTTTGAAATTAATTATTACAGAGTTTGAATCGAGTAGCATTCAATTCAATTTAAATGGGTTAGATTATAAACTGGATACACAAACAGACACATTATATGAAGTCGTAAAAGGTGATTACCAATACGTTGACGTGTTCGATCAAGATGTATTAAAATTGTTAAAAAAGCAAGCTAATAGCTTTAAGAATTATAATAATAAGTTAAATGAGGCAATTGATAATGACTGTGAGTAAACAATTTTATACATTTGTAGATACATTAGATGGTGCTGTTTACCATCGATTCTTTGATGATAATGGCGTCGATACAATGGAGAAAATTGAAGAGTATGATTACACATTATATGTTGAACATCCAAGCGATTTTAGTGGTCAATTATCATTAACAGGTAAACGGTTAAAAGAGATTCGATTTAAGACAGTTCAAGAAATGGGTAAGTTTTATTTTGAGAATAAAGATCGAATGGAAATTCATGGTAATAACTCAGCAGCAATTCAATTCATTGCTAAAGAGTATAATTACGATGTTAAACAAACATGTCCAATCAATATTCTGAACTTCGACCTTGAGATGGAGCATGGGGCTGGATTAATTGTGTACCCTGATGATTATCAGGTTAAATGCCAGGATACAAACGGTAACATTTTCTACACATCAAAAGGTGAGATTAAGAATAGAAACCTGATTGTGTTTGATGATCGATATAAGCGTTGGGAAGAGTTTAAAGATTCTTGCTTCTATCCAATCGGATTTCCAAAACCTGACCAAGCACGTGGTGAGATCATTTCAGCATCATTAAAGAAGTTTGGTGATAATGAAGTAATGTACTCATTAGGTACTAAACCATTAACGGAATATGATAATCCAAAAGGCAAGTATATTCAGTGTAAAGATGAGAAAGAATTACTTGTTCAATTTCTAAAGATATGGCGCGAAATCAACCCACATATTATTTGTGGTTGGAACATTAAATCGTTCGACGTTCCATACTTAGTAAACCGTCTGAAGAAGATTCTAGGTGAAAAAGCATTAGCTTATCTATCACCATTTAAAGATAAAGTTAAGAATAACAAAAAGTTGATCATTACTAAAAATAATGCATTGATGACAACTTATGAAATCTTTGGCATTACCATTTACGATTACCTTGAGGTTTACCAAAAGTATAATCTTACCAAACAAGAATCGTATAAATTAGATCATATTGGTCAAGTTGAGATTGGTCAGAATAAAGTACGATTTGATGAATACAACAAGTCTCTAATGAACTTATATGAAGGTGTGATCAATACAGATTTAACCACACCATTTAAAGAATTAGATACGATTATGAAATATGCTCGTATTCGCGAAGTAACTCGTCGTACTTTAAAGAAAGTGGGATATGAGTCTGATAGACACTTGGGTGATGAACTATTCAAATTTGATGCTGAAACGTTTGATTTCACCGTGATTAAAGACGCTGATAATGATACGTTGAAGGGAATGTATAATTACGCTGATGAACGTGTTAAAACCCTAAGCTATAAGAAATTCATCTCTTATAACGAACAGGATGCTAACATTGTAGAAGAGATTGATAAGAAACGTCGTTATATTCAAATGGCTCTCCGTATTGCTCATATGACCAAGTCTAAACCAAAAGAAATCTTTGGTACGGTAGCTCCTTGGGATAATATGTTATATGCTCGACTGCTTGAACGTAATGTACAAATCCCACCACGTCAAGAGAATAGCAAAAAAGAGAAATATCCTGGTGCTTATGTTAAGAAACCTATTTTGGGTCCACATAAATGGGTAACTACAGTCGATGCTGGTAGTTTGTATCCAAATACAATTATCGCGTGTAATATGTCACCTGAGATGATGGTTAAAACCCAGGATGTTAACTACTTCGAAACACTTGAGAAACTTTTCAATCGTGAATTGGATACGTCAGATATCGTTAAGCGTGGTCATGTGATTGCAGCTAATGGTGCAGTATTCAAACAAGACCAAGTTGGTGTTATTCCCGATGCGATGGAATACTTAATCACAGAACGTAAAGTTGTTAAGAACCGAATGAAAGATCAAAACCGATTACTTCAGAAAGAATTGAGTATATTAGAAGATCTGAAAAAAGGTAAAGAAGTTGAAGGTAGGACATACGATGAAGTATTCAAACTATGTTTGGATCTGGAAGATGAAGTATCAACGTTACACGCAACAGAACAAGCATTAAAGATCCTCGCGAATAGTGGGTATGGCGCACTCGGAGAGGCATCATTCCGTTACTTCCGAGTTGATATTGCAACAGCAATTACACTAACAGGACGATTGTTTGTAATTTCGCATGTATCCAAAGTGGTTAATGATCACTTAAACAAAGTATGTGGAACAACGGATGTTGAGTATTGTATCTATGGGGATACTGACTCAGTGTTTATTAAATTAGATGCTTGGGTTAAAATGCATAAGTTTGATGAAACCAATATTGACTTTGTTGTTACTCAAATTGATGAGTATATGCAGAATGTTATTGAACCGTTGATTGAAGAAAGTTATATCGATCTAATGGCTTATATTGGTGCCAAACGTAATGATCGTATGGTCATGAAACGTGAGGTTATTTCAGATTCGTGTATCTTCCGTGGTAAGAAGAATTACATGATGCAGGTATGGGATAATGAGGGGGTTAGGTATTCACAAGCGTATTACAAGCGAATGGGAATTGAGACTGCTAAAACATCAACAGCTCAGATCATTCGTGATAAACTCGAAGAATGTTTGAATATTGTAATTAATTTCGAACATCAAGAACCATCACAATTGAAATCTATCGTTGATGATTTTAGAGAAGAGTTTAATAAGGTTGATATTTTATCAATCGCTAAACCAAGTGGTGTGAATGATATTGAGAAGTGGTTAGATGATAAAGGTAATATCATTTCAGGATGTCCAATTCACGTACGTGGTGCGATTGTATATAATCAATTCATTAATTCTACTCCCGAGTTAAAGAATGCTTATGAAGAGATTAAAGATGGTGATAAGATTAAGTTTGTTAACTTGAAACTACCTAACATCCTACATTCTCATGTAGTTGCATTCATTGATGATATCCCACCAGAAATGGAGATTCTCGAATCAATTGACCGTAAGACTCAGTTTGAGAAAACGTTTATGAAACCATTGGAATCATTTACTGAGCTAATTAACTGGGACGTTCGTCGTGAGTTCAATATCACAAGTCTATTTGATGATAGTGATTGGGACTCAACAGTTGTAGAAGAAAAAGAGAAAGTTAAAAAGCGTGAAGTGATTGTAACTTCAACCATTGATGACTTATTCGGTTAGTATGTAACACAAGAGGCTCTTTTACATAAAGGGCCTCTTTTTTCGTCTATACTATAAAAGTTGTTATAATGCAACGCGTATGGTATAATATTCCTCACAAAATAACAATAAAAAGGATAACAACAAATATGTCTATTAGTATTAATTCAGAAGGAGTTAAAGAACAAATTGCTGATTTAGCTACACAAGGTTTTAATGGTGCGGAAATTGCTACAACAATCGACAAAACAAATAATTCAACATTTCGCCGAGCTGTATACAACTTTCTGAATACATATGAGTGTGACCAATTACGTGGTATTGAAGCTGATATGACCGATGTTGAACAATGGAAGAAGACGGCTTGTAATCTAAAGAATTTGGGTCTAACCAATAAAGAAATTAGTTTAAAAATCTTTGGGAATGATTCAACAGCTAGCATCTATAAGCTATACACGTTCTTTAAAACGTCAATTGCTTACAATCTACTTCAAAAAGACGTTGATATTGAACTTACTGCAGATGAAGAATTCCGAGTAAATGAATTGAAGATCCTATATTGGGATATTGAAACGAGTCCATGTGTATCTTACCATTATCAACATTGGAAAGTTAATATTCGTCAAGATCAAGCAATCAAACAAAGTCACTTACTTTCGGTATCGTATTCATTCAATGATGAAGAGCCTGTTGGGTTTAGATTGAATCCTAGCGAAGTCGCTAAAGAAGATGATTTAACGTTGGTTGTTAATATGATCGAAGCTATCGAGAAAGCTGATATTATTGTTGGATATAACAGTAAACGATTTGATATGAAGGTGTTAAATACTCGTGCATTGTACTGGGGACTTCCACCAATCAAACCCGCTAAACACATTGATTTATACGATCAGGTTAAAAAGCTATTTAGATTCCCATCTAACTCGCTGGGTAATGTATCTGCATATCTTCAATTAGAAGGTAAGTTGATTACAGATCGTGGCTTATGGCGTCGTTGTATGGAACATTGGAATGAGGAAGAGTGTGAAGCTGCATTGATTGATATGCTGACTTATAACAAACAAGATATTGAAGCTACTCGAGATTTATACTATCGCATTCGTGGTTGGACACATAATCCAGTAAACATTGGAGCAATTACAAATGTTAAGAATGCTGTTGAAGAGTATGATGAAGAAGGCAGATTACTTCCTAAAGTGGTGACTCCAAGATGTACGAAATGTGGTAGTGATGATATTACCCCAATTGAAGGATCGTTGAACTTTACAACAACACGAGGATATAGCATTTATCGTTGTAATGTTGAAAGTTGTAAAGGTGTTAGTCGTTTGGGTTCAGGTGGTAATCTAGCTAACTGTGCTCTGAATTAAATAATATTAACCCTCATTGTGATTGCACTTTGAGGGTTTTTTAATAAAGGTGGTAATGATATGGAATTGAAGGTAGTGGATTGTGGTGATTACAATTTTAATATTACCGAAGGCGTTGGAACATTCGACTACACAGTAACACCCAAAAAGGAGCATATATGAAATTTGTTAACGTTACGCTGGGATATACCAATAATGTATATGAGCTTATTGAAGATACGGAATTATTAAAACTAGTTAAGCAATATATTAACGACCACATCCCATTCGAATATAGTGGACAGTTGCTAATGGGATTCTTACATAATGACGTTGAGTATACAATTCTTAAACAACGTCGCGTTGTGTTGGTGCTAAAAGAGCTTGAGTTTGAAGAATGTTTCAGCTTTACTGAAGACGGGAGTGTTTAGATGACTAGCATATTTGATAATATTAAAGTAACAAACACATACGGAAAGTTACACATAGTATTTAAAGATGGTGTTGTTGATCCATTGTGTAAAGATGAATGGATCATTCAATATATGGATACACCAATTTTTAAAACGCATACTATTTGGTATAATAAGAATAGGTACTTACTAGCTGAATTAGAAACAGGTGAGCGAGTAGCTATACGATTAACAGATATTAAATTTATGTATTATGATTATATATTTTGTATGAAATACGATTATCTAACCGTTAAAATGGATAACAATCGTATGATACATTTTGATTCGACCGACCCAAATAAAACAAGACTATTCAAGTATTGATTTGATATTAACAAAATTTGAGGTATAATAAGAAATGAAAACATTTAAAGAGTTTATTACAGAAATGGCACAACGAGTACCATCACAACCAATGGGTTATGATGATAAGTATGATAACAAGAAAATGTTTGAATACTTATTAGATAATAGCCGTTGGGTGAAACCACTTGATCAACTCAACGTTAATGAGTTGAAAATGAGAGAGTTTAACAAAGGTGATGTTGTACGTATCAATTTATCGGACTTCAAGAAGAAGCGTATTGTATACGAGAGTTACTTCGTTAAAGGTGATCTACCAAACACATTACAACAAACCTTTGTGTGGCGTGATATCAAAGTAAAGGATACAAAAGGTGTTGTCTACAAGGTAATATTCGAATATATCTTAAAGCAATACAACTTACAATCTGATATCAAGCAAACGGTAGAAGGCACTAATCTATGGATGAATTTATTAACGGAAGCTCATAAACGTGGAATGGACACTTTTGTATACAATATTAAGACCAAACAAAAAACTGTAATTGAGAAAGGGTTTGATCAAGAAGACTTAACAAAAACTGTTATTGGTGGCCCTGATAAATTACATTTAACGTTTGTAATTAATAAGAAGTAAAAGGTTGACGTGAGGCGGTATTAATGGTATTATACGCGCCTCAACTGGTAGCAAATAATAAAATATTATAAGAGTTGCATAAGCAACCATTAATATATAAAAACAAAATATAACAATAAGGAGAATAATTCTATGGGATTAAAAGATCGTTTACTTAAAAACAGCAAAATCAAAAAAAGTACAACTTTAGCTGAAAGTGACGTATTCCAGGAAAAAGAATTTGCAATGACTAGCGTATACGCAATGAACATTGCATATGGTGGTTCATTATTCGCAGGCGTATCACATGGTTTAACTTTCTTTGCTGCACCATCAAAACATTTTAAAACATTATACACAATGTTAAGTATTAAAGCATATATGGATAAGTATCCAGAAGCTGTTTGTATTTTCTATGATACTGAGGGTGGCGCGCCTAAAGCGTACTTCGAATCTCTTGGTATTGACATCGATCGTGTAATTTACACACCAATTAAAAACCTAGAGCAATTGAAATTCGATATGCCAAACCAGTTGGATGCAATCGAAGAAGGTGAGAAAGTTATCTTTGCTATTGACTCTATTGGTAACTTAGCAAGTAAGAAAGAAGCTCAAGATGCATTAGATGAGAAGGCTGTAGCAGATATGAGCCGTGCTAAAGAAGGCAAATCGTTATTCCGTATTGTTACTCCTGAATTACGTGATAAGAAGATTCCATGTATTGCAATCGGTCACGTTTATCAAGAACTGGGAATGTTCCCGAAGACGATCTTATCAGGGGGATCAGGTTTAGTTTATTCAGCGGACCAAATATTCTTCGTTGGTAAATCTAAAGAGAAAGAAGGTACTGATGTTGTTGGTTATACATTCACATTAAACGTTGAAAAATCACGTCACATTAAAGAAGGTTCTAAGATTCGTATCACAGTTAAGTATGATGGTGGTATTGATCCATACACAGGCTTACTTGAAATTGCTCAAGCAACTGGGCATGTTGTATCACCAAGTAAAGGATGGTATAGCCGTGTTATTAAAGGTGAGCAAGAGGATCGCAAGTGGCGTTCAAAAGATACATCAACAAAAGAATTCTGGGATGATTTGATTCACGGTGATCCATCTTTTGATGAAGAAATTGGTAAGCAATTCAAAGTAGCTGCAATCAGCATGACAGGTAAAGATCCTGAGGAAATGTCAGATGAAGAACTATTTGATGAAATGGATTAAATAGATAATATGTGGGGGTGATTGTTTAATACAGTCACCCTTTTTTGAAATTTGAATTGGAGAAATTACATATGCTAACATTAGAAGAAGCGTTACAAGAAGCTGTACTATCAAAAAAAGTTCCAAAAGGCCCTTACATTAAATTATTCATATCATCCATTGATAAGGAACATTATAACGATGCTATCAAGCTTGGTGATAGTTTCTTAGAGACGCTATTCGACCGAACTACAATTTCTAGCGGCACTGCTATTAAAGGATATGCGTACGTCACGCCTGATACAGCAGATGAGGTTATTGATATGATTGAACGTAAAACAATCACAATTGCACCTATATTCAACCTAAGCTATAATGACTTTGATGAGTTATACGATCCAGGTAAGACATCTAAAGAAGAGAATCGAACAGACCAAAG
>SMEO01000023.1_pt1 | contig 41743 bp, 38 predicted proteins | sample 2456251 | NCBI WGS metagenome assembly SMEO01 (sample SAMN10132594, study PRJNA489261) | soil metagenome | isolation source: day1 control-silt loam soil ammended | place: USA | reverse complement strand
AATGCTGGACTATAAATGCGCTCACGCAGGCATTGTTTTTAAGGAAGTGAACGAGGCATACACCACCCAAACCTGTTCGAGTTGTGGCAGCTTGCCCGAATCGAGGCCGAAAGGTATCGCAGGGCTTGGAATAAGAGAATGGACGTGCAGTGGGTGTGGTGTCGCCCACGACCGCGATACAAACGCAGCACGAAATATTCTCGCGGTCGGGCATGGCCGTCTAGCAGTAGGAATTCCCGTCCTTTAGGTCGGGAGGATGTCAACACCATTAAATACCCACGAAGTAGCCCATTACCCTGCAACCTCACAACGATTACGCCCATTATCTTTTGCCTGATATAAAGCGTTATCTGCACGACTGAGAAGCGCTTCAAAACCTTCCTCTAGCTTAAGCTCGGCAATACCAATACTGACCGTAATGGTCAAAGGCTCATGCCCCGCTTTAGGCTCTATTAATGCCGAATCTATTTCAAAGGCGCTACGTAATCTATTGGCCACGCCTAAAGCTGATTCAGACCCAGTATTGGGTAATAAAGCCACAAACTCTTCACCACCGAAACGGCAAAAAACATCTTCTTCGCGCAGAGTTTTTTGGGTCACAGCAACGAAGCTGCACAAAACTTTATCACCAAATTCATGGCCGAGATGGTCATTAACGTATTTAAAGTTATCCAGATCTATCATTAAAACGCTTAGCGGTCGTTGGTTACGGCGAGAATATGCCATAGCTTTTTCATACAGCAATGCAAATGAGCGCCGATTCAGCGCCCCGGTTAAAGGGTCGTGATTCGCTTGATTATTAAGATCGGCTTGGAGGCGTTCGGCTGTCATCAACACCATCCCAAGTGTGATGGCAATCATCGAACATAACAGCCAAAGCAGCATAAAAGCGGCAACACCATTTGGATTCAATGGATCTATTATTTCAGGGCTGCCTTGGGCAATAACCGCACGTATCAGAAAAACCACTGTATTAATGGCGTAAATAGCGCCTGTAGCGCGTATCGCAGGCATATTTCCTTGAGGCGAACGAAGTAAATCATAGGCAATCAAAAATGATAAGACAGCCATCAAAAAAGCATTACCAACGCCTCTGTCATCGATTAAATATTCAGTTTGCGCGATGAGAATCCAGGCCAAGCCAATCGCCGAAATCCCACCTAAAACAACAGGCGTCAGCGCAGGTTTACCAATAAAGCGTCGAAAGCCATCCCAACTCAACAACAGCCCCATAACGACAAATGCTTGAGCAAAGGATAACGATGGACGCCACTGAAACTTGCCATAAAAAAGAATCAAAACAAGTGTGATAACAGCAGCACTGCCCGCCAGCGCCCAGCGACCAAGCCCAGGGATAGAGAGGTGCATCCGCCACAGCAGAAGTCTGGCCGCAGCACAAAATGCGGTTGCCAATGCCACCGCAACCAACAAGGTTTGAATATCCAAAGGCACAGTCAAATTATTACCCACTGGGTGTAAAAGGCTTAGAGCTGGGTTCTTTATCATGAACCCTGCCCAGTGAACGTACTTAAGTCGATAACGCACGACTCAGAATTCACCCTGCCAGCTCGTCAAGGTATGCTCGTTTTATATCTCACACAGATTGACTGTAAATCAATATAAGTGCTTGTGTATACAAGCCTTTTTATAAAAAAAGAGACGTTCCCCACAATGCATCAAGCGTGCAGCCTGACTGTGTTAGCGGCATGCACAGCCTATTGCTAACTAATACCTTATAACTATTTGATTTTTATAGTTTTAAATGACAAAACAACTTACCAGCTTTTATCCTGAGCCTTGGGCCAAACGACGAAGAGAGGTCATGCAGGTTTTTTAGGCACAAAAAAAGGGTAAGTCCCGTAAGACTTACCCTTCGAATAACGCTAACTATTTAATTAAATAGCTACGATATTTGCAGCTTGCAGACCTTTTTGTCCGTTCTCTACTTCGAACTGGACGCGCTGGCCTTCTGCAAGTGACTTAAAACCTTCGCTAGCGATAGCACTGAAGTGAGCAAAAACGTCTGGACCAGACTCTTGCTGAATAAAGCCAAAGCCTTTCTCATCGTTAAACCATTTTACAGTGCCGGTAGTTGTATTAGACATAATAATATCCTGATATTTAAATATAATTTGGCCTTCAAAGAAGACTTGAATAGCATAAAAAATATAGATTTGAACTTAGATACTGCAGGACGGATTACGAATAATACAACGAACATGTAGGATGTAGATCAGATACTTCTTTCTAGCTGACTCAATACATTATAGATACAACCCTGACTTGTCTAGCTTTATATTCTTTATTTACCACACCGCTGGGCCGTACTTGCATTTCTACCCAGCTCTTTTTACAAAAAAGTGCAACAAGCACAAAGGCAAAAGACAACAGAAATAAGCCCTATGGAGTCGGCCATCTAGGGTCTGGCGCTGCACTTGGGCCAGTGCCGCACCGTTACCTACTGTCGTACTGGCCTTGGCCCTTTAGGCCTGTGCCCGCGCGTCAATAAAACGCTCAAAATCTTCCACAGTTAAAGGCTTAGAGAAAAGATAGCCTTGAATATAATCACAAGAAAGAGCCTTTAAAAACGCTAGCTGTTCTTCAGTTTCCACGCCTTCAGCCACTGTATCAAGGTTTAAACTATGCGCCAGGGCGATGGTTGCGCGGACAATATGCTCATCAGAACCCTCACCACCAATACCAATAATAAAACTGCGATCTATTTTTAACTCGCTCGCATCAATGGCCTTTAAATAGCTCATGGAAGAATAACCTGTACCAAAGTCATCAATGGATAAGCTGATCCCTGCTTGCTTCAGCCGTTTAAGGTTATCCATCACCTTCTCTGGGTTGGTCATCAAGGTTGTCTCGGTAATTTCAACACAGAGTTGCTCAGCCGGAATAGCAAATTCCTTCATCATTTTCACTAGGCGCTCAGCTAAAGAGTCTCTGGCTAACTGAACCGCAGAAATATTCATCGAAATAATGCCAAACGGAATACCGCGACGATTCCACTCGGCCATTTGCTGAAATAGACTTCTCATCAACCAAACCCCAATACCTAGGATCTGGCCCGTTTCCTCAGCGAGCGTGATGAACTCATCGGGTGCGACCCACTCACCCTCGCTAATTTCCCAACGTATCAACGCTTCTGCACCGTAAATACGACCCGTAGTAGTCTCAATCTGTGGCTGGTAGCGTAAACTAAATGCTGTTTCAGACAGCAGCGCTATTTCGAGCTGCCGCTGCAGATACACACGTCGTTGGATCAGCGCATCCATCGCCTCATCAAAAAAGCGGAAGGTGTTTTTACCGGCTTGCTTAGCACGGTACATCGCCATATCGGCTTGGCGTAAGATCTTAGACGCATCCGATACGCGGCTGCTACCGCTTGCAACGCCAACGCTACAGGTAATGTTAAATACGTCATTAGCATAATGAAATGGCTCAGTCACAGCGCCCAGAACCTTACTCGCAAAGCTGGTTAACTGCTTTTGACTCGCGACATGTTTAACTAATATGGCAAACTCATCGCCACCCAAGCGAGCGAGCAAGTAGTTTTCATCCATTAAGCCTTGCAAATTAGTTGTGGTATGAATTAACAGCGCATCACCCGCTTCATGCCCCAAGGTGTCATTGATATCTTTAAAGCGATCCAGATCCATAAACAAAACAGCGACTTCTATTCTGTGATCCGAGTAGGTAAATATTTGCTGCACATGTCGCTCAAAATAGCGCCGATTGGGTAGGCCGGTTAAAGCATCGTAGTCAGCTAAATATAATGCTTTTTCTTCGGCACTTTTACGCGCAGTAACATCCTCATGCACCGCAACAAAATGCTCAAGACATCCTTTTTCATCAAAAATAGGCGTAATGGTTTGCTCTACAACCAAGGTATGACCCCGCTTGTGTCGATTGATCAGCTCTCCACGCCAACTGTCACCGGATAAAATGGTCGCCCATAACCCTCTATAAAAATCTTCCTGTTGATAGCCCGACTTCAATAGTCGAGGATTTTTTCCTTTGACGTCCGCAAAAGAATACCCCGTAAGCTGCGTAAAGGCTTTGTTAATCCAATAGATTTCACCTTGTTTATTGGTAATAAAAACGGCATTCGCGGTACTTCTAATCGCCGTGCTTAACAAATGTATATCACCCTCGGCTTGCCAGCGTTTCTCGCGCAGAACAGCAATCACCAAAGCCACCACAATACTAATGATCGACATCACAAGCAGAAATAAACCCATCATCTTTTCATCATGCCGCCAAGCAGCCAGCGCCGACGCTTCGTCAGACACCAAGACCAGAATCAAAGGCAACAAAGAGGTCGAGCGATAACTCACTAGATACTTATTTTCAGCGATCGATGTACGAAACTGTCCCCAATTTTTTGCCTTAACGCCCGCTAGCAGAAGGGACATATCCGGCGCTACGATGCCCGTTCCTAGCAGCTTGTCACCATCGTAACGATACAGCTGAATATAAGAGGGAAAAGAGTCTGTAACCGAAGTAAAAAGACTATAAAAATATTGCGGATTTATTGAGGCCACCAGTACCCGCGCTAACTGCCCCGCCGCATCACGCACAGGCACACAAAAGGGGATATAACGATGGGGCGACTGCGCGGCAAAAGGATCATTGGGATAACGACCCTGTCGAGGGGACTCAATAACAAACTCGGTCAGCGGCTCACTGCTCAGTGTTTTAAGGCAGGCGTACGACCCTTGACTGCCCTGACTTTTGGTTCCAGAAGCGATCACCAGTCCACGCGGATCGAGCAATTCAACCGCCCTCAACTGTGGCGCTATACGCAACTGCTCGCGCAAGACAGTATTTATATCTAGGCCTGAGTCTGGCTGCGCTAAACTTTCAGCCAGGGTTTGCATTGAGCTATTTACCGACTGAAATGAGCGCACCACTGTATCTTCTAGCGCATGCAGCAAGACCGCATTGCTTGTATCCTGCTCAGCAAGACTCCTCGCGACGCCTTTACGCGCAGAGTGTTGCAGTACCAACCAAAAACACAGCAGAATGAGCAATACTGTAAGAAGTACCCATTTTTGCCGGTAGGCAGCACTTTTAAAAACAATCGCGATTTTAGATAGCACGGGCAAATTAATTCCTTAGCAAAGCAATAAAACAACAGCCATTAGATTTTTATCAAACATGACTGCTACCCGTAGGAAAATTCTATATGAGACAAGCGCTTAGACTAACTTTATTCGCAAAAAACTGCATCAAACACCGATGGCCTACCCTGATATTTTTACTCTTGAGCAGTTTAGCCATTCAACACAACGTCTATGCTGCCTCAGACCGAGAACAAAAAATTAAAGTATCAGGAAAACTACAGGTATGCATCTGGCCTGATTACTTTTCCATATCGTACAAAAACAAAAAAACAGGCCAACTGGAAGGCATCGATATCGATTTATCCCAAGAACTCGCCAATGACTTAGGCGTAGAGCTTGAATACGTCCCCACCCACTTCGATATTTTTATGGACGATATACAGCAAGAACGCTGCGATATTGCCATGTTTGGCGTGGGCATAACCGCCGAGCGCGCTCAGCATATCGACTACAGCGAACCCTATCTCAGTAGCGGCATGTATGGTGTGGCGAGTAAATCCAACCCGATACTGAATGACTGGGAATCGATCGATCAGCCAGGCGTGATCGTCTGCGTGCAAAAAGGCACCTACATGGAAGGCTCAATGCAAAGCAGCTTAAAGCATGCCGAACTGATGACTGTAATAAAAAGCAATCAACGGGAGATTGAAGTACGCTCAGGGCGCGCGGATATTTTTATTGCAGACTACCCTTACGCACAAAAGATGCTGCAATTTTACGACTGGGCCACACTATTAACGCCACAACACGCGACAGATCAAGTCCAGTACGCCTACGCCATCAAAAAAGGTCAACCACAATGGCAAGCAAGGGTTAACGTTTTTGTACGATCAATTAAAGCCGATGGCCGCCTTGAGCGCTATGCGCAAAAACACCACTTGCTGCCGATTGCTTTGATTAAGCCCTGAATGCTCTTTTGATTGAGTGATCATGGAGCATTCAGGCGCACGCTAAACGCTTTATCACTGGCACAACTAACAATACGCATCACTTTTAAAACGCTGGACGTGACGTGTCCAGCGACATGACGTGGCTGCGATATCCACAGAGAAGAAAGGCTTCAGCATACGGCGCCGACCGGCAAACGCTCAGTAACCGTCCTTTAAATAGCACACTTAGAAACTGACAGAGAGCTGACCAATCACACCACGCTGATTACCATCGTTGGTCAGACCGAGAATCCCACCAAACTTTAAAGAAGCAGTCTCAGCAACCTGAACAATCAGCCCCGGCATCAAGGACAGCGCATTATAGTCATTAAAGCCACCTAGATAGCTGAGTTCAAGTGTTGGCCGCACATACCGACCCCAACGCTTGAAAACAACCGCGCCCTTGATATCAGCCCATACCCAGCTATTTATGCCACGCGGATGCAGGTCATCGGCGTCAAAGTAATAACGGACACCGGCATTCAGTAGCAGCTGGGTATCACCGTCGTGGAGATCCTTATCCAGATTGATGCCGAGCAAAGCAATTTTACCCGTGTGATTGTAATAATCATTGACGGTGGTATCCAGCACAGCGGTTCTCATACCGCCACCCAGAGTGTAGGCCAGATTGAAACCCGCTTCTTCAGCAACATATATTTGATGCTCAAATTGTAAAGTCGAGTAATCAAATACACCGCCATTGCCATCAATATCAATGGGCTGTCCGTTAGATTTCAGATACGCATCACCCTTAGTATAAAAAGGTACTGAAAATCGTATTTGTTTATCAGTAGCAAACGGCACCGTCAGCTCTAGCGCGGCACTATAACCATCAAAATTATCAGCTTCATCCAGCTCAACATCAGAAAAATTATGTGCTGTGAGCTCCATACTGATGTCTGACTGAGTCCGGGCAAAGTGGGTACTGATGGGTTGCTGTGTTGGATTTTTGGCGAACGCTGCTAGCGAAGCAGAAAGTAAACCCGCAGCAAAAACTGATTTCAAAATATAGCGATGGCTTGTCATGATTGAACGTCCTGTATTACAAATAAAATTCATCACTTTAACTGACTCACCAGTGTTTTCCAGTTATCAGCACCCTTACCGTCAAGGCCAAAAGGAAGCGTGATCCAAACAGGTTGCTGCCCAGAGGCAAGCTGTATCTGTATGTCCAGAGTATAAGTCGTAGTGACACTTGTCTGCGTGGTCGTTTCTGTCTTAGATGTCCCTTTGCCAAGCATGCCGATATGCTGACTGGGCATGAAGATCGGCCGTCGGCCATGAGTCGTCTTAGTGATGGTACGCTCGCTGACGTGCTGCTCAGCGGCAACGCTGACCTGCAAAACCGTGCGCTGTGGCTCAAGCAGCACATGCTGATCCTTGCTCACAGAGCCAAAATAATAAAGTAAGCCCGCATCAGCAAGAAGCGCGAGATAGTCCCCACCCCGCTGAATCCATTGATAGCGTCCCTGATTCAGGCCTGTGAGATAGCTCTCCACCTCGTTTTTTCGTACTTTAGCAAGATGACTCTGAGCAGCCACCAAGCGTTTCTTGTCCGCACGCGTCAATAAACCGACAAAAACATGGAACACAGTGAGTACACATAGCACCAAAAGGGACATAAATGCCGCACCAAGCAGCGAATGGCCCCACAACCAACGAATAAATAACAGCCCAGCAACGAGGCATTGAGCGTATATGATGCGCTTATGCCATAGCGCTACCGCTTGTTTATGCGCTTGAGAGGCGGCCATATACTCGCTTCGCGCTTGCGCCAAAGCAGACGATGATTGAACCACTAGATGCGTTGCATTATTCGCTAAAGGGGTTGAGTTCATGAGGTTTAAGCGTCCTTGCACTACAGGTAGAAAAATAAACAATTATACTCATTTTATTACGACAGTAATGATTTGAGCGCTTAACCCTGCATTCAGTGGTTCCTCCGCTGTAATGCTTGGCTATACAAGTCTAAATTCAATCCCAAAAAGTGTGTTCCTGGAACAGGGTTATTCGTTACAGGTGGATGTTCAATAAACCCATATGATCTGTACAATTTCAAGGCCGTCTTGAACTCTGGCAGAACATCTAGACACATTTTATTGTATCCACTGAGAATCGCCTCCTGCAATACCCGATCAACCAGCTTAGCCCCCATATTGCTCCCACGAGCACTTGGTCGAATATAAACGCGCTTCATTTCACAGGTCGTTGCATCCAGCTGCCGAAATGCAGCACAGCCAACAGGCTTACAATTTTTCCTCAGCAAGAAAATCTTTGACTCTGCGCAACTATACTTTTCAGGTAGCTGGTTAAACTCCTCATCGTTACCTTGAAAAGAAAGATCTGCCGAGGTGCTGTTGACATACTCGTGGTAAAGATCAAGAACCTCCTTTAAGTCATCAGGAAAAACTGCTCTTACTACATCAAACACTACACTCTCCTTGCGGATAACGTCCGCCTAAACGGTACGTCTTTTACGTCCGTGTTGCTTTATTTATTATGTTGTTAAATGATGGTCGTAACCAGCTGTATCCACATGATTAAAACGATACAACTTGATAATAAAAACACTAAAAACCTATGCATTGGATTGTTATAAGTAACATGGATAATCGAGTGAATTATCCGAAGAATAACAAAAGCCCAAGCAAACCCGATCATCAACTTGTCATTAAAACCTAAAGTAAGATTAATAATACCAACCGCATAGAACAATACTGGAACCTCAAAAAGATTCGAAAAATTGCGCCCCAGTTTAAGCATGCTGTCCGGTGGAGTGTGTCCAGCGAATAATCTAAAGTACCTCGGATCTACAAGCCCTTTCTCAGCACTCATTAGACGAGATATTCCAGTACTAAACCCGACAATAAATGTAAGAACCACAAGTGCAAACATTGGATAAATAATGTCCATTTATTCATAAACTCCTGAGATCAGATAAAAACACAGTCAGAATAGAGAGACGTCTTACGACGCCTCGTCGCCCACACCACAGGGCATACAGATCACCTACCACGGAGTTTCACATCTCTTTAAATTTCATCTTGCCATCCGTTCTGGCTTCCCCAAGCGGAGCACCTTCGTCACGCACACAAGACACATTCTGGCCCGTATCGGTAGGCATGAGGTAACTCTGCCTTTTATTCATTATTTACAGCTTTATCGGATATTAAACGACTACTCACTGACTTTCTACGTGATTGCACTGTCACAGTCTTATATAAGATGCTTATTACATGTCCATTGAGTACTGCATAAGCAATCAAACCAATTAACAAACCCCAGAACGCACCGCCAATACCAAATAGTTGGATATTAGAAGCTGAAGCAAGAAAAGTTATCAGCGCAGCTTCGCGAGTCGTACTGTCTGACAAAGCATTGGTTAAACTGCCACCAATCGTTCCCAGTAATGCCAGTCCAGCCAGTGTGGTAATAAAAGCACTAGGTAACGCCATAAATACAGACGCTAAGGTGACACCAAACAAACCCACCACAATATAGAACACACCGGCAGCAATACCCGCAACCCAACGTTTAGAGGGTTCCTCGTGCGCTTCTTTACCCGTACAAATCGCCGCAGTAATAGCCGCAATGTTAAAAGCGTGCGAGCCAAAAGGTGCCATAAGTAATGAGCCTAATCCTGTTAAAGCCACAATGGGATTGGCACTGGTTTTAAAACCATCGTTGCGCAGCACTAACATGCCTGGCATGTACTGACCGGTTAAAGTAATCAAAAATAACGGCAGCGCGACACTCAACAATGCATGCCATGAGAACGATGGCGTTGTGAATATAGGAACGGCAAACTGCAACTCAACTCCAGAAAAATCTACACGATTTTGAAGAAGCAGAAGTATTAAGCCCAGAGCTAAAATACCAACCACTGCATACCGTGCAGTCACACGTTTAAGGAGTAAATAAGCAACAATTAAGCAAGTTGCCAGAACAGGTTCAAGCGTCATCCCAGAGAACGCATTAATGCCAAACTGCAAGAGAATCCCTGCTAATAAACCCGAGGCAATGCTCGACGGAATCAGCCGAATCACTTTTTCAAAATAACCTGAAAGACCAAGGATAAGAAAAGCCAAAGCAGAAATAAGGTAAGCACCAATAGCTTGCTCATAAGGCGTTGAGGCTAAAGCGACAACCAAGAATGCCGCCGCTGGGGTAGACCATGCAGTGATAATGGGTTCGCGGTAGCGCCAACTTAATACAATCCCAGTAATCCCCACACCAATTGAAATTGACCAAACCCAAGAAGCCGTTAACTCTGGGCTTAAGCCAGCAATATGAGCGGCTTGGAAAACCAAAATAAAGGTTCCACCGTAATTAACCAAGACAGAAACCAGCCCAGCAACTACAGGGTTCCAGTAATCCGTCAGTTTGTTTTTATTCACTACTGATGTACTCACAACTCATCCTATTAATCGGCATTTAGCCTTTTAAAGGTTCAGCCTATCTGTGCAAAAACGCTCAGAGGGCATCACCATTAAATCGCGCAAGTCACGCGAAGAAGAGTTGTTTTATATGCCGCATTTGGCATGATGTAACCATCCATTTAATAGATGATAGGCATACCATTTGTTTAAGCACTCACAGCTGGAGTCCGTCAAAGCAGCGCTGTTGCATCCAGCCTATGCAAAATACCCGTTGTATTTGCGTATTCAGCGGGCACTACGTCAGCTAATACTGGATGGCGCATTGCCAGCAAGTAATCCCTTACCTGCTTCTCGTGCGTTAGCTCTGTCGCTGAACGTCTCACGTGATACGGTCGAAAATGCCTACAGTTTATTGCATGCAGAGGGCTATATTGAACGCCAAGTTGGCAGCGGCAGCTTTGTAGCAGAGGTACCGCAACTGCATAGACCCAAGTGCAAAATCGCTACGCAGCCTAAAGAACAACCAGCCATTCAGTTAAGCAAACGCGGGCAAGGCATGCTCAACAATAAAGGGGTTAGAGAGGCATTAACGCCACGCCCGTTTGCTCCGGGCATCCCTGAAACACGCCTATTCCCACTGCCGCTATGGGAGCGTCTAGGGCGACAAGTGATTCGAGAGTATCAATTTAAAGCGTTACAGCACAGTGACCCGCAAGGCACTAAAGAACTGCGGCATGCCATTGCTCACTATGTGAATTTAGAACGTGGCGCTCATGCGACAGCAGAACGTATTTTAATTTTAACCAGCTCACAACAAGCCATCGCCCTCTGTGCACAGCTTTTATTAGATGCGGGTGATCATATTTTTACTGAAAACCCTATGTATCAAGGTGCTCGTAAAGCTTTTAAGGCAGCCGGGCTGATCCCTGTGCCTATTCCGGTAGATCAGCACGGCATACGTGTTGACCTATTAAAACAGCACCCCACACCAGCAAAAGCAGTGTCATTAACACCCTCGCACCAATACCCTACAGGCGCGACATTATCGCTTGAGCGCCGCTTAGAACTCATTGAGTGGGCAGAACACAATCAAGCCTGGATCATTGAAGATGATTATGACAGTGAGTTTCATTACGCGGGAAAACCGACCGCCTGCGTGCAAGGTTTAGACCCTTATCAGCGCACAATTTATATCGGTACCTTTACCAAGTCTGTCTTTCCTGGTGTGCGCATTGGCTACATGATTTTACCAACGCAACTCGTCGCCCCGATGACCACTGCACGAACATTGCAAGATGGGCATACGGCGGCAATCTCCCAGCTAACCTTGGCTCGTTTTATTGAGAATGGTCACTTCGGAGCCTATATTCGGCAAATGCGTCAAGTCTATGCCAAACGATTAATAGTACTTGAGCAACTCGTGCGTACACACCTTAAAGATTTTCTTGAACCACTACCGCCTTTAGGTGGTATGCAAATGCCCTGTGTGTTGACCTGCGGCCTGAGTGAAGAAGTCGTTATTAAACAGGCTCAACAACAGGGTATTGCTCTAACTGGCTTGTCTAGCTTATACATCACAACACCCGCACAGACAGGGTTTCTGCTTGGATTTGCTGCTTATACAGAACGTGAAATGGAACTAGCGATACATAAAATAAGGAAAATATTGATGGTCGCTGTGGGTTAGTCGAAATGATAATCCTCTTGTTTGTGAACCCTGTTATTTATCGAGAGTATTGCCTAGCCCCAAAGTGGCGAAAAACAGCCGACTGTCAAGTTAGCGTGCCGTTACAACTGGCACAATTACCCCTGCTTCACAATTGAAGCCTCAGAACAATATTTATCTGTAGACGTAAATATGCTAAAATACAATCTACAGACAAAAAAGGAGACTATCATGCAAACGACTGCCAAAGAGCCCGCACTGAGTAAAAACAAATGCGCTACTGGCTTGAAGGTTGCCCTTCGTGTTCTTGAGAAATGGAATGCCACAGTTAAACAAGCCTGTGCCATCCTCCGCGTGTCACCCAGTACAGTTGCTCGTGCAAAAAGTGCTGAAGGAACTGAGTGGTCTATCAGCCTTGATTCCGATGTCATGCAACGTATCAGCATTGTTCTGAATATACACAGCGCATTACGCTTGGTTTTTGACAACCCTGAAAACGTATACGGGTTTCCAAGCATGAAAAACCATAATGAGTTTTTTAATGGCCGCTCACCGCTTGAAATCATGGCGCAAGGAGATTTTATCTCACTGTATGAAACCTACCGACGGATTGATTCTATTCGCGGAGCGCAATGGTAATGATCAATACTCTTGAGGAATGCACCGGCAAAACAATCACAGGCAACAGGTTGGTTAATTCAAAATTTCCGCCTATAGCCATCTTTGATGATGTGGCCAGTACTGAAGAGTTTGAAGCACTCTTTGCAATTCAAGAGCTGACTAACCCCAGAATTTTAAACGAGGTGGGCAGACTGGACCTCATAGCCCGCGATGAAATACCTTTTGGTATTCAGGGCTGTGCCTATGCCACTGCGCCGTTTACGCATATTAACCCTGCTGGCTCACGCTTTAGCCCAGGTGCGTTTGGGGTTTTATACATTGCTGAAAATGAGCAAACTGCACTTTTGGAAGTTAAGCACCACCAAAATATGTATTGGTCTCAAGTCGATGGAATGAACTATGACCGTTTTGTATTTCGTGCACTGAAGTGCACGTTTAACGATACAGACATGATGAGCGCTTCGGCTTTAACCTACAACGACCCTATCTATGATTCAGACGATTACAGTGCATCTCACAGCCTTGGCCACGCCCTGAAACAAGCAGGCAAACCAGGCTTGCAGTACAATTCTGTGCGTTCTCAAGGTTCACTGTGCTGGGCGCTGTTTACACCACTGCCCGTTCATTCAATCGTACAAACATCACACTACGAAATGATTTGGAATGGCAGCATCATCAGCACAAACAGTATTACCAATATTCAGTTGCCCTGAAGAAGCATATCGAAAAAAGTTTATCTGCCTCGCGCCATAGAGTAGAAGTGACTTTCACCGGCGAAAGTGATTACGCGTTTTAGGGTGAATTTGCTACTCAACCCTTCTATGAGTCAGCGTATTGATATTCAAAACTGGTTTATTAGGATGTACCTCCACTTCCAGTCACCTCTCATGGTATGTGTGATCACTCATACTAACTCCCTGTACATTTAACGCTGCGCTCTGTGGCAAGCTTGAAGCGCAGCGGAAAACTTGTCTAGCAGCAGCGCCTTGTTAAATTATTACCGTTCACCTTCCAAGCTATGCCAGACTCGGAGAATAATGATGGTACTGGCATGAACTGAATATCGAACGACGTATTTTCCGAAAATCATATCTCGAACAGAGTCAGGTACCGGTGCCATTTCAACGGGTGTGCCCAGTTTGGGGAAATCTGGAAGCAATTCGATTTTGCCCACTAGCTCGGAGGCAATTCGAGTTGCTGCAGTCGGGTTGTGCACCGCAATGAACTCCCTGAGGCGTTTCAAATCATCAATGGCTTCGTCCGTGTAAACCAGTTTCACTTACCCGACCTCGGTGCATCCTGCTCGTTTTCTGTTCCCCAGCTCTTAAGCCAGCCGTGAACCTCGCTAGCATCAACAACCTTGCCTTGGGCGGCAGACTCCATTGCCTCCAGCGTTTGTTTCCAACGCTCTTGCTCAAGCTGCTGCTTTTCTATGTATTCCGACAATGCCTGGTTGATTACCCACCCTTTACTCCGGTGTAACCTGCTGGCGATTTGTTCCAAGTGTTGCTCAACTTCTGCCTGAAGGCGAACTGTAGTGACGCTCATGGCTATACCCTCGAATTCTGAAACTACAATGTATTACATCATAGTTTGCGAAGTGCGGCAAAAAATTTAACGCCGCCACAAACGGCGCGAGCTTGCGAGCGTAGGGAGCGAATTTGATGGCCTTGTTAGCACTACAGAAGTGCAGCCAAACCGGCAATAAAATTGATGGGCAACAACTAAAATCAACTGTATCCACAAACAGCTGCAAACTAAAGAGTATTTTCTGTTAAAAGCTTTTATTTCAAGGCTATATAACTGAACTCAATCCACAGCGCAGGCAGGCCTTTAACGCTCTGCCAGCGCCGCAGCCTCTTCCACACTCACCGTCACTAGGCGTGAGCAGCCGGGTTCGTGCATGGTCACGCCGAGCAGTTGATCGGCCAGTTCCATGGCGATTTTGTTGTGGGTGATGTAGATAAATTGCACTTTCTCGGACATTTCTTTGACCAAACGTGAATAGCGCACCACGTTGGCGTCATCCAAAGGGGCATCGACTTCATCGAGCATGCAAAAAGGTGCGGGGTTGAGTTGGAAGATGGCGAAGACCAGCGCCAGTGCGGTGAGGGCTTTTTCGCCGCCGGAGAGTAGATGGATGGTGCTGTTTTTCTTACCCGGTGGCCGCGCCATAATGGCCACGCCGGTGCTGAGTAAGTCATCGCCCGTCATTTCTAAACTGGCGTGACCACCGCCAAAGACTTTAGGGAAGAGTTCTTGCAAACCTGTGTTGATTAAATCAAAGGTGTCTTTAAAGCGTTGGCGGGTTTCGCGGTCGATTTTGTGAATCACATTACCAAGCGTCGCTAGGGCTTCAACCAGATCATCGTTTTGTGCATCCAGATAGGTTTTACGCTCGGACTGCTGACGGTATTCTTCAATGGCGGCTAAGTTTATCGCGCCTAAACGCTCAATACGTGCGGCCACGGCCTTGATCTGTTGCTCCCAGACACTGGCTTCAGCCTCCGCGGGTAAGTCTTGCAGCAGCTGATGCAGGTCCAGTTCAAGGGCTTGCAGTTGCTGATTAAAGGTCTCTTTTTGGACGATCAAGGTTTGCAGGCTGAGGCGCTGGTGTTCGAGTTGTTCACGGACGCCTTGTGCGCGCTGCTCGGCTTGGCTGCGTTGTTGATCTGCTGCGCGCATTTGGATGTCCGCCTCTTCTAAGGCTGTGCGCGCGGCGCGTAATTCATCGTCGGTGGCGAGACGGTTTTGCAGTAATTCTTCCAGTTGCGCCCGCAGCTCATCCGTCGGTGATTCACCTTCGGCAAGGTTTAAAGTGAGCTGTTCGCGGCGTTGATTGGCTTGGGCAGATTGTTGTTCTAAACGTTGCAAGGCCTGCTCGGTGGAGCGCTTTTGTGTGCTTAGGGTGCTGAGGTCTAGGGCCAACTGGTGCAGGGTATTTTTAGCCTGCTGTGCTTGCATACGTAAGTGTTCAAACTGACTGCGCAATTGGCCTTGTTCCGCCTGCAAGCGCTGTTGCTGTTGCTCAGCTGCGGCCATGCGCTCCAGTGCGTCTTGCAGTAACAGCTGGGCCTCGGCGCTTTGCTCCGCTTCAATTTGCTGTTGTTCAGTCACATCGGCACGCTCAGCAATAATGGCTGTGCGGCGCAATTGCAGCTGCTCAATGCGCGCAGATTGGGCCGAAAATTGGCTTTTTAATTCACTTAATATAAGGTGCACACCTTGCTCAGCCTGGCGCAGTTGTTGGCTCTGCGTTTGCAGCGTATGGCGGGCGCTGTGCAGTGTTTGCAAGTGCACCTCTAAGGCCTGCTCTTGCTCTTCCAGCTCAGCCACCTTTAAGAGCAGTTGGTCCAATTCCTGCGCACGCGCCAGCACCCCACTGCTGGATTGCTCGCCGCGGCGCACGCTTAGAAAGTGCGCCGCCAGCCAATAGCCGTCTTGACTGACCACACTTTCGCCGCGCTTTAATTGCGGGCGCAGCGCTAAGGCTTGGTCTAAGTTTGCAACCGCATAAACAGGAGCCAGCCAGGGCGATACATCCAAGGAAGCGGCCAAGACCTTAGTTAATAAACTGTCTTTAACCGGCGTAACCGCCTGACTGTTGCTGACTAAACGCAAGTGACCACTGCTTAAAGCGCTCAGCTCAAAATCCGCCCAGTTCTCAACCTGCACTGCTTGTAAATCAGCCGCCAATACCGTTTCCACCGCCAGCTCCCAGCCTGCGGCAACTTTTAAGCCATCGAGCAAGCGCGGCTGCTGTTGTAATTGCTGGGTTTCCAGCCAGCTTTGTACCCCGTGCTCTGGATTCAGCGCGGCCTGTTGCAGTGCTTCTAAGGCAGAAACCCGCCCTTGTAAGCGTTGTAATTGGCCTTGCACCTGCTGCTGTTGTTGGCTTTTTTCGCTCAGTTGTTCTTGGGTGTCCTGCAGCTGTTTGGCCTGCAACTGTTGTTTAGCTGAGAGCTCATCCAACTGCCCTTGCGCCTCACCCACCCGCTGCTGCAACTCCTCCAGCAACTCGGCGTGAGGATCTGTTTGCAAGCGCTGCTCTTCATCCTGTAAACGTTGTTGGCGGGTGAATAAGCGCTGACTGTTGTGTTCAAACTGCTCAATGCGCGTGCGCTGCACATCGGCTTCATTGCGCGGCGCGGCGCTGTGTTCGCTGGCTAGAGTCCAGCGCTCTTGCCAGTCGTGCATGGCCTCTTCGGCTTGCAAAAATGCCGCGGCAGAACAGGCTTCGTTGAGCTCTGCCTCGGCCTGTTGCGCATTTAAACGCAACAATTGCGCGTCTAAATCGGCTAATAATTCACGGTCACCGGCCACATGCGTTTCGGTTTCGATGCGAGCGCGTTCGGCTTCAGCTAAATCATCCTGCAATTGGCGCAAACGCTGCTGGGCGTGCTGGATACTTTGTTCATGGCGCGCAATATCCGCGCCAATCGCATAAAAACGCCCTTGCACCCGATTAAAAGCATCATTCAGTTCGTGATGGCCATCACGCAATACTTCAATTTTTGCATCGGCTTGGCGCTGTTCGGCCATGCAGGCTTCTAATGCGGTTTCTAATTCAGCAATCCGCCCTTGCTGCTCGCCCGCTTGGACATTGAGCTGTTGCCAACGCAGGGCCAGTAATTGCGCTTTGAGCTGCTGTTCTTCAGCTTTGTAGTTTTGATACTTTTCTGCCGCATCGGCTTGACGTTGCAGGCGCTCAATCTGTCGCCCCAACTCTTCGCGTAAATCGAGTAAACGCTCAAGATTTTCTTCGGTGCGGCGAATACGGTTTTCAGTTTCGCGGCGGCGTTCTTTATATTTAGAAATCCCTGCGGCTTCTTCAATAAAGATACGCAAGTCATCCGGGCGCGCTTCGACCAAGCGCGAAATCATACCCTGCTCAATAATGGCGTAACTGCGCGGGCCGAGACCGGTACCGAGAAAAATATCGGTGATATCGCGGCGGCGGCATTTCACTCCATTTAAATAATAGGTGCTTTGCGCTTCACGGGTGACGCGGCGGCGAATGGAGATTTCTGCGTAACTGGCGTATTCGCCTTGCAAAGTCCCGTCGCTGTTATCAAATACCAGCTCAATACTGGCTTGAGACACCGGTTTGCGACTGGTCGAGCCATTAAAAATCACATCGGTCATGGACTCGCCGCGCAGGTTTTTCGCTGAACTTTCGCCCAGCACCCAGCGCACCGCATCAATAATATTGGATTTACCACAACCATTGGGGCCAACCACAGCGGTCATATTGCTGGGAAAGCTAGCGGTGGTGGGATCAACAAAAGATTTAAAACCCGCTAACCGGATGCATTTCAGGCGCATAAATCAGCACTCTCTCGGCAGGGCACGCAGGGCTAACTGGCAATTAGTTTGCGCATAGGACTGCAACAGCACTCGAATATCCTCTGGCTGACGCGCCTGCACGGCGACCAATAATTGATCAAAGATACGCGTCAACTGCGCCATCTCAGGGCAGCGCTGTTTAAAGGCTAAATAATAGGTACGGCTCACCGCTGGAATAATATTCGCCAGCGCTTGTTGTAAGTACAGATTATTGACAATAGGCGCAGCCACATCCACCACAGCGAAACAGTGCTTCACAAAACCCTCAACATCATTCTTTTGCACACTCAACTGCATCGCTCGGCGCACCTCTAAAAAAGGCAGCAGTTGCCCTTGAGTTTGCCAGCGCTGGGTCAATAAAGTGCCGAGTAATATATACAGTTCGGTGCTTAAGTCATACAAATCCTGCACGTTCTGCGCGGTCAAAATACGTACCTGGGCGCCACGGCGCGGAAAAATATCCACTAAGTAACGGCGCTGTAACAATAACAAAGCTTCACGCACGGAACTGCGACTGACCTGATACGCGTCGGTGATCGCCACCTCGCGCAGCGCAGTGCCACCCACCAACTCACCGCAAATGATGCGCTGCGCCAGCGCATCCGCTAGGTTTTGGGTTAAACTGCCAGCATCGTGTTGCAACATATCTGGCTCATTTTATTCGGCTAAAAAAGATGCGCGCAGTGTAGCAAAAAACGCTGTGCTATCGGCAGATCAAGATGACACACCGCCGAGGCAGTGCAAAAAAAGTAAACTGCGCGCACTCTATGCACAGCCAAACAGGCAATCACGCATCATCGATGGGAGTAATAAAGGCAAAGCCATGACAGCTATTGATCACGCACAGTTAAATTGGGACGAACAAGGCCGGCCGCTGTCGCGCCAATTTGATGATGTGTACTTTTCCAGAGAGTCGGGCTTGGCCGAATCGCAGTATGTGTTTATTCAGCACAATCATCTGCCCGAACGTTTTGCTGCACTCAAAGATGGCGACACTTTTGTTATTGCTGAAACCGGCTTTGGCACCGGATTAAACTTTCTCTGTGCTTGGCAATGCTTTGTAGAGCATGCGCCAGCCGGTGCCCGTCTGCAGTTTATTAGCGTTGAAAAATACCCGTTACAGCGCAGTGATCTAGTCCAAGCCTTGGCTCTATGGCCGCAACTGAGTGAACTGCGCGAGCAACTGTTGCAACAATATGTCGCTATCCATAGCGGTTTTCAGTCGATGCAACTGGCCCATGGCCGTGTCAGCCTGACGTTATTGATCGGTGATGTGCTTGAGATGCTCGGGCAATTGGACGGTAAGGTTGATGCTTGGTTTCTTGATGGCTTTGCCCCATCGAAAAACCCTGAGATGTGGAACGAGCAGGTGTTTGCGCAACTGGCACGTTTGGCCAGCAGCGCTACCACACTGGCGACCTTTACAAGCGCAGGCTTTGTCCGTCGCGGCTTACTCGCGGCAGGTTTCACTGTGACGCGCGTGCCTGGTTTTGGTAGAAAATTCGCCATGCTTGCCGGCGGCTTTGTCCCTAAGGGTGACTCGCTCAACCGCTCTTTGCCGCCCTGCCCTTGGTTTGCTCGACCTGAGCAAGTGCAACGCCCCGTCGAGCAACGCCACGCCATTGTGATTGGTGCAGGTCTGGCCGGTTGCGCCAGCGCCGCCAGTCTCGCTGCACGTGGTTGGCGCGTGACCTTAATTGAACAACACCAACACATCGCCCAAGAAGCCTCAGGTAACGCACAAGGTATTTTGTATTTAAAACTCTCCGCGCATAAGACCGCGCTGTCACGTTTTATTCTCTCTGGCTTTGGCTACACCCGTCGTTTACTAGAAGCACGTAGCGCAGCGTCAATGGGTACCGCAGCACTGAACAAAAACGACTGGGATATGTGCGGCATTTTACAATTGGGTTTTAACGCTAAAGAGCAAAAACGCCTCGACGCCCTTACGGCGCACTTTCCACAATCATTATTGCGTGCGGTAAGCGCGCAGCAGGCCAGTCAATTGGCCGGCGTCGCACTGGATAACGCGGCGGCATTTTATCCAGAGACAGGCTGGGTGAATCCACCGGCACTGTGTCATGTACTCAGTCAACATCCATTAATCAGGCTAAAAAGTGCAACCCAGGCCATTACTCTAGTGCAAGACAAGGAACAATGGCAGGTACAGGCTGAACACGCGCTGATTGCCACAGCACCGGTGCTGGTGCTGTGTAATGCGGCCAATGTCGCGCAATTTGCACAAACTCAACATTTGCCACTGAGTCGCGTGCGCGGGCAAACCAGCCAATTACCGGCCACGGCCGCCAGCCAAGCCATCCATTGTGTGATCTGCGCCAATGGCTATATTTCGCCAGCGCGGCACAATCTGCACACCATTGGTGCCAGCTTTAACTTTGGCGAAGACAGTCAAGAAGCCACCTTGGCCGAACACCGCAGTAATCTGGCATTGCTGCACGCATTAGCGCCCTCGTTTAAGTTGCATTTCGACAGCGACCATCTCGACCTCAGCACGCTGGCAGGGCATGCCGCGTTTCGCTGTACTAGCCTGGATTACTTACCCTTAGTCGGCCCAGTTGCCGAGCATGCGAGCTTTATCCAGACCTATGCTGACCTGCGCAAAGATGCGCGCCTCCCGCTGCAACAACCCTGCCCTTGGCACCAGGGTTTATATGTCAATACCGCACATGGCTCACGCGGCTTACTCAGCGCACCGCTGGCCGCCGAACTGCTGGCGGCATGGATCACGGCCGAGCCGCTACCTGTGCCCTTAGAACTGGCGCAACGCTGCCACCCCAATCGTTTTGCCCTGCGCAGTCTAATACGCAATCAAGCGTGAATATGCAGCAAGAGGCAGACTACAACGCACAGAATCATGGATTTCTGCTAGAATTGCCGCTTCTATCTTAATTTTAAAAAAGCCTTATATTACAATGACTTACCTACTTTACAATTCTCGAATTGTACCCAATAACTATACCCAATAACTGTATACAAAATATTTTAATTTCAAAAAAATGTGGGTCAGTGCTTGACAGCTGGCACGGCTACCGCTGGCGCTGTTACAGGGAAGCACAAATATCTAGAGTTGGTGGGCGTTTGAGGCTGCTGGAGAGGCGTTTGAGGCTTAGAGGTAGGGTAGCCTAGGCTAAGGTGAGATCGTTGACTCTAGGGTGTACACAGTGGCGTTTAAGGCTATATAGAGGTATGTCTACACCCTTGCACACAAACAATAAAGCCTAGCTGTTTTAAGGCTAGGCTTTGAGGGTGTTGATTGCTTGTTTATGCTGGCGCGTTCCATAGTCTTTTAATTGTGCTGAGACTAACACCCAAGTCTTTAGCTACTTGGCTTTGACTCTTACCTTCTTGTTTGAGAGCTTGCACATCATCAAAGGATGTAGCTGCTGGACGACCTAGCAGCTTGCCTGCTGCTTTAGCACGTGCAAGCCCTGCTTGTGTACGTTCGATTAGCAGATCCCTCTCGAACTCTGCTACTGAAGCTAAGACGCCCATAGTCATTTTTCCTGCTGCACTGGTTAGGTCTACACCACCTAATGCCAAGCAGTGAACTCTAATACCCTTAGACTCCAATGTCTTCACTGTCTGTTGCACGTCAATCGCGTTTCTACCTAGACGATCTAACTTAGTGACCACCAATACATCACCACACTCCATACGCTCAAGCAGCTTACTAAAGCCCTTCCTCTCACTGGCTGACGTTGAGCCACTTACCACCTCCTCAACTACTCTTTGAGCCTCTACTGCAAAACCTGCTGCTTTTACTTCCTGTACTTGATTCGATGTATGTTGATCAGCTGTTGATACTCGAGTGTATAAAAATTTGCGTGACATATTGAACCCCTTTGGTGGTTGGTGTCATTAACGTAGGGTCATAATACCTTATAGGTTCAAAAGTGCAAGCCCTATTTTGTGACACCAATTACAAGGGGGTGGTTGGCTAGTGTCATTAACGAATGGTTGTGACACCACTAAACATAGAGCATTAGAGGCTGTTGTAATAGCAATGAGAGTGTAGGCAATTAGAGGGTGTTTGAGAGGCGTTCAGTGCTGGGAGGTAGGTTGGTAAGGGGTAGGTGTTGATCGTTGATTGTAGGTGTGTATCAGTGGCGTTTAAGGCTATATAGGTTATGCAAAGGATCTGTCAGGTAGCTGTCGCTGACAAGAAGCCTTGCACAATAAGATATAAGAGCTAAGAGACTCCTAAAGAGAGAGAGAATGGTGGAACACCAACCCAAGAACATAAACCTTTTGCACAGATAAAGAACCTGTCGAAGACAGCACCTTATAGATACTATTAGTATACTTTTAGTGTCTCCTTGTTTCGCTTACGCTCATATTCTTGTCTATTGTTTAATCCTTTAGAATAACTAGAAGACCCTAAAGGGTGATTTTACACACACTTTGAACCCCCTGTCAAGCATCTTTACACTTAGGAGTACTCAAATGAGTTGACCCAAATACTCTCAGGCAATTAGAGCCTGTTTAAGAGCGTTTGAGACGTACCCTATAGGGTAGCATAGGTTAGGTGCTGAAAACCTCTGAGAGGTGCTTTAAACGCCTTGAATAAGCTCTTTAAGGGTGGCATCTGATGACGCCTATCTGTTGATAGCTATCCGTGATAGGTGTAGCTCCATCTTGCTAGGCACACTGGCCATCGTTCAAAATAAAAACCAAGACGTGATGTGGCGCTTAACATCCTAGAAACAAAAAAGCCCCAACCCAATGATAATCAGGGTTGAGGCTCTTAGGTGTGTTGTAGATGATAACCAATTGATCAATTAAAACCAATTGATATTATGACTATTATCGTGTTTTGGTCACAATTGTTACTTATCAGTCACATGCTGTATGTTAGTCTTTAGGTATTGAAAGAGGTGTGTAACACTCGTCTGCTAATTTCTCATATTTCGCTTGTGCCTTAGCTTCCTGCTGTGCCTTAGCCTTTTCAGCCTTAGCTATGTCTGCAGCCCTTAGTTGCTCAATTAGCAGCAACTTATAGTGCTCATGCTCTGCCTCTAGTTCAGCCACATAATCAGCTTTGACATTGGCTTTAATATCAGCAATCAATGGCTCTAGCATCGCCTGTGGCTGGTGTAACAGTGCTGAGTAATTGGCGGGACTCATAATGATGGGAAAGTCAGTGAGTGTGTACCCTAAGGCTGAGAGGCGTGCATATTCGTTTAAGAAGTCGTGTGGGAGGTGAGCTTGTAAACGGTATGATGATTGGCTTGTTTTTAGGAAAGCATCAACTAATTGGTTTTGCTTTTCTTCTAATAGAGCTTGGTTGAACTGTGATGGTACGCCTGAAATTGTTGTCATATTATTGTTTCCTTTTGTATGAATGTTGATAGTGCTTATTATAGAGGCTGGAGAATTAACCCTTACGTCTTGCGTCTCACTTTCGCTAACGCTCAATTGATACTTAACCTAATCTAATAAAAGATGGTGCAAAGGTGTCACCCTGTCACCTTTTGGTGTAGACATTGATTATGTAAGGGTTGCAGAGGGTGACAGGTTTGGTGACAGGTGGGTGACAGGTTGAATAAGGTGTCACCTTTTAAGCTGTTTAGAATTTGCCGCTTGGTAACATCGCTTCTAACTCTTTGGGTGTACTGTTCTCAACACCCAATAACAAGCCAGCGGGTGTAATGTAATAACGCTGTGCTTTGGTGTTCTTCTTTTGACAGCCTAGTGATAATAAAACGCTGGTGATTGCCATATCAGTGAGAGGCTTATCAAACTCAGCAGCATAACTATCCTTAATAGAGCGCAATGTAATCACATTAGTTGACTCAATTGCAGCGGTTAGTACTTCCTCTAACTTGTCTGCTGTGCTAAACCCCATTAAGTCGGATTTGCTTACTGTTGCTGGTGGTGCGTCTGTTGCATTGTAAGCAGTGAGGTCTATTGATTGGAGGTAATCTCTAACTAGTTGGAAGCCCCCTTCATTAAGTAGCCACGGCTTTAGCTTGTTATTAATAAAGAATGAAGTCTCTTGTTGACCCTCTTTATGTCTAATGAACTCCGGTATCCAAAAACGTCTATCACCTTTTTCTAACATTATAGGCACGTGGTCGTTACTAGTAATAATGAAATTAATATAATTATTAATTGTAATGGTTGGCTTATGCTTACGATGTAATGGGATTGTCGCGTTACCTTGAAATGACTTGAGAGCATCTGTCGTTGATTTCTTAGACTTGTAAACTTCATCTATTAATAATAATGTTTTGCCTGCTATTACATCGTTGAAATCGCCTACCACATCTTTTAAACCACAGACGGCTACACTCGATTTACCAATTAACTTAGTGAGTAGAGTTTCAGCCAAGAAGCCTTTACCCACTCCATGTTCTGACCTTAGCACGGGTGTAGCAATTATCCGCTTCTCTGGTTTGCGGATTGAATGCGCCAGCCACCAAGTAAAGTAGTGACGCTCGAGGTCGTTTGGAAACCACCGTTTTAAGAAATCAATAAATAGAGGTACTTGGCTTGTGCTAACCACTTCACCAGATGACTCAATGCTAGAGGGCGTCCATAGGTTTAACAACCCCCCTGTTAACACCTGAGAGCCGTTTGGTTGAAACCCTTCACCATATACCCAATCAAGGCTGTTCGCTAAGTAGTGAGGCTCTGGAGGCGTTGTAGAGGTATACTGTTTATAGTGGTGTACTAGAATTGCAGTATCTGCCTGTTCGATGTTTGTTATTACATCTCTGAAACGTGGGAATGTAGTGTTGCTTGGTAATCGAATGAAACGGTTTTTAACTTCTTGAATGGCTGTTTGATTATAACTGTTTAGTTGGGTGCTGGTCATAGTTGTTGTTGGCCTCTTTGTTGGGGTGGTTTAAGTTGTTTAGGTACTCGGATACGATAATATTTAATGTGTGAGTGGGAGTTGAAAAACCTTTGGATTGCATAATTTCAGCAAGTGATTGAGTGGTGCGTTCATTCAATTTGATGCGCATTATAGTTCCTCGACTTTTAACGATAGTCTTGCATTAGGGTGAAACAACTGCTTGAACTTGTCCTCTATAATGAGATTTAAACAATGACGCGGATTATCAATGTTAAATTCAAGCATAATGGCTTCGAGTCTTTCGGACGGCGTGACGTTGAGATATCCAATTCTAGTCCTGCCCGTGAAGTCCTGCTTTTCTACTACATTCATTCTTCTTTCTCCAACGATTTTAATAATAATTTGTTCAACATGTTAGATAATGTCAGTTCACTATTGCTTGCCTGCTTTTGGAGATGCTCTAATACTTCTAACTCTATAAGCACAGTGGTACGTTGGTATACGTTACTTCCAACATAGATTAATCCGCTCCTCATGCGACACCACTAGCAGTTGGTAATAAAGCCTTGATCTGATCTTCTAACTTAAGCAGTTTAGGCGCTAGACTATTAAAAGGATGGTATTTGACTGGATGACTTAAACTAGAAAGAGGTGAGTTCAGTAAACCGTCTTCAATAGAGGTCACCCACTCTTTTGTAGTTAAATGAGGTGCATACTTGAGTCTCATTCGAGTCGAGTAAGTGCAGCACTTCTCACTGCAATAAAGTTGGTCGCTTCTATTTGATTGGATTGGTGCGGCACAACTAAAGCAGAGTTTTTGATACTTTTTAGGCATAGATGCCCTCCATTGATTGGTGAGTTAAGATTTAATAGCAAGAATAAAAAAGAGGCAGTGTCGAACGCACTACCTCATAAACTCTAAGCGTAACTGAGGGGTACACGGGAAAGGGAGAACCCGTTTAGAGTTTTAATTATAGACAGCAGAAAAGAGTACATGGAGTCATATACTCAGCTTTATATATTTGATTTGATTTAAACGAGGAAGGTAGAGAGTTACTTTTACTCACTTATACCTATATCTTAACACTATAAAGCACAGTCTGTCAAGCTATTTCGCACAAATAGCTTGCTTTCTTTTCTGTAGTGTGCTTACACCCCTTATTTCATTGGGGTTGAGCATTATTCAGCCAACACACAAAGCTGGTTTATACAATGCAAACAGCTAGAAATCATAGTGCAACCGTTCAATGGCCTCTTTCTTTTGCCCTAAACTAGCACCCGTAGAGTAGACGTCAAAGGTGATTGAGTTGCGCTTATGACCTACCAGAGAAGTGATAGCCAAGGGACTGACACCAGCCTGCTCAAGGGTTGTAATGACGCAACCCCTGAAACTGTGGAAAACATGCAACCTACTAAAAGCTAAAGATTGCTTGAGCTTACTAAACCTACCTTGAGGGTTAGACAGTCTAAAGCCACCTGAATTGAGTTTACCCTTAATCAAGTAGCCATCCTCAGATTGCTCAAGGAGTTGCACATACAGGGGTAATAGTTGCGAATGGATAGGCACGGTACGAATACCTGCTGCTGTCTTAGAGTCCTCAACGTTAAAAGCAATAGGTAGCCCAGCCTCAAAGATGGTGGTCTGTTTGCTGATACGCCCGATCTCTTCTAGCCTTGCGCCTGTATACGCTGCAAACTGAATCAAATGCGCCAACTCAATATCACCCTTTTCTAGTGCTGCTTTGTGCAACTGCTCAGCCTCTTGTTGAGAGTATGGAGTCCAATTCTCTTTTGCACCTTTGCCAGCTTTGGCAAACTTGTGTTTATCAAATGGGGAGACTAAACCAGCAAACTGTTTGCGATAAGGGGGGTAAGAGAGTACAGCCCATTCATGGTAGGTTGTTAAAGCCCACACATAACCCTTTCTAGTAGAGGCTTTAGGGAATTCATTTAGGAATGATGCAACACTGTCGAAGCTTAAGAGGCTACCTTCTCTATCAAGGTAATTAGAGAACTTAGTAACCTTAGACATAATATTTTTGATCGTGGCTGTATTGCTGTGCTGTGTGGTTAGATGGTCATGGAAAGTTTTAATGCTGGCGCTAATAGGTGATTTTGGTTTGTAAGAGGCAGGGTCAGACGATATTGCAAAGGCTTCCTCAAGCTCCGCTTTATTAAGCTGGTTTTCTGCTTTGGCTTTGTGAGCAATTAGGTTGGCGAATATCTGAGATACTGCTTGATAACGGTCGGGGATTGTTAGTGTATCGTCAAGCAGGTGATCTCTAACCAATCGTGTGAAGTTGGGGTAGGAGTATTCAACTTCCATTGTTTGAGCCATAGCTAGCAGGTTGGATAAGTCTGCGATGTGCTGGCTTTCGATATCGGCTAGTTCTTGAGAGGTGTGAGTCTCTTTAGCAAAGCTCGCATCATCCATGAAAGCTGATAAAAGCATTGATTCTTTTTGTGTGGCATACACTCCTGCAGTGTCGGCTAAACCCTCCTTCCAAGCATCCCCCCTCTCTGCACGCGCTGCCCTCTCCTTCCGTATCTCTGCCTTCCATTTGCCAATTATTTGATCCCGCAACTCCTTGGCTAATTGTTTGTCACCCGTGCGTAAGCTCTTACTGAGAATAACTCTATTCCCATAAGCTGGCTGCACATCGGGCGGGATCGCAAGGCGAACATGATAAATGCCACTGCGTAGCAAGAGATTCTTAATTGGCATATAATAACCACTGAGAAAGGGGATGTTTTGTACCCAGCAATTGTACCCAAAAACTGTACCCAAAACAACGACAGACCCCACTAACCCTAGTGTTTGCTGGCTTACAAGGCTGATTCACTAGAATTGCCGCTTCTATTGTTTACTTCTGCGTGATCTACGCTTAGAGGATTGCATGACCGTTTCTATTAAGACTCCTGACGACATCGCAAAAATGCGCATCGCAGGCCGTTTGGCTGCTGAAGTGCTGGAGATGATTGAGGAGCACGTTCAAATTGGCGTGACCACTGACGAACTCAACACCCTGTGCCATGACTATATCGTCAATGTGCAACAAGCTATCCCAGCACCACTTAATTACCACGGCTTCCCAAAGTCCATTTGCACCTCGATCAACCATGTGGTCTGCCACGGCATTCCCAATGACAAGCCACTGAAAAACGGCGATATCCTCAATATTGATATCACCGTGATTAAAGACGGCTACTTTGGCGATACCAGCAAAATGTTTATGCTGGGTAAAACCCCAGAGTGGGCCGATCGTTTATGCCGCGTCACCCAAGAATGCCTGTACAAAGGCATTGAAATTGTCCGTCCGGGTATCCGCTTAGGCGATATCGGTGCAGTGATTCAACAGCATGCAGAAAGCAATGGCTTTTCTGTGGTGCGCGAATACTGCGGGCATGGCATTGGCACTGTGTTCCATGAAGAACCACAAATCCTACACTACGGTAAAGCTGGCACAGGATTAGAGCTTAAAGAAGGCATGACCTTTACTATTGAGCCAATGATCAACCAAGGCAAAAAAGAAACCCGTTTGCTCGGTGATGGTTGGACTGCGATCACTAAAGACCGCAAATTAACCGCACAATGGGAGCACACTTTGCTGGTCACTGCGGACGGTTATGAAGTATTTACCCTGCGTAACGACGAAACCTTTCCAGCCACCTCCAGTTAAAGGCTAAACTGTTCAGCCGGCCGTTTAATCCCTTAAAGCGGCCGTTATTACACTCAATCATCGCTGTACAATGCGAGGTCTGCATGCCGTTGCCCATAGATAATGAACTCTTTGATGCAGTTGCATTCGAGCAGAAGCTGGCCAAAAAAGACACCAATACATTAGCCAGCTTTCGCAGTGCCATTGAGCATGCGCGTATGGTTTTGGATCAGCGCTTTTTAGATCAGCATGATATCCATGACGTGGTGCATGCACGGGCCTGGTTTATTGATCAATTACTGCAGCATGCATGGCACGCACAAACCTGGCTGTCCGGCTCCTGCGGCGTTGCTTTAATTGCGGTCGGCGGCTATGGCCGTGGCGAACTGCACCCACATTCGGATATTGATTTACTGATTCTGCTTGAGCATGAACAGCACGAGCATTTGCATTGTGGCATCTCAGCCTTCTTAACCTTCCTCTGGGATATTGGTCTGGAAGTGGGTCACAGTGTGCGTACCGTGCAAGAGTGTGCCGATGAAGCGCGCAATGATTTAACCGTGATGACCAATCTGCTGGAAAGCCGTTTTGTGCTCGGTGAGCAACCACTCCTGGAGGCCATGCGTGAGCGAATTGGTCCACAACATATGTGGTCCAGCGAGCAGTTTTTTATTGGTAAACAAGAAGAGCAACGCGAGCGTCATAACAAATACAACGATACCGAATACAACCTTGAGCCTAATGTTAAAGGCTCGCCGGGTGGTTTGCGCGATGTCCAAACCATTATGTGGGTTGCCCGTCGCCGCTTTGGCATGCGCACCCTGAGCAGTTTAGAAGCACCGGGATTTTTAACTGAAGGCGAATACCGTCTGTTGGCGCAAGCCCGAGCCTTTTTATGGCAAGTCCGTTACGCCCTGCATATGTTAGCCGGACGCAATGAAGACCGTTTATTACTCGATTATCAACGCAAAATTGCTGATATGTTTGGCTATGCCGACGACGATAATAAGCAAGCCATCGAACACTTTATGCAAAAGTACTATCGCGTGGTAATGGGGATCTCGCAACTCTCGGATCTGATCAATCAGTATTTTGAAGAAACCATTTTACGCAGCGACAACATTGAGTTGCCCACGCCGATTAATGAGCGTTTTCGCATCCGTGGTGGCTATATTGAAGCCTGCAATCCTTATGTGTTTAGCGATACGCCGTCCGCCATTTTAGAGGTGTTTGTGCTGCTTGCACAGCATCCGGAAATCAATGGCGTGCGCTCACAAACCATTCGCCTGCTGCGTGATCACCGCCATTTAATTGATGATGAGTTCCGCCACGATGAGCGCAATATCAACTTATTTTTAGAGTTATTTCGCTGCGCCGAAGGCGTGCATATGAATCTGCGTAGGATGAATCGCTACGGTATTTTAGGCCGTTACTTACCCGAGTTTGGTCATATTGTCGGACAGATGCAGCATGACTTATTCCACATTTACACTGTGGATGCACATACCCTGAATCTGATTAAACATCTGCGTAAATTGCGTCATCCAGATTTTGCCGAAAAGTACTCCTTAGCCAGTGCCATTATTGGTCGTTTACCGAGGATTGAGCTGCTCTATTTAGCCGGTTTATTCCATGATATCGGCAAAGGCCGCGGCGGGAATCACTCAGTACTGGGCGCAGAAATTGCTGTGGAGTTTGCCAAACTGCACAAACTCCCAGCGTGGGATACGCGCTTAATCGCATGGTTGGTGCGCAGTCATTTAGTCATGTCGGTGACCGCACAGCGTAAAGATATCTCCGATCCAGAAGAGATTAATAATTTTGCTATGTTAGTCGGCGACCAAACACGCCTGGATTATTTATATGTGCTGACCGTGGCTGATATCAATGCCACCAACCCTACGCTCTGGAACTCATGGCGTGCGCAGTTACTACGCCAACTCTACAGTGAAACCCGCCGCGCCTTACGCCGTGGTTTAGAAAACCCGCTGGAACGTGAAGAACAAATCACCACGCGCCAAGCCACAGCTTTGAGTTTATTAGCCGAAGAAGGCGCTGATCCTGATGCGGTCGAACAGCTCTGGAGTCAGCTGGGCGATGACTACTTTTTACGCCACAGTGCCGGTGATATCGTGTGGCATACTGATGCCATTTTACAGCATGGCCGCAGTCTTGACCCTTTAGTACTGGTGCGCGAAACCACGCAACGTGAATACGATGGCGGCACGCAAATCTTTGTCTACGGCGCACACCGTCATGACTTTTTCGCGGTAACGGTTGCCACCCTCGACCAACTGGATCTCAGCACCTTAGATGCGCGCATTATGACCTCAACAGGGCATTTCAGTATTGAGACCTATATTGTTTTAGATGCGGCAGGTGATCGTATTGGTAATGATCCAGAACGCATTCAGCAAATCCGAGCGGGCTTAACCGCGGCGCTACGTAACCCGGCAGATTACCCAGCCATTATCCAGCGCCGCGTGCCACGCCAACTCAAGCACTTTTCCTTTACCCCGCAAATCACTATTCATAACGATTCACAGCGGCCTTATACCGTGGTTGAAGTGATTGCCCCTGATCGCCCAGGCTTACTGGCGCGCATTGGCGGCATTTTCCTTGAATTTAATTTGGCTTTGGTTAACGCAAAAATTATTACCCTAGGTGAGCGCGTTGAAGACGTGTTTTTTATTACCGATGCCGAAGGTTTACCCCTGTCAGACCCTGAGCTGTGCCACGCACTGCAAGAAACTATGATTGCGCAATTGTCGACCGGCGCCAGCGGTACAGTCACTCATTTATCGAATGCTTATTAGTAAGGAATTGTATGGATAACCCTCTTAACGTCATGACCACCTTGATTACCATTGGCATGTTTTGTTTAGCCTTTGGTTACAGCTGGCGGGAGCGCTCTTGGGGCATTGCCTTATTAATGTTTGGCATGTTGTGCATGTTTAGCTCCATTGTTTATCGCGTTAACTTAGCTATTTCTTAAGCGCTTTTAAGGAGGTTTTTTATGAGCGATTTAACCCTATATGGCATTAAAGCCTGCGACACCATGAAAAAGGCTCGCACTTGGCTGGAGACGCACGGGCAGCCCTATACATTGCATGATTATAAAAGCATGGGGATTGAGCAGGTGCGCTTAGAGCAGTGGTGCAATGAGCATGGCTGGGAGAAAATTCTTAACCGTGCCGGCACCACCTTTCGTAAGCTCGATGACGCCAGTAAAGCTGATCTTGATCAGACCAAGGCTATTGGGTTAATGCTGGCCCAGCCCTCCATGATTAAGCGTCCCGTACTGGATTTAGGTCAATGCACCTTGGTTGGCTTTAAGCCTGAGCTGTATCAAAACGCTTTCAATCTCTAGATTGCATACACTGCAAGGCTTTTAGTCACTTACGTATAAGGAATATTCATGTCGCAGACTCTATTCAGCATCGCCTTTGGTACCGGTACCCGCAACCGTACGGACCAATGGCTCGAAGTGTTTTTTCCTAAGCCTTTATTGCACCCCAGCCCAGTCTTTTTAGAGCGCATTAAAACAATTTTAGGCTACACGGGTGGCAATCAAATTATTGATTTCAACTTTGCCATCGCCTCTGATTTAGCCCGCGCCCTAAAATATATTGCACCTGAACAAAGCGCCCTCTTGGTGCGTCTGGCAGAAAGTCATAAACCAACTGTGGCCTGTATTTTAGAGCACGACTCACAGCCTGTCTCAGTGCCAGAGGCCTACCTTAAACTGCAGCTGATTTCGCACCGTTTATGCAAGCCGCACGAAATCAACCTCACCGAATTATTTAAAATACTGCCCAATGTCGCTTGGACCAACCGTGGTGCCATTGATATTGACGAAGTGGCTGAACTGCAATTAGAAGAACGCATTAAGGGCCGCATGCTCGAAGTGTTCTCTGTGGATAAACTGCCTAAGCTGACTGACTATGTGGTGCCCAAAGGCATCCATATTGCCGATGCGGCGCGTGTGCGTTTAGGCGCTTATGTGGGTAAAGGTACGATTGTCCTGCACGAAGGTTCAATCAACTTTAACGCCGGCACCCAAGGCGCCAGCACTATTGATGGCTGTATTGCCTCAGGCGTTTTAGTTGGTAGCGACTCCACTCTGCAAGGCGGTTGCTCAATGGCCAGTACCGCAAAACAGCCACTGATCAGTGTCGGTCACCATTGTGTGATCAACAGTCATGCCGGTGTTGGTATTTCGCTGGGCAACCGCAATACCGTTGAAGCTGGTTTATGGCTGACCGGAGATACGCAAGTGACAGTTATGGATCAGAGCAAGCAGAGCGTAAAAACTGTTGCTGCCAGTGAACTCGCACTGCAGGATGATTTGTTTTTCTACCGCAACCCAGAAACCGGTGCCGTAGAATGCCTAATCCGCAGCGCCTAATCCACGCGGCCGTAGCGAGCACTAAAGATCACTCTTTAGTGCTCGTAGCCCGCGTTTAGATAGCGTATTTTATGTATTCTATTGCCCCTGTCGTGGATAGCCCCGCAATGTCTCTGCCCTCCCCTTGGCGTCAGTTTTTCCCCGGTATTCTTGCTTTAGCTGAACAGCAACAGGTCTGGCTCGATAGCGCCGCCACCGCACAAAAGCCGCACGTGATGATTGATACCCTTAGCCAGTATTATCAGCTCGGCGTGGCCAATGTGCACCGTGCCCAGCATCAACCTGGCGAACGTGCCACGCGCGCCTTTGAAGCGGCGCGCAGCAGCATTTCCGCTTGGCTGCACGCAGGCGCAGAGGACAGCCTGATCTTCACTAAAGGCAGCACGGAAGGAATTAACCTACTGAGCAACGCCCTAGCCCATCAGTTTCAGGCGGGCGATGAGATTCTGATCAGCGCCTATGAGCACCATGCCAATCTTTTGCCTTGGCAACAGCTGGCCTTAGAGCGTGGTTTAAGCTTAAAAATATTACCTATGGATCAACACGGGCATTTGGATATCGACTACGCCATCAGCCAGCTGTCAGCGCGCAGCAAAGTATTGGCTGTTAGCGCGTTATCTAATGTGGTTGGCCATCAACAAGCCTTGCAGCCGTTACTCAAGGCGGCACGCCACATGGGGGTCTGGACGGTGATTGATGGCGCGCAAGCGGCCGTGCACCAGCGCCCCAACTTGCAGCAGCTCGATTGTGATTTTTTTGTCTGCTCAGCGCATAAAATCTACGGCCCAGATGGCGTAGGCCTGTTATTTGCCCGCCAGCGGGCAGTCCGCGCATTGCGGCATTGGCAGTTTGGCGGCGAAATGGTGCGCCAGTGTAATTATCAGCAGGCTGAGTTTTTACCCGCACCCTTGGGTTTTGAGCCGGGCACCCCCAGCACCGCCAATATTGTCGCCTTTGCGGCGACCTTAGACTGGCTGCAAAGCTTAGACAGCCAAGCCATTGCCGCACATGAAGCGCGCTTGCATGCAGCTGTATTAGAGGGTTTACAGGCTCGCGGTATGCAGATTATTGGCTCACCCAACTGTGCCCTGGTCAGCTTTAATGCACCATCCATCCATCATGCTGACTTAGCCTTGTTACTCGGCGAGCAAGGCGTGGCCGTGCGTGCAGGGCATCATTGTGCAATGCCGCTGCTGCACAGCTTAGGTTTAGCTGGAGCACTGCGCGTCTCTTTGGCCATGTATAACAATGGCGATGATATCCAACAGTTCTTTAACGCCTTAGATCAAGCTTTGGAGATTTTGCAGTGAGTGCTTTAAGTACCGCAGCGCAGCACGCGCTAGAAGATTTTCAACAGTGCCAACACTGGGAACAACGCGCGCGTTTATTACTGCAATGGGGCGAGCAGCTGGAGGAATTACCTGAGGCCCTGCGCAGCCCAGAGCACTTAGTGCATGGCTGTGCTACACGGGTCTGGCTGCTGCTGGATAAACAGGCTGAACCGCTGCGTTTTCAAGTGGCCAGTGAGGCGCGTTTATTACGTGGGTTATTAGCATTGTTATTGCTGCGCATTGCCGGCTTAAACGCTGAGCAAATAGCCGCGGTGGATGTCACGCAGTGGTTTGCGCAATTGGGTTTAAGCCGTCAGCTCTCGCCCTCACGCAGCAATGGTCTGAATGCGGTGCGAATAAGAATGCAGGAATTATTGGCGTAGATCATCACTAGAAAACCCATAACCAGCCGGCTTGAGTAAGCCGGCTGGTTAGGTTGAGCAAACGTTTAAGGGGCTAAGTAGGATGAGCGCGTTAAGCCCAAACGTAAGGCATCTAAAAACTGCGTTCGCTCACGCGGCGTGATAGCGGCATTGGCAACTTTATCGCGGTAATGGGTCATCAACTCTTCCGGTGATAAGTGCACATAGCGCAACATATCTTCAATGGTATCGTGGGTTTCGATACCGTCATGATAGACACTGCCATCGTCGCGCTGATACAAATTGACCGAATCAGTATCGCCAAATAAGTTATGCATATCACCCAGAATTTCTTGATAAGCACCCACCAAGAAGATACTCAGCAAGTAATCTTCGCCCTCACGTAACTCATGCACCGGCATACTGGTTTCAATACTTTGCTCATCCACGTAATGCTTAATTTTACCATCTGAGTCACAGGTTAAATCTTGCAACACCGCGCGACGCAGGGGCTCTTCTTCCAAGCGTTGCATGGGCATAATAGGCAGAATCTGACCAATCGCCCAAGTGTCCGGCAAGCTTTGGAACACTGAGAAATTACAGATATATTTATCGGCTAATTTATCATTGAGATCATCCAGCACCACCCGATGCGAGCGCTGACGGGCTTTAAGCTGCTCATGTAAACGGCGGCATAAAGCAAAGTAACATTGTTCGGCCAAGGCTTTTTCGACTAAGTTAACTTTGCCTGCGCCGTATTGTGAGCTGACTTCAGCGATAAAGTGCGTGGCGCGCCAATAGCTTTCGGCCACTGTTTCTGGATCATTTTCATCCAACAAATTAATCAGTTCTTGCAGCGCTTCTGGGTACTCAGCATCAGCATCTAACTCTGGGGTTGCATCGTTATGTTTTTCTACATCGGTCACCTGCACCACCAATAACGCATGATGGGCCGTCAAGGCGCGACCGCTTTCCGAAAGAATATGCGGGTGCGGTAACTCCAGTCGATCGCAGAATTCACGCAGCATACTGACGATGGTCGCCGCGTAATCTTCCATATCGTAGTTAATCGAGCTGGCATTGCGTGAGTGGGTGCCGTCGTAGTCGACACCTAAACCGCCACCCACATCAATATGATCCACCGGCAAACCCAACGCGCGCAGCTCAGCAAAGTAGCGAATGGCTTCGCGTAAGCCTTTGCGGTAGTCGGCAATATTGGAAATCTGTGAGCCCATATGAAAGTGCAACAGGCGGATGCCCTGCTCAAGCCCGGCGTCACGGAATTGTTCAACCACACGCAGCAACTGTGCCGCTGACAAACCAAACTTCGCCCGCTCACCACCGGTATCCGCCCACTTACTCGAGGCCAGAGACGACAAACGCACACGCAAGCCCACTTGCGGGATAATATTGAGTTCTTGGGCTTCTTCTATGACCAGCTTAACTTCGGATTCTTTCTCGATCACAATAAAAATATTATGGCCCAGACGCTGGCCAATCAAGGCTAGGCGGATAAATTCACGATCTTTATAGCCATTACAAATAATGGTACCGCCTTTAGGGGCCAGTGCCAGTACCGCTAGCAACTCAGGTTTTGAGCCCGCTTCGAGACCCACATTAACGTTATCAGTGGCAATCATGCTCTTGATCACGGCTTCTTGCTGGTTGACCTTGATTGGGTAAACCGGCGTGTAGCTGTTTTGATAAGCGTATTTTTCAATACCGCTGGCAAACGCAGCACTGAGTCGGCGTAAGCGGTCTTGTAAGATATCTGGAAAACGTACCAGTAACGGCAACTGTAAACCGCTGGTGCGCAGCTTTTCAATTTCCGCACTCAAATCAATGCCCATGCTCTGTTCGCGTTTGGGCATCACCATAATGCGGCCGCTGTCATTGATAGAAAAGTAATCACTGCCCCAATGGCGTATGCCATATACGCTGCGACTATCGGCGACGGTCCATTGACTACCATCATCTTTGCGGGTGCGTCGTGAGGTCATGCATACTCCTTGGGTGCGTTTCGATTCGCGGTTTACTGGCGCGCAGGGACATTAAGATTAGGCGTTAATCAAGCAGGGCGCAAGGTAACAGGCCGCGAGCGCTTGACTGGAGGTAGCTGCGATCGCTAATAGCCGGTCTAAGCGCGTCGAAGCCACGACTGCTGTTAACGTCGTGACTCGATACGAAGGGGTATAAGCTGTTTTACTGCGCGACGAACTGTGGCAGCTCGGTCAACTCAACACTTTGTGCTTTGCGTGGAGCAATGATTAACGCTTCTCCATCCACAACAATTTCATCACGCTGATTCACTACGCGCGTGGCAATACGCACACGAAACTTAGGTAGTTTTTCTAGAATCTCTAGTTGCACAGTCAATTCATCACCGAGTTTCACCGGCAATTTAAATTCCATTTGCTGATTAAGATAAATTGTACCTGGTCCTGGCAACTCACAAGCCACTGCAGCACTGATTAATGCGCCGCTAAACATGCCATGCGCAATGCGCTCTTTAAACATAGTACCCGCGGCGTACTCGGCATCGAGGTGCACTGGGTTACGGTCGCCGGACATACTAGCGAACAGCATAATATCGTGCTCTGTAACCAGTTTACTGAATGTAGCTGTTTGACCCACCTCTAAACTGTCATAAGGGGTACTGGTGCTTTGCGTCATAACGTCTCTCCAAATAGAGTTGTGGGTGGTGTGCTTGCTGTTATCTCGGGCTGACTGGCTAAAGCCGCACTAAGCCATTGAATAATACCAGCAGTGACTTCCAGGTGATTGGTTTCTTGTAGCATCTCATGGCGTGCTTGCGGATAAATATGTACATCTACCGCACGATTGCCTGACTCGCGTAAGGCATTAGCCAGATCAATCAAACGGTGCCCATGGTTAATTGGGTCGGCACCGCCGCCAACAATCAACAATGGCAGATTATTTTCGATTTGTACCATATTTTGCACTGGGGTAATGTGCTGCAAGCCGCCGAGCAGATCAAGCCATAATTGCGTAGTGCAGATAAAACCACACATAGGGTCCTTAATATAGGCATCCACTTGCGCGGCATCACGGGTCAGCCAGTCCCAATTGGTACGCCGTGCTTTTACCGCACGCTGACATGGATAAAAAATCACTTTATTCAGCAGCGCACTGCGACCTTTAGCACCTAAGCGCCAACGTTCGAAACGCGCCAGCGCCATTGCAGCACGGTAGCGCAATGATGTTTTAAAGTAATTTGATCCCGATAAAATAGCGCCTTGCAGACTGCAACTGTGCTGCATTAAATAGGCTAAAGCGACATAACTGCCCATGCTATGCCCCAATAAAAAAATCGGTGTCGTGGGGTAGCGCACCCGCACATGGTGATTCAATTGGCACAGGTCATTGACCACTAAGTTCCAGCCCTGCTCGTCAGCAAAATGCCCTAAAGTGCCTGATGCCGCGCTACGACCATGACCACGCTGGTCGAGGGCAAACACCGAGATGCCGTGCTCAGTCAGCGCCGCAGCAAAGCGTGCATAGCGCTGACTGTGTTCAGCCATGCCATGAGCAATCATCACAATAGCAATCGGCTGCTCGTCACTGGACCAGTGATTCACATACAGCTTTGTTTGGTCATTGGCGCTTAACCAGAAGGCTTCATGGCGCATGGTGGCTTCCTCCGGCATGCTAGCATCGGTGCATTGTAGTGCCTATCCTAAGGCTTTGGGAGATACAACGGAGAAGAAGCACAAAATTAGAACTAAAATAAACTTTTAGTCATTAAAGTGACTGAAAGGACTAAATTTGTGCTGGTTACGTATTTATAAAACTGCTAACCTCCAATCGTTTGCTATCAAATAAGAAAAGCAAAGCCGAAATTAATCATTAAAAATACGTCTATGACAAGATGATTGACAAGAGCACGCCATTCAATGATTTTTAAACATAGAATCGCGTAACAGGTAGGCATTATTCAGCGTAAACTGGATCGCAAAGCGGGCTTAAACCACCCTCTGCGCTTAAAATTTGTCTATTAATCCTGTGTTTTTGTTAAACACTTGTATAAGGCACATATGAGCTATTGCTTAGGAGTTGACTTGCATGAATGAAAACTTCTGGAAGGACAAATACCCTGAAGGTATTCCCACCGAAATCAATCCTGATCAATACCCTAATATTCAAGCGGTATTGAAAGAGTCCTGCCAGCGTTTTGCTGACAAACCTGCATTCACCAATCTGGGCAAAACGCTCACCTATGGCGATCTTTACAGACTCTCCGGGGACTTCGCTGCATGGTTGCAAAACTATACAGAGCTTAAACCAGGCGACCGCATTGCCGTGCAACTGCCTAACCTGTTGCAATACCCTGTGGTGGTATTTGGCGCTATCCGCGCCGGCTTAGTAGTGGTCAATACCAACCCGCTGTACACCACCCGCGAAATGGAACATCAGTTCAATGATTCCGGCGCCAAAGCCTTAATCTGCTTGGCCAACATGGGACATTTAGCTGAAGTAGTAGTGCCTAACACCCAGATCAAAACGGTGATTATCACCGAAGTTGCAGACTTTTTACCGCCACTCAAGCGTTTATTGGTCAACAGCGTAGTTAAATACGTTAAGAAGATGGTTCCTGCGTTCCATATTCCTAACTCATTTAAGCTCAATGACATCATGGCCCTAGGCAGTAAAAAAGCCGCGCGCAATACCGATCCGAATTCAGGTGATGTCGCCGTTCTGCAATACACTGGCGGTACGACAGGTGTGGCTAAAGGTGCCATGCTGACCCACCGCAACTTAATTGCCAATATGCTACAAGCTCAAGCCATGATGGCTTCAAATTTAGAGCATGGTACTGAAACCATCGTGGCACCTTTACCGCTGTACCATATCTATGCCTTTACCTTTCACTGCATGGCGATGATGATGACCGGCAACAATAACTTGCTGATCACCAACCCGCGCGACTTGCCCGGCATGATTAAGGATCTAAGAAAGAATAAGTTCACCGGTTTTGTCGGCCTCAATACACTGTTTGCCGCTTTATGTAACAACCAAGATTTTCGTAACTTAGATTTTTCAAATTTAAAAATGACCATTTCCGGTGGTATGGCGTTGCAAATAGCTACAGCAGAACGCTGGACTGAAGTGACTGGGGCAAAGATCTGCGAAGGTTATGGTATGACCGAAACCAGTCCAGTAGCCACAGTTAACCCTATTCAAAAAATCCAATTGGGTAGCATTGGTATTCCTGTTGCATCGACCTTGTGCAAAATCATTGATGACGACGGCAATGAACTGGCGCTGGGCGAAACGGGCGAACTCTGTGTGAAAGGCCCGCAAGTGATGAAAGGCTACTGGCTGCGTGAAGATGCCACCAAAGAAGTGCTCGATGATGAGGGCTGGTTACGTACTGGCGATATTGCTGTGATTCAAGCCGATGGCTATATCCGTATTGTCGACCGCAAAAAAGATATGATTTTGGTCTCGGGCTTTAACGTCTATCCCAATGAAATCGAAGATGTATTGGCTACTTTACCCAGTGTTCTGCAGTCTGCCGCGATTGGCGTTCCCGATGAAAAATCCGGTGAGGCAATCAAGGTCTTTATTGTCGTCCGCCCGGGTCAAAGCTTGACTAAAGAACTGGTTATTGCTCACCTGCGCAGTAATTTAACCGGCTATAAAGTCGCACGCCAGGTGGAATTCCGCGATGAGCTACCCACCACCAATGTGGGGAAAATCCTCCGTCGCGCGCTGCGCGATGAAGAGCTGAAAAAGCTTGCCGCAGCAGCGCATCAGTAAACACTAGGGCAGCACTGCCATCGGCAGAGTCTGCTGCCCGACTCTGGCAAAACAGCTCAATCAGGCCTCGTTCATAGGCCTTTTTAATTCACCGTTTAAAGCGAGCCCACTGAATCTAGCCGCGTGGGTGATGCTCGCTGTGAATCGCTTGCAAGCGTGCGCGGGCGACATGGGTATAAATCTGGGTGGTGGATAAATCACTGTGCCCCAGCAACATCTGCACCACACGCAAATCCGCACCATGGTTGAGCAAATGCGTGGCAAAAGCATGGCGCAAGGTATGTGGCGATAAGGGTTTGCTAATACCCGCCACTTTCGCATGCAACTTAATGCGATGCCAAAAAGTTTGCCGAGTCATCTGCTGACCACGCTGACTGGGAAATAAGACATCCGTAGGCCCTGCACTGAGCAGCTCTCTACGCCCATCTTTCAAGTAGTCCACTAACCAGTCTAAGGCTGTCTCGCCTAGAGGCACTAAGCGCTCTTTAGAGCCCTTACCCATAACGCGCACGATGCCTTGTCGAGTATTCAGTTGATCCAAGGTCAAACTCACCAATTCGGTCACGCGTAAACCGCAGGCATACAAGACTTCCAGCATGCAGCGATCACGCAAGCCCAGCACCTGTTCAACATCGGGCGCGGCCAATAGCGCTTCAACATCGGCCTCAGACAAGGTGTCAGGCAAGGCGCGGCCAATCTGCGGTAACTCAACCTGCAGGGTTGGGTTTTCGATGATCAAACCTTCCTCAAGCAAATACTGATAAAACCCCCGCGCCCCAGACAAAAACCGCGCACTCGAGCGCGCCTTATAGCCCGCCGCCAAGCGCCAGCTTAAATACTCCAACAGGCTATCGCGGCGCACCTGCTGCAAGGTCTGCTCACGCAGCAACAACCACTGCGCAAATTGCTCTAGATCGCTGCGATAGGCCATACGAGTGTTTTCCGCCAAGCCGCGCTGCAACCACGCAGCATCTAAAAATCGAGTGACCAGCGATAAATCCGGCTGCAGATCAGCATTCATGTAGTTGACATCCTTCCCGCCCTAAAGGACTGGGATTCCTACTGCTAGACGGCCATGCCCGACCGCGAGAATATTTCGTGCTGCATTTGTGTCGCGGTCGTGGGCGACACCGCACCCACTGCACGTCCATTCTCTTATTCCAAGCCCTGCGATACCCTTCGGCCTCGATTCGGGCAAGCTGCCACAATGCGAACAGGTTTGGGTGGTGTATGCCTCGTTCACTTCCTTAAAAACAATGCCTGCGTGAGCGCATTTATAGTCCAGCATTGTTTTTAATTGACCCCAGCC